>Ga0213858_10000742_pt1 | contig 15497 bp, 9 predicted proteins | sample PICome_FD_160122 | JGI IMG/M metagenome (GOLD analysis project Ga0213858, IMG submission 160122) | Coastal seawater microbial communities near Pivers Island, North Carolina, United States - PICO245 | ecosystem: Environmental > Aquatic > Marine > Coastal | place: USA: North Carolina | collected... | reverse complement strand
ACGCTATGGTTCAGAGAATATCTGAGCTTACCCAATCAGAAAAGGGAGCTAGAGCTGTATTAACACTTTTAGCTGACATGACTGGTGACGGTATTGTTGGAGACAACACTCTCGAAGGTAATGAAGAGTCATTAAGAGCGTACGACATCGTCGTGCAAATTGATCAATTGAGATTTGCGAACAGATTAGCTGGAAGGCTAGCTGACCAAAAATCAGTTGTGAACTTCAGGGAACATTCAAGAGATGCTCTTGCTTATGCAATGGCTGACAGAATGGACCAATTAGCATTCCTTACTTTAAGTGGTATTGGATATAACCTTAAGAACAATGGTGGTCTAAGAGCATCATTAACTTCAGGTCAAAACCTAAACGACTTAGAGTTTTCAAGTGATGTAACTGCTCCAACTTCTAATAGACATAGAAGATTTGATGCTACAAGCGGTATCGTAGCCGGTGATGTTACTGCAGTTGCTGCAGCTGACAAACTAAGCTATAGCGCTATCGTTGATCTAAAAGCTTACGCTAAAGATCAGTACATCAGAGGACTAAGAGGTGCGGGTAATGACGAGATGTTCCATCTTTTCGTAACTCCACAAGTTATGGCTGACCTAAAACTTGATTCAGACTTCCTTGCTAACGTAAGACAAGCTGGAGTAAGAGGACCAGGTTCAAGCTTATTCTCAGGTTCTTCAAGTCTAATGGTTGATGGTGTGATGATCCATGAGTTCAGACATGTATTTAATACATCTGGTGCTACAACTGGAACATCAGCAAATGCTGGTTCATCCGGATACAAATGGGGCGCTGACGCTGATGTTAACGGTTCTGCATGTTTATTCTGCGGTGCCCAAGCATTAGCTATGGCTGACATTGGTATCCCTGAAATAGTAGAAGACACATTCGACTATGGAAACCAAAACGGTATCTCAATTGGTAAGATATTTGGTCTTAAGAAGCCTAAGTACAACTCAGATGTCACAGGACAAGATGAGGACTTCGGTGTTATTAGATTAGATGTAGCATACTAATTGTGTTATATTTTATGGGTGGCTTTTGTTAGCCACCCATTTTTAAGGAGAAAATTATGTGGATAGTATCAAATGAAGACAAGTCAATAGCCTCAACCTGGGGTGCAGTTGTACATTTAAAAGCAAATGAGCCAAAACAAGTTGGTGATGACTTAGGTTTATTATGTCTACAAGCAGGATGCACGGAAGTACAAGGCGGAGTCGAGAAAGCTCCAGTAGTAGAATCTGCTCCTATAGTAGAAGAAGTTTCAATAGAGGAAGAAGCTGTTATAGAGGAAGCTCCAGCAGTTGAAGACCCAAAACCAAACTTTGAAGGTATGACTAAAGTAGAACTAGAAGCTTACGGTCGTACTATTGGAATAGAACTAGATAGGCGCAAAAAGAAATCTGATTTAATAGCAGAATTACAAGCAGTTTAGGGTAAAGTATGGGCACAATAACAGAGACTAATTTATTATCTAGAATAAGGGATACTCTGCAAGATACTACAAGCGTTAGGTGGTCAGACGCTGAATTACGTAGGTATATCAATGATGCCCAAAGAGAAGTAGTTAATTTTAGGCCAGAAGCCTCTGCTACTACAGCAAATATGGCTTTAGTGGTAGGCACTAAACAAACTCTACCCGCAGCAGGTTTACGTTTAATTAAAATAACTAGAAACATGTCTAGCGCCGCAGCTGATGCAACCGGCAAAAGAGCAGTTAGGTTAGTAAATGTTGATATATTAAATACTCAAGAACCTGATTGGCATGACCCAAATGTAGCAGGTGATGCAGCGCACTCTACTACGGTCAAACATTATGTGTTTGATGATGACGACCCACGAACTTTTTATGTTTATCCAGGGGCGTCTAGCACTAGCACTTTCTTAGAAATCGTCTACTCTAAGTCACCTACTGATTTAACTACAGGTACTGACACTATAGATATAGACGATACTTATGCAAACGCGATTATAGATTATGTTTTATACAGAGCGTACATGAAAGATGCAGAGTATGCAGGTAACGCACAAAGAGCTAATAACCACTATCAATTATTTACCGCAAGCATCGGTCAAGGTGGACAGGCTCAGTTGTTGTTAGATCCAAATAATGACCGTGTTTCTAATATAGGAGCTGTTAATCCCTTAATGCAGCAAGGAGGATAAGGTGGCAGCCTATTCTTCTTTAGTAAAAGAAGTACTACCTTACGTACCTCTATGCCCAGATTCTTTAGTCGAACAAAACATCAGGGCTGCAACTATAGAGTTTTGTGAAAGGTCAAAAGCTTATATCTTGGATATGGACCCATTTAACACTATTGCAGGTGTTTATGAGTACGATTTTGATATCCCAGTAGCTACAGAAGTCCATCAGGTCTTATATATGACCCATGACGGGAACGACATGGATCCCATCAGCCCAAGAAGTCTAGAGTTAAATTACCCAGATTGGAGAAACAGAACTGGTAATCCTCATGTTTACCTACAAAAATCTTCTAGTTTATTTTGGATTGTTCCTGTACCAAGTGGGTCAAAACAAATCATAGCTAGTGTAGCTTTAAAACCAACCAGAACAAGTAACAATATTGATAGCACTGTATCTAACCAATATAGAGATGCGCTTGTCTACGGTACTTTATATCGATTATTGCGTATGCCTAATAGAGAATGGACAGATGTAGGTGCAGCTAGGGAATATTTAGCACAGTTTAATAATGAAATAACACAAGCAGAACTTCGTGCAAGAGGCGGAGATCTAGGAGTAAAACGAACAGTAAAATACAAAGGAATAGGTAAGCCAAGGAGGCGCTATGGAAGATACGGAAGGGAGATCGACTACTAATGACTTTGTCGAACCAGTGCTTACTGACATACGTTCCACGTGGAACATTATCAAGCCTGGCATAGAAAGTATATTAGCAGACAACCCAAGTCTAACTTTTATTCCCGAAGATGTTTATAGTGATTGTGTAAATGAAAAAGCGTTTTTATTTACCTCACCGGTCGGGTTTTTAGTGTTGACTATAGAAGTAGATAGACACACAAAAGACAAGACATTGTATATGTGGATAGCGTATACTTATAATAGAGGCGGACATGAGTGGTTAGCCCATCAAGACTGGATTAATCAGCTCGCTAAGAAGTCTGATTGTAAGTATATAGAAGCTCAATCTCATGTACCGGAACTAGAACCGTATGCAATCGCAAAAGGGTGGCATACAGATACTAGAATATATAGGAGAAAAGTTAAATGAGTAAGCCAAAAGCATCGCAGTTTGAAGCTGGAGAGTCTGAAAAAGCTAATGCTTCTATAGCTTTAGCTCAGAATAATTATTTTGACGAAGTTTATATGCCTAAGCAAAAAGAAATGACTGAGGCAGCTTTTAGAGATGAAAAAACTCTTATGGACACTGCAGAAGGTAGAGCTAATGCAGATACTTTTATTGCCCTTACTGAAAATCCAAACAGAAATGCAGTAGCTGCTGTTAATACACAAGCAGACTTAGCTTCTGCTCTTAGTGATATGTCGCTTCAAGGAACAACTCAAGGGATTATTGGGGCAAGAAGCGATCAGACCAATGCTATAAAATCAGCAAATAAATTACAAGCTGATACTCAAACAGGGCTTTCTCAAATAGCCAAAATTGAGAATACCGAAACTTTAAATATGGCAAAAGCTAACTTAGATACTAGTTTAGGTTATATGAAAGGCCTTACTAACATAGGCAAGGGTTTAGCGTATAGAAAAGGTCTTAACGAAGGTAAATACGGGTAATATAATATGGCAGTAAGACAAGCTAAAAATTACACTAGTAGCGGCAGTCCTAATTATGATGCATTAGGTCTGCCAGACGTACAAGACCCAGATAAAGTTTTTGGTGATATCTTGCGTGAAGATTACGCAGATTATATTAATAACTTTAGGGGTTATGAGAACAGGCTTCTCGGCATGACGGACGATACTACCTTAATAGATAGGGCTAGAAGGAACACTGCTAGACAGGCAGAAATAGCAGCGGGCGTACAAAAAAGGAATTTAGAAAGGTACGGAGGAGCAGGTTTATCTGCAGCACAGATACAAGCCCAAAAAGCAGCCGCCCAAAGGGGTAATGCTTTATCCATGACAAACACTGTAAATAATGCCCGTATGAGGCAAAGAGATATAAATCAAGCTCTTTTAAGAGATTTAATTGGTATAGGACAAGGTATTAATTCTTCTTCATTGGCGGGTCTTGCTACAGCAGCACAAGGACAATCCGCACGTGACTCTGCATATAAAAACGCAAAGTCATCTTATAGAAGCGGGTTAATAGGTATGGGAACCAGCATTTTAGCTGCATTTGCGATATAAAACATGAGTCAATATTTAACAGGATTAGCGGCAGGGCAAAGGTTTAGAGAAAACCAAGAGGAGCGTAGGGACGAGCAAGCCAGTACGCTTGTAAATAGCTTAACCCCTTATACTCAAAATTATCAGTTTGGAGAGGACGGAAAAGCAAAAGTAGACTTTAAGACTGTTACCCCCGATAAATTTCTAGAGCTTACAGGTATAAAACAAACAGACTCTGGAGAACTAGATTATAGTAACTTAGAAAGCATAGATGAGAACTTTTATAAGGTTAATAACAACGATTTAATTACAGATACTATAAACAGCTTAAGTACCGCTAGGTCTTACACAGACATAAACACTGGGAAAACTAAAGAGGGTAAAGTTGTAGCTGTTCGTGTAAATAAAAACAGTGGTGCTATTCATTACGATCTTAAAACTGACCAAGGGATAGTTCCAAAGACGCTAGGTTTTAGTAATGACCCAAAAGATATAGTTATGTCCTCTGATTTAGACGGGTTTAGAACACTGTTCAACACTGCAGTAAGACAGACTTTTAGAAATTCCGGACAGGGTTCACTTGCTGGACAATCTTTTATAGCCGGTGAAAACTATAAAAAATACGGAAATCAACCTTTGCCCGGTTCGGGTAGTCCGACCGGCAACGCATTAGACACCATAGCATATTTTGATAATCAAGTTACTTTGGGGAATATGAAACCCATAGAAGCTTTTAAGAATATAGCTAATATAGGAACAGAGATTGATAACGTTATAGATTCTTTTAATCAAACACAAGATGATAAAACTAAAGCTTCTAGCGAAGAATTTGATAGGTCTGGACAAACACTTACACGAGAAGAAGCAAGAGAAATAGTAAACAGTGGAAAGTTTTTTGACCAGTCAGGCGATATACAAAGACAAATTTTATCTTTAGTTCCGAGTAACGCACTTGCTATGGAAACAGGTTTAAATAAAGACTTACAGGAACAACTTAGAAATAGCAGCGGTGAACAAAAAATAGAACGAAACGAAACTACTGTAACACGTCCTGGTCCTGTTCCTAGAGCTAGAGGAACAAAAGAAAGGTCAGTAGACTTTAAACTAACCGAAGCGCAACCAGAGACTATAGAACAAGGCGGAGTAGAGTATCAAAGAGTAACTCCTCAGCCAGAAGTATTTGAAGGTACTAATTTAACTTTCCCTACTGAGGGCACTGTATCAGAGCAACAAGAGTTTATTGAGACTAATAGAGAAGAATTACTTAGAGTAGGCTTAGATCCAAACTTCTTAGAAAAAGCGCAAAAAACTTTTAATGAGCTTGGTATAAATAGTCCGGAAGACATGACTAAGTTAAAAGACCCTAATATACCTTTTGGTAGGATAAATGCAGCTTTAGCATATGCAGTAGCAGCCGGCGGAGCTGATAGCCCTGCAAACTTTCTTAGAAATTTCCAGGGCGGTTTAAATATGATAAACACTGGCGATGTTAATGTAAGTGCTGCAGATCGAGCTGATAAATTAATTGATATTGCACAAAGCAACCAAAAAATTCTAGATGACAGAGCTGCGTTAATAGCTGAACTTCAACAGAGCGGAAGAGAAGCCGAACTAGATGTTATTAAAGGTATTATTGAGGATGCAAAAAAACTTAATTACTTTGAAGATTATAAAGGCGACGTTTCTAAATATTTAAAAACAGCCCCTCTAGTAAAAAGAAACTTTAGAGGACTTTTAAATACAATTAGGGAAACTGGCGGGCCAGGCCAAAGTGCAATACGTTTTAATCAAAATGGACTCGTTGACCCAAACAGCATAACTCCAGGTGCTAAACGAATACTAAGCCAAGAGATAGGTAGGTATATTGGTGCTTTTGCAGTTAGTGAAGGAACTGCCCAGAAAGGTGGTTTATTTGGTAGCGGTTTTTTCTCTGACAGGCAAAACTTACCTAACATTGTGGGGAACTTAGCTTCTAGGATTGAAATAAGAACCGAACTTGTAAACAACAGAGAACAAATAAGTGAGATAGTTGTAAAAGACCCTACCGGCACTCAGTATGTACCTATAATGACCGGAAACCAATTTAGAGAACAGTTCCCAGATGCAGAGTTCTCTGGTATGGCCTTATCTGTTTTACCAAGAGCAGAGGAGTAATGTGGCCGTTAACGAACAAGATATTATTCAAAGAATCAGCTCTGGTTCTTTAACTGCTGAATCTAGCGATAGAGACTTAGAAAATAAAAGAGTAGAAGCTGATCCTACTTTACCTACTGCTGCAGGTGCACCTGACAGAGTCGAGAAAATAGAAGGTCCAATACAAGCACTTCGTGCAGGTGTAGTTTCTGGTGCAGCTAATGTGGCCGCGCAGAATAAAAACTTTAAAGCTGCTATTGCTACTTTGCGTGGTAACACTGAAGACGCCGAAAACATACTACGAGAAGGAGATAGACTAGAGGAAGAAGCAGGCATACCTTTAGCTGGTATGGAGAGTTTTGGAGAGTTCTTAGAAGAGCCAACGGTAGGAGGTTTTTTTAACCAGGTAGCCTCAGCTACTGGTCAATTTGTCCCTTCTTTAGCAGCTAGTCTTGCTGAGGCTGCAGTGGTTGGAACTGTTGTAGCAGGTGGCACACTCTTAACAGGAGGTACTGCAACTCCGGCCTTACTAGCAGGAGCAGGAACAGCTATAGCACGAAAACAAGCTTTGAAAGAGGTTCCTAAACGTTTACGAGGTAGAAGACCCAATGTTTTAAAAGAAGATGCAGAAGACCTTTTAAACAAACAATATAAAAATGTATTAGCGGAAAAACAAGGCCGACCTTTACCTTTTCCTAAATTACCAAATGATAGAAAAGCACAAGAAGATTTAGCCGATATCTATAGTCAATTACGAAGACAGAAACTAGGGCGTAGGTTTACACAAGGTGCGCTTGCTGGTGCTTACAGTCAAGAACAACGTGTAGGAACAGGTATATCTTTTAGTGATTATGCAGACCAAGGTATGAAGTCTCCACAAGATGCAATTGCTGCATTGGCCCAAGGACAATTGTTTGGTGTTATAGGGTTAGGGTCAGAAGCTGCTACTGCTGCAGTTATAGCTAGACAACTTAAGAAAGGTGGTAAGTTAAATATAAGAACAGGAGACAGTACTTTACAACCTGATTTGTCGCCTAGTTCTACTTTTTTTGGGGATTTAAGTAGAGCAATGGCAGTAACTTCTATCTCAGAGGGAGTAGCAGAAGGGTTACAAGAAGAATTATCTGTGCAACAGAAATTTAGAATCGATGATAATTACACGAAAGCTAATGCAAAGTTAGATAGATTAAATGCTGTTTTTGCTGGTTTCTTTGGTGGTTTAGGTGTTGGTTCTGCTTTAGGTGCTGGTACTGGCGTTTTAAATAAAGCACGAGAACTTGCTAATTATGGGTTAGCAGAAGATAAAGCCCAACAGATGTTTTTGAAACGTTTTAAAGATAACCAACTTGGTAGAATCATGCGCGAAAGAATGACTGCGTTAGAATCACAATTTGAATTTATAGCAGATGTCCGTTCAAATAAAGATAGTGGTTTTATAGATATAGATAGTTACAAAGGATTAGATCTAAAAGCACTAGAAGATAGGTTACCAGATGCAATACGAGTCACTAGCCCACAAGGTCTTTACGTTACAACCAACGAGCGAAAAGCTAGAGAGTTTCAAAACCTTGTTAGGTTATACCCATTTGATACAGAACTACAAGATGCTTGGCTAGCAGAAAACGGGTTAGGTTACAGCAGAACTAGGAAACCAGGTGATGACATGGTAGTCGGTATATTAGATAAACAATCTAATGAGCTAGTACATTACCAAAGTACTTCTAGCACTTACGAAAATGATTTCGAAAAAGCAAGAAATAAAATGCAAGAGATATTAGGAAATGCAGATCCTACTAGATACGAAATCGTAACTCAAACCCTTAAAGAGCATGCAGACTATAGAACTGCTGGTTTAGATAGTACTGCAACTACACCTTTTAGTAGCATCCGAGACATGTTCCAAGAGATGGATGATGATTTATCAGAGATGAATACTTCTGATGATGACTTTGGCGAATCGGGCGTAGGCAATAGAGATAGGTCTAGTTCAGAAATTGCTGCTGATGTAAGAAGAGGCAAAGTTTCAAAAGAAGAAGAGGCTGGTTTTACAAAATATATACAAGATGTTTACAAACTGCCTATTACTTTTTCAGACCTTAATTTTTTTGTAAACATGACTGCTGCAGCTACTAAAGGAGCTAGGACTACAAAAGCTATACGTTCTGTTATTTCAAAAGCTGCTCCTCAAGTTAAACAAAGACTTGCTAGCGTGTATAACGCAATAACAAAAGCAAGCGACGCAGCTGGTTCTCTTTTCACAAATTCTGAAGCTAGGTATTTAGAAGATGTGAAAAAGTCACCTGTAGTAGAAATGGGCCTTTTATTAGATGAGATAGCAGAGCTAAGTAGTGGGGTTGAAGTTCGTGATGCTATAAGTAGTGCTATGTCTAGAATGACCGAAGAAGGAGCAGATGTTAGAGATATACCTTTAGTAGGCGTTACTGAAATATTAAAAAGAACAAACGTGCAAGTAGAAAATAAAGAAGACGTAGCAAGCACGAAAGTAGGTTTAGAAGAAGAAGTATCTTTAATAACTAAAAGAGGAGGGTCAGGCACAGTCGAAAACCCTTACGTAAATATAAAAACAAAAGAGCCTTGGTCAATACAAGGGACAATTGTTTTACCTGATGTCCCTATAGAACTTAGAGAATCTAAAAACAAAGGGGATAAAACTAAAGGCGGGTGGGCTTCCTACAACAGAAAAAATAATGTTATCTATCTAGACGAATCAGAGTTAGAACGTACCTTTAAAGATAAAGCTTGGACTAAACCAAAAGTAAAAGGTGTTAATGCTTTACCCAAAAATTTATTTACTACTTTGGCTGAATGGAGAAATTTTATTATTGCACATGAATCAGCTCACGCTAAGTTTCCACAAAGAGCTAAAGAATCTACCCCTGATTATGAAAACAGAATAAATGAAATAGCGCTCAAAAGCACTAAAGTTGGTGACCCTAAAGCAACTGCAGCAAATATTGCTGGAGTTAGAGAGTATGTACACCCAAGTCTAAGACAAGAGTTTGAGAGTGATAAAGAGTATTATTCTCGAGATTTGTTACAGGCTTTTGAAATAAAATCAAAAGATGAAGCAGCCCGTACTGAAGGCGTAGGTTATATAAGAATTGTAGATAAGAGAGATATGCCTAGCCTTAGAGCCGCTTCTAAAAAAGGTGAAGTGTTCCAAGCACCGGCAAAAGTTAAACCAGATGCACGAAGGTATAAGGGCAAAAAATTAGATAAAAAGTATATCGCTGATATGGAAGCTTATAACAACCGTGAGTTTGTTTTAGTTAGGATGCAGCCTGAAGAAAAACAATTTATACAAACAACAGGTAGAAACCCAAACGAAGTCAGAAACATAAAACAAGACTTAATTACTAGGATAGACCAAGCAAAAGCAAGAGTAAAAGGGAAAGGGTATAGGCAACCTATATATTTTACAGTTAAAGATTTAGAAGCAGGGCTATCTGAGGGAGTTCCAGGGGGCAGAGTTGATATAGCTGTTTTATTAGAAGGAATAACCACAATTACCAAAAGAACTCGTAGAAGAGACCAGTCTGAGTTACCTAGTTCAGAAGCTCAAAGAGTCGCAGCTTTATTAGACTTAGTAGTTTTAATGGAAGAACAAGGCTTTGCTTTGGAGTATTATCCAGACACTGTAAAAGGCGAGGCTAGTCCCGTTACTGTTACAAGTCAAGTTGAAAGAAAAGCAACACCAAGCGAGAGACGTAGACGTAGGCCTGAAGTAGGGCCTCCGCAAAAGCCCGGAACAGAAACAGTGTCTGTTAATGTTTTATTAGATACTATTTTAACTAATGAAGCTGGAGCGCAAGTTTTAAAAGTTGTTCTAGATACTAAAGATCCTATAAAATTACAAAAACAACTTGCTGAACTAAAACAAAAATTTGCCTTAAAAGACTTAAGTTTTGACATGTTTAGTAGAGATGATTTTGCTTTACTAGAAACTCCTTTTTTACAGTTCCCGCAACTAATTAGTAAAGCAAGAGACCCTTTTATACGTGCGGAACAAACTGCTATAAACCGAGGTAAGGTTGCACCTTTTGTGCAGCAGCTAGAAGCAAATACTATGTCTGAGATGACTTTAGATGAACTCACGGAACTTAAAGAAAACATTGAAGATTTTTTAACTATATCTTGGCCCATGCCTTTTGAGGGAGAGGGGCCTTATGCAAAAACATTAGCCGGTAGGAGACAAAACCAAATAACCCCTGACACACAACAAAAAGAAGAAGACGTTAGACAGACCGCATTATCTTTAAAACAAGAAGATGAACTTATTCTTAATTTTTTAAAACCTATAGCTAGTGTTATAGCAGCTATAGAATCTCAAGACAGAACTAACGAGCCGGGGAATATAACGGAGTTGAGTACACCTTTAGGCCAACCGGTTGATAGAGATGTGGCTATAGGAACTTCTACTGGCGAAGTAGAAATAAAACGACAACAGAGAAATGAGCCCGTTAGGTATAAACCTAACTTAGCTTTTAGGGGTGCTGGTGGTAGCATCGATAGGGAAGCTGTAATAGGTACATATGTTGACGATATAAGAAATATTGCAGCAGAGAAAGGGTCTGATTTTAAACTAGGGGACACTGGTTTATTTAATACAGATGATCCAGTTATGGGAGCCCCAAAAGACAACAGCGCAATTAAGATGGATGTTCAAGATAAACAGCTGTTTTCTAGTTACCAAGAGCAAGAAGGCAAAGAGTATAGAGGTAGAGATAAGTACTATGATATGCAATTCTCTAATAGGAACAAAGCAGATGACAGAGTTAATATGCAAATTTCTATGGAGGAATATATTTATGAGAATAGGGGTGTAAGTCCCGATCCTAATTTAGTAGGGCCAAAACCATCTCTTAGGTCAGGAACAAGTTTTATAGGTCCTTTGCAAGAATTTAGAGAAAATAAAAATAAAAGTTTAAAACCTGCGTTTAAAGATAACCGTAAATATATACCAGGCACTTCTTTTTTATTGGGACAGGCAATTGGAAAAAGAGCAAAATTTAGAAGCTCATTATCTCCTTCTGTGCCAGCACAACCTGCACAACCTGCACAACCTGCACAAAGAGCCCAACTTCCTTTTAGGCAACAAATACTAAAAGGCTTAACTACTGCAGCTAGGCAGTTAGGACTTTCTACAAACCTAAAAGTAATTTCTGCAGAAACCAGTTTAAATGACTCACAGTTACCAGCTTCAATTAAGAGCACATTAGATATGAATGCGTTTGAGCAAAAAAGACAAGAACTTTTAGATAATGAAAATGCTTTAGCTATGACTCTGCAGTATAGACATTTTGATGTTATTTTGATGAAGACTAACCCAAACATAAATGAAGGGGCTTACTATGCCGCTTATTTAAAAGAGCTAGGTAACTCTTTTGTTTTTCAAGAGTTAGAAAAAAGTTTAAAAGTACCTGCCATTAGAAAAAGTTTATTAAAAGCATTTGAAGATATTAAAAAAGGTGAAAACGTACCGAGTAATTACTTAGACCCTAAAAAAGGTTTTTATAATTTTATAGCTGACCAATATTCTTTATCTATAAGAGAAAAGTTAGGTTTGAATGTTGACGGCACTACATATAAAGGCATACAAGGGCCAGCTAAAGCTTGGTTTAAAAGACTAGCAAATTCTCAACAAAAACTATTTAACAAATTAAGTCCAGCACAAAGAAAAAGATTAGAAGTTAATGATACTTTTCAAGACTATTCTGACCAAGTAAAAGAGTCGATAAAGAACCCTACTTTAGAACAAGTGCCTTATGAGGTAAAAGCAAAAATAGAGACGCAAGTAGAGAGTCTTTTGGGGCCACAAACATATACTGATAAACAACTAAGAAAAGTACTAGATAAAGCTAATAAACTTTTAACAACTAAAAATTTACCTGGATGGTTAAAAAACCTGTTATTAACTACAGATACTAGGTTTAGACAAATGGGCCCTGCGGGTGTTGCTGTAGCAGACTTTTTTAACTTAGATCCTAGAACTACTTCTGCTTCTGGTAGGGCAGGAATCATGACTTTGAAAACTAGAAGAGCTAATGCTATGTTAAATGACATAGCTAAAATATTAGGAGTAGAAGATGGGTGGTTCTATTCTACTTTTAATGCAGAGCAAAAAGCTATATTGGAAGAAGCTGCTAATGATGAAATAAATACAGAAGATCTTACAAATCCGCAAGCAGCAAAGGTTAGAGAGTATTTAACAGCTTTATATTTTGAGTTAGATTTAGAAAGCATGGGCGTAGCAGAACGACAGAACTTCTTTCCTCGTGTTATCGCCGTTGCTGAAATAGCTTCTGACCCTGCTAAACAAGCACAGCTTAAAAAACTACTAAAAGAGTATAACCCACAAGCTAAAGAGTCTGAGATACAAGACGCAGTTCAAGACATAATCAACAAGAACAATGGCGACATAGAATTCACTGCTAAAGAAGAAATAGAAATAGGTACTCTTGAATCTAGGAAAAAGTTATTTACTAATGTGCCTAATAAAGCTTTAGTAGACTTACAGCTAGCAGACGCTCCTGAAGTAAGTTTAAAAAAATACCTAGACAAATTAGCACTTAGGTACGAGTTTGAGCAGTCAGGGGGTATTTCACAGCTTAATAAACTATTAAGTAAACTAACTGAGGCTCAACAAGCAGAAGCTAGGGACATGATTGACTCTATGTTTGGTAAAATCACACCAATACAAAGTGGGCTACTTAAAACAGCAAATGACATAGCTTTGACTTTAAACGTTGTAACCTTATTAGGGCTTACTGTTATAGCTTCTTTGCAAGATACAGCAGGTCCGGTTTTAAGGGCTAGAGGTACAGCGAAGGTAAGTGATGTATTTGGTGTTATAAAAGACATGATAAAAAACCCACAAGAAGCTGCAGATATAGCTAGAGAGATAGGAGTTATAGGTGTAGATGCTATGTCTAGTTTTTTTGTCTTAGCTGGCGAACAAGATTTTATGAGCCAATCAGCAAAAAACGTTTCTGATGTTTGGTTTAGGGTAACTGGGCTAGAAGCTTATACTAGGTTTACTAGGGTGTTTGCTACGGGCATGGGCACAAGATTTTTACAAAACCATGCACGAAAAGCTCAAGCAGGCGATAAAACATCTCAAGCATATTTGAAAGAGTTGAATGTTAGCCCTGAAGAAGTATTGGCTTGGGAGAAGGGTAAAGCTGACAAAGCTACTAGAGAGAAAGTAAACGAATCATTAGCGCAGTTTGTAGACGAGTCTATAGTTAGACCTAATCCTACACAGAGACCGCAATACGCTAATGATCCTAGATATGCTGTTGTTTGGCAGCTTAAGTCATTCTTCTATGCATATGGAAAAACGATTGTGTTCCCAACACTAAAAGAAGCACATAGGGGGTTTGTTAATGACGGTGCAGGAGCTGGTGCTATGCCTATAATATTAATGGCTGGTATGTTACTTCCTATAACTATGTTAGGCTTAGAAATAAGAGAAGCTTTCAAAGCATTTTTAGCTTGGGTATTACCTGGAGTAAGTCCAAATGATCCAGGTGTTGATTATTTTAAAACAGACGACATGAGCACTGGTCAATACATGACAGAGATAATAGACAGAAGCGGTATGTTAGGCCCCGCAAGCTTAGCGTTACCAGTATTTTTAGAAAGTCATAGATATGGCAATCCTTTTTGGGTTCCACCCTTAGGACCTACAGCAGAGAGAGTGTGGGAAGGAGTGAATTTAGATTGGAAGCCTGCTGACTTTATTCCAGTTTACAGTCAGCTCGACACTAGAGCATTAGGGAGGTAAAATTAATTATGGCATACTCAGATACAATAAAGTTAGTAGTTGGAGATACACTACCAGAGCTTACTTTTAATTTAAAAGATAGTAACTCAGCAGCAAGTGGTCAGACTTTAGACATAGAAGATAGCACTACGTGGGCTCCTATTGATCTAACCAACGGCACTGTGAAGTTAAGAATAAGAGAAGTAGGTAAATCCACAGTTCTTTCTACTATTACTGCTACTATTTCTGCCCCTAGTTCAGGGACTTGTACACTAATATTCCCGTCTGGAACTTGGACGGCAGCAGGTACATTTGAAGGAGAACTTGAGTTTACTAAATCTGATGGCAACATTCAGACAGTACAAGACTTAATAAAGTTTAAAGTACGTGACGACTTTGATTAATGGCATTCAAGTTTACCGTAGACTACAAACAGCTACGGCTGATAATTCAGACAGACTCTACTGAGTCTGTAAGCTTATTTGAACATCTAAAAAGCACTGTAGATTTTATAGATCTACAACAAATTGTTGCCTTTCAACAACTTACAGCTGCAAATGTAAACATAGACGCTGATACCCTAAACAGATATTTTACTGAACAATACAATTCTCCTAATGCAGAAAGCTTTGGGTTTAGTGATGCTCAGGCATTAGCCACTAATTTAGCTAAAACAGATTCACCTGTTATTAGTGAAATTTTAGCTAAAGAATTAGACAAAGCACTTGCAGATGCCCCTACACTTACCGAAGAGCTAAGCAGAGTCGTACAATACGTACGAGACTTTACTGATGCACCTGCTCTTTCTGAAGCCATAACTTCTTTAGATACGGCTTTAGGTAAAGAAGATACAACTTCTGTTACAGAAGAACTAGCAAAACTGTTTGAGACTTCTTTTTCTGATGCCCCTACAGTAACAGAAGAACTAGTACAAGATGTAGGCCTAGCTAAAGCAGACACTCCTACACTGACAGACTCTGAAGTTCTTGATACATCTTTAGCAAAAGACGACTCTACTAGCGTAACAGAAGATTTAGCTAGTTTATTTTCTGCTGCAAAAGCTGATACTACAAGCCTCTCTGAGTCTGATGCAAAAGAAGTAGGTAAAGCTGCAGACAATGACACTGTTAGCGTAGCAGAATCTTTTGATAGAAATGTTACTTTCTTACGTACCTTTGCAGATGCAGCAGCTTTAGATGACGCAGCTAGTGCTACAGATGAGTTAGCAACACAATC
>Ga0213858_10000739_pt1 | contig 15531 bp, 8 predicted proteins | sample PICome_FD_160122 | JGI IMG/M metagenome (GOLD analysis project Ga0213858, IMG submission 160122) | Coastal seawater microbial communities near Pivers Island, North Carolina, United States - PICO245 | ecosystem: Environmental > Aquatic > Marine > Coastal | place: USA: North Carolina | collected... | reverse complement strand
ATTATCTGCCCCAAATTCTCCCAACGTCACAGGAATATTGTTATCTTGTGACCATTGTTTAACTTCATCAAAATGTAAATCAACTATTGATTTGTCATTAACTGATCCCCAATTGAAATTATTATATTCTTCTCTGGAAGAAGATGTAAAATTAAATGGTTGATAATAATGGAATGAAGCTATTAAATTTGAATCAAATTCTAAAACTTCCTCGCTAATTGCAAATGGAGCTTGATAAGAACTTGAACTTCCTCCAGTAATAATTATTGGTCTAAAAGCGTTATTACCACCTGTTGATCTAATAGCATCAATAATTAGCATATTTAACTCATTCATTTCGCTTGAACTAATTTCAAAATAAGGTTCATTAATAACCTCAAAAATGAGATTAGATGGGTAGTCATTAAATCTGTTAGCAATTTGAATCCAAATTGACTTAAACTTAACTAAATCCGCAGCTCGTTTTGCAGATGTTGGATGAGTAAATGAGGAATTTGAAGCATTAAAAGTTTCTAAAAACTCTGATTTAAGTTCAGCACCATGAATATCTATAATGGTATACAGGTCCAAATCTAGAGCCCAATTAACTACAGACTCTATTCTATCTAAATATGTAGAATTAATTATATAATCGGATTCAGAGCCCGTAAATTGATCAAAAGTATTTTGAACACTTGACCAATTGATTGTGCTCCCTGAAGTTCTAGACCCATAAAAATCCATCGGAATTCTTACATTATCAAAACCAGCATTAGAAACATCCTCAAAAAATTGCTGATAAACTGCAGGAGCCCAATTACCTTCGACAGGTGCGCTCAAAGTATTACCAAGGTTTATGCCCCTACCCATTGATTCAACAATTTCCCATGTTGATATTTGACCAAACAGACAAAATGTGCCTGCAGTGAAGGATAATAAAAAGTTTATTTTAAAACTCATTGAAAAAATAAATGAGGAGGCAAATGCCTCCTCAAAAGGTTAAAAGAATTAAATCATTATTGTTTAAAACTCTCACGCTCAAGTTTAGTAATCATATTTACTTGATCATTACTGAAAATTGACATTAATTTTTGTCTTGTTTCTTTGTATGCAGCTCGATAAATTGATTTTTTCTCTTCCTGCGTTAAATCCTTACCCCTAATTTTAGAAGCATTAGTTGAATACTTATTATATAAAGTTTCCTTTAAAAATTCTATGTTGGATTCGGATAAATCCATCTTAGAGCTAATGTATTCAATAGCATTTGCAGTACGTTTGGCTGCAAATTTATTCTCTTGAGCCTCAGCAAAAAATGATATTATTGTAAATAAAAATGCGAATATTATTTTTTTCATTTTATTTTTTTTTATTTGTTAATTATAAATTTTCTTGTGATAAAATAGTCTTTTTCAAGACTTGCTTTTAATATATAAATTCCATTGGAAAAATCTGATAAATTGATAAAATTTAGATTTTCAGTTTGGAAGTATATTTCTTGACCTAATAAATTTGTTACACTTAAACTTATTACTTCACTGTTAGTTGATATATTTATATATTGATTGGCTGGATTGGGATATATGTCAAACTTTATCTCAAATAATTCATCGTTAATAGAAAGAGGATTTTCTGTAGAAAACAAAATTCTGTCAATACTAACTGAACCAGCTGATGTAATAGGAGATTCGCCTTCAACAGTGCTAGGTTCAATAATTTGAAAAGCAAAGTTGTTAACTTCACCATTCCAATTATCTAATGTTGATATATCAAAATTTACCTCTTGTGATGAATCTGTATTAGGAACAATATCTGCAGAGATAAATTGATTACCTCCCATTGGTGACACAAAGGTCATTCTTGACTTAGGTGAATTATTTTCTAATAGATAAACTGTTACAAATTTGTACATATCAGCATCAACAAAATATGCACCACTTTGAGTTAATTTGGGATATGGACTAGTGTCTGATATATCTAATATTAGATTGCCATCTGCTTGATTTGCAGAAACACCATTTTGGCCAATAAACCCCTCAGAATCAATATCGAATGTGTAATCTATTCTTGACTCAGAAGGTATATTTTCTAAAAATTCAATCTTATGGATTGTTAATGATCCTGATGAGTTTAAAAACCCATTAGATGGTGCAGTAACCAATTGAATTTGAATGTGATCCATATCAAAATTAGTCTCAGTTTCAGAGGAGTGATTGTAATTCACCCAATCAGCATTTGTTAAGTCAAAATAATAAATAGACTGCGGATCAGTAGATGACGGAATATCAAAACTAGTATACCTAGTATCACTACCATTTGAACTTGACGGGTCCGATCCGTTTAGTCCTTTAAAATGAAGAACTCTAACTCTAGTTACTGTACCAGAAGTATTATGTAAGCTAATTGCGAAAATTTTTAAATTATCGGCATCTACATTTGCATTTAAGTGTTTTATCTTTGGTTTTCTTCCATTGGTCCAACTTGTTTCTCCAGGATCGTCCCAACTAATTTCTAAGCCTTCTGATGTTATATTTAAATCGGCATCAGTAATACCTCCTCCACCAGATACCCAGCCACCTAGATCTTGATCATTTTGAAAGTCAAAAACAACTTGTGAGTTTATTGTGGATGATGTAAAAATTATTAATAAAAAGTAAAGTTTTTTCATAAGATTTCAATTTAATTACATTATAAATTTAAAAACAAGAAGTCGGTATTTATTTAACATATGAAGCAATTAATATTAAAAATGAAGCAAACTAATTTACAATTGAAAATCTTTCACTAACGTGTTTTTAAATTATCTTCATTATAAACTCTTTCAATAACAACATCAGTCATTTCTCTCATTTCGTTAAGACTCATATCATCATCAAATTCCTTTTGCAGTTCTTTTAATTTAATTTTTAATTTTTTTATGAGTGTTTTATACATGGAATTTTTGTATAAGTTATTCATTTCATTAGGATCTTTGTCAAGATCATACAATTCCCACTCATCCATTGAATAATAAAAATGAATCAACTTAAATCTTTTAGTCCTAATTCCATAATGAGGTTCAACCATATGCCATCTTGGGTATTCATAATAATGATAATAAATTGCATCTCGCACATTGTCATTATTTAATTTTAGCTGAGGTGCAAAACTAGTTCCCTGAATATCCTTTGGGATATCTATTTCTGCTAAATCTAATAATGTAGGTGCAAAATCAATATTGAGTAATAAATTTGAATTTGTAGTTTTAGGTTTAATCACTTTTGGGTAACTAATCACAAATGGCATTCTAAATGATTCTTCGTACATCCAACGCTTATCAAACCAACCATGTTCTCCTAAATAAAAACCTTGATCAGAAGTATAAATAATAATAGTATTGTCCATTAATTTATTTTCTTCAAGATAATCGAGCATCTGACCTACTGCTTTATCAACACCAGCAACACATCTCAAATAATCTTTAATATAGCGTTGATATTTCCAATTCTTTAGTTCTTTACCTTTTAAACTATCATTTGGAGTCCAAAATTCACCTTTATTTCCATATGTATAATATTTATTTAACTCTATCTTTGATAACCCTTTTGGAGCTGGAATTTTTAAATCTCTTCGATTCATATGATTTTCTATTTCCATCCACTGTTTTTTCGCTGCTTCTCTTCCAACATATTCATCATTAAAATTTTCAGGATGTGGTAAATCTCCATCTTTAAATAGTGATTTAAATTCTTTTGCTGGCTCCCATGGACGGTGAGGAGCTTTAAATTGATACATTAACATAAAAGGTTTACTTTTATCACGACTTTTTTCTAGCCAATTAATAGCATCATATGCAACTTGAGCGGTAGAATGTCTATTTTTTTCTACAATTGTATCTTTCCCATTTTCCAAAAATACTGGATTGAAATAAGTCCCTTGACCGCCCCAGTTAATCATAACCTTAGAATAATTAAAACCAGTTGGTGCAGTACCTAAATGCCACTTACCAATAACTGCTGTCTGATAACCAAATTTTTGTAATATTTTTGGAAATGTAATTTGTGTACCATCAAAATCACCACCCTTTTCATTTTTAAAAAATCCATTAACATGACTGTATTTCCCTGTTAAAATTGAGGCTCTACTAGGTCCACAAATTGAATTTGTATTAAATACTCTATTCATTAGCATGCCGTTTTCAGCAATTCTATCAATATTTGGTGTTGGTGCTATTTTTGCTAACCAATCATTATATGCGCTGACAGCACTAACAGCATGGTCATCAGACATAATAAACACAATATTTGGCCTACTATTTTCAGTTTCAGAAATCGAATCGTTTTGACCAAATAAATTAACTGAAAGTAAAATAAAAGTTAAATAGAAATATTTGACATTATTCATTTGAATGATTTTTTAAATTGTTCTAGTTCAATTCCCAGTGAATTGACAATATCATTATATCGAGTTAAACTAGCAAGATTAATGGTTTCTCCAGGATCTACAGAGTGATCATATAACATTTTAATCTTACGATTGGGTAAATTCCATTCTGTATAAAAAAGTTTGTCTTTGATAAAAGTATCTCCTTTTTGCCAACGAGAAAGTGCATGTCTTTTAAAAATTTTTTCCGGAAAAACCATGCTTTCAACCAAAGAATTACCCTGTAAATGTTTAGGCTTTTCTCCTGAACTCAGCTCACAAAGTGTTGGATACAAGTCTATCAATTCAGCAACTGAATTTGTTTTTTTATTTTTTTCAAATTCAGGTGAACTAATAATCAGTGGAACTCTAAGAGCAACTTCAAAATTGCTATGCTTAGCCCAAAGACCATGTTCGGAAAGACTCCATCCATGATCACCAACTAATACTATTACAGTATTTTTTCTAAGACCTAATTCATCTAAAGCAGAAATTAATTTTCCAATTTGAGCATCAACATAACTTACGCTAGCATAATATGCATGAATAAGTGTTAAAGCTAAATCTTCAGGGATTGGTCCTTTTTTAGGAATATCCTTGTAGTGACGTAACTCACCCCATTTATGATTCGCAATTAGTGGAGCTGACTCAGGAAATTTTTGGTTTTTTGGTAAAGATATCTGGTTTCTATCATATAAATCCCAATACTTTTTTGGAGCTGTAAAGGGTAAGTGTGGTTTTACAAATCCAACTGCTAAAAAAAATGGAGTGCTAGAATTTTTTAATTTTTTTAGGTCTCTTATTGATTTTTCTGCCGTCTGAGAATCAAAATAAACAGAGTCATCAACGTCTAATTTCTCATATGCTGCTGCTGGTTTCTTATTTGCATTCAAAGCTCGATTCACAGGGTCTTGATAATTCCTCCAGCTCGCATCTTGTGGATACCACTCCTCATCCCATGACTTTATATCGTTTTTTAGGTGTGTAATTTTATTATTACTTATTGTCACATATCCTCGTTGGTTAAAATAATCAACTATATTTATTGCTTCTGGTCCAGCTTCATTAATACTTGAATAATAATTTAAAAATCTATCTTCAGTAGGTCGTATTCCAGATAATAAACTTGCTCTTGAAGCACCACAAACTGGTACATTACAATAAGCACGATTAAATGTCACACCTTCAGAAGCCAATTGATCTATATTTGGACTTTTGATATAATTCTTATTATATACCTTTAGTTCAGGTCTTAAATCATCTACCATAATAAAAAGTATATTTTTAGGTGGTTCTTGATTTTGTGCATCGACTTCAAAAACCAAAGCAATAATTATTAAATATTTTAAAATTTTAATCATCTACTTCAATTCTTTTTTCTACCTCTAAAATTATTGATTGCAAGTCGTTATCATCTGAAGAGGATCCTGTCATTATTTTAAATTCACCTGGCTCAACACAATACTTCATATTTATATCATAAAATGCCAAAGTCTCTTTATTTATATTAAAATCAACTTTTTTTGTTTCTCCTTTTTTAAGGAAAATTCTTTGATAACCTTTGAGTTCTTTAACAGGTCTGGTAACACTACTCACTTTATCTCTAATATACATTTGCACTACCTCATCTCCGTCGTAATTACCTGTATTTGTTACTGAAACTGAAACCGAAATAATTTCATCTGAACTTAAAATAGACTTGGATAATTTTGGTTTTGAGTATTCAAAATTCGTGTAACTCAATCCATATCCAAATGGATAAAGTGGTGTTGATTTATTAAGTGCATATTTATGAAAATAAGCAGATGGCTTATGATTATAAATCATTCTTAATTGTCCTACATCACGAGCCACTGTTAAAGGCAATTTACCACTAGGATTGACATTACCGAAAATAATTTCTGCAACTGCTTGACCACCAAAAGAACCTGGTCCCCAAGCTTCGATAATAGCAGGAATTTGATCATGTAACCATGGTTCTGAAATTGGGCGATGATTAACTAATACAATTATAACAGGAGTGCCAGTTGCTTTTATAGCTTTTACTAAAGCCAATTGTTTACCAGGCAAATCCAAGGCTGCGCGTCCCATATTTTCTCCTGCGGTTTTATCTTTCCAGCGATAACGCATGGCATTATCTCCAACGACAACAACAACATAATCAAAATCTGAAGCTATTTGAGCAGCCTTTGATATAGCGTTGTCATTTATTTTTCGGATGTTTTCTCCTGAATCAAAAAAATCAACTTCATATCCTTTTTGATTTCCAACTTTTTTTATGCCTTCAAAAATTGTAGTAACATTTTCGTTAGGCTGTACCGAATGCCAATCTCCTAGTATAGTTTGGTTGTTGGCATTTGGTCCAGTTACTAAAATTCGCTTTTTAGATGTTGTTTTTTTTAATGGTAAAAGCCCTTGGTTTTTTAATAAAACAATACCTTTTTGAGCTACTTCAAGAGCTACTTTTTGATGCTCAGATGTAAAAATTTTATCTTTAATTGAGTTTAAATCAACTGTTCTGTTTTCAAACAAACCAAGCTTAAATTTCGCTGTTAAAATTTTTTCACAAGCTTCATTAACACGCTCCAAAGGTAATACCCCCTCCTCTACTAAAGCTATAATAGCCTCTGGAAATTTTGGCCCGTGCATATGCATATCCATACCTGCTCTAACTGCAAATAAAGAAGCTTCTTTTAAATTACTGGCAACATTGTGTAGATCATCTATCCTCTCTATATCCATCCAATCACTAACAAAAAATCCTTCAAAATTCCATTTATTTCTAAATAAATCAGTCATAAGCCAAGTGTTCATATGACAAGGAATACCATTAAGCTCATTATGTGCTGCCATAATTGAGTAAACCCCAGCATCAATAGCTTGCTTATAAGGCTTAAGATGAACTTCTCTCAAAGTACGTAATGAAACATCCATGGGTGCTGCATTAAGACCATTAATTGGCTCTCCCCCAGCAATCATATGTTTGGCACATGCAATTACCTTATCAGTTCCTGTAAAATCTTCTTGCTGAAGCCCTCTAATCATTGCAGCGCCCAAATTACCAACAAGGAAATGATCTTCGCCAAATGTTTCACCTACTCTCCCCCACCTAGGATCGCGAAGAACATCAATATTTGGTGTAAATGTCCAATGTGAACCTGTTGCACGCATTTCTTTTGCTGTTTGAGTTCCTATTACCTCTAAAAATGAATCAGTCCAAGTTGAAGCTAGTGTTATCGGAGATGGATATACTGTTGTACCTGAAACTAAAGCATTGCCATGAATAGCATCAATACCTATAAGTAGTGGAATTTTCAATCTAGATTGTGCGGCAAGTTCTTGTAGTAAATTAGACTCCTCAGCTGTTAAAACATGTAAAAATGAGCCTATTTCTCCACGGCGTGTCATTTCTGCTACATCATCGCTAAACAAGCCTTTATAAAACCCTTGAGAGTCATTAGAATGCAGTTCTTCTTCTGTTAAATCTTTTTCAGCTTGTCTCATGTGATCCAATCCTACAAACTGGTTCATTTGATACACTTTTTCTTCAAGAGTCATTCGATCCATTAAATCATTGACACGATTTTCTACAGAGGCATTTGGGTTTAAATAAATTGGCGAAGAATTTTGTGAAAATCCTAAAAATGAAAATCCATAAATAAAATATATTAAACTATTTGGAATTATTTTACTCATTGTTGATTGCATTTTTTATAATATTATATGAAGGGGTTGGATTAAAATTAGCATCATAAATTGACTGAAAATAAATATTGGGTTTTTTTAAACGAACTCCTAGATCCCATAGATTCAAAGTAACCACACCTGTTTTTACTTTAGATTGCAAAACTTCAACTAATCTTTGGTACAATTGAGCTTGTAAGTTTAATTCATTTGAATAATTACTAGTGTCCTTTAGTTTGTAATCTAACTCAGTAACATGAAACTCCAAATCATTTGCATGCGCCCAATCTATAATATCAGAAAGAGCTTTAAAAGCCTCTTCAGGTTTTTCTATAAAATCTAGAGTTGATCTACTTAATCCCAAATGACCTTGCCAGCCAATTCCATCTACCCTAAGTCCCTTACTCCTTAGATATAGAATAGTTTCTTTGACTCTATTCCACATGGGTTTTTGCACTCCAGCGTTCTGATTGTATACTAATTTTACATTAGGGGCATATTGAGTTGCAATTTCAAAAGCTTTAACAATATAATTTGGAAAGCCTTCTTCATTAAGCCCCATAACAAGCCAGGGATTTTCCCAACTATTTGTACCTGGTTTAGGACCAAACCAACTTCCGTCTGGAAGAATAGTTTCGTTAACCACATCCATATAACTTACAGCTGGTTCATTATTATATCTTTTGGCTGAAGCAGTCATAAATTCTATCATGACTTGTTCCAGCTCTTGGGCTGTTCTGTGATCTTCCTTAGCCCATTTTGAAGCTTGTGGACTAATAGGTCCATGAATCCTAACAGTAAGATCGTGTTTGTTTGAAAACTCTAAAAAATCATTTATTCTATCCCATTGCCAAACCTTAGGCTTTGGATGAACACGAGATTGTTTGGCTGAGTTAGCAGGCGTTAAAAACTTAAAATCTTTTAAAAATAGATTTTCTTTCTTACTTCCAAGTTCGTAATGATTTAGTGTAGCTCCAATTAATAATTTCGGAGAGTTTTTAACAAGACTTTTCATAGGAATATCACTATGATTATTAAAATAGTTCGCTGCTAATTTTTGAAATCGAAGAAGAAGGTTTTTGTTATCATTATCATATGCAAGGTTTATAGTTTCATTTGGGTCAAATTTATAATTATAAAGCTCCTCAGCATAGATATCCCTTTCATATATTGGATCGGTGCTTTTCTTTCCTTCTATCCAAACAGTGTATCGGTAATCATCCGTTCTGAAACTATACCCTGTTTTATTAGAATTAGTATATTGACTAACTGCGTAAGGCTTTACAGAACTCTTTTCACCATTTATTAAAGGCAATAAGCTAATCCCATCTAAATTTTCAGGGACTTCAAATCCTGCAGCTTGACAAAGAGTTGGGAAAACATCAACAAATTCTGTTGGTGAATTAATTTTTATTTTTTTATTTACTCTAGGGTCATAAATTATTAATGGGGAGCGCGTAGCTTGCTCAAAATTAGAGTGTTTGTTCCAAAGTCCATGATCTCCTAAATGCCATCCGTGATCACCCCAAATTACTATAATTGTATTTTTATCTAATCCTAATTTTTTTAATTTCTTAATTATTTTACCTATTTGAGTATCAATAAAACTTGTACTAGCATAGTAACCATGAATTAAGTTTTTTTGAAATTCTTCTGATAAAATTACGCGTTTATTATCCGATACTTCGTAAGATATATCTGGAGTTATGTATGACCTTAACTCTCCAGAACTGTGATAAGCTATATTAGGACCATTTTTAGAGTTTTTTTGATACTCAGAAACTCTAAATTTTGATACATCATATAAATCCCAATATTTTTTTGGAACTGCAAATGGCAAATGAGGACGCTTAAATCCAACAGCTAAAAAAAATGGTTTTGTATTTGAATTCAGCTTATCCAGCCAATTATTAGTATAAGCTGCTAGAATTCCATCCACATATGCTTCATCAGGAGCATCACTCATTGAAAAAGGGGGTTTATATTGACTTCTTAAATATTTACCAAGATCCTTTACACCTTTTGACTTTGCCTCATTTCTTAACTGTAAAATTTTACTTTTGATTTCTGGATTTTGATAAAAACCCATCGCTGGTGGGCCATAGTCTTTAGGATAACCCATTTTATGCTCTGGTAGATATGGAACAGTCCAAGAAGGTTTATCTCTAAATTGATCCACACACCTTGGATCAAATATTTTTCCAAGGCCAATAGTTTCATAACCATTATTTTTAAAAAATTGTGGTATGGTTACAATATCAGGTACCATATCACGCATTTTGGTTTTCAAATCCCAAACTTTGGTGTAATCAGGACGTTTTCCAGTCATTATACTTGCTCTGGCTGGACCACAAATAGCTTGTTGAGTGTGGTTATTATGAAATGTTGTTGCATTTTCTGATAATTTATCCAGATTTGGAGTTATAGCAATTTCATCTGCGTATGCGCCTATTGTTGGTTTCAGATCATCAACTGCAATGAAAAGAATATTGGGCCTGTTATCAATATGATCTTGAGAATAACAGCTCAAGGATAAAAAAATAAATAATATTTTATATATATATTTCACAAATTAAGATTTATAGATCAAATCTAATACTTTTAATAATTCATATAATATGAATTATGACGCAAAAAATATAATAAATGGAGAAGACCCTTTTTTAATCATTAATCATATATATATTATTGTATTTTTATTAAAATATTTAAAATGCTCATGAATTCAATTTTCAAAATATTTTTATTTACAAGTATCCTAATTTTAGGATGTAAAAAAGCCAAGGAAAAAACATACAAAACAAAGGCTTTAATTGAGGGTATGGTGTGGATTGAAGGGGGTATTTTTCAAATGGGAGCTTCAGAAAATGATAATATGGCTCTCACGCACGAAAAGCCAAGTCATACTGTCAAAGTAGATGGTTTTTATATGGATGAGACTGAAGTTACTAATAAACAGTTTTCTGAATTCATTAAAGCAACTGGCTATATTACTACTGCTGAAAGACCAATAGATTGGGATATTATAAAAATGCAACTTCCACCTGGAACTCCAAGGCCACATGATTCTATTCTAATGCCTGGTTCTTTATTATTTAAAAAAACTACTGAATCTGTTCCAAATCTATATGATTTCTCACAATGGTGGAAATGGAGTATTGGAGCAAATTGGAAAGAACCTGAAGGAAAAGGCAGTAATATTGTTGGTAAAGAAAACTATCCTGTTGTTCATGTATCATATGAGGATGCAATTGCATATTGTAATTGGTCAGGAAAAAGATTACCAACTGAAGCTGAATGGGAATACGCAGCACGAGGAGGTAAAAAAAATAAAATATATTTTTGGGGGAATTTATCAAACTCACTTCATCAATACGTAAACAGTTGGGAAGGAGAATTTCCTGTTGAAAATATTATTAAAGATGGATTTGAAAAAAGTGCTCCTGTAAAATCGTTTCCTCCAAATGATTATGGATTGTATGAAATTTCAGGAAATGTTTGGGAGTGGACCAGTGACTGGTACAATGTCAATTACTACGCCCAATGTAAAAAAAACAATATTACTGATAACCCAATTGGCGCTAACAAAGCATACAATCCAAACAATCCCTACATAGATGAGAAAATTATTCGTGGTGGATCATTTTTGTGTAATGCTTCATATTGCGCTAGTTACAGAGTTTCATCTAGGATGGCTACAGACCCAAACACATCTTTGGAACATTTAGGTTTCAGAACAGTAAAAGTTATAAAATAATTGAATATTTTTATAGCTTGTTTAACAAAATTATAATTCCTCAATCCATATGAGAATAATATTATTTTTAATTTTTAGTCCTTTAATTATTTTCAGCCAATCGATAAGAATAAATGAAGTTGTATCGTCTAATTCTGTTTATTTTGACGAGGACGGAGACAGCCCAGATTGGATTGAACTTTACAATTACGGAAATCAAACTATTTCTTTAGATAACTGGACGATATCTGATAATATTGAAAATCTCGATCTGTGGACCTTTCCACAAATTAATTTAGATCCTGATGAATATCTATTAATTTGGGCATCAGGAAAAAATCGTTCTCAAATATCATATTCAAGAACTTACATAAATCAAGGAGACACATACAAATATATAATCCCAAACTCAGAGCCTAATTTAAACTGGAATAATATAAACTTTAATGATAACAGCTGGTTTGATGGAGCAAGTGGTTTTGGTTATGCTGATGGAGATGACACAACAATATTACCAAATGGAACTTTATCTGTATACATGCGAAAAAGTTTTACAATATCAGATTTAGAAAATATAACTTCTTTAATTCTTGACATAGATTATGATGATGGTTTTGTTGCCTACATTAATGGAACTGAAATAGCGCGTGCCAATATTAATGGCTCTCCTCCCGCATTTGATCAAGGAACTATAATTGATCATGAAGCACAAATTTATAACGGTGGAATCCCAGATCGTTTTTCTATTTCTGATTTTAATTCAATTTTAGTTGAAGGTGAAAATGTGTTAGCAATTCAAGCCCATAATGTAAGTCCAGGATCATCTGATTTTACAATAATTCCTTTTTTATCGATATTATATTCAGAGCCAAATAATGAAGGAATTACGCCTCCAGAAATATTAAATTTAGTAGATGAAAATCCTCTTCATACAAATTTCAAAATATCCGCTAGTGGTGAAACATTAACCCTTTCAAATAATAATGGAAATATTGTTGATCAATTAACAGTTGAAGGGTTACCACCAAATACTTCAATTGGAGTCTCTAATTTCAATCAAAACATTGTTAGTTATATAAATACAACACCTGGATATCAAAATGACAATCAAGAGTTTATTGGTGCTATTCAAAATGAGGTTGTTTTTTCAATTAATGGAGGATTTGTAGGCACTCCTTTCAGTTTAACCTTAAGTGGTAACAGTGCCTCTCAAGATATAAGATACACTACTGACGGCAGTAGTCCTTCATTAAATTCCCAAGTTTATAGTTCTCCAATTGCTATTTTAAATAATACAACTGTTAGGGCTGCTATTTTTTCTGAAAACTTCCTTCCATCGCCTGTAAAAACTGAATCTTATATTTTTAATTCAGATCATGATATTGATGTTATGCTCATTACAGTAGACCCATACGACTTTTTTGATGAGGAAAATGGAATTTATGTCTTTGGAGAAGAAGGAACTTATGATGAATGGGTACCCTATTTTGGAGCAAATTTTTGGGAAGACTGGGAAAAACCAGCTCATTTCACATTTCATGATAATGAAAATGACGAAACAGTTGAATTTAACTCTGGTGTAAAAATATTTGGAGGATGGAGCCGAGGACAAAATGGACAAAAATCATTATCGTTTTTTGCTAGGGGACAATATGGGGATTCTGAATTTGAATATGACTTTTTTGATAATCTTAATTATGATGAATTTGAATCATTTGTCTTAAGAAATTCTGGCCAAGACTGGTTAAGATCTAACATGAAAGATATCATGTTAACAAGTTTGATGCGGGGTTCTGAATTGGATTTCCAAGAACACAATCCTGTTGCTACATATATAAATGGAGAATATTGGGGTATGTATAATATGCGAGAAAAAATAAATGAACACATGCTCGCATCAAAACATGATATTGACGCCAATAGTATTACATTACTAACTAATGATGCTGAAGTAATTGAAGGTAGTAATGAAGAATATAATGATCTAATTGATTACATAGAAGCTACCGATTTATCTATTGATTCTAACTTTGAATATATTGAAGAAAATATTGACCTAAAGCAGTATGCACTGTATCAGGCAACCAATATTTTTATTAATAACACAGATTGGCCAGGAAATAATATTAAATTTTGGAAATCTCCTGAAACAAAATGGAGATGGATAATGTATGATACTGATTTTGGTTTTGGTCCTTTTTGGAACTGGGGTAATTATAATGAAGATACTTTAAGCTTTGCTTTGTATCCTGATGGAAACGGCTGGCCAAACCCATCGTGGTCTACACTTCTTTTTAGAAAATTATTGACAAATATTGGTTTTAGAAATCAATTTATAAACAGATATGCTGATGAATTAAATACTAGATTTTTAAGCACTAATGTTGTAAATCATATTTATAGTATTTATAACACTATTGAACCCGAAATATTGGCTCATTTTTACAGATGGAGAGATGACCCCTCAGTTGGCTATGATATCCCTGACCCACAAGGCCATGTAGAATTTTATGTTTGGGCAATGACTAATTTTGCAAATGAAAGACCCGCTATAGTCAAAGAACACATCAAAGAACAATTTGAACTCCCTGATTATCACGAATTAACAATAACTAACCCTTCAACTGATCAAGGCTTTGTTAATGTCAATGATAATCTCAATATCCAAGAATCTTCTTGGTCAGGAGATTATTTTGAAACAGTTCCAGTTACACTCAATGCTGTTCCAGAACTAGGATATGAGTTTTCGCATTGGAGTGGTGATTTATTTTCAACTGATCAAATTATTGAGATATCTATTGATCAAGCTTTTGAAGTCATACCAAATTTCACTTTTCTTTCCACACAGGTTGTAATAAATGAAATAAATTACAGATCAAGTGATGATTTTAATCCAGATGACTGGATTGAATTGTATAATCCAAAACCTACAGCTATTGATATCTCAAATTGGTTAATTAAAGATGATGATGATAACCATGTTTTTACAATTCCTACTGGAACTGAAATTGAAGGAAATGATTATTTGATTATAGTTAAAGATGAATCTGATTTTATTTCTGTTTTCAGCGATATTCCCTATATCGGAGAACTTGGATTTGGACTCGGAAGATATGATTCGGTCAGATTGTACGATTCCAATAACAATATAATTGATGAGGTTAATTATTCATCGGATTCTCCATGGCCAACTTGTGCCGATGGAACAGGAAATAGCTTAGAATTAATAGAAGTACAATTGGATAATGCTATTGCTGAAAATTGGGATTGTATTAATGAAAACGGAAGTCCTAATGCTGTTAACAGTAATAGTCTTTCAAATTCTGATAACAATATTGATAATGTTAAAATTTATCCAAACCCTGTAAAGGAAAAACTATTTATTAGTGGTAATAGCTTAAATTACTCTGTAGAAATCTTATCATTACTTGGCCAAAATTTAATAAAAGTTAATAATACTAATACAGTTGACCTTAGTTTACTGAATCAAGGTATTTATATTATTAAAATTGAAAATAACGGTGTTACCTCTACATTTAAAATAATAAAACAATAATTATAACATTATGAGGGTTTTAAATAAAATAGAAAAATTATTTAAATCTTACATACCAAATTCATTTACTATTGCGGTTTGCCTTACATTTCTAACAATTGTTTCGGCTTTTATATTCACCAATACAGAGGGCAAAACAGCATATTTATTAGAAATATGTTCATATTGGGAAAATGGG
>Ga0213858_10000738_pt1 | contig 15547 bp, 26 predicted proteins | sample PICome_FD_160122 | JGI IMG/M metagenome (GOLD analysis project Ga0213858, IMG submission 160122) | Coastal seawater microbial communities near Pivers Island, North Carolina, United States - PICO245 | ecosystem: Environmental > Aquatic > Marine > Coastal | place: USA: North Carolina | collected... | reverse complement strand
ATCGTTGTGGGCCCCGAACACGGCCGGGAAACGATCCAAGGGCAGGCGGCCCAACAGCAGGTTGGCATCGGTGATCGTCAGCGGGCCTCCGGCGCGATAGCAGGCCGGGCCAGGCCGGGCCCCCGCCGAACGAGGCCCCACGCGAAGGCGATCGCCATCCCTGTGGAGCACGGAGCCGCCACCGGCGGCGACCGTGGCGATCGACAGGCGCGGGGCCAGCAGCTGCAGGCCGGCGATCTCCGTGGTCTCCTGAATCTGATGCTGTGCTGGCGCATCGGCTGAGCCCACACAGAACACATCGGTGGAGGTGCCGCCCATGTCGAAGCCGAGAATGGGAACTCCTGTCAGACCGGCTGCCCTGGCGGCAGCGATCGCTCCGACCATTCCCGCCGCCGGTCCGGAGAGAATCGTGTCTTTGGCGAGCAGAGAACAAGGATCCTGCAGCGATCCGCTGGACGTCATCACCCGCAGGGGCGTTGCAGGTTCGAGGGCTTGCCTCACCTGGGTGAGATACCCCTGCAGCACCGGCGCCACCGCCCCTTCCACCAGCGCGGTCTGGCCTCGAGGCACCAGGCGCGGCATCGCACTCACCTCATGCGAGCAGGTGACCTGAGAGAAACCAAGCTCCAGCAGAAGCGCGGCACAGGCCCTTTCATGGCTGGGGTTGCGATGGGCATGCATCAGAGCCACCACCGCATGGGTCAACCCGGAATCGCGCAGGCTGATCAGGCGCTGCCGTGTGTCCATCGGACAGTGAAAAGGCTCCAGCTCTTCGCCACTCGCCGCCAATCGCCCTGGAACGTCCACCACGTCCCGCGCGAGAAACGGAGCGGAAGGCTGCTTGAACGCAAACAGATCGTTCCGATGCTGGTCACCGATGCGCAGCAGATCGGCGAGGCCGAGCGTGGTGATCAGCACCAGCGGCGTCCCGCGACCCTCCAGCAGGGCATTGGTGGCCACGGTGGTGCCCACGCGCACGCTCTCAATCCAATGTGCCGGAAGTGCCGCGTTGGCAGGCAGCCCAAGGCAGTCACGGATGGCAACGACCGCTGGATCCTCACCAGGGCTTTCTGAGAGAACTTTGCGCACATGAAGCCGGCCCTGCGGATCACAGCCGATCAGATCGGTGAAGGTGCCGCCTCGATCGACCCAGAAGTGCCACCCCATCCGCAGTCCGCACTGACGTGCGCAATCGTTCTGATGATTCAATCGAAATCCATCAAGCGAAGCGGACCTGCGTCGTTTCGGCGATCAGCTCCTTGTGATTCACGGCTCAACGCAGCAGCAGCCACATGGCCAGGGCTCCCAGCAGCACCCCCTTGAAGAACTGAGTCCAGGGCGACCCGTAGGTCTCCAGCCCGAACGCTTGAGATCTGCAAGCTTGGCCATGGGCTGCGTCACGTTTGCGGACACTGATCGACTCCATGGCGACAGTGGGAGCCTCACCTTTGAGGGTTGTACTCCGCTTCGGAGGTTAACGATGGGGCCTGTCCAGAACAACCAGACCAGTTCGATGGAGCGAAAGAAGAGCTCCGCCTATGGCCAGGCCGCCAACGGCGCGGGAGTCGCTGATGCACCTGGCCAAAGCGGCTCCTCCAAACAGATCTCACCGCCACCGCGGCTGCGCAGCCAATCAGCGGGTTGAGCACTCACGGCAGGAGCGCTGTGCCAAGCCACAAGATCCAGCTCATCCACATCAAGCTGTTGCCAACCGATCGTCGGAGGATCCAACGCAATGGCTGGTGCCAACGCGTTCACGTGATCAGGCACCGTGAGATCAACGCGCAGCGGCTGCCAGCCCTGGGCTCGTGTTAACGCGATCGGGTGGCTGAATCGAGCAACGGATGCGCCACGCCTTGCCTGATACCAGCTCACCTGCACCCGCCCGCGTGCCCCCGACGAACCGCGGACCCAACCCAACAGCGTGAGGCGCTGTCCAGGCTGAACCGGAATGCGATGCAGGGGCCTCAACAGCACGGCCTGGCGGTTGTATCCAGCGCGCTTCAGGCGAACACCCCACGAACCCCGATAGGCGGCCTGGCGGCTCAGTTGCTGATCACGATGGGGAGACGACCAAAGAACACCGCGCCCCCCATCCACTCCCACCAAGAGAGGCTCGAAGCTGCCGGTTCCAAGAAGGGACTGGCCGTGTTCAAGCGCTCTCAAACCATTCCAGCCGCAACGCTGCACGGAAGCTTGCAGGCGCCATAAACGCGATGAAGCATCCGATGCGCTCTGAAGAGGCCACCACCGCCGCGTGCGTTGGGCATGATCGGCAACATCAACTTCCATCACACCAGACTCAATCACCCAAGGCGCATCACTCTTGCTGGCGATGCCACGCAGAATCCATTCCGCCAGAGGGCCGACAGCAGGATGGGGACGGTAGCGATGCAACAACAGGGGATAGACGATCACCCGCCGTACCGCATTCCGACGCAGCTGCACCTCCAGGACCATGGAAGGGAAGGTGGGCCAAAGGGTCTGGTCGAACAGAGCATTGCCGAGGCTGTTGGCCACAAGGCTCTGCCCTGTCCAACGCAAGCCACCGAGCACATGCGGGTGATGGTTCAGCACCAAACGTGCACCAGCTTGCAGTGCAGCATCAGTCATGAGCTGCATGGAAGGTGTGGGTTCGCTCTGGTATTCATTACCGCCATGAATCATGGCCACCACAGGGCCGCTCTGGCCTGCACTCGAGATCGCAGTTCTCAATCGTGACGACTCACACAAAGCAGCTCCACCCTTTCTCTGCGGGCGAGATGCCACATAGCTGATGTTGTGTTGGGCTCCATGAATGGTGGTACAACCCAGCAGCGTCACCACCGTTCCCCTCAACGACTGGCGGGCGGGCTGCCAAGCTTGCTCCGGAGTGACTCCCGCACCGAACACTCCAGCGCCACGCATCAACCCTGCAAGATCCAGAGATTGAACCGTGGACGCCAGACCATGATCTAAAGCATCGTAAATATGGTTATTCGCCAAACCAACCACATCAACCCCAACCCTGGCCAGAGCAGCCGCCAACGATGAAGAACTGGCGAAGACATACTCTTTTGAGGCGTGAAAACCTGGCTTGCGAAAACCCGTACGCTCCGCAACAGGATCCGACAACAGAGGGCTTTCCAGATTGACAACCGTAATGTCAGCCTGTTCCAAGATCGGCTGCATCGCAGCGAGCAGTCGCTGGTGTGGCGCAACTCCATCACCTGGGAGCAGCTGCGGCGGCTGATCAGTATCCGTATGACCTGTAAAAAAGCGCCGGCCAGCCATTACATCACCGACGGCACGCAGCACAATCGTTTGGCCATCATCCGGGCTCAGGCGAACAACGATCGAGCGATTGGGCTCCACAGGGCGAAGCGCAGGTAAAAATCCGGTGTGCCTCAGTTCAATCCAGTCTGGGGCCGGCAGATCACGCACCAGAAAAGATCCAGTCGCGTCACTGCGGATCATCTCTGATCCATGGCGAATCTGAACATCGGCCAAGGGACTTCCGTTTAGGTCGAGCACGCGTCCGCGTACCTCGCCTGAGCGATTCCCACAGGATGCAAGCGGAACCAGTGTTGCAAGCAACCACAGCCAAGCGCGCACAACCTGAGCTGCAGCTGATGTGAAAGTAGGTGTGTTTTTTTACGAGAAGCCATGTCAACTACAGATCCACAGCACAGCGAAGCAGATCCATTCCTCATTCCAAGCACAGCACCAACATCGCCCTCCACATCGGAAACAATGAGTCTTCATGTTGCGATAACCGGTGACGGCCTACCTGCTCTTCATCCTCATCGCTTCCACCTACATTCACAGCCTGATCCGGCGCTACCGCCAGTTCTCCCAATCACGCGACAAGATCCCATGGCGCGTGCACGTGAATGGGATCAGAGGAAAGTCCACCACCACCCGCTACGTCGCCGCCATCTTCAGGCGGCTGAATGAGAACACCTACGGCAAAACCACGGGCACCGCCGCGCGCATCCTGCTTCCAGATGGCAGCGAAAAAACTGTTATCAGGCGAGGTCTTGCCAACGTGAATGAGCAGGTGAGAATCGTGCGGGAGTTCTGCGAAAGCAAAGCCGAGGCCATCGTGATGGAATGTATGGCCGTCAATCCCCTCTACGGAGAATGGCTCGAGCACAAACTGATGCGCTCGCAGATCGGAGTTATCACGAACATTCGCCTCGACCATACTGATTACCTGGGGGACGATCTCGAGTCGATCGCACATTCATTAGCCCAATCGATTCCTTGCAACGCCACGCTGATCACGGCAGAGCGCAATCCCAAGCTGCAACAGATCCTTCGAGAGGAGTCCAAAGCGAAAGGATCACGCTTGGTGGTGGCCAAGCATGAATGGGTTTCAGCCGATAGCATGCAAAACTTCAATCATTTTGCCGTTGAAGACAACGTGGCGATTGGCTATGCCGTCGCCGACATCCTTGGCATGCCGAGGCAAAGCGCTTTAGAGGCAATGCAGGCAGCCAATCCAGACCCAGGCTCACTTCAGCTCATCAACTTTGAACACGAAGACAAAGCCTTTCTCTGGGCAAACCTCTTTGCCGTGAACGACCGGGAGAGCTTTATCGATCTCTGTAGAAGATTGTTCAATCTCCATCCCGATCGACAACGCATTGCCATCCTGAACAACCGCAATGATCGCCCAATCAGGGTGAAGCTCTTCAGCGAGCTGGTTCTCGACCTCAAGTTCCATGCCGTGGTCACCTTTGGTGATTACGAGACACAGGTGAATCAGGTGCTCACCTTGAGCGACTGTCAGATCCTGAACTGTGGCAATAACAGCCGGCACAGGAATGCCAGCGGCCAAGCATTGATCAGCAGGATCAGCTCGTTACTCGCGCCGGGTGATTCAGCCATCCTGATCGGAGCCGTGAACATTCATACACCGCAGGCCTCCCGCCTTATGGAGGCAATTCACGATCAGTGCTGATGGAATGGAGCAGCCCTGAAATTCAGCGCCTGAGCCTGGTCATTGGGAGCCTGCTAGCCCTGGCCTGGAAAGATCGCCAAGGGATCCTGCCAGGCGGAATTATTGTTCCAGGATTTCTCACCAATCTCCTGCTGCTTTCCCCAATGTGGGGGTTTCTGGTGGTAGGTATCGGTTATCTCAGTCAATGGATCTACCAACATTGGCTTGAACGGCTCGAACACCAGCGCCGCCTCCCGATGTATATCCTCGGTGCCCTATCTCTCGGGATTAGCACGCCCTGCGCCTTCGCCGTGATCCAGCTGGGGCTGCTGCCAGACAGCATCGACAGCATCAGTGGCAGCCTGCTTCCAGGTGTGATCGCGTTCAATTTGCATCGCCAGGGCTGGCGCCCCGTCACCCAGGGCATGCTGCTCACCACAGCAGCAACGCTGGGGCTCACCCTGGCAGCCGTCGTGTTGGGAATCAATCTCTTTCAGGCCGACTTCAACTTTCTGCAGCGGTATTACGCCCATAGCGAAAATATCCACATCCAAGCTAAAGCGGTTCAATTCCTGATCACATTGATTCTGGGAATGCTTCTCTACAAACGCACGCAACTCAGGCCAGGTGGCTATGTAGTGGCACCGATGGCAGCCGCATTACTGCTGCATCCACTGTCAGCCATGATGTTCGTGGTCGGGTGCATCAGTGTTGAACGGGCGATTCAGCTTATCAGCCAGAAAAGCCTGATGATTGGTCTTAATCGTTACGTTGTCTCTCTGTTGCTCAGCACCGGCTATATCTGGACGATGGAGCTGCTTTTCATCCAATCAGGTGTCCAGGCACTGCCCTTTCAAGCCAACCATATTCTCGTGATTATTGCCATTCTCTCCTATGCAAACGATCTCACCTTGCATGACCGCAAGCGGGTTCTACCTTGGATGTTGCTATTGATCGCCAGCGCGGCTGTCGTGCTGTGGCTCACCCACCAGCTGTTGGAGCTGGCCGGCTGAAACGCCCCACCACCAGCGATTCCTGGGGGGGCAATCGCCAGCGGGACGTCTTCGATTCACTCCACCGGAATCCCTGCAGCTGTCCATCCACGCTGGTGAGCAGCTGAATCACACCGCGGCCCACCCCGGAACCACCACGACGGGTATCCGCAGGACCATGCCCACTGCGCGAGGAATCAATCACCGCAAGCCTGTAAGCACAGCGACCACTCCAACAAGCGCCTGTCGGTGTTGGTCGCCCTGCCGCCAACATCAGATGCCCCGTAGCTCCAGGGCGCGGTTCTTTGTAGAGGCTTGCCAGCAGATCACCAGGCTGGATGGCAAAGACATTCAGGATCCGCTGGAAGCGATTGGCTTGTGTGATGGCAGCGTGATAGTGCTTGGCCTGGGGCTTACCACGCCCCAGCCAGCGGCGTAGTTCCTCTGCGTCGAGCCCGTAAGCACGGCGCCAAAGAGCCGTGATAAAGCTCGAGCAATCGCTCTGGTTCCGGCTCATGGAGGCCCTGTCCACACCTTTCCATTGCACGACAACCGGCGAGTGACCATAGCTGTTATTCGCCTGGCTGAGATCAGCCACCAATTGCTGAGCCCAGAGCAAATGCGGGGCCAGCAGAGCCGCGGCCATCATCATCATGAGGTTGCCCAGGCACTGAGATCACGGGTGCGCATCCAGCGGACCAGACGATGTTCCCGCGGGATCCACAACCGCACCGGTTCACCCGGCAGCGCCAGCAAACGGCGGATCTCTTCTGCCGGAACGCCAATCAACCGCAACCGGATCCTTTGGTGCGTGTCGCTGTGCCGCTGCACCGCCAGATATTGAGCTTCATAACGCTGACGCAAGGAGGGAATCTCCACACGGGCTTGCTGGTCAGGGTTCATCAGCCAGTGCTGTGAGCGTGGCACTGTGGCCTCCACAACGGGGGGCGGGAGCTCGTTCTGAATCAAGGCAATCGCTTCGTGGGGCCGCACTGGATCACCTGGCTCTTTAAACAGCCGCAAAACCGTGCCCCGGCTGGAGGCGCGATAGCTGGAGTAATCCAGATGTCGCTGCGTGGTGAGATTGAGAGGAGGATGCACCCGCAGCTCAGTCCGCCGGGTCTGATCTGCCGCCTGCAAGCTGGATTGGCGCTCACGCAACTGAGCCAACCGGCTGCGTTGCTGCTGCATCAAATCCTGAAGACTTTTCAATTTGTTCTGATCTTCACGCCATTCCGCTGCATCACGCTGTAGCCGCAACAAGCGCTCCTCGGTTTCCTGCACACGATCGCGGCTGAGGCCTCCCTGTTCCATCAGCAACCGGCGCCGTGCCAGCCGCTGCTCCGCTAATGACAGCTGTCGCTCGAACTGGGGCGACGCCATCGGCCTCACCAACACCTGTCGCTCAGCCAGAGAGTTGATCTCGCGTTGCGCATCACGGATTTGAACATTGAGGTCAGAAAGATCCCGAGCCAAACCCCGATCCACAAGATCCTGCTCGACATTTGGATCCCGTTTCAACGAAAATAAATCCTGCCCAGGTGCTACCGCCGCACCTTCACGGACAAACAACGCCCCAACCCGGCCTCGCTCCCGCGCCACCACCAAGTCTGTGGGCGTCGTGACGGGTTGCGATGGGATCTGCAACCGGGCTTCGGCGATCTGAATCGGAGCAAAAAAATCGTGGCCCACGCGAATCAGCAAGCCGCCGCACACAAGCATCACAGCCAAGAGGCCATAACGGTGCCAGCGTCCATCACTGATCTTGATTCGACCTGCCTGCAACACAGCACCAGCCCCAACCCATCCTTTCTTCGTTCTAGAGATCACGTCTCTCGCCATCCGACCCAAGGCGGCATCAACAGCGTTTCTGTCTCAACCAGCAGCCCATCCGACTCAAGCCCATGCAGCTGATCCTCGTGGTAAGTGCTGGGGGCAAGCCTGAGCAGCCGCCTGAGGATCTCGCCCGTGTTGTTGACCATGCCAGCCTCCCTCCCGCCATGGTCAACAACGCGGGCGATAACTTTCCTGACAGCGGGGAAGCTGACGTATCAAACAGGCGACGGACGTAGGCCAGCACCACCGTGACCTGTCCACTTGACGCAGGATCCAACAAGTCGATCCAGAAACGCGTCCCAGAAACGCGTCCTCAATTCAGAACCCCTGAACAGAAGGTCGCTGGCTGGACAGTGACACATTCCCCAGAGGCGCTGGATTGACAACTGATGGAGCCGTCTGCCTTGAAACCACTCGTCCAGCGGGATCGGTGGTTGTCGGAACGGCAATGGCATTGAACGCCAACGACAAACGCTCACCATCGCCGCGAAACGGCATCACCGAATGGGGTTGCCATGCCGGAAACACATAAAAGTCTCCCGGCTTGGGCAACACATAGTGCGCCATACCAGTGCGAAACGACTGGATATGCCATTCCTCCGGGCCATGAAAACAACGCTGACCATCGAAACTCTCGGCACTGATCTGGGGAGGAACAGACAGAAAAATCACGCCTGAAAAACTGCCGCCATGGGTATGGGTTGGGTTGTAATCACCAGCGCACTGACAGTTCAACCAAAGATCAATCGGTTTCACTACATAGCGACCGGGTACCCAAGGCCCCCGACCCGCCGGCGGTTGACGATCGATGACATGGCGAATCCAACGTTCACAAGCCGGGAGAAGATGCTCGGTCATCAAGGTGGCCACGCCCGGCTGCTGGGGCTGGAGTTCCCGCTGATGGCTGAGCTGCCCCGCCAGCTTGGCGGACGCATCCGGACTGGCCGCGGGGTTGGCCAACACCTGGCGGCTCAACTCGAGCAGCGTCTCAAGAAGAGGAGCTGGTAACTGTCCTTTGAGAATTGACCGTGGGAAGAGATCCAATATCTCCATACCTGTTCTTTCACCACCAATCCAGCATAGTGCTGACGTGACCCCCTTCATTGGTCGTCGCCAAGTCCAGGACTTTTGTCACCGTGGCGAACAATTCGGTAGTCAGGAATTCATCACGGATCGCCAGGCAGAGACGACTGTGCGCGTCGATCACGTTCAGGAACTTGAGCCGGCGGCCGTCAGCGGTGGCGTCGAACTGGAAATCCTTGGCCCAGACCCTGTGGGTGGGGTCATCACCTCCACACTGCAGCGCCAACCCGGTGCTCGCTCAGGCGCCTTGCATCAATGATCCGCGCCAGCTCGAGCATGTAGCCCGCTGTGCACCAGCGTCCATGGTTGCGGGCCCGGTTTTCCGGATCGGAGCGGATCTCCGCGGTTTCGGCCATCAGCAGATCCAGCTCCCCCAGCGGCAGCTCGTAGAGCTCCTGCAGTTCCACCTCTCGGTTGAGCAGGTGGCTGCGGAACCATTTCTGCGTGGTCTCCTGATTGGGGATGTCGCGTTGCATGGGCCGATGCGGTGCCAATGGATCTCAATCAGTCGAGCGCACCGGCACCACGGTCATGCCCACCGGTGCCAGAGCGATCAGCGCCAGCTTGATGTGCTGGATCCCGAAGGGAATGCCGATGATCGTCACGAAGCAGGTCAGCGCCGAGGTGAGATGGCCGATCGCCAGCCACCACCCCGCCACCACGAACCAGAGCACGTTGCCGAGCAGCCCCAGCGGCCCGGTGCCCAGATCGCCTCGGCCGCTCAGATCTTTGCGGTTCACGGCTTCCTGTCCAAACGGCCAGAGCGAGAACCTGCCGATCACAAAGCAGGAGCGGGCCCAGGGCAGGCCGATGATCGTGATCGCGCAGATCAGGCCCGCCAGCCACCAGCCCAGGGCCATCACAAACCCCCCGAGCACGACCCAGAGAATGTTGAGCAGGGAACTGATCATGCCTTCATCATCACCCCGTTCGTTGAGGAGGCTGTGTCTTCGTCAAGGCAAAGGCCGCCCCCTCCGAGGGAAGGGACGGCCTTGTTCGCGTTCGTTGCGAAGCGACTGGCTGTTGGCGCCTGGGGCCTTGAGTCCAGAGGTGGGGCTGATGCAGCTCCGGGGCACCTGATCGGTTGAGCAACGGGTGTGTTGATCAACAGGGTGAGCGGTGCAGTGGAGTGTCGATCGACGTGGCGCACAGTCGTTGCCTGCCGAAGGACCAGCCTCACGGATGGGTGGAAACTGTTGGAGCAGGGGCCGGAACGTCAGGCTGCTTCTTGGTTTTGCTCCGGTGGAGTGTCGGCCGTCATTGGCTCCTCCGATCTCGATGCACACACTCTTGGTGCTCCGCAACACAAAGGCAATCGGTGGAATCGCGCATTGCTCTTCACGGGAAAACGTTCAAAAGTGAAGATGGCGTGCCCCAAAAGGGCGGCTGGGCCGATCGCGGACCTCAGCGCTGGCCGAGCAGATCCTCCCAGCTGATCCACTGGGGTGTTGTGGCGTGTCCGGCCTTGCCCTTGCTCCGGGGAGGCGTCGTGCTGCTGAGGGGGCGTTGCCTCTCAGTCGCGCTGGGCCGATCGCGCTTGGGCGCGGAGTGCTTCTTCATGGTTTTGCTTGGTCGATGTATTCGGATCGCGCTGAATCGAGTGGATATTCAGGCTCACTTGGCTGGCGGGACCCCGGCGTGGGAACACCCGCTTCACTTCACCACCATGACACAGATCCGAATCAATCGGGATCACCACAACGCCGGATTGTTGAGAGCGCCCGCGATCTGTGACGCGCTTTTCAGGTCATCGAGAACCCCGGGTTTGAGCGCCCGGGCGAACCAGCAGTCCGCGTGGTCGGTGGGCTGGGGAGGCGACACCTGATGCGGGGTGGAGAAGCGGCGGGCGTAATGCAGGGGATTGCCCAGCACGAAGATCGCATCCGCATCCAGTGCCTCTTCCGCCCGGTGCATCAACTCAGTGGCCAGGCCCTGCCGCTGCCAGGCGGGAAGCACCGCCAGTGGCGCCATCACGTAGGCCTTGATCTGCGGCGCTTCAACCAGCCTGAGCGGTGTGTAGCAGGCATGGGCCACCACGGTTCCCTCCCGTTCCAGCGTGAAGTTGGCCTGCCCTTCGGCGATCAACGTCTCGGCCAGGTCGGCGATCGTGCGTGCTTCCTCGGGGCCGTAGAGCGGTTCGGCGGAAAACGCCTCCAGATGAAGGGTGCGAATGGTCATGGCATGGGGCCGATCCTTCGACGCTGCCAGCGGCTCGGGTGGCGTGCGTTGCGATGAAGGCAATCTTTAGTAGCCCGTTGCTGGGATGTGGTGGTGGGAGATCAGTCGATCAGCAATGCCGTCAATGGATCACTTCCCATCCGGCAGTGGGCAGGGCATCAATGGCAGGGCATCGCCGCGGGGATTCAGCCACTCATCGAACTCCTGCTGGATCGCCTCAGCATCGCCTTGACGTTCCCAGCCACCCAGCAACTTGGTGCGTTGACGGCTGTAATCCAACGCGCCTTCGATCAGTTCGATCGCTTGTTCGGTGGTCATGAGGGAGAGGGCAGGGTTTCGCCATGCTTGTCCCCCTGAATCGGGTGGGTCGTCGCGATGACGACAGTGCGGATGTTTTTTCAGCGTTCCAGCACCGCTGAATGCAACTGGTTGAGCAGCCGGGCGGCCAGACCCCTGGAGATCCGGCGTGCCGCCAGCAACTGGCAGATCCAGTCGAACAAGGGTGGGTTGCCTGGGTTCTGCAGCAGAGAGTCGCGGAGTTCCAGCAGTCTCTCCCGGCTGCGACAACCGCGCAGGGCATCAATCAGGCTGTCTTCCGGGGCCATGAGCCGAGGGGCAGTGGTCATGGTGATAAGGAATGTGCGCATGCTCTCCTGTTCTGGCATCGGTGCGTGGACGAGTGCAACGGTGCCTTCCCTGTTCACATCTGCAGCACCAACCAGGCCAGGCCGGAGCCGACCACCAAGGCAATCAGACCGATGATTGCTCTCCAGAAGCGGGGATCACTGGGCTTGAAGACCATGGTTGCTGCTCGTCAGGAGATCAGGTTCATCCCAAGGAAACCTCGGCCCAGGCCGGAGCGTTTGTCCTGCAGGAAGGTGACCGCCAGTTCGAAATCCATCAGCCCGGCGGCTTCGATCGTCTCCAGGGGTAATCGGCCCTGGCTGCGCTGGGCGTAGTTGCTGTAGATCTCTTCCTTGCGAGCCGAAAGAAAGCTCACCAGCTCGCGCAGGATGAAGTCACGCCATTCGTCTTTGTCCTGCTGACGCACCTGGGGAACAGTCATCGCGATGATTCAGGCCTGATCGGCACCCTAGAAGCAAGTCACCGATGCTCACCGCTCTCAATACGCCCACCATCAGTCTGGTGTTGTTCGGTGCTTGTTTCGCGGCCCTCCAGGTGTGGTGGATCGCCTCGCTGTTGCAGCGCAACCGCCGCCGCCGGGCGGGGGAGCCGTTGAGCAGCCGAGAGTTCCGCGCTGAGCTGGAGCGCATCTTCCGGCGGGAGGCCTGAAGCTTCCAGGCTGAAGCTCCCAACCTGAAGCGTGGCAGCATCTCCCCCATCGCGGCTCCCCTGTCATGCCTTTGATCAACGTGCGCACCTCGTTGCCTGCCGTCAAAGACGGCTCAGCGCTGTTGCAGGAGCTGTCGACGGCGCTGGCCGAGCAGACCGGCAAGCCGGAGGCTTATGTGATGACCCTGCTGGAGACCGGCGTGCCCATGACCTTCGCCGGTAGCGCTGACCCCTGTGCCTATGTGGAGGTCAAGTCAATCGGTGCCCTGCGGCCGCAGGCGATGACCGCCGCATTTTGTGAGCTCATCCAGACCCGCACGGGTATTCCCGCCAATCGCATCTACATCGGCTTTGACGATGTGCAAGCCAGCTGCTGGGGCTGGAACGGTTCAACCTTCGGTTGAGCCGCCCGATGGCTCAGAGGCTGAACGCACCCGCTTCACGGCCAGCCCTGCTTCAGCAGCCGTGATCGCTGCCAGCAGCAACAGACCGATCAGACCCACAAGCTGGTTCTGAGTCTCGGCACTGGCCTCAGCGTTCTGGCCGAGGGCCGCACCTGCTGCAAACCAGGCTGTTGCCAGCACCGAGGTGATCCAGTACGCCTTCCAGCGGCGTTGATACAGGTAGCCGGCGCCAAGGCCGGGAATCACATTCAGCAGAACAGCCACCCAGCCTGCCGAGGCAGCCAGGATGTGCTCGCGGCTTGGAGATGCTTTGGCCTGGCTGGAGGAGTCGTCCATCACTTGCTGCGTGTTGCGGCGTAGGCCACGGCGCCACCGGCGATCAGGGTGAGCAGACCCGTGCTCAGCAGAAATCCGGTGAGCATGAACAGGCCAAGCAGGGAGCCGAGCAGTGACATCTTCACGCGCAGCAGTTTCGACTTGAACAGAAGCACGAGCAGCAGCATCACCGTGGCCTTCAGGCCGGCGATCTTCGCTGCACTGATCGGGCAGAACGGACTGAAGGGGAGCATTGCTGGAAACGCCACACTGTCACTCTGTCGCGCTCAGGAGCCCGCTGTGGATTCCTCCCTGCTGAATCGCTGCTGTTGCGCCGTGTTGACGCTTGCGCTGACCCTGCAGCTGATGCTGGCGATTCCGAGCCCGGTGTCGGCCGACTGGATCTGCGAGGGAGATCGGCTCAGTGTTGAGACGATCGATCTGGGCCGGGAGGCGATGGGGGCTCTGGCCGACTCGATCCCCAACACGGCCAAGGGCACCGTGCCTGGGGATGGGATCTTGATTCATTGGCGCGGCGTCACCCTGCAGTTGCCCCGCACCAACAACGCCGGTGTCCCGAGCTACACCGATGGACGCTGGTGGTGGAGGGCCGAGGACCCCGATCATCCTGAGTTCCGCCAGCGGCGTGGTGCGATTGAAACCTACAGCTGTGAACCCTTGGCCTGACGTTCTGTTCCGATTGGCCAGAAGACCCGTTAGGCTCCGACAGTCTCATGACTGGACCCATGCTCCGCAGTCTTTTTGGCATGCTGATGGCCGCGGTGCTCTGGGTGCAGGTGCCCCAGTGGAGCAACGACTGGTCGCACTGTGCTGTGGATGTGCCGGATGTCGACTGCCATTGGTATGTGGTGGCGCCTGACAACACCTTTGGCGAAGGGTTCGACTGGGCCACGGCACCCTGGTTCGACGTCAACGGTCTCCACGACATCGCCCAGCTCCAGCACACCGTCGATGCGATCCAGGCACAGGCGGTCCACCCCTGATCGGTGAAGCTGCGCCAGGCCGAGGCCGAGATCAAAAGAATGCGGTGATCAGCCAGTTGGCGTCCATTGCTGAGACGTCGAGCCTCAACGATCCTGCTGCATCGTCCTTGGCCTAGGTGCTTGCTTCTGATGTCCTAACCTTGGGTTAGCAGCAGTCAAAGGTCAGGTGTTGGCGGTTGTGCTCATGATTGAGTAATGATGAAGTTGCACATGAGGCATGGCCATGCGTTGTCTTTCCACGCTCGACCCCTACACGGTTCGTTACAAAAACTTTGACGGCCAAAAATTGGAAACCTGCTTTTATGCCCGTGATGCCTTTGAGGCTCGTTTGCTGGCCATTGAGTTCAACGCTTATATCCGCAACCGTCCCCAATGCATTGATGCCGTGATCCGCGAAGTGCGGCGTTCTGTTTGACCATTGATGCGCTGCATGAATGCCTCGGCTCATGTTGACTCTTGATGATCGGCAGCACAAATCCCCAGGCTTTCAGCACTGCAGAGAGATCGAACCTTGCTCTCCTTGATTGTGGATGCGCTTGGAGACGATCTCGAGCAAGAGGGAGGGTTTGAATTGAGAATTCGATCGTCTGCCGATGGTGGTGATCTGAACTCAGCGCCCACTGATTCCGCCAGCGACTGATTCCGCCCCAGGTACCTGGAGATTCGCCAGCATGGTGCAGACGAATGCTCGCTGCATCGCTCCATGCCTTGGCGTTTCCTGGTGGTGCTGTCCATCCTTTTGAGCGCTTCCTCCTTGCCGCCTGGGCTGGCAGCTGAAGCCAGCGGTCACACACTGGTGTTTCAGCGCTCCAAGGGGGCTCTCCCCTCAGGGCATCGACGCTGGGTTCTGCAGGTGCGCCGGGCAGGTCAGACCCTGGCGAGTTGGACAGCTGTCAGTGGCACTCGCCAGGCTCAGGGATCAGACCGGCGTTGGTCTCCCGGAAATGGAGCGCCGCTGCCGGTTGGCACCTACAACGTGGGGCGGCCTGAGCGTTGGGCAGGCTCCTGGTGGATTGACCTCAACCCTCGTTTCTCCACCACCCGGAGCGCCCTCGGGATTCACACTTGCCTGCCGGGAAGCGGCTGTATCTGCCTGCCAAGTCGGACCGATACAGAGGCTGTGGCTCGCTGGATCCACAAGACCGGGCTCAGTCGGCTGGAAGTGCTGAACTGAAATCCGTGTGGGATTCAGGCCAGACGTACGCTGCCCGTTTCCACCAGGCGCAACAGGGTGGTCTTGAGCTTCTGCTCTTGTTCGTCGAGGTTCTGCTCTAGCAGAACGGCCCTGTATTCGTCTGTGCTGATCCTGTTGTGGAGTCGCGCGGCGAGATACATCTCGACCATGGAAGCAGCTTCATTCTCCAAGCGTCCCTAGGGGGAGGAAGATGCGATCTGTGGCTCGTAGGATGCTCCGCGCCGAACCACCCTGTCCATGGCCAATCTTGACCAGGCCCCGAGCCGCAGCATGCCTAACCTGCTGCATGTGCTGCCGGCCTTCGCCGATGAGGCGGAGCTGCG
>Ga0213858_10000737_pt1 | contig 15599 bp, 15 predicted proteins | sample PICome_FD_160122 | JGI IMG/M metagenome (GOLD analysis project Ga0213858, IMG submission 160122) | Coastal seawater microbial communities near Pivers Island, North Carolina, United States - PICO245 | ecosystem: Environmental > Aquatic > Marine > Coastal | place: USA: North Carolina | collected... | reverse complement strand
CAATAATTCTAATCTGTATCTACACATGACAACAAACGGTGGTGGTCGATCAGATGATTGGTGGAAAAATATAGCAAAAGTGTTTGGTAAACATGGTAGAGTAACATTTTCAGTTGATGGACTCGAAGATACAAATCATCTGTATAGAGTCAATGTCGATTGGAAGCGAGTTGAAAATTCTATGGATGTTTATACTCAAGCAGGTGGTAAAGGTCTTTGGGTGTTTCTCATATTTGAGCATAATGAGCATCAAGTAGAAGAAGCAGAACGAATGGCCAAATTGTTTGGTTTAGAATTTATAAAGAAAAAAACAGGTCGTTGGGTGCAATCATATAAAGGTGATAAAATAAAAAGTAAAGAAACATCAAAAGGCAATGAAATAAAACCACCTAAAAATAAAGATTATCAAAATAAAAGTGTTAATGACTATGAAAAATTAATAGAGAGTCATGGAAATTTTGAAACATATTTGGATAATACAAAAATAAATTGTAAATCTTTACAAACTAGAGAAATATATATTTCAGCAGAAGGATTAGTAACTCCATGTTGTTGGACTGCTGGTAAATTATATAAAGCATATGAGAAAATAGGACAAAATCAAATTTGGTCTTGCATTGATGATATTAAAAATATTAATGCTTTACATACGCCATTACGTAAAATAATAGATGGCAATTTTTTCAAAAAAATTCAAGAATCCTGGAATTTATCAAGTTGCTCCGATGGGAAATTAAAAGTTTGTGCTGAAAAATGTGGAACAGGTTTTGATGCGTTTGGAGATCAATGGAAGTAAAATCTATTCGTGAACATGTTGAATGGGATGCTTCTTGGCAAGAGGTTGAGTTCAGAAGTGTTGATTATGTAAACAGAAATATAGGTTTTAAAAATTGTGCCAGTGCAGATCGTTTAATATTAAACGAAGTTGATTGGAATATAATTATTTGTTTAGACTTGAAATTAAACATTGTTGATGATTACATGAATGAAAATCAGCATATTATTTTTTTAAATTATACTGATTATTTAAAATATGCAAAAATATTTTTAAATTCATCAGGTGAAAAAAATCTACATCCACAAATATTTGTAAATGTGAAAACTTTTAATTTATTTAAAAAATTAGTAAACGATTTTAATGATATTTTTTTAATGCCTATCAATAAAAAAAATTTCTTAGAATTTACAATATGGTTTGAACCATCAAAAGATTTTTCATTCGAAGATGATGTAAATCAAGTAATTAATAATTTGAATTTTTCACAATTTAAAATGTATGAAAAAAATATTTTTGCGGAAAAGAAATGACGATACACATATATGGCGATAGTTTCGGTGCTGAATATGATGATGATGAAACTTGGCCTGTAGTTTTATCTAATTTAAAAAAAGAAGAAGCAGTTATATATGCACAGGCAGGAACTGGACCAAATTGGTCATTAAAAATGTTTATTGATCATTTAGAAAATGATGAAATAAAAAATTTTGATACTGTAGTTTTTTTACTATCGGATCATAAAAGATTAGAATTTCCTTTTTTAGAAAATAAACAACATACAGGAGGTACATTTAGAATATTAGAAGAGAAATGGCAACATCCATTTCAACCAGGTCCTTGTGTCACCCAAAGAGTATTAGATACGATGGGGGATCAATCATATTTGAATGATTATGTATCTGAAATAAGAGTTATAGCACAAACATTAGGTCCTATGTTTTTATATGAAAACGTAAAAAATATAACTTTTCTTCATTTAATTTCAAAACAATATAAAAAGATAAGATTTGTCGTATTTACTTGTTTTAGTTTAGAACATTATCTACCTCATTATGAAGATTTTAATATAAAATCAACTAAATTATTACATTCATTAAATTTTGAATCATTAGATGGCGGTAATTTTGATTATGTTAAGATACCCATTGGACATATGGTTGGTCAAAATGTTTCAAATTCGAATCATGTCTATAACCAGGAGAGCATTTTAAAAAATCATATGTCTCCAGATCAAAATAAAAAATTTGGTAAATTTGTTTATGATATCATCATGTATAATGAACCTGATAAATCTTGGTTTTCAACTGGTGATCCTTATGACGATATCACCGAGCAAGATAGACCTGTTGAACCTCTTTTCATATATGAGTAGTATAAAAATAAATTGTCTCAAATGGGGAACTTTGTATGGTTCTGAATACGTTAATAGAGCATTCGGTGGTCTTTTAAAACATTGTAAAGAATCTTTTCACTTTGTTTGCTATACCGATGACCCTAAAGGTATCTCGCCAAAAATAGAAGTAAGAGATATTCAAGAACTAAGACCATATGATACAAAAAGAGTTTTTACTTATGAAAAATTGATGTTAATTGACAGAGATGAATATGAAAAAAATTTATGGATAGATCTTGATTTATTAATACATGATGATGTAACAGATTTGATTACGAGAAAACATTCTAAAATTACATTTATTTGGAATTACTGGAATGATTACGAGAGAATGACTTTGTTTAATTATGGTAAAGGCGTATCTTGTCATACCAATTCATCATTTGTTGCATGGGATAAAGGAACTGCATCATGGTTGTTAGAGTATACTCACAAACATTGGGAAAAAATTGAATGGACCTACAAGAGTCTTGATAAGTATTTGTTTTATCAACATCATCGAAACGGAAGATTAAATTTGTGGGAAGAGAATATATTTTCAAATTTTAATAAAGAAAAATATGTGCTTAAAAATAAAGTTTCTCTTTTTAATACATCTCATCTTTATAATAATAAAGATATGAAAGATGTGAAACATTATGAATTACACGAATCATCTGCAAAGGATCTATGGATAAGTTATTCGAATGGATTGTAAATCATGATGAAATTTCATTGTTGTCTTGCCCAAGTTTTTTATTTGCAAATAACATAAGAAAATTAGGAATTGAAGTAGATAATATAAATTATGATATTAACTTTGCTGATATGCCAAGTGTAATATGTAAAGATTTTGCATTCGATGAAATAAAACTAAAAAATTGTGTAGTAAATTATAATTGCGAAAAGACTTATCCTGTCGGAAAAATGCATGAGGGTATTTTTATTTTAAGAGGTGATGACCAAGAACATAATGGTGATTGTAATCCAGTTTATTCAGTTGATCAATTAATTGAAGAGAATAATTTGACAGAAGTTTTTGCAACATATCAAACTAAACTAAAAAATAAAAAATATAATCACTATTGCGTTTATGGAACAAATTACTAAGTGGAGAGATAATAAAAATAAAATTTCTCAACATAATATTGTTATAGGTGCTTATAATGAACAAATTGGTCAAATTAAAGAATTAATAGGTGCGGAAAAAGAAAAAATATCAATATGTGATAATATAAACCGAGAAACTCCTTACTATTGGGTATTTCAATGGATAAAAAATAATCTTCCAGCATATGAAAAAAGTTTTGAAGATTCTGTATCACAGGGTCAATTTGAATCTAAATTATGGATGCATGAAGAACTTAGTAAAATTTATTTAAACGATGTTCATGTAGATATTATTGGTTCATGGTTTGCTTTTCCTATGATAGAATTTTTAATAGATCTTTATGATGTAAAACAAATAGATTTGTATGATAAAGATACAAATTGTCATAGTGTAGTTGCTCAATATATAAATCATTTTGACTTAGATATAAAAATAGCACAGTTTGGTGACATATTTGAAAGAAAAGATTATCGAAGAAGACAATTAATTATTAATACTGCTTGTGAACATATGAACGATATGTCAGAATTAAAATCTACTTATAAAGATTATCCTGAAAAACCAATATTAGTCTTACAATCAAATAATTATTTTGGATTACCTGAACATGTTAATTGTGTCAAAGACGAAGATGAGTTAGTTGAAAAAAATCATATTAAAGAAGTATTATATAAAGGAAAACAGTCTCAAAAACTTTATGATAGATTTATGGTTATAGGTAAATGGTAAATCTTGTTTTAGTTAGATCTGGAAATAAGTATAGCAAATGGTATGAACATAACATAGTTCATATGCTTAAAGATAATTTAGATTATGATGAACTTATAGTAATTGAGGATGGTGAGGGTAGTGTATATGATAAACTTAAAATGTTCAAACTTTGTAATGATGATGAGAATTATTTATATTTCGATTTAGATATAATTATTAAAGGATCTGTTTGTCACTTGGTCCGTGACAAATTTACTTTACTTCATGCTTGGTGGAGAAAAGAATTCCACACACCACTAAATTCATCAATCATGTCATGGAAAGGAGATCATTCTCACATCTACGATAAATTTTATGAAGACGAAGATTATAATAGGATCAAATATCATAGAGGCATTGATGAATATATTTTTAAAGAAATTGAATACCAGACTTATGAAAAAGTATGCTGGTCTTGGCCATGGCATAGAAGAAAATTAGATTATCCTGTTTGTTTATTTAATCATGATACCACAGATGAAATGCAAGTTTATGAAGAATATATGTTAAATAAATGAAAATAATACAAAAATTTTTTAGTGAAGAAGAATGTTTTAATTTAATTCTTTTGCATAAAAACAACGTAAATACTGCATTAGTAGTGGATCAACATAATAGACAGTATAATCCACTGGTCAGAAAAACAAAAGTTTTTGTTTGGTCACATGATGTAAATCTTGAAAATAAGTTTCAATCCTCACCAATGGTTTTTCAATTTGCTGAATATTCACAATTAGATCATTATAATTGGCATAATGATTATATTACGCATAATGCAAGAAAAAGAATTGAAACGTGTATTGTTAATTTGAATAATGAATATAAAGGTGGCGAGTTTGAATTAAAAAATTATGGAAAAATAGAGTTAGATATAGGAGATTGTCTTAGATTTGATTCAAGAATTGATCATAAAGTTTATCCTGTTTTAAAAGGTAAAAGATATTCTTTGACAGGTTGGGTGTATGAACCATATTCGATTGAAAAATTATTAAACGGTGAAGAAGAATTTGAATAAAACAAAAGTATTTGCGGTTAGAATAGGTGACAAATATGGTCAAGATGTAGAGGATTATATTGAATCTAAAATATCGAATGTGACATGGATTCGTGACGAATTACCAGGTGTAAAATTGCAATGGAATAAATTACGAGTTATGAATATGAATATTGATGAACCTGTTCTTGTAATAGACATTGATATGTTTTTTATGAATGATTACGTGAAAGCCATAGATTATCCCATTCGAAGAGGTGAATTTTTAACTGCAAGATCTTGGTGGAAAGATACGTGGAACGAAAAATATAGTTTGTGCGGAGGTTTTCAAAAATATTATCCTTCTGATTGTAAATACATTTATGATGAATTTATGAGAGATCCAGAATATTGGTCTCAATACTACATCACAAGAAAAATAACAGTTGGTCCTGTTAATGGAGAACAATATTTTGTAGAAGATCAGGTTAATAAAAAATTACATTTAAGTTTCTTACCTGATACTTGGATGAGTGCAATGTGTGATAAAAATGATAAAAAAGAACTTGCTAGATTAAATGCTCTTTATCCAGATGATTATTTGTATCTTGATGAATTTAATAAAAAATTAAAAATAATTCATTTTAAAAATTGCGATATGGATTTAAGATTCATTTAAAATTTCATTGTAACCTATTAACATATCAACCATATTTTCCGCTTTTCTTATTTTACTTCTTGCTTCTCTATTTTCACTATTTTGTACTTCTTCTTTTTCAAATATTTGTAATTTGTATTTAAATAATTGTTCCGAAGAGATATCCAAAAGAGTATCAATATTATCAGGAGAATTATCTGATTCATCATCAATATCATTTACAATAATATAGTAATAATATAATGCTTCAATAATAGATTCAGATTTTCTAATTTTTGCTCTGGTTTCTTTTTTATCAGTTTCTTGAACAGGTGGGGATTCAAAAATTTCTAATTTTGTTTGAAATAATTCTTCTACCGAAGCATTTCTAATACCTTCAAAACTTAAAGGTGTGCTTTGATCGATTACTTGTATCTCTAAATCACCATTCTTCTTATATTGAAGATAAGATTCAAAATCCTCTTGAACTTGTGCTTCTGCGGAAAAATATTCAGTTGTTGTTTGTTCTATTAAAGCATCTGTTTGCTTAGGAAAAACTTGAACAAATGCCTGGAAGCATACTGATTCTCTTCTAACTTTATCGTTTTGGGCTATAGCATCTTTATCTTTTGTTTCTGAGTATCTTATCACAAGTAAATTGTCAGGATCGTCCATTACATCTCTGTCATATCTTACAGATTGCAAACGAACTTGCTTCCAAAACTTTTTCCAATTTTCGATGGTATTTGTATTCAATGCTTCTTGATGTGTCATTATCTCTCCATGAATATTAAATTACGGTGATCTTTCTCCACTAATAACTAAATGCCAAGGGCCTTGTCCATTCACAAGACTACCACTTGGTGTAAATGTTCTTGTGTATAAACCACCAAAAGGGCCATGCAATTGATTCGTTGTACCGTCATATCTTGTGTCATAAAATGTGCTTTTAGTATTTGCAGGAGTTCCTGCACTGGCTAATACCGTATATAGAGGACAATTTCTTTGCAGAACATTAACAAAAATAGAATCAATTAAATAATTTGAAAAATCATCTACATTTTCTAATTGAATTTCATTATTACTACTGTCCCATCTAGCATAATCATTCGCCGAAGTAGGTTCAGTTGTATTAGCAGTTTTTAACCATAAATTATAAGTTGTTTGTGTGGTATTTGGATAGATCGTATCAGTAAAAAATACACCTTTATCGACATACGTGCCTCCAGCGGGGGATGAAGATGCTACAAAATATGATCCAACTTCATCGCCAGTTCTAATTTCGGAGATTGCATCGGTAACAACTGTATCCAATAAATCTGTCTCTGATGTAGGACCAATCTTTAGATGATCTGAATTCCAAAATAATACACCGTGTGAATTGATACTTGCTGATGAAATAAGAGCAGGTGCGTTATTTTGCATGTAGTATGCTGTTGTACTTGTTTCTGTACCTGTTTGATCACTACCAAAACTTTCATCAGCACCTATAGGAGGAACATTATTATCAGGGTTAGTTACTGAATAAAGTGTTCTATCACTATCTACTGCCGATCCTATTGTTACAAATCCTGATATACCAGGATCTCCAACATTTAATCTACCAGTAGTGCTAGTTGAAGTATTCAAATAATGAGCATATCTTTTTCTTACATAATAACTTAGTGTATCTAATTCATTATCGGTCATTTGATATAATGAATTAGAATTCCAAACTATTGGTCTAACTACTGCCATAAAATTCCGTTGACAAAAAGTTCATTTTACTGTAAACTATATACTTATTTATGTAACATTGAAACATCGTTATGAAAATACTTTATATCACACCACATCTTTCTACAGGCGGTGCGCCTCAATATCTTCTCAAAAAAATTGAATTTCTCAATAACGAACATGATATTCATGTGATTGAATATAATGATTATGGTGCTTATCGTGTTCAAAAAAATAAAATTATTGATAAATTAAAAAACAAACATTATACATTACGAGAAGATAAAAATCAACTCCTACAGTATTTAGATGACATAAAACCAGACATTGTGCATTTTGAAGAATTTCCAGAATTTTTTTGCGATAATTTAATTTCTGAAAAAATATACGACAAAAAAAGAAAATATAAAATATTTGAAACATCGCATGATTCATCTTTCGATCCAAAGAATAAAAGATTCTTTCCGGATAAATTTTTATTCTGTAGTGATAATCAATTAATAAAATTTAGATCGATTAATGTTCCTGCATGTGTCATTGAATATCCAATCGAAAAAAATGTGAGACCCGATAGGTCTGTTGCTTTGAGAAATTTAAATTTAGACCCTGCTAAAAAACATGTATTAAACGTGGGTCTTTTCACACCAAGAAAAAATCAAGCAGAAATTTTTGAATATGCTAAACAAATGCCAGACGTTTGTTTTCATTTTGTAGGTAATCAGGCAGAAAATTTTAAAGACTATTGGTATCCTTTAAATGAAAATAGACCAGAAAATTGTTATGTTTGGGGTGAAAGAGATGACGTAGAAAAGTTTTATTCTTGCATGGACTTATTTTTATTTACATCAAAAGATAATCATGGTGACAAAGAGACTAACCCATTATCTTTAAAAGAGGCAATATCTTGGAATATGCCCATCATGGCCCATAAGATAGATTCTTATCTTGACAAATTAGATGATAAAATAACTTGGCTATCACATGATATGAGATGTAATGTGATAAAAATGTATAGATTATTAGGGTTAAGTAATTATATTTTAAAATGCTGGAATGAAGATTTAAAATTTAATTTTCAAATTCATCAGTATCAAGAATATCTTAATGAAAAATTATTGTGTTTATACGAAATAGATACAGATCTTTTAGTTTACAGAACTAAATTATATGATGGCATGTGGATGCAACCCAACACAAGTAAAGAAGTTGTTAATGGTTTTACTGTTAGAATTTATGATGCACCTCATGATTATTATTCAAATCTTTCTAAAGTCGATCTTACAAGTGATTCACATATTTTATTTGAGAAAAAATTTCCTATGAAAAAGGAGGTAGTTCTCGATCAAAAATATCATGGAATAAAAGATGATGCATCTGCTTGGTATACCTTGTTTGAAACTTTGATAAGAAAATTTTATCAAGATATGAATATTAGTAAGGGTGACACAGTAATCGATATTGGTGGTCACTATGGTTTTTTTGATAAATTTGCGTTAGATGAAGGTGCTTCTTTAGTTCACACAATTGAACCGACTAAATCTACTTATGATATACTATGCAAAAATCTTGGAAAGTACAGAAATGTTATAAAACATAATTTTGCAATTAGTGACAAAGAGGAGTATAAAACATTTAAACATCTTGGTCCTTCTGCAACATGTACTTTTTACGATGAAGACAATTGGAATGCATCAAAAGACAATCAAAATTCAAATGGTTTAATGGTTGAAGAAAAAGTTCGATGTATGTCATTCAATCAATTTCTTAAAAACAATGATCTTAGTAGAATAGATGCATTAAAGATTGATTGTGAAGGTGCTGAGTGGGATATATTAACAACAATATCTGATGATTTTTATCGATATAAAATGAGAAAATTTTGTATGGAATCTCATGATTTTGCACCTAATGCAAAAGAAAATGTTACAAAATTTATTGATAAATTAAAAAATTTAAATTATCAGGTCAAATCAGATAGTGAAGTATTAGAAGGAGGTACTGGTAATGTGTGGGCAACTCGTTATCCTAAAATAAAAGTTGTACATATGTTAGTTGACGTTGATGGAGAAAGAGAAAAAAAATCTATTCAGCATTTAAAAAAATTATGTGAGTATGCAAGTTGGGAGTATAAGCAAGAAATAAATGAATTACATATTGATTTGCCGCCCAGCAAGACTTGTGCAAGACCTGATGATGTACAATTAGAACCTGGTTCATATAAATTGTCACCTGCACATTATGGTAATTATCTTGCTCATGTAAATGCAATCAGTAATAATTTATATCCAGAATATGATGGTGTTTTATTTTGCGAGTGTGATGCTATTTTTGTAAGACCTATACATGAGGTGCATAGACAAATTATGAATTCTTTAGATGATTTAGATTATCATGACATGTATTTTATGTCATTTGGTAAAAGAATACCTGACTGGCATTATGAAGAATATGATAGTTTCGGTGTTACCACAAGAATGTCAGAAGCACATTGTTATTTACTTTCATGCAGACAAGATTCAAGAACTTACTATACCGAAAAGATAAGTTCTTCAAAATGGGACACATTTGATTTATGGTTGAATGATAATATTTTTAATGATGTAAAATCAGGCATTGTTAAAAAACCTTTGTCTATTCAATGTTCAGGTAATTCATATCTCGACAAATCTTTTAAAGATGGTACTACTTTGATAAACAATGAAGACATGATTAGTTATGAAGAATTTTAAATTATCGTTAGTATCGTCTTGTTATAATTCTGAAAATTTTTTAGATGAATTAGCAATATCAGTTTTTGATCAAAATTATCATGACTGGGAGTGGATATTAGCAGATGATTTTTCTGAAGATAATACTCAAGAAAAATTAAATGAATTGAGTCAACGATCTGATAAAATCAGAATTGTTAAACCTGATCACAAAAAACAAATATGGTGGAATCCACAACTACATGCTACAGGTGATATAGTATGTCATTTAGATTCTGATGATAAAATTCTACCAAGAACATTTGAAAAGATAAATTATTATTTTAATTTGTTTCCAGAAGCGGTATTATTACACTTTAATGCGAACAAGTATTTTAATAATTTGCCAGATGAAACTTCAAATATTTTTGAATCATTCAAAGATAATGTATACATGACAACTGATAATGATTCTTTTCTTGAAGGTTTCGAAAAATTATATTTCAAGAGAACGAATATATTTGGTTATCTAAGAATATTTAAAAATTTACCAGGATTGTTTTTTCCTGAACATAAAGATGATGATGCTTGTTTATCTAATGATGGACAATGGTTATTGACATTAGAAAGACATGGTAAATGGATTACAATACCGAGAACAACTTACATTGCAAGAGATCATAATCAGTCAGAAAATTACAGGAACTGGAATCCCAAAGGTGAAGCAAAATTAGTTATACAAGAAAGAGAGTATAGAAAAAATATTATTTTAGAGTATCCTAGAAATATTAAGTATTTTGATGACATTTATGATTTTGCAGAATCAACATATTTGAGTAAATTGAATCATGAATTTACACGAAAAAAAGTTAGTTTTATAAATTTTGATGATAGTGTGGTTAAACATCTAAAAGTAAAAAATTTATTCTTTGATCAAGATATAAATTTTAATGATTATTCTGAAAATGTTAATTACTTTTTTATAAAAATTAATTTACAAGACACGCCACAATCTATTAAAGATATCATTCAAAAGTTACCAAAAGATGTAAATTATGAGATAAACTTTTTTTCTGATAATGTAAATTTACATCAAAATAATAGAGCAAAGAATGATAATTTAGAAAATATTAAACAAACTATTCTTTCTTTAGGTTATCCTTTAAATTGGTATACACAAGACAACCGAATGCATTTTTATACGAATTATGAAGGTATAAAAATATTACCAGAAATCGTATTAGAGAAATCAGAAGGTGTTGGAGTTTTTAAGACTGTACAAAGAGAAGAAAAAGTAGAAAGAGATTATTTAAAAATAATGCAAATTCATGTTGGATGTGGTCTTGAGATACCACCTAAAAAATATGGTGGACTTGAAGAAGTAGTACATCAATATATGAGAGTTGCAAAAAACAGAGGCCATGAAGTAAAATTAAAATGGCTTGATGATGTTACACAAAATGATCTTGAAGAATATGATGTCTTTCATAATCATACTGGAGGTTTTTATGATTTAGTCAAAGATAGATGTATTCCTTACATTTTTACGATGCATGATGCTTTTGCAAAAATACATGGTAAGTCATCTCATTATTACATGACAAATAATGAAACAATCAAACACTCTTTATTCAGTTTAATACCAACTGAAGATATGATTGATTGGTTTCTATATCCTGAAAAACTAAGAAGATTACATCATGGTGTTGATACAAATTTCTTTTACCCTACTGATGCTAAAAAAGAAGAACGATTGATTTGTGTTGGATCAGGTGATGACAGAAAGGGATTTCATTTTGCATTGGAAGCGGCACATAAATTAGGATTACCCATTACAATCGTAGGACCAGATTCTATACATGATGATTATAACAAAAAGTTTTATGAGATAGTTGACAAATATAAGAATGATATTGACATTGAATTGTCTGGAAATGTAGATAAAGATGAACTTAAATCATTACTTAATCAACACCAAATAATGATTCATCCTGCATCTCTTGAAACAGGTCAACCTTGTCTTGCAGTATTAGAAGCAATGGCTTGTGGTATTCCTGTAGTTGGGACAATGCAAGATAAAATTGATATTAAGGGATTTGAATTATGTACAAGAGAAATTGATTCGATTGTTGATGGTGTAAAAACTGTATTGAATGATTATGATCAATATTCTAAAGATGCAAGAAATTTTGCAAGAGAAAGAGATTGGGAAAATATATTTGACAAACTTGAACAATATTATTGGGAAGCAAAAAATCTAAAATACACAAAACCTTTCAATATGAAAGATAGATTAATATTTTCATATGAGAACACATTGTATGAAAATAATAATATATTCGATTTAACTATAAAACCAAATCCATATCTTGTTATTCGTGGCAATAAAAAAGCAAAATACGATGTTCAGTTTATTGATAATGATACTCAAAATATTTTTTACAGTAATCAAATTCTCACAGGGCAATGGGTTGCTTGTACAATAAGTTATTTCGTTAATTGGAAAGTTATTGTAACAAATTTAGATACGAATGAAATTGAATATGAATATTTACATGATTTAAAAAATAGAACAGTACATGTATTATTAGATACAACTGCATTAGGTGATACATTAGCATGGATGCCAGTGGTAGAAGAGTTTAGAAAGAAGCATAAGTGCATACTGCATTGTAGCACATCATATAAAGATCTTCTCAATGATTCATATAAAAATATTACTTTTCATGAATTAAATTCAAATCTAGATTTTTGTGATTTTTATCATCGCATAGGATTTTTTCAAAAAGGCGATTTATCTCCGGTTGATATGAGAGATGTTTCATTGCAAAATTTGTGTGCGGAAATGCTTGGTGTAAGCATGAAAGAAAAACCATGCAATATTGTAGTCAAAGAAAAAGAAACTGAATTGACAGAACCATATGTTTGTATTGCTACACAATCAACTGCACAAGCAAAATATTGGAATTATGAAGGAGGGTGGCAAAAAGTTGTTGACTTTTTGAAAGATAAAGGATATAATGTTGTGTGTATTGATAAACATCAGTCTTTTGGGAAGGATAAATACTTTAATTACTCTCCTAAAAATGTCATAGGTAGACACGAAAGGACTTTAGATCAAACCATCGCAACATTAAATGGTGCTGAATTTTTCATAGGATTAGGATCTGGTTTATCATGGCTTGCTTGGTCGTTGAAAAAACATGTGATCATGATTTCAGGATTCAGTCATCCGAAGTCTGAGTTTACTACAAAATGTATTAGAATTCATAATGAAGATGGTTGTAACAGTTGCTACAATCGTCATGTATTTGATAGATCAAAATGGTTATGGTGTCCTGATCATATGGATACAGATAGAATGTTTGAATGTACTAAAAACATCAAACCTGAAGTTGTATTCGATGCCATTGATAATGTGATAAAACTCATAGGTAAAAATGATAAAAACAATTAAACCCCAAGACTTTGCAGTTATAATTGAAGACATGGTTCATACTAAGAAAATGACTTACTTAGATGCCGTGTCTCAATATTGCGAAGATACTAAAATGGAACCTGAGACAGTTGGAAAACTTGTTCAAGGTAATTTAAAATCTAAGATAAGGGAGGAAGCCGTAGACTTGCATTTTTTACCAAAAACTGCTACAATACCTGGATTATGATAAAGATGGATCCCTTTGATTGTTATAAAGAATATGTGGCAATCAAGACACATTTCCATGCTAACAAGTATGATTACTTTAAGCATCGGAAAAGAAAAATCTCATTGGATACTTTTAAGAAACGCAATGATCAATTATTTTTTGTGAAATTGTCGAAAGATTATAAAGATGATGAGATTTCAAAATTCTTTGTTGCAAACTTTGTAGATAATGAAAACTTGTGGATTGGAGATGCTCTTGATGCACAAGCAGAATTTAAATATAAAGAATGGCAAAAAAGAATACAGAGCATGAGTTATATTTTTAGTAATGATATTGAGAAGTTGTTAGATAAAGATGATTTTGATAATTGGTTCAAAATTGTTGATGGACAACATCCGATGTTACTAAAACAAACGATTGCTAAATATATTTGTATGGAAACTTTTTCCATACTTAATATGATTCTTAACTTTGTTCCTGACTGGGACAAAAAGATAAAAGAAAAAATTATCTGGCCTCAGTTCAAAAATAAAGTTATGAAATATTCTCCGTTTCTGGAGGTGGACAAGAAGAAATTTCGTAAAATACTACGAGATACAATTAATACAACGAATATTCCGAATACGAAAGGTTAATATGGCGACATTATCCGCACTCAAAAAATCCCGTAATTCCTTCATGGAAAAACTCCATAAAGAAATTGAAAAAATTGACTCTCCTCAAGAATCAAAAAGTTATATCGATGATCGATTCTGGAAACCAGAAGTAGATAAGTCTGGTAACGGAAGTGCGGTCATTCGATTTCTTCCACCAGTCGATGGTGAAGATATTCCTTGGGCAAGAGTCTTCAATCATGGTTTTCAAGGTCCAACTGGACTATGGTATATTGAAAATTCTCTGACAACTCTGGGTAAGAAAGATCCAGTATCAGAGTATAATTCTCAACTCTGGAATTCTGGCATCGAAGCAAATAAAGAAATTGCTCGTAAGCAGAAACGCCGTCTGACATATATCAGCAACATCTATGTTGTGACAGATTCAAAAAATCCACAGAACGAAGGCAAAGTTTTTCTTTACAAGTATGGTAAGAAGATCTTTGATAAGATCAACGATGTTATGAATCCTGAGTTCGAAGATGAAACTCCAATGAATCCTTTTGATCTTTGGGAAGGCGCAAACTTCAAATTGAAGATTCGCAAAGTCGAAGGTTATCAAAACTATGATAAGAGTGAATTTACTTCAAGTACACAACTTCTTGAGAACGAAGAAGAACTTGAAAAAGTTTGGAATTCACAATATGCATTGTCTGAATTTTCAGATGAGGCACAATTCAAAACTTATGATGAGTTGAAAGCAAGACTTGATGCAGTTCTTGCTCTTGATACTCCTCCTATCACAGAGAATGTTTCTCGTCCTGAATCAAAGCCTAAAACTGCTGAGACTCAAGAGCCAGCATATGCGGGTGGAGATGAAGATGAGGATATGTCTTATTTTGCTAAATTAGCAGAAGACAACTAAATTTAAAGTTCCTGGGTTATCGACCTGCCTCTGTGGCCACGGTGTCAATTAATCCAGGAACATTTATTATCTCCATTGAAGGTGATTGGAAATTATTGTATGATACACGTTGATCAACATTCACTGGATTGAAATCTGGATTTTGTTTTTGAATTGCCGCTACATATTGATCTCTTTGACTCATCAATCTACTTTGTGCATTCATTAATCTTAATGCATCGAATTGATCTTGATCATATGATGATTGTATTCGAGGATGGGACTTTGATCCGAACCTACTGAAAGCATAACCAAATGACAAATTTTCATTTCCAACCTCTTTAGCCGCCATCATAGCAATATCTTGTCTAAATTTACCTTTTTTAAGATCATCCGGTGCTTCTTTTTTCATCAATTCAAAATATTTGTCT
>Ga0213858_10000735_pt1 | contig 15600 bp, 20 predicted proteins | sample PICome_FD_160122 | JGI IMG/M metagenome (GOLD analysis project Ga0213858, IMG submission 160122) | Coastal seawater microbial communities near Pivers Island, North Carolina, United States - PICO245 | ecosystem: Environmental > Aquatic > Marine > Coastal | place: USA: North Carolina | collected... | reverse complement strand
CATCCACAAACCGTACCAAGTTCTTTATGCATACGATACATTAAGTCGTGGTCATCCATATCTTGTGGGGAGAAGGCCTCATCAAAATATCCCATAGTCTTAAGGTCTTCGTGGTTCATCATCAAAGGACCACGATTGACTGAGGCACGAACAGCAAATACATCTCTAGAAATAGTGCTGCTGTTTGCGTGGTCAGTATGGTTACAGATATCAGACCAGGCATTATCGATATCTTCTTCCATACCCAGGTGTTTGGTGTTGGGATTGAACTCCCAGTTGTGTGCAGTTCTAGACGTGACTGCAAACACATCATCAAATGCATCAAAAGGTTTCTGCATTCTCAGGTTCCAACCCTTCTCCTTAATAATCATATCGTCTTGAACAATGATTACATATTCACCTTTAGCACTCTTGAGACCTACGTTGTTTGCTTTGGTTTCAAATACATCTGGGGTTGTGCAGATAAGAATGTTCTTATCTGTTTCATAAAAATAGTCCTCAACACAGTTAAATGACTTATCAGTGCATCCATCAAGGACAATAATAAGTTCATAGTCCCCAACAGTATTTTTTGTAATACCGTCAAGGACTTGGTTGATCAAGAACTCTTTATTATGAATTGTTAGAATAATACTATGCATCTTTAACACTCACAAGGAAACTATCAATTTCTCTTCCATATCCTGAAGCAGGATAACGTTCATACCAGTAGTCATAGTCACATTCAATAAAGTTTCTAAACTCTTGGTTACTTACGCTCAGACCTTCTCTGATAGCAATATTAGTTAGGATACTTTGATCATTGCGATGTGCGTTGAAAGAAGACATCTCTTCACCCAGAGTGCTAGGGTCATCTTTGATGATACGTGGGTCAAGGCAATACTTCATCCAGTCAGAAATAATATTTACTGACTGTTCAGTCTTCTTCCAAACCTGGACTCCTGCTTCAAGTTGATTTGAGTTCCAATAGTCTGCTTCGTCACATCCCATCAGAACAAAACAGTCTCGCTTGGTATAGTCTTTGTTCTTATTACCACCAAACAACAGAAGACAGAACTCATCTTCACTCAAAGTATTCTCAACAAAAGACTTGATACCAGGAGACACCATATCTCCACAGTCACAGTAAAGAACATAGTCACCTTCTTCTACTTTTGATAGTGCATCAAGGATAACAAAGGGTTTCCATACCCACCATCCACCACCACGCTCTTCATCCAGAATACTTTGGTTGTCTTTGTAGAAGTCTGTGGTAACCAACCACTCGCGATTGTATGAAATGATGTTAAAGTTATCAGAATGAATTCTTTCTAAGAACTCTTGCTGTGGTTTGAACTTATCATCAGCATAGTTGACTAGGTGCCAAGTCATTTCAGTTTCTCCTTTACATACTCTTGGTTTTCATAATACTCGATTACTTGTTCTTTGGAAAGGTTCTTAAGATATTCCCACAATTGATTGTTCTTTTGCATAAATGGATTGTTAAACCAAGAGTTTGGTGTCCTCTTATGCTCAAAGTGATAAGCATAGTTATCAACTCTTTGAATATCATATCCTAGAACTGACCAACGATGGTGGCGTTCTACATCTTCTGGGGCATATGCAATGAAGTTTTCATTCTCAAGGTATCCATCCAGATAGACTTGCTTATTGAAGAACTGAACCATTCCATACTCTGCCCATCCTTCTCCTTGCTGATGGGGATAATAAAAATACTTGCCCTCTAATGCGTTTTCATCATAACCAGACTCAAGATATGCTTTGATTTCTGGATGCTGTTCAAAATTATCAATAGCAGGTTTGTTATCAAATTGAGTATCTAATCTTACTTTACGCTCACCCCGCTCACCAAAACGGTATGGATAAACAACATCACAAGTCTTGAGTTTTTCTACTGCCTCAAGATAACTAGACACTGGTAAGATAATATCACTATCGTAATTAACAACAATTTTAGTGTCTGCCAGTAGCACCATTTCATTTAAGACTTTGGTGCGGTGAAAAGCATCATCATTGCGACTATGCTTCTCAAAGATATAGTTCAGTCCACTTGTATCACCAACGATACGTTTGATAGCAGGCAGTGCCCACTGTTGGAATATGGGTTCCTCATCAACTTCTTTGATGATTACATTAGTATCAAAAGTATTCAGAAGAAATGATGTTGTAAGAATAATATTCCTCAACCGATCATCTGTTTCAATCTGAAGTGGGATGATAAAGGTTACATCTTTTAGATCGTGTTTCATAATACTGTCCAAGTTTCAGGGAACAAGTCCTTAGTGTTGTGATGTTTATTATTTGGTCCAAACCATACTGAAGGTGCTACGACTTTTTTATTTTCGTTCTCACATAACCAAGCACCCCACCAGGAGAAAGTGCTATTAGCAATAATAAAATCTTTGCATTTGGTCATCAAATGAAGATCATGATATGGACTGTTTGTTTCGCAAACTAAGAATCTATCACTTACAAATAATGGTTGCTCTTTACACCACTTCGTATCGTCAGAAAATATAACTACCTGCCTATCCTCATCGAACTCTTTCAGTGCTTTTTCATACCAATCGAGTGAAAGGTTGTGGTGATTTCCACTGTTTATTAGGAAGTCACCTCTGCGTATATGTAGGGCAACAGACTCAGAGCACAATTCATATGCTGAACTACACTCTTCCATAATATTATCTTTGAAAGAGAAGTCTTTTAAGATCTCATCTCTAATATGTGAGAAGTATTTTTCTGTTTGAAAGTATCCTGCAATACTTACACCGTCTGGAAGTTCATCAAAGAGTTGTTCATCAAACTCAAAAAACCTCTCCTGAGCAATTTGTCCAGAAGAAGTTACTCCCTTGTTTTTTAGATACGGTAAGTCAAAGGGAACATACAACTCAATACGAAGTCTATTCCCTAGAGCATCTACAATCAATTCATCATGATCTGGAATACCAAAATCATATCCTTTATGCTCTGCAATACCACGGAGAGCGGCATACTGGAACATTTGATTGCCCAGTTGCCCCATCTTACCAAGATAATCTAAAAAAATCATATCGGTTTTCTAATCCAATCAGAAGGAACAAGATCTGAAATATCATCAATACCTGCTGCAGGTCCAAACCACTGGTCTGGAGCAACAACTTTCTTGTTTGGGTTACTATTCAACCAAGCACCCCACCAAGAGAAAGAAGAGTTAGCAATAATATTATGACTACACAACGACATCAAACACAAGTCTGTATTGGGAACTAGTGAATGACGCATTTGACCATCAGCATCTTTATGTAGATGATCATAGCGTTCCTCATTCTGAGAAAGCAAGAACCTATCACTAGAGAATATCTCTTGCTGCCCACACCATTCAATATCATCAGAGAATACTAGAACTGGCGTGTCTTCAGGGAACTCCTCAAGAGCAGCAGCATAATAGTCTAGAGAACAAACTGGATGATAGTCATTAAGATTCACATAGTCAGTGCGACGAACATGAAGTGCAATACATTCTCCAACACTTTCAATCATTTCTTTACAAGGTTTAAGAATCTCGCCCTTGAAAGTATAGTCCGAACGAATCAAATCTTCTACGTTCTTAAACCATTTCTCAGTTTGAAAATAATCATCAAGATTACAATCATCTGGACACTGGTTAAAGAAGTCCTCATAAAACCTAAACTCAGGAAGTTTATATGAGGGAAACCTGTGACTAACGAAACCAAAGTTTTCTGGTTTTACGCTACCCATCTCAAAACAATCAAACAAACCATAGTTTGCCTCATACTTATCATCTGGAGGAGGAATCATAAAGTTGAATCCACGGTGAGACGTAATGCCGCGCAGTGCAGCATACTGAAACATTTGATTGCCTAGTCTACCATTAGATCCAAGTCGATTATAACCAATCGTCATTTGTTACCTTTCCGTTGAATTTGTTCATCAATCCAGGCATACGTTTTGCGAATACCTTCCTCAAGAGTCTGTGAGTAATCCCAACCAAGTTCTCTACGGACTACATCGTTATTAGAATTACGTCCTCGGACGCCAAGTGGTCCATCAATATGAATCTTAGTTACTACCTTTCCAGCAACTCTAGCAGCAGTGTCTACCAATTCATTGATAGTAACCATCTCTTCAGAACCAATGTTTACAGGTCCAATAAACTCAGAGTCCATCAACCTTCTAGACGCTTCAATGCATTCGTCAATGTACAGGAAGGAACGAGTCTGTAAGCCATCTCCCCACACCTCGACTGCTCCACCCGCCTCAGGAAGATAGGCGACCTTACGGCAGATTGCAGCTGGTGCCTTCTCTCTTCCACCGTCCCAGGTTCCTTCAGGTCCGAAGATATTGTGGTAGCGAGTAACCCTAACAGGAATGCCATAATTCCTATGGTAAGCGAAATACAACCGCTCACTGAAGAGTTTCTCCCACCCGTATTCGGAGTCGGGGTCTGCGGGGTATGCTGATTCTTCACGACAGTCAGGGTTATCAGGGTCAAGTTGGTTATGCTCTGGATACATACAAGCAGATCCAGAATAGAAAATCTTAGTCTTATTAACTTTTTTCGCATCATTCATCTGACGCTGACACTCAAGAACGTTCAGATTGATTTGAACGGAGTTGTGCATGATGTCTGCATCGTTCTCACCAGTGAAGACGAATCCAGCACCACCCATATCAGCAGCGAACTGATAAATCTCATCGAAAGTATCAATATATCGATCGGGAACATCATGATAGAAGTTCTCACGTTCGCCTTTAAACTTGATAACACGACGAACAAAATCAATATCCCGAAGGTCACCTACGACAAATTCATTTGCTTCTGACTTAGAATACTCGGTGTGCTTTAGGTCAACACCGCGCACCCAGTATCCTTCAGAACGAAGTCTTTTTACCATATGACTTCCAATAAATCCACCAGCACCTAGTACCAATGCTGTCTTCTTGTATTCAGACATTCTTTCCTTTACTATTACCCGATATTTATTATACAGAAAAAGGGGTGCTTACGCAACCCCTGTAGTATTATCCGAATCGTTTTATAAAGTCTCCATAAGCAGCTCTAATACCAACATTAAAAGAAACTTGTGGACTCCATCCAAGTTCTTTAATCTTTGATACGTCCATAACCTTTCGCATTGTTCCGTTTGGTTTGGAAGTATCCCAATAAATATGTTGCTTTTCAAGTTCAACCACAGAAGCAATCACTTCAGCAAGGTTTTTGATAGAGATCTCCTCTCCAGATCCAATGTTGATAGGTTCTTCTTCATTATATTTTTTCATAAGAAGAATACATGCATCTGCTAGGTCATCAACATATAAAAACTCTCTCATAGGAGAACCATCTCCCCAAAGTCTTACTCCCCTATGGTATGGACCACCAAGGTCATGACCAATATCATCTCTTGCGTCATGGATTTTACGAATCATTCCAGGAATAACGTGAGAGTTTTCTGGATGATAGTTATCTCCTGGTCCATAAAGATTGCATGGCATCGCACTAATAGCATTGAATCCATACTGCTGACGATAAGATTTGCAGAGATAGATACCAGCAATCTTTGCTACCGCATAGGCATCATTGGTGGGTTCAAGTCTACCAGTCATCAACTGATCTTCAGTGATGGGAAGTTGAGGTTCCTTTGGATAGATACATGAAGACCCTAGGAACAGATACTTCTTGCATCCATTACGATATGCGGCTTCAATCAAGTTACTTTCAATCATAAGGTTCTGATAAATCATCTCTGCCTTATGGTTTTGATTACCAATGATACCACCCACTTTAGCAGCAGCATTGAAGACATACTTTGGTTCATATGCTTTGAACCATTTGTTTACTTCTTTCTGGTTTGTAAGGTCAACCTCTGACCTATCAACCGTCCAGATGTTAGTATATCCTGCAGACTCCAACTGTCTAACAATAGCAGAACCAACAAGTCCTTTATGCCCTGCTACAAAGATTCTAGATCCCTTTTTCATTCTTACACATATCCTCCACTAGTTGATCGAATGATGTCTTAGGATACCAACCTAAAACTTCTCTTGCTTTTGTTGAATCTCCAAGAAGCGTATCTACTTCTGCTGGACGGAAATACTTCTCATTAACTTTGACAATAGTTTTGCCAGAGATAGTATCTATACCAACTTCTTCAAGTCCTTCTCCGCTCCACTCAATATTCATATTGAAGTATGGAGCACACTTTTCTACAAACTCACGAACAGAATGTTGTTCATTTGTAGATACAACATAGTCATCTCCTTTCTCCTGTTGAAGCATCATCCACATTGCTTCAACAAAGTCTCTTGCGTGACCCCAGTCACGTAAAGAATTTAGATTACCAAGAGAAAGAGAGTTCCACTTTCCTTCTGCAATATTTTTCAGAGCAATAGTAATCTTACGGGTAACAAAGGTCTCACCACGACGTGGAGACTCATGATTAAAAAGAATACCAGAACCTGCATGAAGTCCATAGGACTCGCGATAGTTCTTAGTCAACCAATATGCATAAACCTTTGCACAACCATATGGCGAGCGTGGATAGAACGGAGTTGTTTCTCTTTGAGGAATCTCCTGAACCTTACCAAACATCTCAGATGTAGATGCTTGATAGATACGAACTTTATCTTCCATACCCAAAAGACGAACTGCCTCAAGAATACGAAGCGTTCCAAGTCCATCAACGTTACCAGTGTATTCAGGAAGTTCAAATGAAACCTTCACATGACTCTGAGCAGCAAGGTTATAGATTTCATCGGGTTCAACTTTCTTGATGACACTAACCATATTAGTAGAGTCTGTTAGATCACCATAATGCAATTCAATATCTTTGAATATGTGGTCAATCCTATGAGTATTAATCAAAGAACTACGTCTTACAATACCATGAACTTCATATCCTTTCTCAAGCAACAACTCTGCTAGGTAGGAACCATCCTGCCCAGTGATACCAGTAATTAAAGCGACTTTCATACAATATCTGTTTTTTACATTATACTAAAAAAGGACGGTTTACGCAACCGTCCTCTTAGGTCTTTCATGCACGCCACTTGCTCTTTAACCTGAAGCAAGAAACAGGGCGGGAGTTTCCTCCATCCGCACCACTTGCTCTTTGGAGAAGCAAGAAACTCAGACTCTTTTCTTAATATCCAGATACCAATTGTACATTTCCTGTACTTTTGCTGCCAGATCACCATCCACAGCGCCACCGCCTCCGCAAGGAGTATGTGCCTTTGCTTCAAGTGCTTTAAGTCTTGATTCGACTTCAACGTCATATTTTGACATTGCCGCGCCACTTGCAGATCTTGCTGCAGAACCTTTTGCTGCCATTTTATCTAAGTAATAAACTCTTTTTCTATTTAGTTTTAAGGGGTCTTTATGACTCCACCAGTGCTGTTAAAGTCCGTCCGTGACTTCGGGATTGAAGGGGAACCTTCACCGACCAGGGCTAGTTTCGAGACGATACCGAGTCCTTCACATAGGCAGGCACACCATCAGGGTCCAACCAGCATGTATAATCATGATCTTCCATAGCAGTCATCAACTGCATTTCATTATCACAAAGATACATATCACGGTAACGACCTGTATATGAATCTACCTTTTGAATGCGGCAGTCTGGAAGACCATTGATCTCCAGTTTGCCGACTTGAACATAACGATAGGGAAACCGCTCAAGAAGAACGGTTGGTTTCACAGTAACTTTCATCAAGCAACCTCAACGGAAATTTCAAGATCTTCGTAGACATATTCCATAAGCATCTCATAGTCGTCCAGAGGATCACCAGAGAATACTACGCCATTGTTTTCATAGAACTTACGCACCTTTTTGAAAAGTTTCGGATTCTTTACATCAAGGTAGAACTCACCATTGGCGGCACCCTTAAGGGTTTGGATGTCTTTCTTGAACTTAGTTGTAAGCGTCATTGTTTTGAATGTTGACCTTAGTATTATAAGGGTTTGACGGGAATCCGTCAATAGGGGTTGCGAGGATCGAACTCGCCTTAGGCAAATTATGAGTTTGCTGCATTCACCAGATTGCTAAACCCCTAGAAGTCAAGATGCTTCTTCGTGGTCAGTGTATAAGCGTATGAGTTCATCATCCGCAGGCATCATTATAGCAGTGTTCTCCCCGTTTGTCACTCCAATATGTTCTCCTTTCTCAACCTTATCCATCAACTCGTCCCAGTTCTCTTGCCAGTATTCCACAGAATAAATTTGCATAGTTAGAATATGTATAATGTTATTATACCTCAGACTGCTGTCGTAGTCAAAGCGATACCTACGTCCCCTCCATTAAAGAAATCGTCCTGCATTTGGTTTTGATTGTTAGTTGCTCCACCAACTACCCAACTAAGGTAGATTGGATTACCATCATTAGCTACGCTCTTAGTAATGATAACCTCATCATTAGTTTCATCAAACAAATCCATAGAGTTATTAGAATGATATCTCAATGAGATTCTAGTACTACCAGGATTAGGATCAGTCCACTTAGTAGCAGAGTAGTTAGAGTTACTAGTATTAAATGCCCAACCCTTTACAGCATCAATCTCTTCACTAGTATTATGCTGCCAACTCCAATCCCAATAAGTATCGGTATTCTCAAGATTAGCAAGTCCTGAAGATGCGTTAGAAGAACTCCATTGACCGATCTGACCATTGGGGTGAGTGAGTGGTGTCAGCCAGTGCATCTTATATCCTGCTGCCAGACCATCCTTGTGTCTCCATACCTGGTCTGCTTGCCACGCAAGAACATTACCGTTGGTGTGAATACCAGGACCAATACCAGTTACATTCTCAGGGAAACTACCAATTCTCCAGTTACCCCAAGGATTGTAGTAGTTAGGTGGTTCGTGAGCAATCTCCCAACCATAGTATTCAACACCTGTGGTTGTAGGAAGTCTGACTGAGTTACCACCAAGAGAAATGTAGATAGGATTGCCATCCAATGCTGAGTCAGATACTGCCAGAGTTTCTCTGACACCACTTCTGACTGCATCTAGTTTAAGTTTATTGTCACCATAATCATACTTCAGTCTCAAACTTGCACCAGCACAAGTTGTTGTGATACCAGCCTGAACTGTTACACCAGCATCCTGTTCTGACTGTACTTTCAATGCACCATTAGAATGGAAACGGAATCCATGATCGTAACTACTAAAGGTTGAATCTAAAACACCAATAATCATATGGTTTCTAGCTGCATTAGCAGAAGTCTGAGACAACATGGTGAACTTAAGTTCTTGTCCAGGACGCATCTTCTCTCCCCAAGTTACATTTACATTTGCGTTAGTAATCGTAAAGTAACCATCGGACTGCTCAAGAGAATTTGCCCCAGTCTTCATTGGCATCGCATTGTTTCTAAGAGTCAATGCGGTGTTACCATTGTGTCCAGAACTCCAATCACGGTGCTCTATAAACCATGCCTTTTGATTCCAATCCCACTCATACAGAACATAGCTTGATAACACATCAGTTGTATTATTTACAGAAAGGAGATATGGATACATATCATTTCCATCAAGTGAATCATTACCTGTCAGAATTACCTCATCAGTGTCTTCATCAAACAGGTCCCAAGTATTATCTGAGTTATATCTCCAAGAGATATTTCTTCCTGCCAAAGCAAGGGTGATTGTATTATCTCCTGGATCGATGGCAGTGTAATTGGTATTGAATGAGCAATCTGTATGAGCAACAAACTTCTCATTAACCGTAAGTCTCCAGGTCATCTCACCTGCAGTATAGGCATTGTTCTGACCACTACCTAAATCTCTTGTTCCTTCAAAGTTTGTTGTCCAGTATTGATTACCAGATTGTGTTGGAACTGTGAAATTAACCTTCAGTCCAGGTCTCAATGATCTGTTAGATTTCCATACATCATCAGTTTTAGTTCCATCAAAGAAACTAGGACCGTGACGATCTGAAGTATCGTAAGATACAACACTAAAATCTTGTGATCTAATTTCTGATACTGATGGGAGAGAGTTTCCACCAGTTCCATCTCCACTGGCAAAGTAGATATAGGATTCTGTTGTTCCTATCCCAGAGGAAGATTGAGAGAGCAACCAATCATATGCTGTGGAGATTTGCCAGAGTTGTAACTTCTGAGTGCTGTGATCAAGTCTAATAGCATATGTTCCATTGTTTGCTACAATGTCTCTATTAAATTCTACACCAGTAGGACCAGTGGCTGTGTTAGCTGCTTCCCAATCAGTTGCACTGTGATTATATTCCCACTTAACTGACCAGTTAGATTTGTTGGTGACATCGCCATGGGTTCCAGCAATACCAACTCCACCATTCCAGATACCAACGTGAAGATCATTACCAGGAGTTGAGAATACAAGTTCTTCTCCCTCTCTCAATTTTTGATTGTAAAAGGCAACACCAGCGGCGTGATCGTGCGTATTGCTTGAAAGTTGAGCACCATTATTAAGGTAGAAGTAATCTGTGGAAGAACCAATTGAAGTTATGGTTCTCAGATTTGTTACATCAATGTCAACATTAGAAGCGTCATTCAGAGTAAGTCTGAGAGTTGTATTACCAGCACCAGTTACAGAACCACTAGTTACCGGATTACCTGATGAACCCCCACCTTCAAAGAATATAGTTGTTGCGCCACCAACCACCGAAGTAACTGTGGATACTCCACTACCCTTGAAGTGGAATAATGTGACACCAGTGCCAACATAACCAGCAGTAGAAGCAATACCAACCTGAGCAATGTCTACTGTTGCAACGTCTCCAGAAACGGAAACACCAGCAACACCACCTGTGAAGTTTACTGTATTACCACTACCAACTGTGGATCCATCCTTTTTAAAGTCAATCTCGTTTGCCTTTCTATTCGCTTCGTCATTGATATAATCAATAACCTGTTGCTGAGTAAAACCAAGATCTTGGACAAGTCTTTGATCCTGTTTGTTCTTCACACGGGTCATACGCATTCTCTTAAAGAGAATTCTAGGAGTGACACCATCCTTCTGGAACTGGTCGTTTCTCACAACTCTGATTCTATTTTCTGCAGTAGGGTGTGCGGATGCTACAACAATACCACCCAGAGGTGCAGGAGGAATAGTAACTCCCTCAAAGAAAAGAGAACCTTGTGCTGCGTCACCAAAGATTTTTACTTGTCTTGCCATTTTATGCTACTACGTTAACGGTTACTGCGAGGACTTCAAGGTCTCCATCTGAAGTTGGGATGACTTCAATACTAAAACTTCCAGCGTCTGATTGTGTGGTTCCCTCCAATGTTTCTCCAACAAAGAAAGAAAATAGATTCTCACTTATATATTGTTGATCTGCACCCTCATTCATAATGAGTGCCTGTTCCTTTTTGATTGTAAAGTTAGTCAATCCAGTTCCCTGAGTTGCAGTGTTAGTAGTAAACTTCAACTGAACGTCAAGGTTTGAGTTGTCATCATCAGGGTTGTATGCTAGTGCGGTTCTTACAATACAAGAAGCACCTGAACTCAGTCCAGCAAGTGAAAACTCAGTCTGTCCTGTTCCAATGGTTGCACCAGTTCCAACATAGGGATTGGTATTTACACCAGACATAACTGAAGGCATATACTGATACACAGCAGCAACCTGTGGTTGAATCATAGTGGTTGTGCCAGAACCAAGTGTTTGAACAGTATTTGCTGTTCCTACTGTGTAATAATCAGTAGTGTATCCATAGTAACCTTGGATCTCATCACGAACACTAACAGTAGTAATACCTGATCCACCGCCACCACCAGAGTTGGTGACACCAATAAACTTACCTGTCGATGCTTGGTATGCGATTACCTTACCATCAACCTTTACTGAATCCCTATCAACATCATCAAGGAACTCAAGTCTAGTCTCACCGCCACCACCAAGGGTAGCAAGTTGTGTTTGAATTCTATTTAAGAATGTTCTGTAATGATTAGACAGGTCATCTAGTGTTGCAAAGTTCTGATTCAGTGGAGTCAGTGGGTCTGGAGTATTTTCTGTAGGAGGGACAACCAGAATACTTTCTTTCAGACCTTCAATCTTCTTATTCAGTTTGTTTTCTAGAACCTCTACAAGGTTCTTTACTCTTCTTACAGACTCATTGACTTCATTAATATCTTCGTCATAATACTTGACCTCAGGGAGATTACTAATTTCTTCCTTTAGTCCATTGAGATAAAGATTAACTTCTGCATTCTTTTCTTCTTGACTATTCAGAATCTCATTAATAGATTCACTCAGTTTCTTATACTGTCCCCCAAGTTCTTTCTTGAGTCTCTTATCATCTTCTTGAAAATCTTTCTTCAGATTCCAGATTCTAAGAGAAGTATCTCTGAGTTCCTTGTAAATCTTATCTTTTACTTCACTAACATTCTCAGTGATAGTCTTTTCAGTTGATACAATTTTCTCATCAAGAGACTTTGTGTCAACATCCGTTTCAAACTTAACGACTTCAAGTGATTCCAACAACTCATCAAGTTGTAATTCAAGTTTATCTTTCAATGAAGAAAGACTATCATTTAGACTACCAAAGTTCTCATCAAGTTGACTGAAACTCTTACCAATCCAATTAAAGTCAGGAATATCCCTTTCACTGACAGACTTTACTTCTTCTTTAAGACTTGTAATCTCATCATCATAGTATCTAACCTCAGGAACTGTAGGAATACTATCTCTCAGTTCTTGAATTTCTTCATCATAGTATCTTACTTCAGGGATTTCAGGTGGTTCTGGGACCACAGGAATCTCTTTTCTAACTTCTTCAATCAGATTAACCAGGTCAAATATTTCCTTGTCGTATGACTTTACTTCTGGAATACTATCTCTTACTTGTTCAATCAGACTGATGATTACAGAGTTATCTTGAACTTCTCTAATAATAGTTTGTTCATGCACAACGGTCTGTTGAGGTTCAACCTCCTCAGTGAGGACCTCTTCTTCTATGACAACTTCTTCTTTCTTTTCTAAGAAGTCTTTATATGATGGCAATTTTTGATCAACGGATTCATTAATAGATGGAAGATTAGAATTATCCTCTATGAAATCATTTATAGATGGCAAATCCTCATTCATCAACTTATTAGTATCTTTCATTGTATTTATAAATCGGGGTGAGAGGGATCGAACCTCCGACCCTCGCTTCCCAAAAGCGATGCGCTACCGCTGCGCTACACCCCGTGGCGGTAGTTCCTGTCGCCGCTAACCCTGAACTACCAAAGGGGGTTACCGCAGTGGTCTCTCAACCACTCATACAATATATCACTACTTATGCTTCTTGTCAAATGGTTCCCAGTGTTCCCATCCATACTTATGAATCAAATGCATTCCTATGATAGGAACAAACACAAGACAAAACCCCATAACGCCAAGGCACCAGGGGGTCTGCATAACAGATCTAACGAACAGTTGAACGTGGTTCATTTAAATACTCGGGAAAAGGGCAACCTTTGAATTTGTCTATCTCATTAACAGATGCAACAAACATAGTTGCACATCCAAGACAGAAAGCAAAAAGCATTTGGGGGAAGTTATAGTTCCCCATATGAGCAGTAGGATCGGGTTCATCATCGTGAGGATGAAGATGCTTTGCTATCTCTTTTATTCGTTTTTGTTTCTCCTTTTCTTTGTCATTCATTTTAACCTCGGTATCTACCTGGCCATGTTAATTGCATTCCAGCAATAAGCAACGAAATGAAAGCAAATACAAACAATACAGTCATGGGTTCCTTCTATCAATTCCTAAAGAGTCTAAGTATTCTAACCACCAGTCGGCATCTTTTATATAACGCCAGTTGGGAACTTCTTTACCCTGTTCTACAACATAATATTGATACAGGGCTTCATCGATAGTCTGTGCGATCTCCATACTCCTCTTCCTCCTCGTCAACATCTGCATATGCATCTGCCACATACGGTCCGTGTGGTTTTTTGGATTCTGCTCTGACATATCTTCGTTCATCGTTTGCTGAGAATAACAGTAAACTGAGTTTCATTACAATCCATATGATTGCAATTGGTGATAAGCAAGCAATTAATACTAAGGGATTCATTTGTCATCATCCTCTTCTTCGTAAAGTGGACATGGTTCCTCAAATAGATGTTCCATTCTAAGTTGTTTGATGCGCTCTCGGAGTCCTTTGTAGAACTCTCTCTTTTCGTCAGCGTTCATTTTCCTTTGATTGCCTTTTCTACTTGTTTCCTAGCATTTTTCATTTTCTGCTGTTCGCGTTCAGAATGTTTGTAACCATTCTTTCCGTGTAGAATAAAGTGTCCTTGACAAAACATAGTAATGCCAAAAACTATTGCAAGGATAATACCAATCCATTCGACTATAAGTTGATTTGTAGCCATGGTAGTAGCGGTGGTATGACTCCAATAAGTCTAAGCAGACCTTCAGAGAAGAGTCCAAGAACAAAGAAACCAACGAACATACTAATCATTCCAGCGTTACGATTGTGTCTGCGTATTGCATCATCAATCATCACTTGCACTTCTTCTTTGGTTGTAAAGTCGGGCGGTTCAATACCTTTTCCCCAGTTTTTATTCATTATTTGTTCCACCACTGGCTATTGCCCTCATCATATTTCTCACCAAACTTATCTAGGTCTTCTAGACGCTTATCCCAACTATCACCACCCTCCTGCCCCTTTAAAGGGTTGATACATTGCACATCACCATGCTGATTGCATACTAGACCTGCTAAATCTAATTCACTACCTCGGTTGCCAGTTCCAGACCATCGGTGTTCACCATTGATCCATACTGCACCACACTTAGGACATTCTGCTCTGCTTAATGAGAGATCAGACAGTTCCCTTTCAGTAGACATTTTTGCGCTCCTTTAAGATTTTTCTGTGATTAGCGGCATCTTTTTTGAATTGTGATTTCAATTTCTGCTTCATAAACCACAATCTTAATAGCACAATTTGGTATCTAAACCTAAGGTCACCATATGCTACTAACCGCATAGTTGCATCATACCCCCCAAAAGATATTAAAACAACTATTGTTAGAATACCAAAATAAAATAATACCATTACTAGTATTTGAGATATATGTGTATATAGATGATACAGTATTTCTTAATATTTTCTGTATTTTTCGATACTTAAACGGAAGGTGGGAGAGTCGAACTCCCAAGGACTTTAACATCTCAACGCTTTTCAAGAGCGGTTCCGTCACCTATCGGATTGACCTTCCCTACTTAATTTCAAAGTCCAACTTACGAACTTTACGCTTCCTTCTTTGCTCTTGCCAAGCAATATCTTCAGAAGTTAATACACTTGTTTTATTATTTGACTTTTGAGAGTTTAACATAACGACCTTGGATAGGTCAACTGCTGTTACACTGTCATCTCTCACAGTCATCATATTAGGACAACCGCAAACTTGAGTCTTAGTATTACTTACTATTTCTCTGTTGCAGTTCTTACATCTTACAACTAACATTTTGCATTCTATAGAACTCAATATGTAAGTTATTTATATGCTTGCTGACGGGATCGAACCGCCGACCGCCTCGGTGTAAACGAGATGCTCTACCGCTGAGCTAAGCAAGCAAGACACTACACTTATCCGTATGCTATGTGGGCACCACACCCAGTATGCTGACAGTTTGT
>Ga0213858_10000733_pt1 | contig 15613 bp, 33 predicted proteins | sample PICome_FD_160122 | JGI IMG/M metagenome (GOLD analysis project Ga0213858, IMG submission 160122) | Coastal seawater microbial communities near Pivers Island, North Carolina, United States - PICO245 | ecosystem: Environmental > Aquatic > Marine > Coastal | place: USA: North Carolina | collected... | reverse complement strand
CATTCTAGTGATATTACAACTCATAAAGGAAATATAATGTTACATTCTCATATTTTTGGGGATTGGAATGACAATGTGTGGAATGAAAATAATTACCAACAAATGTTATTAACTTTAGATCATTTAATAAATCAATTTGATATTAAATTTAAAACTATAAGTGAATTATGAAAGTAGCTTTTTTTACTGAAATGGGATTTAATGGTAAAGTTCCTCGTGATCTTGAAAACATGAGAACGGAATTTGCTTGGATGGTAGCTTTAGATGCTGATCATTATCATTATAAACAAGCACCTCATGAACATTATGATTTGGGTATAATAATTATCCCTAAAAAAAACCCACATTTTGATTTAAATATTATAAAAAGCCATTGTAAAAAAGTTGCAGTGATGCAAGAAGGTCCTCATTGGTACTTTCAAGATTATACTTTAGATAAACAAATTTGGTATTACAATATATTAAGAGAAGTTGATATTATATTTACTCATAATGAACTAGATAAAAAATACTATCAGGGTATTACAGCTCATAATGATGTTAGAATACTTCCTAGTTTAATGATAGAGGATGCTGTTGGGGAACTAAAAGATGTAGAAAGAAAAGGAGTTATTATTGGAGGTAACTTTGTTCACTGGTATGGAGGATTTGATTCTTATATTGTAGCCTCATCTCAATTTGAAAAAATTACAGCTCCATCTATGGGTAGAAAACAAGAAGGTGAAGAACAACTTGTTGAACATCTTCCTTATATGGATTGGAAAGAATGGATACACAAATTAAATGAATTTAAAGTAGGAGTTCACTTAATGAGAACTCATGCCGCTGGTACATTTGCCCTTAATTGTGCCTACTTAGGTATACCTTGTATTGGTTATGTAGGATTAGATACACAAGAAAAATTACATCCTTCTACTACTGTAGAAATAGGAAATATAGAACAAGCAAAAAAATTACTTGACATGCTTAAAAATAATTCGTATTTTTATAATAATGTCAGTAATACTATAAAAGAAAATTATAAAAAATATTATCATGAAAATATCTTTAATTCAACCTTCAAGAAACAATTTGAAGTATCTTAAATGGAGTTATAACTCTATTAGAAAAAATCAGGGCAGTCATGAAGTAGAAATATGTGTTGCAGACGATGCTTCAACAGATGGTACTTGGGATTGGTGTCAAGAAATGATGGAAAAAGATTCATTGTTTAAAGCAATGAGAAATGAGGGTCCACTAAGATTAGGACATACAATTTTATATGATAAATTAATAGATGACGTTGCTACAAATGATATAGCAATGATTTATCATGCTGATATGTACTTATGTCCTAACGCGTTAAGTGCAATAGAAAAACATATAACTCCAGGTGTAATAGTATCTCTTACAAGAATAGAACCACCTTTACATCCTCAAGGGCCTGAAAAAGTATTATGGGACGGAGGAGTAGAGCCTGAAGAATTTAAAGAGGAACAACTATTGAGCCAAGTTTCTAATATAATGGATCCCCAAAAAGTTACTGATGGGGTATTTGCTCCTTGGGCATTTTATAGAAAAGATTTCCAAGAAATAGGAGGACATGATCCATTATATGCACCTCAATCTAAAGAAGATTCTGATATATTTAATAGATTTCAATTAAATGGGATTAAATTTAAACAAGTATGGGATGGATTTGTTTATCATATGACTTGTAGGGGTAGTAGAAGAAATACTTTAGATAAAGCTAAAAACATATATGAGGATAGTCCTGAATGGGTAGCTCAAAATCTAAGATCAACTAGGAACTTTATCCGTAAATGGGGACATTTTGTAATGCATACACCACTTATGAAACCAATAGTACCACCTAAATATGATGTTGGGTTTATTGTAAAAAATTCCAATTTAAAATTAGTTGAAGCTTTAGAACCGTGGTGTGATACTATTTATACAGATTTAGGAGATGGGGATAGAGAACAATATTTTGAAAATGAACAAATAAATACTATTATTGATTTAAGAAAAAGAGTATTACCTTATGATAATGAAAAAAATAATAACATTTTAGTTGAAATAGATTGTAATACATTTTCCCAAGATGATTTCAAAAACATACAAAGATTATCTCAAATAATTGAACAAAGTGGAGAGGAAGGTAATTTTTCATTAGGTAATCTTGAAATTGAAATTGTTGAATTAATTGAATTAACTGATGAATTAATTCATGTTAAAAAATAATATGATAGGAATTATAGGACAAGGTTTTGTTGGCAATGCTATTTACCAAAAATTCAAAAAATATTTTGAAGTTAAAACATATGATTTAGATGAATCAAAATGCAATTCAACTTTTTCTGATGTAGCTAGTTGTAAAATTGTGTTTGTGTGTTTGCCCACTCCAATGAATAAACAAGGAGAATGTGATACTAGTATTGTTGAAAATGAAATTAAAAAACTAACTAACTCCACTTTAGTAGAAATAATAGTAATTAAATCAACAGTTTCTCCTGGTACTACACAAAAATTAAATGATAATTATCCTAATGTAAATATAGTTTTTAATCCTGAATTTTTAACTGAAAGAAATGCTGTAGAGGATTTTAATAATCAAAATAGAGTTATTTTAGGTGGCCCAAGACCAGCTACTACAAAATTAAAACAAATATATTCAAAAGTATTTCCAAAAGCTCATATTATAAAAACAGGGCCAACTCATGCTGAGTTAGTTAAGTATTTTACAAATTGTTTTTTAGCTACTAAAGTATCATTTGCTAATGAAATGTATCAATTAGTTACAGCATTAGATCATGATTATGATAAAGTAGTTGAATACGCTACTATGGATCCTAGATTAGGTAAATCACATTGGGCAGTTCCTGGTCCAGATGGAGATTTTGGTTATGGTGGTCATTGCTTTCCTAAAGATTTATCCGCTATTATACATTTAACTAAAAACTTAAAAACAAGTAATAATGTGTTAAATGCCGTACAACAAACTAATGATGTAGTAAGAAATAATAGAGATTGGGAAAAAATGAAAGGGAGAGCAGTAAGTTAGTTGGATACCCTAAATTTTCTTCGTATATTTACACCTAATTCTTAAAGGTTATATATTTATGTTACAGACTACAAAAAATTCAACAAAAGTGAAAATGATTCAATGTTCTAAATGTTTAGGTGATATGCCTGAACTTAGAAAAACCCAATATGGGTATACTTTTTGTGTTAACTGTTCAGAGGGTTTAAATCTGGTTGGTAAAAAACGTGCTTTACCTGTTCAAATGGGCGAAGGTGATCATTCATGGACTGAAACAGTTATAATGGAAGAAAATGAATACATTGAATATCAAATGATGGAAGCTATAAATTCCAAAGTTAAAAAAGTTAATAAAGCTGAATTTTTAAATATGGATAGTGATGAAAGAAACTTACAAGGTCCATATAGAATAATAAACAATACCCCAGACGAAGATAAATAATGCCCAAACCAAAACCATTATCAAAAGAAATGATAGTGGCGGCTCAAGCAAATACTAAATCAAACATGGCTGCCGCTAGATATCTCCATGTTTCTTATCAACACTATAAGAGATATGCTAAAGCCTATAATTTATTTGAAACTCATAAAAATCAAAGTGGAAAAGGTATACCTAAATTTTTAAAAGGTACTAAAAAAATGCCTTCTATGGTTGAGATAATTGAAGGTAGAATTGCTGCCTCCCACTTTGATCCAAATAAACTTAAATATGCTTTAATAGAACAGGGATATTTATCAGAAGAATGTGCTGTATGTTCTTTTAAAGAAAGGCGAGTATTAGATTATAAAATGCCTTTGTTACTACATTTTAAAGACAAAAACAGTAATAATTACAGCCTAGATAACGTTCAGTTACTGTGTTATAACCATTATTTTTTAACAGTTGGAGATATCTTTAACAAAAAAGATGAAAAACAAATTGAAACCCAACAGGAACATTTTGGTACAACTGAAAAAATAGAATGGGAAGTAGATGATTATCATCTCCAACGTTTAAAAGAACTTGGGTTAGAAGATGATGATGATGACGTTAATCAATATATTTCTAGAATATGAAACATTTAGAAGAAAATAATACCACATATTGGAAACATTGGTGGTTCGCTATGAAATTATCTATAGCATTATTCATTCATGCTTGGTTTCCTAACATATTAAAAAATTATGCTTCAGATAGGATATGCCCTAAACAAGAGGAGATTAATATAACTAATTTTTTTTAATATGAGAAAAGGTAAATCATATATGAAAAAACATAATCGATTAGTTAAAGATTATGATAAACAAAAATCTAAACATTTAGAAAAATTAACTACAAAAATGTTAGATAATGATGAAAAGCTTAGTAAGCTAAAATCAAAACAAATTAAGGGAAATTTTCTTAAAAATTTTTAATTATGAGAACTTTAATAACATTTTTAATGGTTTTTATTACTATGTCTTTGAACCCAAATACGACATTAAGTTTAATTGAAGAAACTAAAATAGAAAAAAAAGAAGAAATAGTAAATGAATTAGATAAATTTTTACATGCTTTAGGACATCAAGAATCAGGAAATAGATATGATGTAGTAAATAGATTTGGTTACATGGGTAAATACCAATTTGGTAAATCAACTCTTAGAACATTAAAAATTAAAGTAGATAAAAAAACATTTTTAAATAATCCAGAATTGCAAGAATATGCTATGATGGAATTACTTTGTTATAATAAAAATAAATTACAAAAATATATTAATGAATTTGAAGGTAAAGAAGTAAATGGTATACTAGTTACTGAATCAGGACTATTAGCAGCGGCACATTTAGGTGGGCAAGGAAGTGTGAAAAAATGGTTTAGAAATGGTAAAGTAATGAAAGATGGTAATGGTGTAAAAATAACTAGCTACATGCAACGTTTTGGTGGATATAAATTATATTTATAACCAAAACAGATTATGGCAAAGAAAAAAGGATTATTCAGTAGTTTTGTAGCTAAAAATAGGAAAAAAAGACCTGGAGTTCATGCAAAAACAAAAAGCAGTAAACTAAAAAATAGCAGAAACTATGTTAAACAGTACAGAGGGCAAGGAAGGTAAAATGTATCTTAGAGCATCACATTTATTGAATACTTTAACTAAAGAAGATTTAATTTATATTGCTGAAAATGGTAAATTAGTAGATTTATGTTATGCAGTAAGCCTTGACCTTCATACTAAAACAACAGTTGACGAATACGAGTGCTAAACACATTTTTAAATCAAGGTTATATTCATTTAAAACAAGTTATTCCACAAGAATTACTTAAAGAGGTTCGTACTAGATCTATACAATTAAAAAATAAATATAAATCTTTTGAGGGTAAACCTAGACATAATGGGTCAGGTGTATTTTGGAAAGGATTAGAATTAGCTAGCACTTTAGACCCTAATTTATGGAAAGCATATACTTCAAATTTTATGCTTGAAATTGCTAAAAAATATTTACAGGAAGAAAAAATATATTTGTTTAATGATCAAGTTGTTGTTAAATTACCAAATGAGGATTTTTATTTTGATCCACACTGTGATAACCAGTTTGGACCTAATCCTGAAGGGGCATTAAAAGGTGAATTTAAAACTATAAATTGTTGTTGGATATTAACTAATATGCCCGAAGAAACAGGCCCATTAAGTTGTTTTAATAAACAAACTAATGAGTATGAATTATTACCTGCTCAAGCAGGAGATATAATTATAATAGAGGGGAATACATTACATTCATCAACTGAAAATAAATCAGATAAAATTAGGGCATTATATGCTTGTGTGTATTCAACTCATGCTATAGGTAATTTTGATAAAGGGTACTATAATGAAACATTTAAAACAAATATCACTAACTAGACATGAATGGCAGGATGCCTTAAAAGTTCCTACACCTCATAGGAATAAGAAAAAATACTATAGAAAAGAAAAGCATAAGAATAGTGGGAGCAAATTTGGCTCCCACAATTATTCTTCGTATATTCACGTGTTAAATTAAATAAAGGTTATATGAATAAAAAAATAAGTAATTTCAAAGTAGGAGATGAATTCATGGTAGATGGTTTATCTCAAAATGGTGATTTCATTAAATCAAAAGCTAAATTAATTGCCTATAATGGTATGAATAAATACGTTATTGAAAATGAGGGTATTACTATTCTTGTTGATGGTAATGATAATGCTTATGATATTATAGATGATATGGTTTATGAAAATGAAATTGATAAATGGGTTTCTGTAGAAGAATATAGTTAATATGGCACTTTGGGAATTTAAAAATCTAAATAAATATGGTAATTATAGAACCAGAATTATCCATACTGAGGGTGCATTAAGTATTCCAGGTGATGGTTTTGGTCCTTCTGTTTTTGTTAGGAGATTTAAGTATAAATATGAAGATCCTGTAATGCCTCCTCATTTAATGGAATTAAATGGTAAAACATATTTAATGCCCATTTGGAAGGAAGTAGAAAAAGGTACTACTATAAATGATATAGAATGGATTAAACCTAAACCTAAAAAAACAGAGCCAATAATTGAAACTCATACTAGTAGTAGTAGAGCAGATGTAGAATATAAAACCACTTATTACCCAGATTCAGGTAAATTTTATTGTAATTGTCCTGGTAGATGGAGGGCATTTGATGGTAAGTGTAAACACATAAAAGCATTAGAAGAAAAAATAAATAAATAATATGTTATCAAAAACCAGAGCTAAATTATCTTTATATATTCATTTACTATTAAAAAATGGAGATAAAAACCAAATTGCTACTGCTATTGGAGCGGTAGGTGAAACTTTAGTATGTAATTATTTTAATTGGGAAAATATAGATGCTGATGGGTATGATGCTGTTGACCATGAAGGAAAATTATATGAAATTAAAAGTATGTCTCATGAAACTAATACTTACTATGTTGCTTATAATCATAAGAAAAAGAAAGATAGGTATGATTACTTAGTGATATTGCACTTTGATAAAGAAAGAGTAAGTATAATTCCTAGAGAAGAAATTAATAATTATATTGAAAATATTAGTTCAACATTACGTTTAAATTTTAATGAATCTATATTAACTAAATTAGGCAAACCAAGATTATCAGCTAGATTTCAAGCGTTATTTGAAAAGTATGAAGTTGATGGTTTTAAATTTTAATTATGAGTAGAGGTAGACCAAGTGAACAAGTAGAAAAACCAACTAAATGGGTATTAGATACAGGTGATACAGTTTATCACTTTGATATTAACAAAAACCCTAATGGTTGTTGGAAAGTAGTTAATAATGATTCTACTAAATATCCTAAACCAAAATTAGACCAAAGACCTTATATTAAATCCCCTGTAGTAATGGTATTTAAAACATCAAATCGTTCAAATGCTAAAACTAAAATAAAAATATTTAATAAAAATATTGATTATGTTTTATCATCTAAAAAACTACCAGGTGTACCTAAAATAGCAGAGATTTTAGAAGTAGGGGTTGGTAGTTCATTCATTAGTCAGTATAAGGAAAAGTACAATTTAACTTAGTCTTTATATATTTATAACAAAATATTTTAATCAAATTTATTATGGAAACAATTTTAGTTATTTTAGGTTTATTAGTTGCTGCTTTAGCAGTTTATTATTGGGGATTTTATAAAAAAGGCAAAATTAATGATGCTGATGGAGATTTTATTCCTGATGAAGTAGAAGAAGCAGTAGAAAAAACAAAAAAAGTAGTTAAAGAAGTAAAACGTAGAGGAAAAAGAGTAAAAGAAGAAATTAAAGATGTAATTGAAGATGTAAAAGAAATTGCTAGTGAAGTAGATGACGTTGTACAAGCTGCTAAAGGTAGAAAACGTAGAGGTAGAAAACCAAAAAAATAAAATATGAGTAAATATAATTTATCAGATTTAGTAACAGAAATTGCTGGTACAGGTAGAATAGGAACATATATTGATTCCTATAGAGGATTAATTGAAACAATAGAAGATATTAAATCTAAAGGCATTGTAGTAAAAGAATTAGGAATGTCAGGTGATGGTAAAACAGCATTTGAATTTGAAATTTATCCTGGAGACAAAGATGAAGCATTTTCAGTCTACCCTTATAAATTTGATCCTAGTGATGGCGACCCTATGGAAATTCATAGATTCAGTATTGGAGGAAAACCAGTAGCAATTAGAGTGGCTAAAGAATTATTAGGTGAAGGTGCTTATTCTAATGCAGAAATAAAAGATGGATTGGATCAACTTGATGATGCTGGTGATGATACTTCTGATTTTAGTGATTTAAGAGAAGAGGAAGATAAAAAAGATCTTATTAATGCTATGAGATTCCATTTATTACAATATCAAAAAGGAAATATTGATAAAGATGATGTAATTCAAGCTATGGAAGAATTAGCATTTGGTCGTGTTAAAGCACCTGGAATGGAAGAATCAATTGAAGAAAATTTAGTAGATGAAGACGATGTAAGATACTTTGATATCCATTTTGGAGATAAATATTCTGAAGACTTTATTGTTGATTATATTAAAAGTGGTAATTTTGAATCCGCTTTAGATGAACACCCATTAGAAGATGAGCATAAGGATTTTTGGGCATATGAATTAGAGCAATTTGATGCTGAAAGAGACGATGTATCATTACAAGAACACTTTGCTCGTTTTATGAAAGATTATCAATAAGACAGGTACACATTTTAAAATAAAAAAAGGAGCTTAATTAGCTCCTTCTTTTTTTCTAAGTTTATTTAAATTTTTTTGCCACTGTGCTTGGGCTTCTTCTAAGGTAATTATACCTGCTTCGAGCTTAGCTTTAAGTTCATAATACTTAGCTTTCTTTAAATACTCGATTTGTTTTTGTTTGGATTCCTTAATTGGATCGTTCGTATTGGCTTGTATACTCATCCCGAATAATAGCAAACCTAAAATCATTGCTTTCTTCATATCGTTTATAAATATGTCATAATTTAGTCATATTAGCGTCATTAATATGACGCTTTTTGTTTGTATATTTACAAAGTAAAATTAAAGTTATGGCAAGAAATAAACTATTAGAATTCCTTTTAGACAAACAGTCTAAAGGTTTGGAAATGAACTTAGGTGAAGCTATGTCTAAATGTAATATACGGGTAGAGGGTGATAGTATGAGTTCCTGGATGAATATGTTTAGGGAAGATTGGGAAAAAAACCATAAATAAATTTGGCTTCCCAAGGAAAGGATCGTATATTCACGTGTTAAATTAAGGTTATGATAAAAAAATTCATTAAAAAATTTAGACAAGAAATTGATTTAATAACATCATTTTTGTTTGTTGCATTAGTATTTTATATGTTGTATTTTTCACTTTGGATATTTTGTCCTTGTGGTTAATAAATTAAAATTATGAGTAATATAAAATGTGTTATATGTGAAGGTCCAATTAAAGATTTTGGACATAATCCAGATCCAATCAGTAAAACTGGTAGGTGCTGTAATGACTGTAATTCATTAGTTATTGTAGCTAGAATTAAACAAGCGTATTCAATTAATAATTAAAAATAAAAGTTATGATACCAACATTTAAAAATTTATTATTTAGTCCTAAGAAATATGATAAAAAATGTATTGGGGCTACATTAGAGTTAAAACCTAAAGTGTTTATTTCTGTAGTAGCAGGTCCTGGTCTATATAGTTTACCTGGGGGCTCAATAGATGTTGCTAAAAGAGATCAAATGCCTGATTACCCTGATTCAAATTATTTTAGTTCATTTGAAGTAGCTATTATAGATGAAAATGTACCTGATGAATTTCAGGAATGGAAAGTTAATGGTTGGCAAACTAGAGAAGATATTAATAAATTAATTAGAAAAGTAATCAATGGATAAAGAATTATTATATCAAACATTAAATAGTATTTTAGAATCTATGGAAGATAGAAACTATAGAGGTGCTCAAACACAACTAGAAGGATTTATTAACGAAATAAAATTTGGTGTTTATGACGATTAAAGAAGGAGATTGGATTATAGTTGATGATTATAATAGAAAAAAATGTTTTGGTGTTACAAAAAGGGGTAACTATCTCATCAAAATGTATAATAAATTAATGCAAGTACCCCCAAATAGAGTTAGGTTATGGCAACAATAGAAAGACAATTATTACACAATTGCTTTGATAAAGCAAAGGAGTATTTTAAAGAAGGTAACAGAGATAAGGCTAGAGATTACTGTGATATGGGAATAGCTTATGTCGCTGGTAAGAAAGCTGAAGTGATGGATGGTGCAGATTTAATTGAAGACGTTAGAATTAATTTATGGTTAGAACGTTTTTGGATGTTTTTAGAAAATAAAAAATTAATGTTATGATAGAATTTTTAAAACATATATTTGGTTTTTGTGGAGAACATTTCCACCCAAATATTTGGACTGTAATGGCTGGTTCTCCACTCATTGCCTCTACAGTTTATTATATTAAATGTAAATGTGGAGGATGGTTTAATCACACTAAAAATTGTACACATGGTGAAAATACAAAAAAATAAGTCTAATTATTTACTTATAGAACAAAGAGAATATGAAGGTAATCCTTATATTGACGTAAGAGAATTTTACGATAATGAAGAAGGAAAACCAATGCCCACTAAAAAAGGTATCACTTTTAACCCAAAATTAGCTGAGGAAGTAGCTGAAGCTATTTTACAAACAATTAAACAATAATGGATTTTAGATTAACATTTTTAGGAGATGGGGCATTATTTGGCTTTACCTATTTTGGAAAAGATGATAGAATAGAAGCATATGAAGATGAAGATTGGAATGAACTTAATATCTATCTTGTTATAGCAAAATTAACTTGGAGGTGGTGGTAAAAAATTTACTATTAGGGATACTATGCTTTGGAGTAGCTCATTTACTGACATTTTATCAGTTAAATGGACAATTTCTAAAATCTACTAATTGGTTTAGAAATAATGAATTTTGGGTAGCCGCTTGTGGTATTATTTTATCTTTCTTTTATATTTGGGGAACTAAGTATACAGTTGCTGGTACAGATGGGTTATTGTGGCCCGCTAGATTTATAGGGTTTGGTATAGGAATGGTAATATATGCTATTATGATTAATTACCATTTTAGTGAAGGAATAAATACTAAAACATTAGTTAGTTTAATACTTTGTACTATATTAATTTGTATACAAGTTTTATGGAAAACTAGTTAATATTTTTATATTTATAATAAAAGCTATCTATTGAGGTTATGGATTATACTTTAGATTATTTACTAGAACATCAAGATAAAGAACAGCATAAATTTTTTGGCGCAGATAATTTTAAAAATTTAGTTGAACGCCAAAAAGAAATTAAGGGGTTAAACAATCAAATAAGAATAATTAATGATTTTTCTAACTCTAAATTAATTTTTAAATGGGATAGAAGACATGATTTTTTTCTTAGGTTAGATACTTGTAGAGGTGATAAAGACAGATATGCAAAAATAAGAAGACAATTTATGATCCCTATGGAATTGAATTATCAGGGTGAACGTAAATTACAAGGTAAAGATTGGAATGATTATAAATTTGAAGATTTTATTTTTTATCTTAAGTCATTAGCTTATTATTTCTCCATAGAAATGTGTAAACAATGGGATAAAAAAGATAGATTATTTTATCCTTCTAGGTGGAACATAGATAGAGGTATAAGATTAAATGAACATCATAGAAAAAGATGGGAAGAATTTTTTAATGATAATAAAACTATAGAAAAGGGATTAAAAGATCCTAATTTTGAATGGGATAAATTAGATTTAGATTGGCATATGCATTTGGGGCACAATTGGACTTTAGTTATTAATGGACTAGCTAGATTATCTCAAAAATATTTAGATAATTTATATGAAATGTGGAAAAGAACATATAAAGAAAAAAATTTATTATCTAATTCATTTGTAGCAATTAAACAATTTCAATATGATATGAGACAATTAGGTTCTATTACTTGGATAAGATCTCTTTCTCATTATCAGTTGGGCAATGATAAAATTAATTATGAATCATTAAAAGAATATGCTTATTATTGGCAAAATGATAAACCAAGTAATATGCAAAATCATTATAACGTTCATAATAGAGTATTTGAAGCGGCTATTTTGTTATATAGAATTAACCCAAATGAAGAAAATAAAAAAAATGTATTTAAATTATTACATCATATAATTAACAAATGTAGATTTCAGGATGATGAAACAGAAACAACTAAAGAAAGACTATTAGCATGTTTTGATTTTATTCAAACTATGTATAAAGATCAATATGAGGAATATATTAGTAGAACCTAAAATAGAAAGAGCAGTAATAGAAGTTAATGGTGGGTGTAATTACACTTGCCAAATGTGCCCCCAAACTAATCCTGGTAGACATAAGGGATTTCTAAAAAAAATGTCTATTAATGAATTTAAGTATTATGTAGAACAATGTGTAGATAGAGGGGTAAAAGTAGTTAATTTAGAAGGTTCTGGTGAAGCAACATTAAATAGAAACCTACCAGAATACATTCAAATTCTTACTGATTATAATGTTTCTTCGTTTATATTTTCTAATGCCTTTAGATTCAAAGGTGATTTTATGAAAAAATGTGTTGATGCTGGGTTAAGCCGTATCCGTTTTTCCATTATAGGTTATAATAAAGAAAAATATAAAGAATGGATGAATAGAGATGCATTTGAATTTGTTAGAGAAAATGCTATTGAAGCTCAAGAATATATTACAAAATCAAATGGTGTTACTGAAATAGCTTCTTATCATTTAATTACAGATAATGATAAAGTAGAATACGAAATAGAACAATACAAGAAAAATTGGATTGAACCCACTAATTCGTTATCCGAAATATGGAAAATGCATAATTGGTCTGGTGTCTATGAAAACCCAAATGAAAGGCAAGGTGGAATAAAAACCTGTGGTAGACCATTTGCACCTGAAATTACAATTAGAGCAGGTGGATTAGATGGTAAAAAAGGTGCTGTTCATCCTTGTTGTCAAGTATTGGGTAGAGATGAAGAAGCAGTATTAGGACATATGTCTGAAAATACATTTGATGAAATTTGGAATGGTAAAGAATTTCAAGAATTAAGGGAAGGTCATATTACAGGTAATTATCCTTCATATTGTAAGGATTGTGATTTTTTAGTTGATGACCCCGAAGTATTAGTTTATACTAATTATAATAGAGATGTACACAACTTGGCTGGTACTAGTTTTAGTTTAGATGATTTTAGATAATGAAAAAAATTAAAAATCCTAAAATATTATTAGTATATCCTAACTTACCTTTAATGATGGCTCCATCTATTGCAATGGGCATTTTTACTGCTATAGCTAAACAGGAAAATTGTGAAATAGATATATTTGAAACTACTCAATATAGTGATGCCTATTCTAATAGACATATTAGGATGACTGAAATTGGGGCTAATAGACCTAATAAGGAAGATGAAGTTAAAGATATGTTTTTTATTCAGTCTCAAGATCAAATATTTCCTGATTTTATAAAAAAAGTAGATGAATATAAGCCAGATTTAATTTTAATGTCTGTACAGGAAGATGTTTGGAAAATGGCTCGTAATTTACTTGAAAAAATACATGATAGAAATATACCTCATATTTTAGGAGGAATATTTTGCACTTCAGCACCTGAAATTGCTTTGTCTTCCCCTTATGTTAAAGTAGTAGCTAGGCATGAAGGTGAAAGAACAGTATTACAGGCAATTAATTGTCTAAAAGAAGGTAGACCTATAACTGATATAGATGGTATTTGGCATAAGGATGATGATGGGAAAATAGTTAAAAAACGTCCTCAAAAATTGTGTGATATAACTCAAATAACACCTGATTTTAGTTGTTTTGGGGCTTATAGATGGCAAAGACCAATGGGCGGAAAAGTATTTAAACGAGCAGTTAGTATGGAAACATATAGAGGATGCCCTTATAACTGTACTTATTGTAATAGTCCATTTTCTAGAAACTATGAAAAAGATACATTAGGTGTATTCTTAAGAAGAAAACCGGCTAACATTATAGAACGTGACTTAAATTATTATATAGACCAATATAATCCAGACTTAATAATGTTTCAAGATGATAGTTTTTTAGCTCGCCCTAAAAAGGAAATATATGAGTTTTGTGAAATGTGGTCTAAATATAAAATACCATTTTGGTTTAATACTAGAATAGAAAATTGTAAACCTGAAATATTAGCTGCATTAAAAGAAGCAGGTGTATATAGAATGACATTTGGTTTAGAATCAGGTAATGAACAATATAGAAAAGATGTATTAAAACGAAATGTAAAAAATAGTGTTTATTTAGAACATTTTGATTACATAAATGAAAGTAATATACCTTATAGTTTAAATGTTATAATTGGAATGCCATTTGAAACTAGAGATATGGTATTAGAATCAGCTGAAATGGTTCATGCGTCTAAAGGATATGATGGTTTAACTATAGGAATGTTACAGCTATATCATGGTACTGACTTAAGACGTTTAGCAGTTGAAAATAATTTTGTTCCATCTGATTTTATTAATAGTGAAGGTTCAACAGAACAAGGTGGTGGTTATTTAGATGATTGGCATTTAAAAATGCCTAAGCCTTATTTACAATTAAACGAAGTAAAACAATTAGTTAAAACATTTGCTTTATATGCCTTTTTCCCTAAAGATAGATGGGATGAAATACGTGCTGCTGAAACAGATGATGTGATGTACAATAAAATGATGGATGAATATCAATCTAAATTTTTTGCTGATATACAACAAGGTGGGGCTGATAGAATTAAATCATTACATTGTGCTACTCATGATGCAACTGCTACTTATAAATTTGATAAAGTAAAATGAGAAGATGTAATAAATGTGAAAATAAAAGACCAGAATGGATGTTTAAAACATCTAAAAAGAAAACCTGTAGGAAATGTGAATATAGATGGTGGAGAGAAATACTTAGGTTAATGGTCAGGGATAGAAAATTAACACCAACAGAACGTTTAGCTACAAGAGTAGGTTATATGGGAGTTGGATTTTTAATAGCGGGTCAATGGACAATTTCACCACCGCTTTATATGATGGGATTTTGTTGTGTATTAGTTCAAGTATCGACTCGTAAACAATGGAATCTAGTAGCATTGCAATTAAATGGTTTAATTGCTTGGACAATACACTTTATAAACTCTTTATAATGACAGAAGAAACAATAAATAAAATTAATTCTTTACATAAGATAATTTCTGATTTAAAAAGTAATCCAAGTGTGGATAGTAAAAAAACAATACAAAAATTACAACAAGAATTAGATAATATAGTTAATGAATAAAAAAATAGGAGTAATAGCAGGCGCATTTGATGTGCTGCATCCTGGTTATGTTAAGATGTTTAAAGAAGCATCTACCAATTGTGATCAATTATTTGTATTATTACATAATGATCCTTCCATTGAACGTTCACATAAATTAAAACCAATACTCAGTATTGATGAAAGAATAGAAATGCTTAATATGATTAAGGGTGTTTATTATGTTTTACCTTACAATACAGAAAATGAATTATATGCTTACCTAA
>Ga0213858_10000732_pt1 | contig 15620 bp, 6 predicted proteins | sample PICome_FD_160122 | JGI IMG/M metagenome (GOLD analysis project Ga0213858, IMG submission 160122) | Coastal seawater microbial communities near Pivers Island, North Carolina, United States - PICO245 | ecosystem: Environmental > Aquatic > Marine > Coastal | place: USA: North Carolina | collected... | reverse complement strand
ATTTATGCGGGGAATTAGCTCAGTTGGTAGTAGCGTTTGCTTTGCAAGCAAAATGTCAGGAGTTCGAGTCTCCTATTCTCCATAAACGGGATGGCGACACCCGTGCTCACATCTCCAGGAGAAAAAAGAACTGGAAAACCAACCCATGTGAGAGAGAGGTGGGGTCCCTCTTGACTGCTACCGCTGTGGGACGCTGCAGCGGTTATTTTCATTCCTCTGTAGCTCAGCGGTAGAGCTCGGTGCTGTTAACACTGCGGTCGCAGGTTCGAATCCTGCCGGGGGAGTTTTACAAAATCAATATGTTTGAGATCAATAATAAAGAATACACTTCTTACGAAATTTGTGGATCTACAATATATGAAATCAAAGATTTTTATAAGTATCCAGATCAAGTAGTTAAACTTGTCAATGATATTTCGCCAAAATGGCATAAAAGCAATGAAATGAAAAATAGGGCATCCCTTAATGGTCAAAAATTTTATGACTTAAGACATCACAGGGCAATTTATGGCATTTCAGAAGTAACAGATTTTTTATCTGATATATGCAAGCAACCTATTCATTTCAAAAAAAATATTTTTGCTACCAACATATTCAAATTTATAGATCCGTCGTTTAACAAATATGAGGATAACTATTGGTGGCCACATAATGATTCTGGATATACTGGTCTTGTATATTTGAACGAGCAAACTTTTCCAGGCACAAACATCTATACCAGACTTTGTGAACAAGAAAGTGGTACAGAGCACTCAACACCATGGCAACCAAAGTCAAATTATATTCTTGAACATAATCTAAAAGCAGAATATAACAAGTTAGTATTTTTTAATGGTAAAAAATTATGCCACTCCATGTCTGTGACTGATAATCTTTTTTGTGACATTATCAGATTTAACCAGGTATTTTTCTTTTCAGAATCCAAAAAACTCGAAAAAAATTCCTCGGCATTTTTTGGTCAAAAAAGTTGAGTAACGTTTTTTCTCTTTGTATAAATACTTGGAGGAAAAAGGTAACTGCGTTCGGGTAATTATGGCTCTAACAAGACTTGATAATCTGTATTCAAGCAAGACGGGGAAATATCTCTATGTATCGCCCGACGACTTCAATGCTACTGATGCTTTAGATAATAGAGGAAACTCTCCATTAAGACCGTTTAAGACGATCCAGAGAGCATTTATTGAGGTTTCTCGTTATTCATTCTTACCTGCTGATGGTGGTGTATCAACACCAGATAGGTTTGACCAGTTCACCATCATGCTAATGCCTGGTGATCACTATATTGATAACCGTCCTGGTGATGTAGATTTAAGTAATATTAGTGCATTTAATTTCAATCAAGCACTAGAAGAATGGGAAGATACTTCGATTACTGATCTATCTCAATCAAATAACGTATTAAGACAATTCAACTCAACCACTGGTGGTGCTATTGTACCTAGAGGTTGTTCTTTAATCGGTTATGACCTTCGTAGAACTATTGTCAGACCATTATATGTACCAGATCCTACGGATAGCGTACAACCAAGAACTTCTATCTTTAATCTAACTGGTGGTTGCTATCTGTGGCAATTTACTATTAAAGATGGTGATGTAACTGAAAATTCACCACTTTATAATGAAACTGAAGGTGTAGGAAAGGTATATTATCAGGCAGGATCAACTGCGGTAACAATTCCTGATTACTCGCACCATAAGATCTGCATCATGACTTATGCTGAAGAGCAGGAGTTAGATCTTTACTATAGTAAGGTTGCACAAGCATTTGCATTATTCCAACCAACGATTGATGATGGTGACTTAAATGCGTTACCACAGGAAAATAGAATTGTTGGACCTCTATCTGATACTAGAAGTATTGTTAACATCAGACTTGAGGCAAATACAAATCCATCTAAAACTACTGTTGTAGTAACCACAAAGATTGCTCATGGTTACTTTAAGAATCAGTTTGTTGCTATTATTGATAACGAACTAAATGATCTATTAGACGGTACATTCAAGGTATCTGAAGTTGTTGGAGATGCTGAAGATTCCAAGATTTTTAAATATGAAGTATTAACAACACCTGAAGTACTAGGTTTAGAGATCAATGCTCAAGGTTATGATGCATCTACTGATCCTGCATTAAGTGTAAATGCGGTAGCACAGGCAGAAATTGACTCTGTTGAATCTGCATCACCTTATGTCTTTAACTGCTCTATTCGCTCTACCTGGGGTATGTGCGGTATGTGGGCAGATGGATCCAAAGCAACTGGATTCAAGTCGATGGTTGTGGCACAGTACACTGGTGTGTCACTACAGAAAGATGATCGTGCATTCATTCGTTATGATGAATTCACAAATACATGGAATCAAGCATCACTTGCTGATGCATTCTCTACAGTACCATATCACACCAAAGGTGATGCTTATTGGAAGGATGACTGGAGAAACTTCCACATCCGTGCTTCTGATGATGCTTTCATTCAGTGCGTTTCGGTCTTTGCTGTTGGATTCTTTGATCACTTCTTAATGGAGTCTGGTGGTGACATGTCGATCACCAACTCTAACTCTAACTTCGGTAATACATCGCTCCATGCTATTGGTTTCAAAGGATTCTCCTTTAACCAAGATAAAGCGGGTTATATTAGTGATATTATTCCTGTACAAACTGTTGATGATTCTGAATTTAACGAAGAAGATCAAAAGTATTATTCTCTTGCTGTTGATGCAACAAAAGATGCAGCAAACGTTGACAAACTTTACTATGGATTTGATGAGGCATACAATCCATTTGAAAGACCTGCAACATCAATTAATGGATTCCGTTTAGGTGCGAAGACTGGTGATGTCATTAATCTCAAAATTAAGGATGCACTTGGTAATGTTCAAACATATCAGAACGAATTAGATCCAACCGGATTTTTAAGATATACTGCATCTGTTGAAACATTAAATCCAGATGGTCTTGCTGTTGATAATAATGCACAAGATGCTTCTAACTTAATTGAAACAAATAGATTATTCATTCAAGAAGAAGGATATGGTTATATTATTAACAAATACCCTGCTCTTCTTACAAACACTAACATTACAATTACCAAGTGTCAGCGTGATATTGGATATCTAGTTGATGCGTTTGTAAAAGATTTAAGACTTGGTGGTAACATTGAAACTATCCGTTTTGCCGAGTCCTATTATGTAAATGGTGAACTTAACTTCATTGATAATGAGTTTACAGAGTCACTAGTAGCATATGACTATGTGAAGAACATTGCTATTGCAGCAATGAGAAACTTTGACTATCTATTAAGAGATTGTGAACTAGAAGCAGGTAGTGCATTTGTTGATATTGGCGACACAAGTGGTATTTTAGAGGGTATGCGTGTAAGGCAATATGCTTACACAACTGGTGCTGGTGGTAACTTCACTAATGGTAGACTTAATGCTGGTGCAACTGAACTAAATGACGGTAATGAGTCTATTCCAGCATCTACAGGCACTGCATTAACCGATTATGTATATGTCAAGAGAGTTCTAAATGCAACTAAAATTGAACTTGGTGTATACGAAAGTTGGAAAACTGGTGGATTGCAGGTAAATGCAATTGGTCCTGCATCTACAACTGCTGCATATCTATACTTTGACTTCCCACAAACAGAAAACGTACTTGATTCTGATGATGCACTCATCGGTGGTTATGCTGATGTTGCTGCACTTCGTGATTCTTCTGTTCTACAAGATACTACGGACTGGAGTACAATTCCAGCAACTGATAATGGTTATCCAGAATGTAATGGCGTTAAAGACACAATTATTGCACTTTACAGAAATATCAATCTAATCTTAAATCAAGGATTAGAACCTATTTCTGGCACTACATTTGATGCCCATAATTTACTACTTGCAAACAAAGAATTGATTGCAAATGAAGCAACAGATAGACTTGCTGCCGATCCTGCGTTAGGTACTGCGTCTGGAAACCCAAATCTATTCCCAGATGGCGAGCAAGAATACATCGATCAATTTATCGAAGCAGTATAGGCAATTGCGTTCAACGTTAAGTACGGTGATAACAATCAAGTTTATGATTTTGCTGACACTAATTACATCGATAATGGGGTTGATATTCTTGGTGAAAGAGATGAACTAGCATTTGCATATGGTGAAATTGAAACCATGGCAATTCAAGTCATGCGTAATCAAGACATTGGTATTACTGGTGGTCATGGTTTAACACAATTTATTGATCCTGCTGTTATTGGTGATATTTCTGGTGAACCTGGGGTATATGAACCACCTGGTAGTGCAACACCAGATTGTGTTGGAGTTGCTGATGCAATTACAACGTTGGTTGATATTATTGAGGTTGCACTTGGTACAGATGCTGCACCTGGAACTGCTGGTGGATTTACTTCTAGTGTTACCAGAACAGAACCTGAATTCACAACAGTTACTAGAGTAGAACCTACTATTGATACTGCAAATTATGCAGCAAGAGCAACTCTATTTACTGTTAATACTGGTGGTGGTGTATCTGATCCACACCTATTTGAAACGGGAACCCCAGTTAGACTTGTTCCTAGAGTTAGAGATGGTGTAGATCCTACTACAGTAGATAAGAGAGTTATTCGTCTACCTAGAGGATTTGAAACTAACACAATTTACTATGTAATTGCTCCTGGTAGAACTACAACTCCAGAAAATTATTCAGATGCTGCGACATATCCTGGTGTATTTACTCCAGCAGCAGGCACAAAACTTATGCTTGCTCGTACAAAAGATAATGCAGCAAGTGGTATCTATATCTACTCATCAGAAACAAATTCTGTTGATCCAGATGTAGAAATTGAAATGCAGCAATATGTGCTGGATGATGATTATTCACTACATCAGTATCAGTGTAATATTATTTCAACTGGTCCTAATGCAGCAACAGATTTAATTGTTACTGATACGCCAAACATCTTTGATGTACCATTTTCTGTAAATACTGTTCATAAGATCTTCTTCAGAACACTAGAGGCAGGTCAAACATTACCAGAACCAGCAGGAACTGGTTTACCAATCAGCACTACAACATACTACTACGCAAGATATGTTGATGCAAGAAGGTTTGCAGTTTATGCAACTTCTGCTGATGCAATTTCTGATATTAACAGAATTAACTTCACTCCAGGCACAGGTGTTGACTTCTTCGTATTCTCCGATAAGAGAAGATCTCCAGTAAGATTTAATGCTGAATATACTGATTCTAATACATCATCAGGTCAATGGTATATGAATGTCATCCCTGCTCCAGGAGACATTATTAGCACATACCAGTCAATTGCAGACTTTATTAAGGATGAAAGAAGTAAGAATACATTCTACACTCGTCTTAAAGATGAAAGATCTGCGGATGATAGAATCTATAGACTACGTTATGTTATTCCTCAATATGAGGAAGGTGCAAGAGATCCTCTTAATGGATTTGTACTCAAGGCAAAGACTGATGACACTAGAAGACTAGTAGCACAGAAGATCTTACTAAAACCAGTAGCATCTGGATCTACATTTGCTGAATTTAGTGTAGAGTATCCTGATGGTGGTGGTGGTACTGCTAGTACATTCCTTGGTCTTACTGATGCTGAAATTGGGGATCCTAACTTTACATATGATCCATATGATAGTACAAGTGTAAGGAAGGTTGATAGCACTAGAACCAAGAGTAAGATTGGATTTAGTATTCAATCTGCTAGAAAAGTCATTGAAGGTTCGGATGAATTCTTGCAGTTAACAGTATTTGATCATACAATTACAGATGACGTTCTGAAGAACGAGAAATTTGTAACTGTCAAGATCAATGCTCCTCAAAACGGAACATTTAGAGATACAGGTCTTTACACTGATATTTCATGGTCTGGTAATAGCAGTGGTACTGCAAAAGTTCAGGCATATTTACCAGTACCAGAAACAGGTGAGTATTACTTAATCTTAAAAGAGATTGATGGTACTCTTGCGTATAGTGAGTTTACTCCAACTGTATTCAATCAAGTAGAACTTGATACTGGTGGTATTCCAGTTGATCCATCAGTAAACCCAATCTTTGCAACTCTACAGAAAAAACCAGATAGTGTTGGTTCACCTGATGAATCATTAAGTAAATTACTTAAAGAAGATTATCTATACAGCAACAAAAATGCTAACGTCTTAACTGTTACTCCTGGTGATATTATCACTGCTGATGGTGCATCTGGACAATTTAGAGTTGTAAGTGTAGAAGATGTTGGTGAGATTGATGATACATTCTACATCTTTGATATTGAAGAGATTCAAAGACGTATTCCTAACCAGCAAGATGGTGTTTACTACTTAACATTCTTACGTGGTAATATTTCACCATTCCCAACTGGTCCTGGTGTAAGGGAGAACTTCAGAAACTTTAAGTTCTCTCAACCAATTTCATTCCTATATCCTCTCGATTATAAGAATGATCCATTGTGGTTCCAGGTAAGACCTGATGGCACAAAAGATGTCACTGTTCTTGATACACCAGCAACTATTTGTGCTGCTGATAACTATGTCCATGGTCTTGTTACTACAAACGACTACAAGGCAAGTGAAACAAAAGAAGTTATCCTCGATCTAATTGAAAATCCAGCACTATCAACTTACAATTATGCTGGAAGTTCTGAAATTCAAGCACAAGATGGTCTAGCGAACTCTGGTTCAGAAGATCGTAAAATTACAATTTCTGGTGATTCTCCATATCCTACAGAACGTAGACTATACGTTGAACTTCGCCGTCCATCGATTGCTAGATCTGGTAACCACACGTTTGAGTATCTAGGATTTGGTCCTGGTAACTACTCAACTGGTTTCCCACTGCGTCAAGAGATCGTTCTTTCTGATATTCAGGACTTCTATGCTCAAGCGAAGCGTGAGGACGGCGGTATCGTCTTCTACACAGGTCTAAACTCCAATGGAGACCTCTATATCGGTAACAAGAAAATCAACGCTATTACAGGCGAAGAGACGTTCCTTGAGAGAGCTCAACTACTAACATCTGATGATGACGATGATGATCTAGGTGATCTCGTAACTACATTTGAGTTACCAGTTGTATTTGAGAAGGAAGTTACTGTTGATGGTGATTCATTCTTTAATAGCACTGTCACTATTAACACACTGGAAGATCAAGGACCATCTCTACGTATTGAGAGTAATAGCACATTACCTAATGATCCATCACTAGACAGCAACAGATTTGCATTGTCTAGCATTGAATCTGAAGGTGATGTCACAATTCACCGAAATGAGATTTATGCTGGTGTATACAAATTCAACCCAAGATCTTCTTCTAGTGGATTTGTAACTGGTCAAAATTATAGTTTCAGAACACATATTGAAGTTAATCCATTAGATCCTTCTTCATATGCACCTTCTAATGCAACACCAAAAGAAAACCCACTAACTACAGGTATTTCAATTCCTGTGCGTTATGGTTTAGAAGTTCCTACTTCTGGTGATATTCTACTGAAAGGTTCTGAAGTAGGTAGAACTGGTTCTCTTGGTTGGATTTATGCTAACTCTTTTGTAGATATTACAGATTCTGTATTTACAGTTACTACAAACGGAGCTCAAGTAGTTACATTCACATTTGATCCTGCTGCTTCTGCTAGTGGTCTTAACATTGAAGTTGGATCTGAACTTAAGTTCAACGGATTTGAGGAAGACGCACCTGGTAATGCTTCTACAGATAGATATAGAGGTGTTAATGGATCCAGAAGAGTTACTTCAATTAATGGTAACACAACATCTGGTTACACAGATAGTGTTCTTGGTGGTGTATTTACTGTTACTACACAGATTATTGTTCCACAGGATCCAGGTAATCCAACAGAACAACTTATCGTTGGTGCTGGTACTGACTTCCCTAATGCTACAGTAGAATTAAATATTTCTGAATGGCAGGAAGTTGGAGTTCTTGGTTCCGAAGCATTAAGAACAAACATCGATGAATATGGTCGTTATGCACTAGGTATTAATACTCTTGCAAGAACAGAACATAGTGATTATGTAGATGGGTTTGTATCTGCTGCAACGACACCAAGAGCAAATCTAGATGTTGTTGGTAGTGCATTTATTAGTGGTAGAGAATTAGCAGTTGGAAATTATATTTCTAACCCATCACTACTCAACAGAACATTTAATGATGTTAATAATGCTCTTCTAGTTGGTGGTGATAGTGAAAACCCAGACAATCTAGCGACATTTAGAGTTGCAACAACAGGGAATGGTAGAGTTGGTATTAACGTATCTGAATCAGATATGGATGCAACGTTAACTGTTGCTGGTACGGCAAGAGTTACTGATAACGTAACATTTGAATCAAATATTAATGTTGATGGTGGAAATATTTTCACAACAAATTCTTCATTCACAATTGCTAGCGATGCGGTAACTACTACAGCAACGTTATTTGGATTTGCTGAAGGATTATCAGTTGGAACATTTACTTCTAATCCTCAAACACTAACATTTGGTTCTGCTCCTTCCTCCCAAGTTGTAAACTTTGGTAATGGTTCTATTGATACGGTATTTAAAGTTCATGATAACTCACAAAATTCTAGAATTTTACTTGGAACTGTTGCTAACGATAACAACCAATTAAGAAGTCTAGTTGAAGTAGGTGGTGCATATGAAAGAAATTCCAATAGTAGAGATCAAACTGCACCTGGTTCAGTATTTGTTGTTTATAACAGATTTACAGAACTTGAATCTCAATTTGTAACTATTGGTGTTAATCAGGCACTTGGAACTGGTACTGCTTCCCTACAAAGTAACACTAGAGAACTAGATCTATTCACTCTAAACACTTCCAGACTTAATTTTGCTACGGGTGTCGGACAATTTACAATGGGTGCAAAGGGTGGCGATACTATCATCCAAAACTCCTTGACGGTTAAGGGTAGAACAACATCCGAAGGAGATATGACTCTAGAGGGTGGACTTAATGCTGGTTTATATGAAGTAAGAAGAGGTTCTTTCAGTACAGAAGTTACTACTCATTCATTTGGTAGTATTGATAATAATAACATTGATTTATTCTCTGTTACTGATATTAATAGAAAACTTGATACCACTGGTGCTGATACATGGAATGCTTCATTCCGAGTTCCTGCTGGAGCAGATAACCCAGATGATTCTGATGCTATCTACTATCTACCAATTGACTTACCATCAACTTCTACTGAATTTGAAGTTGGTGCATTTATATTAATTGATAGATCCACTGCGTCTGTTACGCAAGGCGTAAATCCAGTTGGTGAAGAGTATAGTGAACTTGTAAGAATTGTAGCTATTAAAGATTTAGATCTTGGTCCAAATCCAATTAGAGTTATTGTTGAAAGAGCAAGAAACCAAGTTGATCTTGCAAACAGTGAAGATGGAAATATGATTCCAGGAAATGCTCCTGGTCTTGTTGTACAATCACCTAACATTGTTGAAAGTGGTTATAAATTCTTGAGATTTGACCACCCAGATAATACTGTACTTAAGAGAGTTGATCTATCTGCTGAAGTTAGTTTCCTAGAGTTAGCTCTAGATCTCCAAATTCCTGGATTTTTAGATCAAGTTGATACTGGATCATTTAGTGGTAATGTTTCACTTGGAGATTTCTTTAGATTATCTGGAACAGATATTGGAGAACTTACGAGTATTACTCAACTTCTTAATCAAGAACCACAAAGGTTTGTAGTTAATGATGGTGGTGATCCTGCTGTAGAGGTATTTACGGTTGATTCTACCAACGGTGATACAGAAACTCTTGGTAACTTGGTTGTCAATAAAAACATCACACTTCGTGGTATTGGCGTTGCGGGCACAGAAAGACTCGTAGTTACAAACGGTGCATCACCAGATGTAGATAACGAAAGATTTGTAGTTGACAGTGTTGACGGTCAAACATTTATCTTTGGTGATTTAAACATTGGTGATGATGGTAATTACAGAAGATTAACTGTAGATTCTGCAACTGGTGATACAAATATTAGAGGTGGTGATTTATTAATTACGGAAGACATTAATGATGATACTGATGTAAGACTATTCCTACAAAATTCTACAGGTAATTTAAGAATTAGTGGTACAATTCTATCAGATTCTACGATTGGTGAGAATCAATTTAATACTGACCTCAAAATTACTGGTGCTATTGATAATCCAATTAATCTAACTGTTACCAAGTTATTTGATGAGGGTGGAACAAATGTAGAAAGAACACAATTTGGGGTTCGTTATATTGATTTACCTGGTAATGATCAAGATGGTTCTGTAATCGATTTTGCTGGTCAGCAAGGATTCTTCACGCAATCTGGAGGCAGAAAGTGGGAGTATATTCAATCTGGTGAAGATTTAGTTGAAGTAGCACCAAACGTAAATTACTTTGTTGCTCCTACGTTTAGAACTATTATTCTACTACCACCTAATCCAATTACAGGTGATATGATTAGATTTGTTGATGTCGGTGGTAACTTAACATATAATGTATCGCTTATTGTTAGATCGCCATCTGGTGTTGCTATTCAGGGTGATACTACTAATCAGGGTATTACTTTAGATGCAACATTCCCAGATCTAACAGTTCCACAGGCAAATGGATTTAGTTATGATGGTGGTGAACTTGTAGTTCAAACTCCAAGTGCAGGTCTAGGATTAGTCTATCTTGGTGGTACACTATATAATGGTACGGGTAGTGGTGCGCCCTCTTCCCAACAAGGTTGGTGGTTAATGGAAATCTAAAATGCCAGAATACGGTACAATCAGAACTCAAAGAGGTTTACCAATCGGTTCAATTCAACCTTGGGGTGGACCTCTTTCGGAAATACCTTCGGGTTGGATATTAGCAAATGGTGCGGAATTAGTTGCACAAGAATATCCTTTGCTAGCGAGAATATTAAAAGACACCTATGGGGGTAATGGTTTTGGTGGTAATTTTCCTGGTTACACAGGGACATTTATCTTACCACAGACAAATCAAAAAGGATTAGCAGATATTTCACAATCAAATTTTGCTAATAATGAAGATCCTGCTGATGGTAATATCTATACACCACCCCAAAGAAATACAAATATTGATGATGCTGATTCATTAGAACAAGTAAGTCAATTTATTGGTGAATTTGGTGATTTGGGTTTTGTAAGTAGCACATTTTCTACTACAAATTTAAACTTTAATTATACACCAGATCCAGATGGTATTGTAGAAAGTATTGATTTTAATTCAAGTTTAACTAATGTTGCTCCAGACTCTGCTATTGCTGTTGTTTATGATGCAGCACAACTTGAACCTTTTGTTCTTGTAAATGGTCAACCATTAGGAACTGGTGGTTTAGGAGATGGATTATCATTTAAAGTTGTTGCCAATTCCGCTTTAGATCCAGGAGATCCAAATACAATTATTCCTGGTTCTGGAACATATAGTTTTGATGTTATTAACCGTGGACAAGGATTTGTTGCTGGTCAACTTATTACTATTTTAGGATCTGCATTTAGTCTTGGTGAAGATTTATCAGGTAATCCAGTATTGGGTGTTGATGGGACCAATGACTTAAATTTAACTATTTTATCGGTAGGTGATTCTACATTTGAAGGTACTATTGAAGGTCAATCATTAATTCCTGGATTTGGTATTCAAGAAGTGTTTATATTAGGTAGAAAATTAAGTGCTTATCACTTCCCAGCACACACTCATGGTATTCCAGAAGGAACTGCTGGATATACTACACTTAAGAGTGATGGAGATGGTGCTGGAAATGTAAGACCAGGAAGAGGAGTTGGTGTAATTGATAATCCTTCAATTGCATTTGATCAAGTATGGAGATCAGAAAGAAGTTGTTTTCCAGAAGAAATTGCCCTTGCAAAGCTCAGCTCAATTTTAGATGTAAACAATTGTTTAAACAAACCTATTGGTGGGGAAGGTGGAGATCCTCACTTTATTAACTTTAGAATTGTAGGTGAGACTGGAATTGAAACACTAACTGAAAATAACGCAGGACCCCCTGCAGGAATTGATACACAACCATCGCCAGCAGATACAGCACAAAATTTTGCAGGAACTCCATTTACAACAGGTGAAGGTAGATATGCGATTGGTTGTGTTGCAGGTACGGTTCCATTTAGAGATCATATTCCTAGATATACTACAAGATTTTCTAATGGCATTGGTAAAACTTGGTTTAATGATAGTTCAGTAAAAGCATTATCTGCTGGAGCGGGTGCTATATCTGATGCTGATACGGGTTGGACTAATGGACCATCATGGTTAAATTTAATAGGATTAAGTGGAAAAATAAATCCTGCTAATGGTTCTACAAAAATACCATTTAGTGACAATGATTCTCCTGTTACAGAACCAAACTATGCTGATCTAGATTCACTGCCTGGTGGTAACGATATTCTGGTAAGTCCATCAAACGTATTATTTAATTCAAATGCTTTAAATTATTACCAAGTAGATCAAGATGAACAATTTAACCAACAAATTGTTATTGAACCACATAATCATACTGGACAGATAAATATTTTATACAATGGTGATGGTTTTAGGGTTCCAAGTAGAATTGTTACTAAAGTACAACCATTTGTGACACCAGACGATATACCAAATGCGTTTCAGGTTCAATTTACAAACACACCACCAAGTGTATCTTGTATTCATTTAATTAGAGCATATTAAAATGACAGCATATTACACAAAAGAAAAAGCAAAATTTGGTGGGGTAACTGGCACTATTATTGCCTATCCTATAGCATTTAATGGATTTGAAGCGCAGGAAGAAACTTTACCAGCAGGATTTTTAAAATGCGATGGATCTATTCTAAAAGCATCTACATATCCTGCATTAGCATCAGTTATTGGAATTGGTTCTGCATGTTCTTTTGACAAGAGTGATATTAATGATGATGAAATTCAATTACCAGATATAGGATCAAGATATATTAGAATATCAAATGGTTCTGGTGCATATTTAAATGACAGATTAACATCCGATCCAGATACATTTGTTGTTGGTACTGAAATTACAGTTGAATCTTTGATTGGGACAGAATTTGAAATTAGTTATGATGGGTATTTTCAATTATTAGGTCAAGATGATATAGAATTCATTGGTCAACCGGCATTTTCTTCCTTATCTGGTTCATCAACGGTAGAAGATTTTTTAACCGCAGATTTTTTCCAAGCACATACGCATAGTGCTGACACTAGAATTTTTAGTTATCTAGGAAATTGGGATGATAATCGATATATTGAACCAGATCCAAATGTAGAATCATGGCAAAGAAATTTTGCATCCGGTACTGATAATGGATATTTTGAAGGTAGTAACGAAAGAATTATTACAGAAGCAGTTGTAGGTGGGATACAACAAACTGGTCACAGCCATCAAATTAATTTATCAAATGCTTCTGAAGTCAGGGAAAACAATAATTTTAGATTTAGATTTGGAGGTGCGGGCGGTGCTGCAACTGAATTAGAAGCGATACAAATTCCTGCAACTAATTTAAAATCTACCGTAACAGTAAATACATCTACATTAAAAAAATTAGATGATATTACTCCTCCATTTTATCTTGTAGAGTATTTTATTAAGATCTAATTATGGCAATTATTAATTCAGGTGTATGGGACACTAGATCTCAAAACGAAGATGATGGATTTTATATTCAACAAACAGATGCATCATATGGTACATTTTTAAACTCTCAAGGAATTGCATTTGGTCCTAATGTATATACATGGCAAATTAGATTTGAAGAGCAGGGCAGGCAAGTATTTGAAGTATCAGCAGATGAACAGGCGCAATTTTATATTGATGCTGAACAAATAGGTACATTTGCAGTTAATGCAGCATCTACTTTTTTAACAACAGATCGGTATTATGAGGCAAATTCAGTTCATCGTATTACTATAATTTCCACTGATGAAGGTAATCCACCTGGACAAGTAGCAGCACAATGGAGTTCTTCTATATACAATCCTGTTACAATTGATAGTTTTCAAGCAACTCCTAGTAGTTTAATTGGTACATCAGAAACTATTTTAGAGTGGGAAGTTTTTAATGCTATAAAGGTAGAAATTGATAATAATATAGGAAATCAAGCACCATTTTCTGGTGCTGTTAATATTGACACATTTCTAAAATCAAATTTTCCTGATAATAGTCCAGCGACAAAAACTTACACATTATATGCTTATGGTAATGTACCTTCAGATGTTGTATCTTCTACTGTTACTGTATTTGTAAGAAATGATGATATTATTGATATTCCAACAATAGGACCATTTTTTAATGAGGAACCTTTAACTACAGTTGTAAAAAATATTGGTTCTTTAACTGGTATTGATCAACCTATTATTGTAAATGGTGGTATTGGTGTTGAAGTAGAAGTTAATGGTGGTGGATTCTCTTCATCTGGTATTACTGCACCACCTAATGCACAGATTAACATTAGATTTACTACATTAGATTATAATACAGATATTGGTGAAGGTCAATCGGCATTACCAAATGTGCAGACACTTCAAGTTAGTTTTGGACCTATAGTGAGAACATTTCAGGTTGGAACAAGACCACCAGATAGTGAGGAAATTTTTGATTTTGGTGATAATGCTACGGTTGTTCCATTTCCAGGCACTGCACCTGATGGGATTTATACAGGACCAGATCCTAGTGTACCTTTTATTGAATCTCCAACTGTAGTAGAACCAACATTTTTAGAATGGCAGTTAGAATTAACAGATCCTGCTGGTTTTGAACTTCGTACTACAAGAAATACAGAGGCACAAGTTAGAGTTACTGACGGTAATTCAGGTACAATTAGAGTTGATTGGACTAATCCAGAAAAATTATTTGATGATTTAACAGATACATTTCCTAGAACTATTCCAAATCAAGATTGGTCACAAATTACAGAAAGAGACGGAACAATATTAAATAATACTACACCATATAATAATTTACAATTGAGATCGAGTGCCATTATAACATCTAGAAATATTTTACCTTCCTAAAATGCCACACGTATATTTAACAAATACTGACGAAAACGATAATATTTTTAATAATGTAAATTTACCTGATGTTGCTGATGCATCAGGTAGCGGTAGGATGATAGAAATATTTGCTTTATGTCAAGGTGGTGGTGGTTCTGGATCAGAAGATGGTGGAGGAGATCAAGGTGCTCCTGGCGGTGGTGCAGGTGGATTTTCTGGTAATTTATTGGCAATAAATTCTTCATCGAGAAGTGTAGCATATCAAATAGGAAAACGTGGAAGTGGTGGTAATAGTGATGAAAATGATGGTGGAGATTCGATAGTACAAACTCAATTTGGATCTTGTTTTGCTGAAGGTGGTGAAGGAACAATGAATACTGGAAATGGGGCAGATGGCGGTAGTGGTAATATAAGTAATGGTGGTGATGGCGAAGATGGAGGTGCTTTTGATGGTCCTAGTGGTAGAGATGGTGGTGGAGGAGATGCTGATGGTTTTCCTTCAGGAACAACGGGAGATAAAGGATCAGATGAAAGCAATGGTGATGGAATAGTACTAAATGTAAGCACTTCTGCAAATACAATTACTACATCATCTGTT
>Ga0213858_10000727_pt1 | contig 15659 bp, 47 predicted proteins | sample PICome_FD_160122 | JGI IMG/M metagenome (GOLD analysis project Ga0213858, IMG submission 160122) | Coastal seawater microbial communities near Pivers Island, North Carolina, United States - PICO245 | ecosystem: Environmental > Aquatic > Marine > Coastal | place: USA: North Carolina | collected... | reverse complement strand
GAATATCAGAGAAAGGAGTTTAATTATGCTATATGAATAAGCACGATTGCACTCATAATGTATATATTAGCTAGTAAAGATTTATTGCGTAAAAAAATAGCATTGATTTTTCGTGCGTAAATGTTAATCTTGTTTGTCTTTAAATGGTCGTCCCATAGCGACCGGAGTGTATGGTTTCTTCTTTAAAACGATTCCTCGCTTCTTTCGGATTGCTCTGCGTTCTCTTTCGCTTAAACCACCCCATATACCGAACTTTTCGCCATTATTAACGGCATATTCTAAACATTCTTCTTGCACCTCACATCTTCTGCAAACTGCTTTGGCTAATCTTGTGCTTGACCCTCGTTCCGGAAAAAATATATCTTGCTCAACTCCAACACAAGCACCTTTGTTTTTCCAACTATTTAATTCTCTATCCCATACATCCATTAATTTACCAACCTCACATCTCCGAAAACGGATTTTACGAGGTCATAAACTTCTTGTATGTCTTCTAAATCTTTAACGGGTAGTAATAAGTCTATTTGCTCGTAAAATAAGTCCTCTTGCTCTTTAGACCACTCACTACCCCACTTGTCACAATCTAACTTATTCCATATCAAGTCAAATATCTTTTGTGACCGTTCCTTATCTTTAAGTGTGCGATAGTAGATAGCCCATTTTATTGTATTAATCATTAAATGCCTAGAGTTTCTCTAAGCCAATCAACAAAGTCGTCTGAATCTCTACTACCAAGCTCGTCAGCAACTCTGTTCTCCCATTCGTAAAACATTTCGGGGTCAACTTTAAATCTGTATCGCCCTATTTGTATCTTAACGGAATCTTCTTCTTCATCTAGTTCCGGAATATCTTCAACTTCAAATCTTCTTTCCATGTCGCTAACCATAGTTTCTAAATCGTCAAAGTCATAACCTATTCCGTCTAAATCCAACCCCTCTTCAATAAGTCTTTCAAGTTCTTCCACAAGTTCACCTGTATTCCAACCACCTAACTCTGTAAGTCTGTTGTCAGCGATAAGATATGCTTGTGCTTCATTGTCGTCATCAAAAGATATACCTTTTAAGACGGGAACAAACCACTCTCCGTTTTCTTCCTTAATACGACTAGGAACTTTTTCACCGGATTGTTTCATTGTCTGAAGTGTCTGCAATCTACCATGACCGGCTAATAATTTACCGGTATTTTCGTTCATCATGATAGGTTGCGTAAAACCAAATCGTTTTATTGATTGATATATTTGACCAATATCATGGTCTTTAGGGTTTTTATCTGCCTCTACTATTTCTGATAAAGGCAAATATTCCACATTAATATCCATTACACTTCCTCTTTCATATAATAACTATTCATAGTCCTGTTTAAATCAGAGATAATGTTGTAAGCTAATGTGCTATAACCGTCAGCATTAAACCCACAATCAATATCATTATCAACTCCAAATTCATATTCACTTCCGTCAATAGTTAGAGTTCCTTTAATAAAAATGTTTGACATATTGTTTGATGACATTATTCTTCTTCACCTCCTTTTTGATTCCACATATCCAATGGCTTATTTGATTTGTCTGAAATACCCAAGTGTTCTTTGATTGTCTTTAACTCACTAAGAACTTGACTAAGGGCTTTTAAAACCATTGTATCTTCTACTTGTTTGTTGATATTAAATTTCGTTTTATCAGAATACCAACCATACCAATAACTTTTATCCAACGAATCCACCTCCGTTCTTTTGTATCTCATAAAGAGCGAGTGTTTGTCCAATGTTAGCCATTTGTTGACCTAACTCTAATAGGGTTTTATATTCATACACTTCTGCATTTTCCTCATTAAGATAATGAACATACTTTGCCTGTAATCTTTTATATTCATACTTCAACAAAGTCATGTCTTCGTTCGGTAGATTATTTTTTTTATAAAACTCCTCTACAATTTGACAGTTTGCTTCATATATTTCCCTAGAAATCATACTCATCCTCTTCTAATCCTAATAAAAACGGCAAACCTATGTCGTCTTTAGCCATTTCAACTGATTCGCCTAAGCATAGTTTCTCTTGAACTTCAGCATAAAACTTAAAGTCCGTGTTTTTAATTACAGGTGAAACTATATGACCTGTTTGATTGATAAAGTTCATCATGCAAACAATAACTGTCCATGCAATTTCTGTCTGCGATTCTTTATGAAAAAAACTTACACCCCAATCATCTAGCATTACATCATCATCTTCAAACATTGGAACAGATACAATATCTGTGTATAACTGTTCTAAAGACTTAATATACTCTTCTGCTATTGAGTTGTTAGTTAATTCTTTGTATCTCTTACCTTTAGCAAATTTATTCATCAGATTGACTGTTGATTTTTTCTAATTGCTTATCTAAGAAATACTCATCTTGTATAGTGCCGTCATCAAGTTTCATTGTTGACCAAAGATGAAGTCCACAACCAAGTGACATAGCACATCTTTTGATTGCGTCACTCATTGCGTCTTTCATTCTTGCACCATTTGTCTTCCAATTATCCGGATTTTCTACATCACCGGCTTCAACAACTGAAACTTCGTTGCCGTCAACGACACAAGTAAGTTTTAACACTACACCTGTGACTATGCCGTCATCATAAATTGTTTCAACTATATCTGTTGAGTATGCACCAAGAACACTTAGTAATCTTTGTCTAATTACGGAGTGTTGTATGTAATCTCCAAAGCCCTTTTTATGTATGAACTTCTCCGGAAATCTTTTACTTAATTCGTATAAGTCTGTCATTCTTCCTCTAATCTTTCCACCTCTGCGTCAAATATCTTCAATGCAAGTATATCTTCTGTTGCAACTCTCATTCGTGAAGCAATAGAGGATAAACATTGCATGATTTGTAAATATTCTGCAAGAGATTCTATATCTTTCTCTTCAAATGCTAAATCTTCAATGTATTCATCAACAAAATCATCTGTAAACAATGTTTCATCATTATCTAACTTGATTAGTGTGAACTTCTTAAAGTATTCAACAACTTCATCAATCATGTATTCCACTAACTTTTTCTACCCAAAAAATATGAGTAAGGACTTCTTCTAACACATCTAAACTCGTAGCCGTCTGTGTAGTCGTATCCGTTTAATCTAGTAGCTCTCGTAGTAAAACGATTTGTTGCTTTTGCAATATCGCTACTGTCCATTTCTAAAATAGTCCACTCATTAGTATTGTCATCCATAAGTGGTTTCCATTCGTTATAAAAGTTTGACTGAATAAACCTAGTATGAGTTTGTTGCTCTTGTAAGTCTATAGTGTCACCAATATTTATATTCATATACTCTCTTTCATTAACCGTTCCATTCTAAATCTCCGACTTGAAAGTCATCAAGCGAAGTTTCAAAACTAACTGTATCATCTTCTTGTTTATATGCAAAACTGTCTGTTTGCATATTTCTTAATCTATTTGTATTTTTTGCCCAATCCAAAATGGTTTTCTTTTTCCATAATGGAGTTTTACCACCGGATACCATTTTGTCCGGTTTAGGCATTTGATGTCTTTGTCGCCACGAACTAACTGTTGATTCCTTAAAATTAAGCATTTTAGATACCTCATAAATGCTTACAGGGTCATCATCTTCATTCCAATTAGTTTCGCCCACCTCAATATTATTTGCTACCATATACAAATATTAACACACTATTTGCATAATGCAAAACTCAAAACGCAAGATTACCTTAACATTGTCGTAAGTTGTGCTATAATTTGTTGTATGAATGACTTAATAGACGAGCCGATTCATGAGCAATTTGAGTATGGTAATTACTTGATTGCACTCCATTGGTTGCCTCAATGGAAACAATTTGAGGCAAGACTTTATATTAAAAGTCAAAACGGAATGATTGAGTTAGGCAAGTTTGTGGATGATTCGCTATATGGGGCAAGGAAGATTGCACTAAATAGTATAGGTGGCTACTCCGGTATCATACCTAAAGATGAAACACAAGTAGGTTAATTTAACTATTTTTAGATATTTTTTTGCAGTTTTGCTCTGCAAGATAGATATTTTTATCCTAAAATGCTTATGTGCAGAATAAAAGATTCAGCTACTTAGATTGTGTTTGGTATTTTGAACATTTAAAAACCACATATCCGGTAGGCACGATAGTCACATATAGACACATTGGTAATGGTCACAACGCACACACTTGGGGCTACGACAGACACAGGGTTGGTAAGATAAAAGAATGGTTGAAGTGCGAAAATCCAAATTACTTATATAAAGTAAAGTTGGTTGATACTGAAAATAATAATCTCTTGACAATTCATCCGGATTTGATAGATTATGTTGACAGTTAAATCTTAGTAGTGTAAGATACAATTAAATACATATATACAAAAGGATATTAGAGATGATTGCAGAATGTATTATATTTTTAGCAACACTAGGTAGTGGAGAAATGCCTAGCGATAATTATATGATTGAACAACAAATGAGTTGTAATCAATCTGTTCCTAAACTCATGCAACATCAAGCAGAGTTTATATATGAATTTTTTGACGAATCATCCTATGACGAAGTAGTTCGTATAGGTTGGTGTGAATCAAGAGGTAAGACAAGTGCTTACAGAAGTGACAATGGCGATTCCGGTGTTATGCAATTTGTGTCTTGGACATGGAATTGGATAGCAGAAGAATACGACTTGCCTATGTGGAACGATTGGGTAATTATGTATAATGACAGACCCTACACTTCAGATAGAGTGTCAAGAACTTCAATGGGATTCAGTCAAGAGAGAGTTCAGTTTACTCCTTACTACAACTTACTGTTCGCTTCATTACTTGCCGAAGATATATACGGCAGAACTCAATGGAGAGATTGGAGCAGTAGTGAGTGGTGTTGGAGTGACGAGAAAAAATGGGAGAGAAAATGGAAGAACGAATCTTAAAAATACAAATGTTTTTAAGTAGATTATTTACTCATTGGGTTATGGCTTTAGATTTTCGTATTGAACAAAAACAATATGAAATAGAAACAAGAAATAAAACATTTCCCAAAGAATGGTTTGAAGAAGAATGAAAGATAAATTTTTAGAGTGGGAAGATAGAATCTTTACTGCACCTTATAGGTGGTTAATTACTAAAGGTTATATTGTCACTAAAAAAATATATCTATCAATGGAAGATTTATACGAAAGAAAAGTATATGACGAGTATAAAGGAAACCCTAATTGGGTAGGAGACGATTAAATGAATGTATATATGAACGGGACATCAACACCTAAAGCAGGTCGTAAGACTAAGCAGTTTGATAAAGGTCGTGTATGCTCAACAAAAGATTGTGAGCAAGTGTTAAGTATTTATAATGACAATACTCAATGCTTTAAACACGCACCTAAAAAACAACCTCGTATTAGAGGTCGTGAACATCCCGATAAATTAAAGTAAATTTTTTTTTGAAAAAGTATTTGCATATATTTTTATATGTAGTAATGTAGATATAGATATAGAGAAAGGGACAATATGTCGGAAGACAATAATGTTAATTTAGAGCGATTCAAATTTAGTGAATCGTTTTCAGTAGAGTTCTATGTGGAAGCAGAGAACTATCAAAAAGCATATTCTGTTTATAGCAAGATGTTTGATAAAAACATTCAACTAGGTTATGACACTTGGAAGAATCTTGCAGACAAGAATATTGTTGGTGGTAAGTTTCATGTAAAGACTTACGACAACGGAGAAGAAGCAACCCTAATAGAAGAACTATGGGGAGATATTGGAGAAGAAGAATGAAAATTTTATCACAAGAAGAATTTCATGAACTAGGTTATGACAAGAAAAAAATCTTAGCCGGTGCAGTAGCCAAAAAATGGATAGAACAGTTTGATAAAGAAGAACTACACTTTCATTTAACAATGGGTCTTATTGCCGAGTGGAATCACGAGGGTTGGGGTTATGACAAGTATGAAGAAGACATTGAGTGGGTGAATCAGAATGGATAACATTGACATACACGATTGCAAACCAAGACAAGGAGAGATGTTTCACTTTGTAGAGTTTACTTTTAGTATTCCTGCTAGAGGCATGAACGAACAAGAGTTAAGAGAATTTGCAATAGCAGAATTAATTGATGAATCATATTACATCATGAAAGACTTGCAAAGGTATCCGGAACATTCAACAATAGGTGAGGAGATTGAAGCACCGGAAGTTGCTGACTATTTTCAATGGGAGGAAGAATGACAGACTTAACATTAGTGCTTATGGCTATAACTTTAATCCTATGGGGTTTTGTATCCGGTATGGGTTATGTGATTATAAGAAACTTGTCTAACAAACTTGAATACTATGAACGCAGAGAAGCATTTATAAGCGACTTGGTTGATAGAAAAATGGAGGGTGAAGACAATGAGTAATATGCGAGTAGGTAGACAAAGTGGTAAGTTCATTTGTTGGAACTGCGATTCTGACGACATCAGAGAACGAGTAGTTATAAATATAAACACAGGTAAAAGAATTGAAACACGAGATTATTATGACGACTTTTGGTGTAATGATTGTGGAGAAAATGACGAGATAGGAGAAGTGCTTTATGAAGAGAGCATATAAGGTTAAGTTCTACCAAGTGCTACACATGGGCGACCAAGTAGTTTTTGCAAAGAGCAGAGATGAAGCCATAGACCAAGCAGTTGGTATGAATTATAAAAGTGGTTTGTATCTTAAATATATAGAGGGATATGAATTTGCTATTGATGAGCAGTTTGAAGAAAACAATGAGTGGGAGAACTACTGCGAAAATCATAAAGAGTATGAATGTGAGGAGGTTAGTTGTGAGCAATACTACGCAAACCTCTAAGACTTTAGATTCTTACAGTAAAGCAAGAATGGAAATCATGGTTAAAGATGAGATACCTAACTTACTACAAGATATACAAAGAACATACATATTTGATTTTATGCCGGAGACAGTTCATGGCGAGAATCACATTATATGTAGTTATTGTGAGCAAGACTTTAAAGACTATGCTGATGATGACTATTTGTTTCACTATCAAGAAGAAACATATTGTTCTGTATTCTGTATTCAGTTAAAGGTTTACTCACAGTTCAATGATTACTATCAAAGAGTAAAGGAGAAATGTTGGTAGAAGATTACAGAGTCTTTTGGAGAGCTGATGTCAGAGACAACACACCTTACATAGGTGGTCTTTATTACAGAAGTGAAATAAAAGACTTTATACAAAGAGTAGAAGCAGACGGAGATAAAGAAATAGTTGGTATCAAGATTGACGATACATACAACTTAGAATTTATTTACAAACAAGTAGAAGCCGAAACCAATGTAATTGATGTTGACTTCGGTGGTGAAGAAGAGTGAATAAATTTTTTAGAATAAGATTTGCATTAAATAAGCATATATGCAATAATAGATATTGAATTAGAGAAAGGGACATAATGAAAAATTATTTAGTTCAAGAACATTACACGGAGTATCTTCGTGGAACAAGAATTGTGCATGTTCAAGCAGAGAGCAAAGAACAAGCACTTGATAATGACTATGACTTAATTGATGTCATAGAAGACTGTTGGGTTGACGGAGAAGTCCAAGAAGCCGACACTATCACAGATACAAATCATTTGATGAATGGTTGGACAGAACTTACAGTTGAATGTGATGACGCAGGAGTTCCTCTTGCCCAAGTAAAACAATGGGAGGAAGAATAATGCCGTTTACCACTGATAAAGAACAAATCGTTCACACAGAACGATACAAGCTAACTCCGGATGATGAAGCATTTAGAGTTATGATGATTACAAGAACACATGACCCCGAATATGCAGAAGTGCCTAATGTTGGCTACTGCACACTCAAAGACATTAGGGGTTGGGTGCTTAAAGACATCTTCTACGAGAATGTTTACTTTCATGACGCAATGAAAGACAAGTTAGAAGATTTAGACGCAGATAGCTCTAACACTATCTTGTTGTTAGAGAATCCTAAGACAGGCGAAACCATGCAGTATTGCATACAGGGAGACCCCGAAAATAACTTTGCAGGTTATATTGGTCAATCTTATTTCAATGCTGACGGAGTAGAGGAGAGAGTAAATGTCTGAATATAAATTAACACACAAGACAATCATAGAACAATATGATTTCATGAACTTAGTAGAAGAATTGACTTACTACTGTTGGGATAGATTTCTTGAAGAGAATGCAGACAACAGAGAAGACTATGCTTACTACGACTTAGATAATGGAGATACATTTACATCTAAAGGTGAAGATGTATTTGCAGGTATTGAAGAAGATGTTGAAAGAATTATTACAACAAGACTTCAACTTGAATACGATAGAACTAAAGCAGAGTGGAGAAGTAAAGAGTCTCTATTGGAGTTGCCGTTCTAATGAGATTAATAGTGCAAGAGACATATTTAGTAAACATACCTCAAACAGATGATTACGAAGACGCAGTAGCTATATTTCATACTGACGCAACTGATTTGTATGAGGTAAAACATTATGGATACGATTTTAAGAATGTCAGTAGGTTTGAAGACTTACTACAAGCAGAGGAGGAAATCTAATGGAAGACGATTATCCGGTTTATACAGTCTTCATGTCATTTCACGCAAGAGATGAAGAAGACGCAGAAGACTTTGTTCTTAGCATGTCGGGAAGTGATTGGCTAGAACATTTAGAACTTGCTGAAACGGAGGAAGAATGAAAGAGCAAATTGCAAAAGAGATACAAGAACTTAGAGAAAAAGTTTGGACAGACTATAAGGAAGATAGCTTTGGTTATGATAATTGGTTTGACCACTTAGATAGTGTTGATAGTGTAGATGACATTCTACATGCTATTAGTGGTTGGGATTTTAATGATAGTGATAACGCAGTGTATTATTACACAAAAATCACTACCTTACAGAATGTTCTTTATGATATGGAGGAAGAATAATGGCTAAGAAGAAAACTTGGTGGGATAACAACAAAGAGTATGTCGCCAAGAAACTTATTACCGAGTGGAAGATTGACCAAAAGGTTGCAGAGAATGTTTGTGGGGTAAAGCTATGAGTGTAGTTGACCACATTGAAAGAGTTGTTTATAGATTGATAGACGATTATCAATTAGAAGATAACCAAACTGAAGATTTATTTCTAAGATTTGCAGAACAACTTCCTACATACGAAATTACACCAAAAGGTATAGAAGTATTGGAAGAAGATTTTAAAGTTGGGGGTGGGACAGATTGAATATGGAAAAAATATTTTATCCACCTATGTCTTTAGAAGATTGTCCAACTGAACTGTTGCCTAATTTTCTTGACACAGAGTTTGATGATGAATATGTTGTTAGAGAGTGGAACAACATGGGATTCTATATGGAAAAAGAGAACAGATTAAGATATAAATTTATGGAATTATCAGAGTGGGGGAAAAATAGTTTGAAAGAAGATGAAACTAATGTTCCTCACGATACACAATTCATACCATTAGCAAAGTATTACGGAGATTGGGAAGCATTGGCTAACTTAACTCATAAAGAAATGCTAGACATTGTAAATAGTAATGACTTAGATTGGCTTGGAGATGACTTTGAAGATATTCAAAATTATATTTTTGAAGTTGAAACTTATGTAAAAGATTTTTACTTAGATGTGAACTTTGGTGGTTGGGATGATGAAATGACCATGTATGTTCGTCAATTAGGCAAAAACGACTTAAAGAGAATGAAAGAACGATATGAGTTAGGAAAGATTGAGTATGAACAAGTTTAAAGTTATTTTTACTGCTGAAAAAATATATACTGCAAACGATATGGACGAAGCACAAAAATTTGCTGAAGATGATTTAAGTAAAATGGCTAATCCATTAAAGGCAGATATATTTTCAATTAGTTATGTAAATAAACATGGATTATATCCAAAGGAGGAAGAGTAATGGAAAGAAGAAGATTTCGTAAAGAACTTCATGAATACACTTACGAAGTTAATTGGAATCATAGTTTACCTGTTTATGGGGAGAAGAAAAATGACAAACGATAGACAGTTTGAAAAAGATGTTGAGTTTATAAGTGGACAGTTCTTATGTGCTGACTTGCCTAAAGATTGGAATAAAGAGGGCGAGATAGACAACGAAGTGTTTTATCAATGGCTAGAAGATAATGCTTGGTTTCCATACGAAGATTGGAGTGGAGAAAAGATATATAGTGCAATAGTTGATTTAGCAGTTGACATGAGAGCATACATTGAAATAGAGAAGAAAGACGAGGCGAGTATTTACTAATGAGAGATTTGATTTGGGAGATAGCCAAGAGTGGCGAGGAAGACCTCACAAACACGGAAATACAAGCGATTGTAGAGCCGGAGGAACTAGTCGTTGCTCGTGGTGTCTCCTTAGAAGCAAAAGATAGCACAACAAAGATTAATAAGTTTGTTGATGTAAAGATTGCTAATGATGTAGAAGAAAAAGGAGCATTGAAGTTAGGTGGTAGGGTTTACAACTTTAGTAAAGGTTATAAGACTACAACGCAAGATGTTCGCAAACTTTTACAATGGGCTACCAATAGTGAGTTATCTGATGACGCATTAGACAATCTTATTGCTATTGCAGGTAGCAACTTTGTTCCTAAATTGCGTGGATTAGACGCAGTTGCAGACAAAAAAGGTATGGATAAGCAGTTAGCTAGAGATACCTTTACTCATAAAGAGTGGGACACAGACCCTAAACTACAAGTTATTGATACAGGTCTTAGTTCTGCTCCTAAATGGGCTATAAGCCTAGAAGAGGGGCAAAGAAGAAGTTAGAATTTTTGTGATATGATAATCACATGGAGAATTTTAACTTTGAAGACTTTATGGACTATGGATGTCCTGTGTGTGGAGCAGAATCTAACGAAGATTGTTTAGATGATTGCAAGGGAGTTCCCGTCCCACCTCAAATGTGGGGTTTTGTTGAGGAACAAATGGCTTATGTGACACACAAAGTAAGTCAGAAGATGATGAAAGAATTTAAGATGAAGTTGTTTACAGAAAAATTAGATGATATTTTAAAAGATTTAAAAGATTATAAAGGTTTTGCTAGTGCTATGGTCAATTCAAAAACCTTAACAACTGCTGATGAAGTATTAGATTTCTTTACATCACCGAACAAATATAAAAGGCAATATGTTTTATGGAATGAACTAGGAAAACCTATTGACCAATCAAGAGAGACATGGACAATGTTTATGGAAGCGATAAGGAACACGAATGGTGAACAAACCTAAAATACAGGGAACTGCATTTGAAACTTTAACAGTTAATAAACTTAACGACTATGGATTTAAGGCGAAGCGATTAGCAGAGGGTGGCTCAAAGGATAAGGGGGATATTGAGTGTCAAGTCCCTTTCACCGGTATTCTCCCCTATCCAAATATAATATTTGAAGCTAAACATAGGGCTAATCTAAATGTTCATCAAACACTTGCAAAAGCAAAAGAAAAAGCAGGTGGTGATGTGATTCTTGCTTGGAAGAAGACAAAGAGGAAGAACAATTCTAAGGTGAGAGTTGCAGACGGAGAGAGAGTTGTGTATATTGTAGATGAGGACTTGATGTTCAGACTACTTGAAAATTACGAGGAGAAAGAAGAAAATGCCGAGTGAAGAAGAAATTAGAAGAAGTAATGCTTTTAATAGAAACAATGGTAGGTCTAAACAAGAGTTAGCAAGAAAGCTACTCAAAGTTCCGGATAATGTTGGTGGTAGAATACCGGCAGATGAAGAGGATTGGAACTCTAAAGTATTGTTTGAGGTTAAGTCCGGCAAACAAGTTGACCCGATAGCAACAAAGTTTTACAATGCTGAAAGTCAATCACAAGAGTTTCAAGATAATTGGAATGAAAAAAAACCATTCTCAATGGTAGCCATGCCTAATGGGACAGGTGACGGGTTATTTATTTGCAGACTAAGTGAACTGCAAAAGGTCGTAGCAGGGTTGTTAGAGAATTGGGACGAATATGATAAAGGAGAGAAAGAGAATGGCTTGGATTAAAAGCGACCAAAGTTTAGCTAATCATCCTAAATTAATTTTATTAGCTAGAGAACTTGGTATAACAAAAGTAAAAGCACTCGGACACTTGCATTTACTTTGGTATTGGACATTAGAGTATGCAGATGACGGAGAATTAAAGTATTTAGATTTGATTCCGGACGCGTGTGAGTGGGAAGATGACGCACAAAAATTTATAGAAGCATTAATAAAGTATGAATTTATTGACCAAATTGGCGATAAGTATGTAATTCATGATTGGTTAGACTATTCCGGAGCATTTTACGAGAAAAAACTCTATAATCGCATAAAAAAACAGGAATCTAGGGAAAAAATCCAACAAAAACAGGCAGAATTAGATGATTTGAATACTTTTGACAATAGTTTGACATCTTTTGACGGTCAAGAGCTAGATAAGAGTAGAGAAGATAAGATAAGAGTAGATAAGAGTAATAGTGGTCTTGCTACGCAAGACAATAATTCTAGTAAGCGAGATATGATATTTGAAACCTTAGCTGAAGTATGTGGATACGATTGGAAAGGTGTAATGACTAAAGATGAACGAGGTCGTCTTAATAAAGCAGTTAAGCAGTTAAAAGATATAAATGCTACACCCGAAGAGATACAGTTAAGAGCTAAGAACTTTGTATTGGCTTATGGGTTTCATCCTCAACCACAATCTATAACTTCAATGTGGACTAAGCTAAAAACTTCTCAACCTAAACTTACTAAGAAGCAATTAGAAAATATACAAAAGGAAGCTATGCAACAGGGTAAGTGGGTTGAATTAGAGGAGAAGTATGGACAATAGAATTAAGTTCCAAGATTTTTTAGCTACTTTAATTGATATACAAGACATGATGAAAAAGGAAAACATGGAAAGAGTTGCTAACTCACCGGACGAAGAATGGGATTTGATTTTAAGTTTGGAGATTACTCCCACTAACTTTGTAATAAAATCTGAAGAAACTATAATGGAATTTAGTGGCGACAAAAAAGGTCAAGCTAGAATAAAGAGGAGAAAGAGAAGATGACAGACATTCCGTTAAACAAACTACCCGATTCTTTATTACCTATTCGTGTTGATGATTGGAAAAATGCTTGTGAGTGGATTCGTGCTAGGTGGGGAAGAACTAATTGGGATGATGATACAGTTTTATTTGAAGACGCAAGATATTGGTGTAAAGAAGAACTAGACGGGGGACTAAATTATATTTTATCAAAAGGTGGAGAGTTCCCACCTACATTTGCTGAATTATCAAAGCAAGTCAAAGAGTGGAGAGGTCTTCACTTAGAAAATAGATTAGCAGAGTATAATGAAGCATTACCACCGGAGAGAGGTAGTCTTGCAGATTATCTAAATCAAATCGGTGCTGAAAGTTTTGCTCATGCGTGTTATATGGCTACGCAATTAAGAGCAAAGAGTAATAAGCTAGGTGTTTACGAAGACCCTAATGCTTATAACAAATGGACTATGGATTGGAAAGAAGCGAAAGCTACTTACATGAATGGTCTAGGAAATTCTCTTGGAAAGTCCGAGAGTATATCCCAAGATTCAACTTGGGAAGAAATAGTTGCTCCGTAGGAGGGTAAAGACATGGCTATTAATTACATACAATTAACAGGCAATATGTTGCAACCGGAAATCAGAACTACTGCTACCGGTAAAAGCATAGCAAAAGCTAGTATGGTCGTAAAGACCTATGGCGAAGATAATGACGATATGTGGGTAGATGTGACTGCTTGGGAAAAACTTGCAGACAATCTAAATGCTTCGTTTCCAACTAACGCAAAATCCATGCGTGTAATGGTTGAGGGAACACTCAAAAAAGAAACTTGGGATGACAAGAATACAGGTCAACAAAAATCCAAGTATCTTGTTAACGCAAATAACATTAGTGTTTGCTTAGATTATCAAATGGTAAATGGTGTAAGTTATTCCGGTGACGGAAACACCTCAAATTATAATAACCAAAACACTCAACAACCTGCTCAACCGGTCGCTAGACCTATGAGCGAGATTGCAGAGGGTGACGCACCGTTTTAATAAGGTGTAGGGGGTGAATTAGATTTGCCCGTAGTGTAATCGTAGAAATGCGTGGAGATTACGGGAACGAGAGTGCAATTCTCTCCACCTCCACTTGGCTAGTGATAGTTAAATAAATATCTATTGTATGGGGATACAGATAAGTATGAGCCACTAGCCATAAGTTTGCTAGGAAAAGTAAATAAGCGATTATTTAGATAATGATAACTAGCAAAATGCAACTTAATTAGATTGCTTAAATGAGTAATCGTTAGGAAGTCTAGCTTATAAGAGTTGCAGAGGACGAGTGAGTGTTAGATATGAAAACTCAACTAGTTGGAAGTATTAATTAATACCGGCTAGGTAAAATGCCTAGCCCGTCCTCACAACAGGAGCAGATATGATAGAAACATTTAAATACATAGAAGTATGGGAGGCAGAGCAACTTGCTCAAATACCTAGTCACTTGAATACACCAATGATTGAAATTGTTCGTTGGTATAACCATAAACATAAAATAAAATCCAATGTTCAAAATGATTGTGCGAACATGAGAAGTATTCAAAACAAACCAAATAGTAAACCTAGAATAGAAACAATCATAAAACTTACACAAATGTTTGAAGATTATTACATATCACACGATTTAACACCTTTAGACGGAAGAATCAGAGTTATTGACCCTACTATATGCGTCAAAGAACTAAAAGACAGAGATATTATTGCTAAAGAGTTTCAGAATGAGTATCCACAATATAAAATAAGTCTTGCAATACAGATTTGGACGGGTAAAACATATCCTAAGTTGGATATGCTAAAAGACATTACAGATTACATTATTAAGTGTGATGAGGAAGCATTGGATTTACCTAAAGCAGTCGGTAAAAAATGGGATTTAGATAATTGGATAAAGACTTCTAAGATAAAGAGAAAACAAAGTTGGGAGCAACAATATGACTGATAAGCATACTAATAGTTTTGAAGAGAGAAATTTTAAGACCCAACAAGACCAAGCAGACTTTCGTATGCAACAGATGTTAAAAGAAAAAGGATTTGTTCGTGGTGCTTCTGAAAGTGATTTAGAAAAATATCCACACATAGCAGGAAGTTATCAAAAGGTTGGGACAGACCCCAAAGACGGATTTGTTCCTAAGTTTTATGATGTTCGTAAAGTATTGTTGATACCGGACTATGTAATCTACCCTAGAGATTCCGTTAAGTTGTTTTTAAGTGAAGTAAAAGGAACTAACAAGCTAAAAGAAGATGACTTTAATTCATTGTATGAAATGCAACAAAGAGCAGAGAGCTTTAACGAAACAAACATGAGTATCACAATGGAAGTTGGTTTGTGGTGGTTTCCGAATCCGAGTAAAAATAAAATTGGAAAGTATTACTCGTATTCTAGTATTGAAAAAGAATGGTTGTCAAATGTTAATTTTAAAATTTACGAGGGTGAAAAGGATGTCAATGGTAATCCTAAGCGATATAAGGAGATGAATTGGAAGCTATAAAGAGAGCTATGACTAGAAAAGTCTATCGTATGCTTAACTCTGTTGCGTTCATTATAAAAACTTGGGGACTCAAAGATGACTTTGTAAGCTATTTATGGAGAAAAATAAATAATGATATTTA
>Ga0213858_10000726_pt1 | contig 15690 bp, 21 predicted proteins | sample PICome_FD_160122 | JGI IMG/M metagenome (GOLD analysis project Ga0213858, IMG submission 160122) | Coastal seawater microbial communities near Pivers Island, North Carolina, United States - PICO245 | ecosystem: Environmental > Aquatic > Marine > Coastal | place: USA: North Carolina | collected... | reverse complement strand
AACGGGTGCATAAGGATATTGTGTTCTGCTTGGAATACAAGCATGTAGTTAAAAGTACCAGAAATACCAAGAGGCATAGCATCGGAGAAAGAACCTTGACCGAAAGGATAGACGAGGAAGACAGCAGAAGCAGCAGCAACAGGTGCGCTGTAAGCAACGCAGATCCAAGGACGCATACCCAGGCGATAGGAAAGTTCCCACTCACGACCCATATATGCATAGATACCGATGAGGAAGTGGAAGACTACCAGTTGGAAAGGACCACCGTTGTAAAGCCATTCGTCCAGCGAAGCAGCTTCCCAGATTGGATAAAAGTGGAGTCCAATTGCATTTGAAGAAGGAACGACAGCACCAGAAATGATGTTGTTTCCATACATGAGTGAACCAGCAACGGGTTCACGGATACCGTCAATATCGACGGGTGGAGCAGCAATGAATGCAACGATAAAGCAAATCGTTGCAGCAAGCAGGCAAGGAATCATGAGGACTCCGAACCAACCAACATAAAGACGATTGTCGGTTGAAGTGACCCAGTTGCAGAACTGTTCCCAAGTATTTGATTGTTGTTGTTTTGAAAGAGTAGCAGACATTGTTTTGACTAAAAAGTAAGACCACTAGGGATGCGGTGGAGTTACTATTTCTCTGACACCCTCAGTCAGAGATATGAGAGACGGATTGGTAGACCTGCCTAGTCTCGGTCAAGCGGCAGGTGTTACAACGGTTGAGAAATGTTTACATTTCGTAACGTGTTGATTTATTTAGCATACTACGGTTTCCACTACTTGTCAAGTCCCCATTTGGTAGTTCCCATTTGGGGGTGTTGAAGCGGTGTCTCCCGAAGACCTGTCTATTATAGGGTATTGTGGCGAACCCGTCAAGACCTAATACCGATACTCGTCAATCTTATCTAAGACCATGTTGAGATATTTTTGTGCAACTGCTTTCTCACCTGGATACCATCCCACATCAGAATCAACTTGATATTTCAACTTAAGAACGTAACATTTTAGTTCTTCCTTGTTCAATTGACCGCGTGGCATAATACAAAAAAACTCTGCCCTTTATATAGAGCAGAGTTCAAAACTTATATCGGGTTGTGTGCGGGAATCATCATACCGCCGTCCATGTCGTCGTCATCATCTATGTCCTCAGTAAACAGGGCAGAATATAAAATGAATGTGCCCAGCATTATAGAACTTAGAAGTAACATGTCGCTCACCAGATACCTGGGATAATTTGACCTGTGGCAGCATAACTACCCATCGCAGCCATGACTCCAATCATTGCTGCCCAACCATTAATGCGTTCTGCTTTTTCGTTCATTGTTTTTCCTCTAGTGTTTTGTTTGTAATGATGATCTTTTGACCATCGTGGGTAAATTGTAACTCATCGTCAGGATGCCACAGTAACTCTTCATACATATCGTCGAGTTTCTGGATATCCTCCCAGAGTTGATTAGGATTTGGCATATTGATCAAATAACTTTCTAATGTTTTGAGTAATCTCCATACCACCAGTTTTCTTTTCAAGAATTAATCCGTTAGGAGAAGTAACAATAAGAACTGGAGTGGCAGTCACACCATACTCTTTTGCAAGGTCTAGTGCTTCTTGAGATGGAGTTGACCCAAAGTCTTCAAGGTCTACCTTTTCAATAATGCTGGTTCTTTCATCTTTAATAGAACGAAAGTATTTTTCAACCAGCATACAAGGACCACAAGAATCCTTAGAGAAAAGAAGAAACTTGTTCATCAGTAGAGTTCCTCCTCTTTTTCAGTCTCGGCAACAACATCAGAAGTTGGATAGGCAACACAAAGAAGTGCAAATCCTGCTTCCAGTTGATCATCATCAAGGAAAGACTGATCTCCTTGATCCACAGTGCCGCTTACGATCTTACCAGCACAGGATGAACAAGCCCCTGCACGACATGAGTAAGGAAGGTCAACACCTGCTTCCTCAGCAGCATCAAGGATGTACTGATCGTCCTCACAGGTAATAGTATTTTCGGAACCGTCGGGAGAGCGGAGAGTAACATTAAAAGCCATTAGTTTTAGTACGTTTCAGATAATTGGTTTACAGAGTATGCCAGTAATACGAAAAAGGCAATACTTGTAATTGTAAAGATAATTGATGCCATTGTCAAGTGGTTCGATTGACTTCGTAGATTGTAGAATCACCATAGATTTTGTGATCCTTGTATCCTACCATACGACCCTTCGTATTTTGAAGGGCAGGCATGAATACGATTAGAAAGAAGACTGCTGGTGCTCCCACGAAGAGGAGTGCCACAATCACATAGTAAGTAAGCAGTTCAACCATTATCAGAATCCAAATGCACCAAAGAAGAAGACACTACCAGTAGTTGCGTAAGAAATAACGGCAGCAACAAAACCAAGCATGGCAGTGCGTCCGTTCAGTTTTTCTGCACGTTCGGCATGAGACTCGATACCATAGCGGGCACGATCCTCATCAGTCATATACATTGTAGGTTCGATAGCAAACATATTTTGCTGCCCACGCTCATTTGTTGTTACGGTCATTGTCTTGTGTAAAGAACTGTTACAATATTATATAGCAAATGTTAAGTTGTGTCAACATCCTATCCGTATAAACAAATACTATTTTCCTTCCCATCCAGGTGGAAGTCTGCCAAAATATGGATCATAATCGAAAATTGCATTCCAATCATTGATGTTCATTGCCTGACTTTTCCAGAAATTCCATAATCCTTCATAGTTTGATTTATGAAAAGTATCAATATGATCATCATGAATTGATGATCCAAGTTCAATCTTATATAAGAAAAGAGGGATTGCGAAAGTATTTCCAGAGTTGTAAATCAAATCATCTGCAACTGCTCTTGGTTTAACACCATTATCAATCTTATACTTATCACCACGAACATGAAGGTCTACAAGTTTTTGTGCATGACGACGTGTAATAAGATAGCAGGCAGTTGAAAAATCATTTACAAATCTCTTATGCATCTTGACATGAACCTGTGCCGTATTAATGATGGCAAGTTGAACTACATCATAATCATAAGGAATTTTTGAATAAAAATCTTTCCAAGAAAAAGGCCACCAAAATACTGTAGAGATATCACAGTCATCTTCCATCATCAGAGCACATGGTTCATCAGTCTTTAGAAACTCTACCATTGCCTTGAGGTGTGACGTTGTGCATCCAACCTCACCAGAAGACATGTTGTCTGGATAACGACCTTTTAAGATATCACCAAGGTCTCTACCATCTCTACCATCATACGCAGAGATACGTGTATAGTTTTCAATTCCCCAATAATCAAATTGGTCTTCCATATATTCTTTTCTTTCTGGTTGCTCATCCAGATTCAAATAATATATGGGAGGAATCCCTTTAACTTTATGAAGTGATTTGTTTTTATCTCTAACCATTAGATAACCTCCCAACCTTCACAATATACGTCTTTAGTATCTTTATCTGCATAATCAGGTCCAAACCACATTTTAGGTGCAACGACTTTACCTCTACCATTCTGCAACCATGCACCCCACCAAGAAAGAGAAGAGTTGGCAATGATCGCACCAGAACAAAGGCTCATCAGACAAAGGTCAACATAAGGAGTATAAGAACCGTCAGAATACTTTTCAGTTGGTTCGGAGATAAGAAACCTATCATCAGAGAAAAACTCTTGCTCTTTCACCCATTCAGGAGAGTCTGAGCATACAATAACAGGCTGGTCTTCAGAAAAATGCTTTAGTGCTTTCTCATAATACTCTACTGGTTGCGGAGGATGTTGGGAGGAGCATTGTGTATATGACCATTTAAATCCTCTTGAATCAACTAGGTTTGGATCACCTCTTCTGACATGGAGAAACAATGGACTCTCATCAAGAGACTCAATCATTTCCTTACATGGATTGAGTATTTCATCATAGAAGGTATAGTCATCACGAATTTGTTCTTCAATGTGTTTGAAATATTTTTCAGTCTGGAAAAATCCATTTAAAGAAACATCATTGGGGCAAAGAGAAAACAACTCACTATCAAAATGAAACTGTCTCTCCACAACCACTGGAGCATGTCCTCTATCAAGAATATATTGATTAGTGGATTTTACACTACTCATAACAAAACAATTTCCAAGACTATAGTTATCAACACTTGGAGTTGAGAAGGGAGGAATGCACCATTCATAACCTTTTGCTGCAGCAATACCTCTCAGTGCTGCATACTGAAACATCTGGTTTCCCATCCTCCCAATATTGCCAAGATCATTAAATGCTAACATTGATTTTTTCCCCTCTATTTTTAAGATAATTTTGTTGTTCGTAATATGCTTTTAGTTTGGAAGAATCCCAGGTTCTTATGTTTTGCCAGAGATTATGATTGTCCATGAATTTTGGATTGTGGTAGTGAGAGTTAAAAGTCCTACCGTGCTCAAAGTGATATATGTCTGACATCACTCTACCAACTCTAAACCCAAATGAATTTAATCTGAAATAAAATTCACAATCTTCTGCTCCCCAAGAAACAAAATTTTCATTCCACAGACCAGCATCAATTTCAACCTTTCTCTTGAGCATTTGTCCCCAACCAATGGAAGAGGCTACTCTGAATTTAGTATTGTTTAAAACATTAAAATCAAAGTTAGAATCTAAGAAGTTTTTGAGAATAGAGTCTGAATAGTTTACTGCCCATTGATAGACACCACAACCAAATGGATAAACTGCATCACATGTGTCGCTTATGATACTTTGATATGCTATTTCACAACTAGATTTTGGAACAACAACGTCAACATCATAGTTATAGACTACTTTAGTCTTTGATTCAAATAAAAGGTCGTTAAGTATTCTAGTCTTGTGAAAAAACTTTTCCCCATTCTGCTCGAAGACATGTGTCAATTGACTAGTGTCAACATATTCCTTTATCCTAGGAAGAGCATACTGTTTAAAATTAGACTCGTTGTCAACTTCTTTCAAGATAACATATGACTCAGGAAAAGTTTTAAGAAGATAAGTTACCGATGTAATTACATTCCTCAGTCTGTCGTCAGATTCAATACGACACGGTAGCAAAAATGTTAAATCCTTCATACTTCTGGTGTTATTGGCGATGGGTCATTGTAAATTTTTAACCATCTCTCTGGTATCATGTCTTTCATATTGTAGTGAGCATAGGCAGGTCCGAACCAAGGGTCAGGAGCAACTACCTTTCCACGATCATTTTGCAACCATGCTCCCCACCAACTCAAAGATGAATTTGCAATGATGGCACCAGAACAAAGGCTCATCAGACAAAGGTCAACATAAGGAACTGATGCCCCATCGCCAAAAACTTCATAGGATGAATCTGAGAAATGAAATCTATCTCCCTGAAGATATGGTTGTTTCTTGCACCAATCAATTAAGTCTGAAACGACAATAACATTGACATCTTCAGGAAACTCTTTCAGAGCATTTGTGTAATATTCCTCTTTACACAAAGGATGATACTCTTGTACCATTTGATACGACCACTTTTCTCCCCTCCTACCAGTCAGGTTTGGATTACCTCTCCTAACATGAAGAAAAATACAGTTATCTCCACCACCTAATGATTTGATAAACTCTTTACAAGGATCTAAGTAATTGTCAGTGAAAGTAAAATCTTCTCTGATAGAGTCGGTAATATTTTCAAAATATCTTTCCGTCTGAAAGTTACCAGAAAAGTTGGTGTTATCATCACACCTTTCAAAGATATCTTCATTGAAATGCATGTCCCTATACTCTACGGTTCTGTAGGAAGGTTCACCAGTATTCTTTTTTAAATCACAATTAGTGAGATTGAATGCATCAAACAAACCATAATTGTCTAGGCGTCTTGCATTAGTTCCAGGGATAACCCAATCAAATCCACGATTTTCAGCGACACCACGAATGAATGCATACTGAAACATTTGATTTCCAAGGCGACCCTCGTTACCAAGTCCTTTAAATGATAAAGCCATTTACTTACTCCAATTTTGAATAATCCAACGATCAGGAACGATGTCAGAAGTATCTAGGTGAGTCATCGCAGTGCCGAACCACTTTTTAGGATCTGGTGCAACTACTTTTCCGCGATCATTTTGTAACCATGCCCCCCACCATGAGAATGATGAATTGGCAATGATGGCACCAGAACAAAGGCTCATCAAACACAAGTCTACTTGAGGTAACAGAGTGTTTTGCATTTGCCCAGTGCCATCAATAGTACGATACGAATACCTACCATTACTTTCATTAAACATAAAACGGTCTTGCTCAAAGAATTCTTGAGATTTACACCACTCAATATCATCAGTGAAGACAAAACAAGGAGTATCTTCGGGAAATTCTTTCAATGCATCTTCAAAGTATGAAATAGGAAGGATAGGATGATACTGCTCCCTTCCAATATTATCAGATTGACGAATATGCAAAAAGATAGGAGAACTATCCAGACTATCAATATACTCTTTACAAGGAGTTAAGTAATCATCTTTAAATGAGAAATCTTCCAATATCTCATCTTTGATATGTGCAAAATACTTTTCTGTCTGGAAGTATCCGTCAAGATTTATATTATCTGGGAGTATGGCGAAAAAGTCTTTTGAAAAACAATGATCATTTTCTTGAACCGAATTTGCTTGGACAAAACCCAAGTTTTTAGATTTGACATGAGGCATGTTAAATGTCTCAAACAAACCATAGTTATCTTTATGATTATAATCATCAGGTGGAATACACCAGTCATAATCATTCTTTGCAGCAATACCTCTCAGTGCTGCATACTGAAACATCTGGTTTCCCAGTCTTCCATTACTCCCAAGTCTGTTATAACCAATCATAATTTGATTTCGATTACTTCTGTGTTTTCCGGTGGTTTGCCAAAACGTACTCGATTACCATATTTTTCTGGTAAGTGGTTGAGTTGTTTGATGATAGATTCAATATCATTAATATAAACTGTATAACCCTCATTGAGAAGGTCTAAGCAAAGACGATACTGTTGACTCTCTATCAGGATATCCGTTCCCTTCTTATATGAAACATATTCAAAATAAAATGGGAGACTATCCTTATTGATTTTTAGAAAATACTTTCTAAGGAAACTAGCGTGCTCATTATTAAAATTATCCGTAGTCTCACCAAGATTATACTTCAATCCAACCTTTTTCGCAAATGCAGCAAAGGATCGATTATCTCTTGGAAGACATGGACCACCAAACCCATATCCATACTTCAAATATTTGTTTCCTACTCTAGAGTCATTACCAATAGCAGTCAGAACATCATCAATTTCATTCTCCAGACCAGCCATAGTCATAACCTCACCAACCATATTAGCATAACTAATTTTGGTGGTTAAGTAACAATTGACTGCAAGTTTTACCAACTCTGCAGCGGTGGTTGACATACGACCAATTTTTGGTTTTTTAATTTGAATATCCTTATAGATTTTTTGAAGAATCTCAAAGTCATCATCATCTGCACCACCAATTAAAACCATGTCGGCACTGATAAGGTCTTTGATGATTGTGCCCTGTGCAATAAACTCCGGATTATAAACAACCTTCACACCATAAGAAATCAAAAGATCCTGGAATATTGCACAATCCCCAGGATTAGTTGTGCATCCAACTACAAATGTTTTACCAGAAACATCACCAGCAATCTGAATATCACGAATTACATCATAGACTGCACTCACATTATATGAACCATCACTAAGAGAAGGGGTTGCAACAAGAGTAAAGATAAAATCACATTCCCTAATGACTTTATAATTGTCTGTTGTCGCTTCAAAGTTTTTTGTAGATGCTAACCTTTCTTGAACATTCGGTTCTTCCGTTACAATAACTTTTTTATTAAGATTATCTACATAATCTTTTCTTATATCTGAGACTAAAACATCATATCCCGCACCCTCCATGAGAAGTGCGAGACAGATACCAAGTCTTCCTGCTCCAATAATTCCGATTTTCATAGTTTAAATGTGGGAATTGGTTCCATTTTATGCTTGTTTTTAGAGTTATAGTCGTGTAAAACTTCTATTCCAGGACCAGTACCATGCTCCATTGCATATTCTAAATCTTCATAAGAGACACCAAGTTGGTCTTCATCAGTGCGACCATCATCCCAAAGACCATCAGTAGGTGCAGCAGTAATAATTCTCTTATCAACACCTAGATGCTCACCAAGTTTCCATACCTCGGTCTTATACAAATCTGCAATAGGTGCAATGTCTACTCCACCATCACCATACTTAGTATAGAATCCTACACCATAATCTTCAACCTTATTGCCAGTACCAACAACAATACCACGAACAGATCCTGCAATCTGATACAGACTTACCATACGAATACGAGAGCGAGTATTTGCTTGTACTAATTTATCAGTAGCAAATCTTTCTCCAATATCTCCAGAGATAGTTTGTAAAAAAGAATCATAAACTGAACTCATATCAGTTTTAATAAACTCCACATTTCTAAACTTCCTTTTCAACCACTCTCCATGGGCATCTGATAGAGATTCTTGATCTTCAAGTTGATTGATGGGCATACCAACAACATAGGTTTTAATACCACTCAATCCACAAAGAGTAGAAACCACAGAAGAGTCTATTCCCCCGGAGATTCCTACAACAAGACTTTTAATTCTATTATAAAGACAATAGTCGTAAATCCACTTTACAATTCTATCTTCTAACTCATCATAGTCTTTAATACGATTCATTTGTTGTTACCCCTTTGTAAAAAGAACATCTCCCCAATTTTTTGCATGAGGAATAATTTGCGTTTCAATAAATCCTTTAGATCCCAAGAAACATTTTAAATCATCATACATTACATTGTCAACATAATCAGCATTCTCCCAAGTTGCTTCTGTGGTTATGTATTGCACACTCTCAAGGAGTTTATTAGATCCTTGCAATACCATAAGCTCTGCTCCTTGAACATCCATATTCAGCAACTGAAAATCACAGTGTTTGTAATCATTTTCAGTAATCAAGGTATCTAATGTAATTGTTTCAACTTGAATCGTATCTTTATACCAAGATTCAAATCTTCCACTGGTTTTAAGTAGAGAGGAACATCCTTTGTTACCAATCAAGTATCCAGCATCAGGACCATAGTATCGATAGAAGTCAACAGTTTCATGATCAACATTACTTGCCGCATATTGAAAAGCACTTGACTCAACAGATGCTCCGGCTCGTGTTAAGTTGACTTCCATTTCTTTAAATACATCTGGATTTGGTTCTATCCAGATTACCTGCTTTGCACCAAGAGATTCATATTCATATATCTCTTCTCCTCTGTGGGCACCAACATGAACTACTCCATTGACTCGAATTTGATTATCTTCAAAAAAACTAAATCTACTACTCATTTCCAATAAGTCTCATATAAGTAATCTTCTGCTACCGGCAGATTGTTAGCACGATCAAAGTTATCTTTGATGGCATCCATTTTAGAATGATAAAGGTCTTCAGTCAATGTGGAAATGTCAAAGTCATCATCTAGGAATATAATTCCATCTTCGTTGAAATATTCTGTGACTCCTCTACATCCGTAGAAGACAGGAATCGTTCCTGTGGCGAAACAGTCTGTAAGTTTCTCCGTAAAGTATGTATCATAGACGGCATTCTCTACGGCCACAGAGAACATGTAATCTTTCATACCCTCTTCCTTTCTGGGAAGATCAAGGAAACCACGACCATAAAGATCAACGTGATCCTGAAACTTTCTAACAAACTCCAGTCTTTTGCGATGACCAGGGACCATAGACTTATTAGAAGAAATCATAGAGACTAGTTTAGTCTTCTCATAAATCTCACGTTCCTCAATCCATGGAGCTGCATTAGTTAGTGCATATTGGAACTTAGGATATTTTTCACAAAGTTCCTTATCGCAACTAAGAATACCGTCCACTCTGGAAGCAACAAAGTCATAGTTTGTAAGAATCCAATCATAAACATTTTGAATAATTTGCTTAGATTCGAGTAACCAAATATACTTAGGAATAGAAGAAGTATCCTGAAGTATATCTAGAGATCTTTGATTTACATATAGACTCACTTCACCAGAACCATCATATACCCACTCAGTAAACTTAGAAGTATTCTTATCAGATGTAGATGGTTTTAGAGAATCATTGCAGTGTAAATTGATTTTGAATTTTTTCATATTCTAGATTTATAATACTCTTTTAAGTTTTTGACTGAAATGTTATTATAGATTTCAATATTGTTTTTCTTAAAGACTTCTCTATCCTCGGAATATTTTTTAGATAGTGTATGAGTATTTTGAATGTGTTTATCTTTACTAGAAGTATTATATTTTTTAGAAACTGATTTCAAATACTTTTCTTTATCACCAAGATCAGAAACTATACGATTTACTTCTTCCCTACTATGATCCAATCCCAAAAATTCAGACAACTCAAAGATTAAATCTTCACCATTATCAATATAATCTTCATAGAGAATAGCAAATTTATTACCATAAACTCTCTTACCGACTTCATAATCAGAAAACCACTTCTCAGCAAAAGTGTTGTAGTTATGCATTCCACCTTGCATATTGACATGTCCCATAGAATAGAAAACCTCCAAAGGGTCTCTAATCTGCACAATGTGCTTTATATTCTCATCAACCTTGACAAAAAATTCCTCATCATTAATAGACAACTTAGCATGTCCAGGATTGTTTGGCCCCCAGAAACACTCATGAGTTCCGTAAAATATTGGTTTTAGATTTTTCTGCTCTTCAGTAAGATAGCAAGTTACTGGTTGCCATTCACCATGCACATCAAACCTAGGTCTACCTGTCAATACTTCGAATAGTGTTACAAAGTAATTTGTAGCAGACCTTGGCACTGAGATATGAAGAAAGAAGTCTTCATCATCAAGACAATTTAGAAAATCAGATTTATTCATAATTCTTTTTCATCTCATCAAATACTTTATTAATACCTGCCTCAATGCCAGTCTTAGGCAACCACCAACTCATAATATAGGTATCTGCTTCATTTCTTTTATCCAATTGCACACTATCTTTTGCAAGACCTGGTTTAATTTTCACATCAGATTTATCGATTCTATTAAAACATCCCTGGATAATTTCAGCAACTTGTTTAATAGAAGTTGAACGGAAAGAAGTAATATGAAGAGGATCTTCTGGTTTAAAGTCGGTAAAGTTTTCCATTACGGTTTCCAATGCTTCACAGCAATCCTCAGCATATAAGAATTGACGCTCTTCAGTACCGTCAGTCAACATTTCAAATTCACCCTCCTCAAATCCTCTACGGATAAAGTCAGTGATAACATGAGACTTTTCTTCATCATGTTCAATACCATAGACATTCCAAAACTTAACAATAAGTCCTTTCAGTGAAGTAGTATAAAGTTCACCAACCCTTTTCATCACACCATAAGGAGAGTAAGACATGTTACTCATCTGAGATGATGCAAACACAAACCTTTTATTATACTTCTCAAGAAGACCAAAAGCATTCGCCATCAGTCTAGTATTGTTATTGATAAAATCAAAAGTATGTTGATACTTCTTCAGGTATCGTGATCCTCCCACATCAAATGCAAGGAAGAAGCAGAAGTCACAATATTTGATTGCGTGATAGAGATCTGCATTCGGGATCACAGTAAGATCTTGATGATCACCATTGACTACATCAAACTCTGTAACTTCATGACCCTTACCCCGAAGATATTCTGTTAGATAGGCACCGATCTGCCCACTTGATCCCAAGATTGTAATTTTCATCAGACTATTTTAACCTCATGTGAATTTCCAAAGTTTACTATTCCTGTTCCACTAAAGTGAGCAAAATCTGTTACATCATATTTTTCTTCATCAATTTCTTCCCACATATTTTGAATAAGGGGCCAATCGGGTCCAATGTCATCATGAATTAAAATACCTTTCCAACCCCTCTCCTTCAACCAATCCATCATGATACGCTCTTGTTTTCCATCATGAGGACCAACATCAATCACAATAATTGATACATTATCCCAATCAATATTATCATCTTCCATAAAGTTTGAGATATTCCAAGAAATATTTTCTTTCTTTATAGAAGATGCACCCTGCTCAACAATATCATAACTTCTGATATTGTTCTGAGGATTATAAGAAAGGGCTAGTGCAGACCCACCTGTTCTAGTTCCAATATCTAATATTGTTGTTTTGTTAAAGAAAGTAGAAAGATACGCATAAAAACGATATTCACTTATACCAGCACTTTGCCAATCATTTGGATTTCTAGATGCATTTTTTAAGTGAGAGATATTTAAATTTCTCACTTCATTTTTTACAATTGTTATCTTCATATTATTTTTTAGAAATTTGTTCTTGAATCCACTTATAAGTTTTGGCAATGCCTTCTTCAAGAGTCTGAGAATAATCCCAACCCAACTCTTTACGAATCACATCGTTGTTAGAGTTACGACCACGAACACCAAGAGGACCATCAATATGGTTTTTCTCTACAGTCTTACCTGCAACTTTGGCAGCAGTATCTACCAGTTCATTGATAGTTACCATTTCTTCAGACCCAATATTGACAGGTCCGATAAACTCAGATTCCATCAACCGTCGAGTTGCTTCGATGCATTCATCAATGAACAGGAAGGAACGAGTTTGTAGACCGTCTCCCCACACCTCGATGGATCCACTTTGCTCCGGGAGTTTAGCAACTTTGCGGCAGATTGCAGCTGGTGCTTTCTCTCTTCCACCGTCCCAGGTGCCTTCTGGACCAAAGATATTGTGATAGCGGGCAACACGAACAGGAATACCATGATTACGATGGTATGCAAAATAGAGTCGCTCAGAGAATAATTTTTCCCATCCATATTCAGAGTCTGGGTTAGCGGGGTATGCAGATTCTTCACGGCAGTCAGGGTTATCAGGATCCAACTGATTGTGCTCTGGATACATGCAGGCAGATCCAGAATAGAATATTTTAGTATTATTTAAATCATGAAAAGCATTAAGTTTTGCTTGCTCATCAAGCACATTCAAATTGATAGTTGCAGAGTTGTGCATGATGTCAGCATCATTCTCACCAGTGAAAACAAAACCAGCACCACCCATATCAGCAGCAAACTGATAGATCTCATCAAATGGTAGCAGAAACTTATCAGCAATCTGAGAGTAAAAGCTGTTGCTATATCCACCAAATCGAATTGCTCTTTTGACAATATTCACATCCCGAAGATCGCCAATAACAAACTCATTTGCTTCACTAGCACTATACTCTGGGCGCTTTAGATCTACACCTCTAACCCAATAGCCTTCAGAACGGAGACGTTTTACCATGTGACTTCCAATGAAACCACCAGCACCAAGAACAAGTGCTGTCTTAATATACTCAGACATAAAAATCTCAAACTCCTAGTATATATTATACAAAAAAAGCAGGGTTTATGCAACCCTGCCTCATACGGTCTTTTCATGCACGCCACTTGCTCTTTGACCTGAAGCAAGAAACAGGGCGGGAGAGAGATCCCATCCGCACCACTTGCTCTTTGTGGAAGCAAGAAACCAAAGGAGGTCAATGACTCCACCACTTACTTTTGAAAGAAGTAAGAAACTTCGGGAATGAAGGGGTTCCTTCAACCGACCAGGGCAGGTTTTAAGTCACTCCGCGACTTGATATGGAGACTCCACATCATCTTTTCGGTAAGCAGGAACACCATCAGGATCTAACCAACATGTATAATCATGATCTTCCATGGCAGTCAACAACTGCATTTCATTATCACAAAGATACATATCACGATAACGACCTGTGTATGAATCTACTTTTTGAATGCGACAATCTGGCATATCATTGATTTCCAGTTTGCCGACTTGAATATAACGATAAGGAAACCGTTCAAGAAGAACGGTTGGTTTTTTTGCCACTTTCATTAAGCAACCTCAACAGTTTCAAGTTCCTGAAAGATATACTCCATAAGAATTTCATAATCATCAAGAGGATCGCCGGAGAATACTACTCCTTCAGTTTCATAATATCGACGGACTTTTTTGTAAAGTTTCGGATTCTTTACATCAAGGAAAAAATCACCATTAGATGCAGCACGAAGAGTGCTAATATCTTTGATCTTGAACTTTTCAGTCAGTGCCATTGTTGTGTTTGGTTTACCCAAGTATTATAAGGTTTGAAGATTATTTAGTCAAGGGTGCCAGTTTTGATACTGGCAATCGGGATGATAGGATTCGAACCTACGGCCACTCGCTCCCAAAGCGAGTGCTCTACCAAACTGAGCTACATCCCGAAGTGATAGGTTCCTATCGCCGCCAGTCCTGAACCTACCGAAGGGGTCTGCCGCAGTTGAGGTTTAACCCCTCAACAGAACTAATTATACTACTTCCTGTGTCCTCTGTCAAATGGTTCCCAGTGCTCCCATCCATAATGATGCACTGCCCACATTCCCAAAATAGGAACGAATACGAGAAGAAATCCCATGACTCCTAAACACCATGGGGTGTTCATTACACCCCTAACGAACAGTTGAATATAATGCATTATCCTCTATATCGACCTGGCCATGTTAACTGCATTCCAGCAATTAGCAATGTAATGAAAGTTACTACAAACAATAAAGTCATGCTGGATAATCCCAATTAGTAATTAATTCAGTTTTATGTACTGGACCCCACAAACCTTCATGGTAAAGATATGGAGAAGTTCTCACCTTACAAGTGTCGCCAGTACAGAGCAAATCGTCAACAATTCGCCAGGATTCCAACACTTCTTCCGAATGAACAAAATGAGATTGGTCTTTGTGAATGGCATCATAAAGAAGTTTTTCATATCCATCAACACCCAACCAATCAGGATATCGATGAGTGAGTGTGGCTTCTTCAACAGTATCACCAAGTCCAGGTGATTTGACATCAATCTTGATATCAAGGTGTGCATGTGGTTGTAGACGTATCACAATACGATCCTTATGCTCACCCTCAAAGTAATGAAGTGGTGGTGCCTTGAGTTTGATAACAACCTCTACACACTGGTAAGGCATCTTCTTACCAGTCAAGAAATGAAATGGAACACCCTGCCATCTCCAGTTATCAATATAGAGATCTCCAGCGACAAAGGTTTGAGTCATTGACTCTGGGCCAACACCTTGCTCAGCACGATATCCTTCATATTGACCTGTAATAAGTTTACTACCCAATCTTGTGGCAGCAAGAACCTTTGTCTTCTCTCTACGAATCTCAGTCGCATTCATGCGGCAGGGTGCTTCCATAGCAATCAACGCCAGAACCTGAAGCATATGGTTCTGTAGCATGTCTCTGACTACACCCGCACCTTCATAGTATTGTGAACGACCTTCACATCCAATTGTTTCAGTTGCAAAGATTTGAACTTCTTCTATGTACTCCCGGTTCCAAAGTGGTTCCAATAGAATATTGCCAAAGCGGGTGGCAAGGATATTATTAACAGTATCTTTACCGAGATAATGGTCAATGCGATATACTTGTTTCTCGCGTAAATGTCGAGAAACCACAGATTGTAAATGATTAGCAGATTTATAATCGTACCCAAAGGGTTTTTCAATAACAACACGGGATTTTTCTGGGTCATCGAGAAGTCCTGCTTCTTTGAGGTTGATGATCGCATTTGCATACCTCTCTGGTGGCACGGATAGAAAATACGTATTGTCGTG
>Ga0213858_10000722_pt1 | contig 15738 bp, 11 predicted proteins | sample PICome_FD_160122 | JGI IMG/M metagenome (GOLD analysis project Ga0213858, IMG submission 160122) | Coastal seawater microbial communities near Pivers Island, North Carolina, United States - PICO245 | ecosystem: Environmental > Aquatic > Marine > Coastal | place: USA: North Carolina | collected... | reverse complement strand
AAGAAGATCTAAATAGCGAACTAATCCCAACGCTTCATGTGCCAACATGGGGATTACCAGGATCTGATAATTTACTTTTTGGAAAGAGAAACTTTCAAGCTGCACTTGCTCCGGTTGGTCGAATTGCTGCTCGTACAGCAGAAGACATAGACGCTTATTATCAAAAGGTATTGTCACATGAAACAATAAATGAACGTGCACATACAGTTGAAGAAAGACAATGGACTAAAAAGATCATGCACCTGAGCGGAGGTGACCCTGATATTCAAAACGCTATTTTTGGATGGTTAGGTGACATGTCAGAGATTATTGAGCAAGACTCATTTGGTGGCGAAGTCATAACTTTCAGAAAGTCTAGTACAGACCTACTGCAAGATGCTGATTCAGAAAGAATCTTAAACACTATAAACGATGGTGTGGCGATCATTACCTTTTTTGGACATAGCGCAGTCGGTACTTTTGATTTCAGTTTAGAAAAAGCGAGCGAGTATTCAAATAAAGACAAATACCCTATGCTCATTTCATTAGGGTGCCATTCTGGAAACATACATGCTGGTAGTTCTGCAAGAGGTTTAAGTGAGGATTTTGTTTTTGAAAAAGAAAAAGGAGCTATTGCATTTTTAGCATCTTCATCTACTGCATATATAGGGACTCAATACATCACTGGAAGAACATTCTATGAAAATATAACAGGCCAGTTTTATGGCAAACCTATAGGAAATGCCTTACAAAATTATCTAGAAGAAAACGAAAGTAATATTAGTCTGGCAGTAAGAACCTTGATTCAGCAAATGACCTATCATGGTGACCCTGCTATCAAATTCTTCACACCTGAAGGGCCTGATTACTTAGTTGACTTAAGTAGTATCCAACAAAGCCCAAATGTTATTACTAGTAGTGATGAAAACTTTGGCTTTTCATTTGACGTCATCAATATTGGTACATCAATTACAGATAGTATTAGCATATCAATTCAACATTTCTTGCCTGATGAAACCCTGTTTCATGAAAGAACAATTAGAATTCCAACGCCAAAGTTCAAACAAAGCATAGATCTAGAATTTGAAAATCCTGGTATAGCCGGATTAGGTAAAAACTATTTAGAAGTATTTGTTGATTCAGGAATGGAAATTCAGGAACGACCAAATCCAGATGCTGAGGATAACAATCGCTTATCATTTCATACGACAGAGAGAGGATACGAGTTTTTTATTGAAAGTAATGTGGCCAGACCAGTATCTCCTTCAGAATTTGCCATAATAAACGAACCCACAGTATCCTTAATCGCATCTACAACAAATGTGTTTTCAGAAGAAACAGAATATATTATTCAAATTGATACTTCTGAGTTATTCACTGCCCCACTCGAGCAGACAACATTAACAAGATCAGGCGGTAAAATCCAGTGGACACCTGATTTAGTGCTTGAGGAAGAGGTTGTTTATTACTGGAGAGTGAGCCCTAACAATGCTCAGACTGAAAAAATATGGTACTCAAGCTCATTTGTTCATATTCCAAATGTAGGAGAGGGCTGGAATCAAAGTCACTATTATCAATTTCTTAAAGACAATTTTGATGGCTTAGATCTTCCTGGACATGATCAAATGCAATTTGATACTTCTGGATTTTTTATATCCCTTACTAATAAAATCTTTGATTCTGGAAATCCACCTTGTTATCAATTTGATTTTGGAAACTGTGCAGCCAGCGTTAGACCTTGGAACTATCTATTAAATGGTGGAATTGCATTCGCTGTAGTAGATGAGACCGGCACTGGCTGGACAAACAGTGGTGGAGAATACGGTAGTTATAATACTTCTTTCTTTGGCTCTTTTAGATCATTTGGTTTTAATACGAGAACACCTGAAGAAAGAAAAAAGGCTATAGACTTTTTAGAAATAATTCCTGATGGCCATTACGTCTGGTTCATGACCATTTTTAATAAAATCACTGATAGCATTCATGTCAATGATTGGAGAATGGATAATGGAATTTATGGAACCGATATACTAAGTCTATTGGAAGCACAAGGAGCAGACCTAACATTAGATTTAGAAAATGCTGGTGACGTACCTTACAATTTTGTATTTCAAAAAGGTAAAAAAGTGCTTGGGGAGACTTTAGCTGACAATTTACAAGCTGAAGCAATTACGACTACATTTATTCCAATACTTGGTTCTGATGGGATTCTATCTTCAGACCTAATTGGACCAGCATCTTCTTGGGGTCAAATTAGTTGGGATGTTGATAATTTAGAGGCAGCTGATACAATTAAATTAGAACTGTATGGAATTGACAAACAAGGAAAAACAACTTATCTAGATACTTATACATCAGAAGGTGTATATGATATCTCAGAAATTTCTTCTTCCGTTTATCCATATTTAAGGTTAGAGTATTCGGCTATAGATGAAGTAAACAGAACAGCTCCTAACTTAAGTCACTTAAGAGTCTATCATACAAAAGCACCAGAGGCTATTTTTAATACGGAAGCAGATTTCGTATTTAACAGTGATACACTAAATCAAGGGCAGTTTTTAAATTTCAGAGCGAATGTAGAAAACATCAGTGGCGTTGACATGAGTGAATTGCTTGTGCACTACAAAATTATTGATGAAGACAACAATGAAGTTTTCAATGCAAAAATTGATGAACCTATTAGTGCCTTTGGAAATATCAATATAGATTTCAATTACTCTACTGATCAGTTAGTTGGAGACTATTTATTTGTAGTTGAATTTAATCCTGACTTTGAGCAGCCAGAGCAATTCATCTTTAACAATATCGGTATAAGGCAGTTTCATGTTAGGAGGAATCAGTTAAATCCGGTTTTAGATGTTCAATTTGATCAAACAAGAATCAGAGATGGAGATATTGTTTCTCCTAATCCAGTCATTGATATACGATTGTACGACAACAATGAATTTTTATTAAATGCTGATCCGAATAATTTTCAGCAAGCTATCATATTTGAAGACGGAAGTAGAATTGACTATGATGTGCCTTCTGGAAACCTTGAACACTTCCCTGGCACATTAGATAATAATAACGTACCTATGATGCGTTTAAGGCCAGACAGGCTGAATCAAGGAACATACACCTTAGTTGCGCAAGCAAAGGACGCCACTGGAACATTCTCTGGTGCTTTTGCTTACGAAGTCGATTTCAGGGTGGTTAGTAATTCTTGTGTCCCTAGTTTTTACAATTATCCTAATCCATTTAATGAAACTACTACTTTTGAATACTCATTAACAGGAACAAATTTACCAGAGTCTATAGGTATAGATATCTATGATGGCCGTGGTCAAATTGTAAGAAGAGTACTAGATGCTGAATTAAATACATACGGCATTGGAAATAATAGAATTCTTTATACCTGGGATGGTAAGTCTGAGAATGGATCTCAACTGGCAAATGGCGTTTATTTTTACAGACTTATTTTAAATGGATTAGCTAATAATCAAAGCTTTAAGAACTGTGGGGTTTTAGATGCACAACTTTCAGGTAAGTTGATCATTCAAAACTAGTTTGAAAAAATATTTCCTAAATATTGGATGGAATGCTACTACGAGTATTATAACTTTTATTGTAAATTTTATTACCCTATACGTATTTGTAAGGCATATAGATAAAATAGCATTTGGAGAATTTGCAATTGGTTTTGCCTCCATAAATCTATTTAAAGTATTCTTAGATTTTGGTTCAGAAACTAACTTCTATACTAGAAAAGAGACTAAAAGTTCAGATCTCGCTAATCTATCTTTGTTTTTCATCCTTAATGGATTTTTCCTTTGGGTGATATTTTGCCTCTCGTGTTATATATTCCTTTCATTTACTAATGACCTATCCAATGTTCTAATCTGGTTTGGGTTCGGATCATTCTTAATTTTTGAAGGGATAGGATTAGGTCAAAAACAACTCTTAATTAAAAACTCTCAATTTAAATTAATTTCAAAGGTTGAGATTCTTTCAATTATCTGTGCATCATTTGTTTCTATCTATTTAGCAATAAATGGATATAACTTAATAGTATTACTGGTATTTGTATTACTAAAGTCACTCATTGAAAACCTGTGTTGGTATCTACTTTCAGAGTTAAGCCCTAGCCCAATCTCTAGTTTTAAAACAGAAAAGTTAATTCCATTTTTTAAGCGAAACTACTTTGACATATCTGTAAGGTTTATCCAAATTCTAATACAGAAACTGGATACTTTCATCATTGGCTTTTTTCTCGGTAGTTATACTTTAGGTGTTTATGATGTTTTGAAGAATATCGCTTCTAAAATTCAGTCTATAATACCAACTATTGTTACTGAAGTCAGTTTTCCAGAAATGATTAAAACCAAGGAACAGAAAAATGAAGTCTCTAGAGTTTATGCTGAGCAGTTACCTCTAATTTTTTTTATTGGTAGCCCCCTAATTATTACACTCTATAGTTATTCAGTTATAATCATTGAATGGTATCTTGGTGAAGTTTGGCTTGTATATAATAATCTATTTAAAGTTTTACTGCTATACTTTTTATTCAGAATGTTTGCTACGCCTGTTGGAGGATTTTTAAAATCTACAGGTAGAATCAGACAATTATTTTATTGGAATCTTTTCAATGTTCTGATCATTTCTATAGTACTCTTAATTTCAGCTAATCAAAGTTTATATCATGTAGGTTCCGGCTTGCTTATTATGCAACTCGCCTATACTGTATTAATTCATTTATACCTTCTTCCAAAATATTTAAACAGGTCAATAATCATTAGGTCTCTTATCATTTCTTTGAGCTTTGTTATTGTATCTGGCTTAACTATTCATCTCACGAATAAGCTTATAAAAGCAGAAAGCATATTGAGTATGGTGGGCCTCTTTATTTTATCTGTTGTAATCTACTGCATAATATCCTTATGGGTTATTGATAAGTATTATGATGGGGAAATTTAAAGAGCTCTATTAACTTATACTTAAGCAATATTCTTCAGCCTGTTTAATCTTTTCAATTAAAGACTGACAATTTTTCATTAAGGAGAAATGGTCTTTTATTTTTTCTCTCCCTGAAGTGTTATTAAAAGATAGAATATCAAACAATGCCTGAGACATAGCATCTATATCATTCTCTTTTACAAGCAGACCATGCTTACGATGATCTATTAGTTCTGGAATTCCGGAGTGTTGGGTGCTAACTATCGGCATATTTAGTGCCATAGCTTCCATCAATGAAATAGGTAAGCCTTCTGTATCTCCCGTATTACTTATAATACTATGCTGAACATAAACATCTGAATCATTTAAGATTTTTAAAACCTCATCCTGAGATTTAAACCCATGGAATACAACCTGAGATTTAATGTCTAGTTTAATTGCCAATGATTCTAAAATTTCTTTGAGTATCCCATCTCCTACTATATCATAGCGAAATTGAATCTGAGGGTGATTTTGCTTAAATAAAGAAAAAGCCTTCAAAGTAATCTCTATACCTTTCTTGGGAACGAGTCTAGATACTTGAACAAACTTTTTTACTTCAGAATCTCCGGGTATTTCTGATAGTATAAATTCATCATAGTCAATCCCTAAATATTGTACTTGAATTTTATTAAAAGGCTTAATATATGTCTCTAATGTTTTTTGCAAATACTGAGAAACAACAATTGGGAAAATGTATTTACTTCTTAATACTTTTTTGATTCCCTTTCTATAAAAAAATGATTGCTTCCACAACTTAGAAACATCATATCCGTGAAAAAATACTAGCACCGGAATTTTAAGTGCTTTTAGCCAATTAAAATACTTTAATAAGTTCGGCCCAAAATGTACAATTACACAAGTGGGTTTGAATTCTAATCTTGATTTATTTAAAGCTTCTTTTTGCTTTCGTTCTATTCCCAAAAAATGCAAATGTCTTAACTCTAGTTCTCGTCTACTTCTACTCAATATATTACCACTTCTAACTAATTCCGTACAATTGTTATAAGGAAAAATTTCACTATTCATCCTTTTTGAACAAACAACATGAGTAGGAAGATGCTTAGATAGTTCAAGTACCTGATTATAAATAAATGTCTCGCTTACGGGCGAAAATTCATCAACTATAACTAATACTCTAGAACTCATTTAATAAGTGGTTTTAAGGTGTTTTCTATATTTAGACATACCTCAATAAGCTGATCTTTAAAAGAAAACGATTCATTTAAATTCCTCTCATAAACATCTTTAAATCTACTAATCCAAGTATCAGCACTTTCTTCCATGGACACATGATAATCTTCTAGTTTCAGATCATTAAATAATCCTTCAGATTTCTTTTCATATCCTATTAAGAAAGCAGGCGTATTAGCTATTAAAGAGAGAATGGCACCATGCATTCTCATTCCGACATAAAATCTATATTGAGCGTATTTATCAATTAACTGCTTAGGTGAATGATAACCATCAATAATATTAAATCTTTTAGGGTCTCTTATTTTTTCCTTAATTATATAAGCCATTTTCACATCACTAGTATAGTCTTTAAGGCCTTGACAGGTCGATAAAAAATCAACATCCAGATCTAGTTCTTTATTGATATAGTCAAGGGTTTCTGCAGCTTTCTTAATGATATCCTCTCCACCTTTCTCATACTGCCAATTTCTAAAGTTAACTACCACCTTATTGTTTTTAGCTTTATGTTGCTGTAATTGGTCTTTATACTTTTTATATAATAAGAAAGCTATATCAGGACAAAATTTTGAATTCATATCAACATGCTTGAAACGATCAAACGATATTGATTCTCTAAATACTACTGCTTCAGATTTTTTAAAAACCTCTTGAATTCTATTAGTAATATTTGAAGTAAAAAAAGGACCTACAGAGTGTCCTATAAATAATAGCTTACTACCTTTTTTAACTATGTTTTCTAATACTCGGAGTCTTGCTCCTATCTCGTAATACTCGTTTAAATAACCACCTGGACAAGCAACAACATAATCAGACCATTGAATTGCTTTCCACCAGAGTTTTTTTGAGCTTTTAAATAGAAATGGATTAGTAAGCATGGCCTCTTCACTAGAGAACTTTAAGTATATCTTCTTAATTATACTTTCAAATTTACCTTTACTATCTTGAATGTAAATTTTATCGATATCAAAAAAATTAAGACTCGGTTTTAATTGAGCATTTTCGATTATAGATGGTGCAGAACTAAATATATTAATACTTACTGAAGAGGTGTTTTCTTGCAGAAAATAAACTAAAGCTTCTAATAATGCTAAATCACCTGAATTGCCTGGAACAGAATTTATGATAGAAACTTCTTTCACGTCTTTCTTTTTAAAACATAAATCTTTTGCTCACCAAATTGACTTTCATCTAAAAGCTTAAAATTGTACTGTTCGAGTAAATCTATAAGTTCATGCGAACTCAAATTATTCACCCATGCATTTGATCTTCTTGTCTTTATATTACTTACTATTTCAAGAGGGCAATATGACAGTATTATATACTTGCCGTAGTGGTTGCATTGTTGACAAAACCAATTCAAATCATAAATATACTCTAATACCCCGCTTATAAATATTGTATCGACATATGTATCGGAAAATTCATACCTATTAAAATCTATTCTTACGACGCTCTTATCTAATGGGTCAATATCAACACCGGTGTATGCTATATCATTGTCTATACATTGTTTCAACCACATCTCACTACAACCCAAGTCAAGAATCGATTTCGTGTCAGATGGAATAAAACTTGACATATACTCTACCCTCTTTCTCCAATCTTTATCCACCCTTTTTATATCATCCCACCTTGGATCAATCAGCTGAAATCGCAATAAGATTTTTCGTATAAACTTGTTTTTTATCTTTAACAAATCAGTTTAAAGGTTTTACTGTTTAAATACAAAAAGAGTAATTATACATCACCAGATGTTAACAGGTGTTCTCAAAAAATGAAAATTAAATATATACTAAAATTAGCTTTTGAAAATGTACACCAATTTAAAAACTTCAATCCTGAAGAAAGTAAGTTAATTATTTCTGACCCCAGATCGGGAGGAACCTGGCTTGCTGAACTTTTAAATTGTATTCCACATTCTCTTTTAATTGATGAACCTCTTAACCTGACTAATAACAGGGCTCTTGAAAAATTGAATTTTTCATGGCGACAATATATCCCAGAAAATACGGACTGGAATGAAGCTAAAACTTACTTCCAACATCTTTTTAGCGGTAAAAAGATTGATCATAAATATTCAAAACTTAACTTCTCAAGTCTTAAAGCAAAATCTTTGATTTTCAAATTTATAAGAGCTAAAGGTCTGCTTCCTTTTATATTAAAAAACTTTGAATTCAAGTATCGACCTATAGTATTACTTCGTAATCCATATGCAATTATGGCCTCCTTAAAAAATCACCACGCTTTCAACTATAAATTTAGAGAGTTTGAAATTCCAGATAGCCGATACATGGATTTCTTAGAAAATGATTTAGCCTTTTTAAAATCATTAAAAACAAATGAAGAACAACAATTAGCTTGGTGGTGTATTAATAATTCAATTTTAAAAGAGAGCTCATCAAAGGACTGGATACTTCTTAACTACGAAGATTTGATTACAAATTTCACTGAATCAATGAAGTTGATTTTTAGCAATTGGAGTTTACCAATACCAGATTCGTTATGGCAAAACCAGTTTAGAGTTAGTTCTAGTTCAAATAAAACAGAAATCACTACTGATAATCAATTGAATGGCTGGAAACATCAATTATCTAAGGAAGAAATTGATCGTTACAAATTAGTCTTGAATTATTTTGAAATAGACTATGAGAAATTAAAACTAGATCTTTATCCCTCTTAAATAATACTTCCACAATCTCCAATAGTAGCCTGCACTCAAAGATTTCTTTTTAAGCTCTTTTGCCAACCTAGAAAATCCATGTTCTTTAGCGTGTAAGGCATATTGAATATACTTCTCTGCTAGCAGATAACTAAAGTCTCTATAAGACAGATACTGACTTACTTCATCAAAGTGATTTTCTGAAAAATCTTTAATTGCTCTTGTATTGAGTTCCGAGCGCCTCTTTAATTGCTCTTCATCTATAACTAGCTTCGAACCCATATCATCATGTATTCTATAAACATAGTTATAGTTGTTCATCTGAACCATAGGATATCTAGCTAGAAGGTTTAAAAACAGATAGGTGTCCTGCCAGTGAGGAAAGGCAGTCGGAAACTTATACTCTTTTAAATATTCTATAGGGATACACAAGCTACCTACACCACACATGTTGAACGCAATAAACTTAAGTGGATGATTATACTTTAACTGACTGTAGTGCGGAGTCTTATACTCTTGTCCATTAATAAACTTGACAAAACTTGTTCTTATAACTTGACCTTGGTATGTACCATTAGTTATTAGATCATTAAAAGATGATAAGTAATCTATTTTTATCCAATCATCATCATCAAGAAAGCAAATAAAATCCCCGCTCGCTCTTTCGATACCATAATTTCTACTTTCGCTCCTGTCATCAGTTGGGTGGAAATAATACCTCAATCGTTCATCTGGAAAATGACTTATGGCTTCTTTGGTGTGATCAGTGGACCCATCATCAACGACAATACACTCAAAATCTTGATATGATTGATCAAAAACCGATTTCAGACAATCTTTGAGCAAGTTTGCCCTATCTCTCGTTGGAATGATAATAGAAAACCTTGGGTGTTTAATTGTCATCAGAAGTTTTATTTGTGATGTCTCTAATCACTCGTGTCATTCCTGATCTTAAATCAATCTTAGGGGCCCAATCAAGTAGTTCCTTACTTAAGGTCATATCAGCATATCTTGTATGAACACCAACTGGCTTATTTAGCAAGGGTCTTATCTCAGGCTTATGATTACATATTTCAGATAATACTTTTAGTAACTCTAAGAAACTTGTTTTCTGACCTGTCCCTAGGTTAACCGCAGATCCATCTCCAATTTTTTCCAATGCCACGATCATACCATCGATTACATCATCTATATGAATAAAGTCTCTGTATTGGGTCCCATCTCCCCAAACATCTACAGGATTTTCTTTCATCACAAACCTTTTTGCTATTGCTGGAACAGGATACTCAGGTTCTTGATCTCCACCATATCCACTGAAGGGTCTAACACAGCATATATGGATACCGTATTTTTCTGCAGTTAGCTTAGCTAAATATTCACCTGTTAATTTAGCCCAGCCATAAGTTAAATCTGGATTACTAATGTTATCCAAGTCTATGTCATGTTCTGCTAAAGCTTTATTAGAAGACTTTGTCTGTAGTGGTATTGGATAAGCTGCGCTAGAACTTGGATACAAAACACGATTAACGCGCTGTTGAGTAAGCCATCTAAAAAATTCCGCATCAATACTTAAATCAACCGCTACTGCTAAAGGGTCCTCCTCTATTTGTAGCCGCCCCCCCACAACTGCAGCTAAATGATATACATCAGAAAATTCAATCTCTTCACCGTGGAAAATCTGCTTTAAATACTCATTAGATTTTGAGAAAAATGCTCTAACATCAGTCTGAATAAAAATTATTCTATTGCCATAAAACTTAATATTTTTACCCTTGTCTTTATATGATGCGTTTAGCCATTTATCAGGGTTTAGACCAGTTGATAAATCATCAATCATTAAAATATGTTCATCAGAAATATTTCGCAATCGTTTGACCAAATGTCTGCCGACAAACCCACAGGCTCCTGTTACTACTTTTATTTGCATCTAACTACTCTAATTAAAACATATGTCTAAAACAATTGGCATTGTAGAGTTATATCAACACAATGAAGTGCTTGCGCATTATTGCCAATTGTTGCTTCATAGTGACTATCAAATATATGTCTTTTGTAATGAAAAATTATTTCATCAGTTACCAAAGGAAATTCAAAACTCTAGAATCATTTGGCACTTAAATCCCGATGAAATAAAACGCTCAGATTTCATCTTTGCACATGAACAAGACATTAAACAATGTACATGTACCATTGTAAGTACTGTCTTCTCAGACTTCAAAGCTTACAAATCAATTAATCTATGGTCTAAAAGCATTTATGTCCTACACAGTGCTTATACTTGGATGGAGCCATTAAAGCATATACATCTCAGGTCAGGGCATTTGATTACCGATTTTTTAAGATTAGTAAAGTTCATACTTGGAGGACATGGCAGCGCTCGACAATCACTTATAGAAGGCGCATATAAAATTGCCTTGCCTAATGATATGATACTAAACCATGTCAAAGTTAATTGCGATCCAAAGCATCAAAATAAGCTTATCAGTTTGCCATTTGGCGCTTATTATAATATTGAAAACCATCTTAAAAAAACGGATACAGAGGATTCCTTTAAACTAGTGATTCCAGGTACAGTGTCTCGAGAGGTAAGAGATTACGAAATGGTCGTACAGGCTTTAAATAAACTTAAGTCTTTAGACCACCCTCGTATTAAGATTGTCTTACTTGGAAACTCAGAAAACAGATATGCTCAATCAATCATTAATCAACTGAGAGCAATAGAAAATGAACATTTAAGTTTCGAGTATTTCCAAGGGTTCATTGAGCAAGAATTATATGACAATACTTTAGAGCAGGCTGACTACCTATTGCTTCCACTAAAAAAATATACACAATTCTATGTATTCAGAGAAAGTACCTGTTTGTCGAAACTATCTGGCAGTATAAATGACATGATTAGATTTGGCAAACATACTATTGCCAGTAATTATGTTCGTATTGATGAGCAAATCGATGCAACTTTCTTAAGTTTTACTAATGCATCAGAGCTGGCCGAAATTTTACAATCATTATCTAAACCAAGTCGAGAGATTAACCACAGTTTTAAGCAATATACTTATCTAAAATTACTGGAAGATTTTAAATCCCAAATCGACGTCTAAAAATAGCAAGATTTAATACTCTCCATAAAGCTGATGAATGAAGTTGGGAGAGATTATTATCATCCATTAATAAAAACTCATTTACTAAAGGAAACCAATTTTCAATATCAACATTTAATTCTTGATACAAGCGCTTAGACCATTTCTCAATAGGCGCGGCAAATGCATCTTTAGATTTTCTACCCAGTAGAAACTTAGGAAGTAAATGGCTTATACTGTCTCTCAGTAGTTTTTTTCTCTTAGATCCCTCATTGAAAAAATGGCTTGGACAGGATAAACAAAACTCCACTAACCTATAATCCAAATAAGGTAATCTTGATTCAATACCATAATGCATTGCGTTGCGATCTTCAAAATGGAGTAATGAAGGTAAGGGTTCATGGTTAATCATTTTAATGGCCAATTCTTTTGGCTCGGCTACAGGAGATTCATCCTCCTTAATGCCATTTGGAATTTTGAGTCTTGTATTTTCTCTAGTTAAATAATTATACAATTGTCTTAAATAAAACCATGGTGCCTCTAAGAATAGATAAGGCCTCTTTTTAAGTTTCATTTTAATAAATGAATCGTAGCCATAACAAATTTCATCTGCTCCCTGACCCCCTAAGATCACTTTGACATCTGTCTGATTAATTGTCTTGTACAAATAATTTTGAGCTAAAACACTAGCCGAAACAACAGGCTGATCCATTTGCCAGCACAAGTCATACAAACTGTCTTTTAGCTTAGTTGGATTTACACTACTCTTGATATTGGATACTTCCATCTCTTTAACAGCGATGTTAATCATTTCTTCTTCTTGAGGAAATTCATCAAAGCACACTGAGTAGCTTTTAACTTTTTCATGACTTAATGTTTTAGCTACTGCTATCAGGCTGTTACTATCTAAGCCACCCGACTGACTAAAACCCAGTGGTACATCCGTCCTAAGTCTTATTCTAAGGGCATCTTCTAAGATTAGTTTAAATTCTTCTTTAGCCCTTCCGTATGATAGCTGAAGATTAGTATCGAGTAGTTTGTCCTCGAGCTTATAATAAGCTTGAGTTTCAAAAGATTCCCCATTAATCAATGTGTAGGCACCTGCAGGAAAAGATTTAATATTCAGAAAAAACGTATCGTTATCGTGATGAGTAGTACCACTTTGCAAAAATCGCTTAGCCATCTCATAGTTTAACTTTGGAGTATAAGACGGTATCTCAAGAAAAGCCTTAATTTCAGAACTCAGATAAATTGATCCGTTCAGTTTTAGAATATAAAGTGGTTTTATCCCAAATCGATCTCTTGAAACAAATAAGCTATCATTTCTCTCATCAAAGATGATGAATGACCACATCCCATTAAACTTATTAAGACAGGATTCACCCCATGCTAAATAAGCTGCGCATACTACCTCAGTGTCTGAGTTAGTCTTAAAGTTAAACCCGATGGCCTCCAGCTCCTGCCTAAGTTCCAAGAAATTGTAAATAGCACCGTTAAAAATGATCCTCAAGGATTTATAGACAAAAGGTTGGTGTGCGGCTGTAGTCGTATCAAAAATAGAAAGCCTCTGATGGGCTAAACCTATGTGTTCTTTTATCCACACCTGACAATTATCGGGGCCTCTGTGGGATAAAGAATATATTGCCTTATTAAGCGTTTCTTTATTAACCGCGGTCTTATCTGTATTTATTATTGCAAAGAGGCCACACATATGATAGCTTAATTTTAACTTAGCTCCAATGAGCGAAGATAGTTCAATATCTCAGTATAATCAGAGTTTCATTCAGGGAAAAGACCTACCGATCTTTCTTTGGCCAAAGTGGTTAGAAACGGTTACACCTAAAGCTGAGTTGCATTTCTTACATGCAAGCAATGATGCCGATAAAACAGTTCATTTACCTGTAAGAAAAACAAAAAAATATGGTCTAAGTATTTTGAGTTTACCTGCATTAACACCATTTACTGGTCTGCTTTTCTCAAAGAATTGCTTACAAGAAGAGAAACTATCTCTAATGAAAAAACTTTTAGAGAACATTGATACACACCTTTGTCAATTAAGTTTTGATAAAAGCTTTGATTTCGCAGACTTATTTATTTCAAATGACTTCCGTGCTAATTACAAAATTAGCTATCAAATTGATACTTCATTAAGTGAAGAACAGCTACTTGCAAATCTAAAATCAAATGTTAGAAATAGAGTCAATAGCTTGATGTCAAATTTTGAATTCAAGTTTCATGACAGTACTGAAGAATTTAATCACCTTAACCAGTTAACCTATAAAAGACAAGGTCTTGCACTACCCTACAGCAAGGAATTGATTACTCATCTACATCAAGCTTTTAACTCTTCGTCTAACAGCCATATACTAATAGCTAAAGATCATTCTGGAAATGCACATGCTGGATTATTTTTGGTGAATGATTCGAGCACAATGTACTGTTTAGCCATAGGATCTAATCCAAGTTATAAATCTCAACATGCAATAAGCCTTTTAATTTGGAAAGCTATTTTATTTGCTAGAGAAAACGCTTTGATTTTCGATTTTGAGGGAAGTTCTATAGAAAGAGTTGAAAGCTTCTTTCGTAGTTTTGGTGGTAAACAAACAAGACTTCAACAATTAACAAGAGTCTCTAACCCATATCTTGATTTTGCATTAAAGCGCTTTTATAAGATTTCATGAGTGTAAAGGAATTATATAATAAATACTGTCAGGATAATACAGATATTCCAATCTTTTTCCAGAGTTGGTGGTTAGATGCCGTTTGCACAAATGGAGAATGGACTGCACTTATCAGTAAAGATAAACAGGGTGAAATTCTAGCTGTGTGGCCATTATATATAGAAAAAAAATGGGGTCAAACCCTCATTAAAATGCCTCCAATGACGCCTTATTTAGGGCCACATATAAAATCACCAGACCACTTAACTAAGTTAAACTCTAAGTATTCGTATACACGTAAAGTACTCAACGATTTAATAGAACAATTACCAGACTTTATATATTTCAATGTATTGTGTCACCCAGGCTTTGAAGAGTTGTTGCCCCTTAAGTGGAGGGGATTTAAACAGACCAACGAAGTCAGCTATATGATAGATGACATGTCAAACCTTGATGAGGTTTATAATTCTTTCGCTAGCTCAGCAAGAAATAAAATATCAAAAGCAAAAGATAGATTTGAAAGTGAGGAGACTAAAGATATTAATGCACTTTATCAGTTAATGAATTTAACCTTTGAGAAACAAAAAAAGAAAAATCCCTTTAGCTTAGAACTCATACAACGGGTTTGTGATGCAATTAATGTTAACCAATCAACTTATTTAATAAATCAAATCTCATCCAATTCTACTGTTGTTGCCGCCAACTTTCTAGTCCTAGATAATAACTGTGCATATAATCTTTTAGCAGGTGCTAATCCTGATTATTTAAAGGAGGGTGTCATGTCTCTAAATATTTGGAAGAGCATTCAGTTAGCATCAAAACGAGTAACCCAATTTGATTTTGAAGGAGGTCAAATCGAACCAATTGAATCATTCTTCAGATCCTTTGGTGGAAGACAAGTCTACTATTCCAGATTTGTAAAAACTAAAAATTTTCTCACAGACTTGTACTTATTATTAAGCGGGAAAATATGACTATCGGTTTAAAACATACAGGAGATAATAACAATAGAATAAAGTACACCATTGATTTTATTAATGAGCATCCATTAAATCCAGGTTTGCATTTTTTGTATCAACAAAATGGTGAGAAAAATATTTTCTACGGAGAAGACGACTCGCAAGATTATCTAATACCCAGAAATTGTTCTTTCCTCAATTCTGATCTCGTAAGATTTGAAAGTTATACG
>Ga0213858_10000721_pt1 | contig 15746 bp, 14 predicted proteins | sample PICome_FD_160122 | JGI IMG/M metagenome (GOLD analysis project Ga0213858, IMG submission 160122) | Coastal seawater microbial communities near Pivers Island, North Carolina, United States - PICO245 | ecosystem: Environmental > Aquatic > Marine > Coastal | place: USA: North Carolina | collected... | reverse complement strand
TTCCCGCCCTCTCGAAGGGTGGTCTGACGCCATCCTTTCGCACTGATCCCTTCGATCAAATCCGCTGCCTTCACCACCCCGCCAGCGGCCTGACACTGGCTCTGAAGGTACTGAGCCTGGTTCTTGTAGCGCGAATCACTGAGCATCTCAACAACCAGTCCCCTCAGGCTGGCCACACTGAGTTTCTGCACAGGGATCACACGCCCCGCGCCACAGAAAGCCAACCGCGCGGCAATACCAGGTTGTTCATTGGTGATCGGAATGGCTAACACCGGCACTCCACTGCCCAGGGCTGTGAGAGTGGTGTTGAGGCCCGCATGACTGATCACCAGAGCCGAGCGCTCGATGAGTTGTTGATGGGGTGCATAAGCCACCACGAGGGGATCTCCGGGGAGGGCTGGGGGCACGCTCGCTGGATTGCCCATGGAAATCACAAGCTGGGCGGGCAAGCCTGCGCAGGCTTCGGCGATCAGCTCGAAGAGCTCCGGGCGGCCGTTCTGGAGCGTGCCCAGGGAGGCATACAGCAACGGTCTTCCATCCAGTCGCTCCCATGGGAAGGCCACGCTCTGTCGCAACAACGGCTCCTGCCCTGAGGGATCCGCCAGCCGGCCTACATAGTGAAAGTGCGGCGCCAGGCGTTGACGGGGGAAATCAAAGGCTGCGGGCAGCTGGGCCAGCTGCAGCAGGGGAGAGAGGGCCTCAATCTTCTGGCGGAACGGTTTCAGCCCAAAGCGCCGGCGCTGGTTCTGGAGATCACGCCAAAGCGGTGCCGAGAGTCTGTCGAGCAGAGCATTGCCGAGCTGATTGCGCCAGCGCGCCCAAAGGCCGTTTCGTGGGAACCAGCCCGTGAAGTAGGGCGGAACCCCCGGCTCCCGATTCACCAGCAGAGCATTGGCGATCGTGACAAATGGCAGGCCCAGCACTTCCGCCACCGTGCTCCCCGCTGGTGAGAGCTGATCCACCAGCAGCACAGTGACGCCGGCGCCACGCACAGCATCAGGGAGCTCCTCGTGCAGCATCGCCAGCTCTCTGCGGAAGTAATGCACAGAGAAGCGCAGGCCTTTCCGCCCGCTCAGCCGCCCAAGCGTCGCGTAGGCCTCATCCACGGCACCGGGAGGAAAAGCGTCGGCGCCGATCGTCACCACCTCCAGCGGCAGTCCGGTCAGCTTGCGGGCTCCATCCGCCACGGTGAACAGCACCACCTCATGGCCCCGCCGCCTCAACTCCAGGGCCAGGGCCACCATCGGGTTGAGATGGCCGATGGCGGGTGGGGTCACGATTCCATAACGGTTGGTCATGGAGCCCAAGCGATTGCAACCCAGTGTGCAGCGCTTTGATGCTGCAGCCGGTCCAGATCAGATGGAACCTGTCGGCTTGGTCAGTTCCTGGCAATAGCGATCGGCCACCGCCAGGGCGGTGGGATCATTGGTGACCGGCTGCCAACCTTTGGGCACGGACGCAGGAACGCGCACATCACCCAGCCGATCGAAGGTGCGATCGCGGCAATCGAGTCGGTAAGTGAAAAATGAGCGTATGGAGCCAGCCGGCGTGCCACCGGTGAGGCTTGGGGCGCTGTAACCCTGCTGCCAGCAGCGCTGGCGCTCACAGCGGATGGTGCCAGGGTTTCCCGGGTTGAGGCGGGCCGGCGTTGCCGGCCAGTCGATCACCGTGTGCCCCACGAACTGCAGGTAACGGTCCGTCCGCCCAGCGAGAACGAGCGGCTGCACCGAGTCAGCCTTGTAGCTGTAGGGGCTGGGCACCGGCACCACCACGGTCTCGGCACGCGATGGCGCGGCGGGACAAAGCAACACCTGAAGGAGGGCGACGACCGCAAGGATCCGAGGTGAACCTCTCATGACACCAGACACAACAGCATCACAGCATGGGCCGAGACGGGAGCTCAACGACGGCTCAGCCAGCTCCACAGAAACCACACGATCACGGCCAGCAGCACCCAGGGCAGCAGCGCCCGCAGCAGGGTGACCGCAAGGAGCAGCACCAGCAGGCTCACGGCGGTGCGCTTCACCAGAGCCTTGCTCTCATCGGTCATGTAACGCCAGCGAGGAAGGAGCGCCATCGATCAGGAACCTCAGGGTTGCCACCAGGACCATTGAAACCCCGGCTTGCAAGCCGGAGACCGCTTCAATCGGGGCTCACTTGCGGGTCACCTGAGTCGCCACTGCCAGGGGGGGAAGGATGAAAGCGAGGATGATGCGAAGACTGTCGCCGACCGTCATGGGATTGCAGCAGGCAAACCCTTGATAACCTTCAGTCGATTCAGTGGCACAACCCAGACTCCAGCTGCAGGGTAGGTGATCAGGGCCACCAGTTCAGGGATGTCAATCCTTGACTTCGGGCTTGCTTACGGGAGTCGCGATGCTTTCTCCGGCATGAAGCCAGGAGGGTTCCGGCATGTGCAGTCGGTGCTGGATATGGACCATGGCTACAAACGCTCCACGGAACTGGTGACGTTGATCGACAATCACGACATGCCGCGATTTCTATCTGTGACAAATACGCACGAGAATCTGGAACTGGCCACGATTCTGCTGCTCACCCTACGGGGAATTCCGGCAATTTTTTATGGAACCGAACAATACCTTGTGAACCACACCCATGGCGGGCAGGATCCCTGTCGGGAGATGTGCCTGAGCTGGGCTGCTGGGATCTACGCAAGAGTGCCGCCCTGGAATACATCAATGGGGACAAAAGGGTCAGACCCGTGATGGTGGGGTCCCGGAATCATCAATGGCGACATCGAAAACTGGATCAGCGCTTTGCATCATTAATTGTTACCTTCAATTGGTGTCGCGACAGGATTGCTCGTTACCTCTGTCTCCGACTCCTTTCCGGCTGATCGCAGCGACCTCAGCAGCCGCTCTGCTCGGGCTGTACGCCATTCTTTGACGCGCCGCTCCATCGAGCGCAGCTGACCCTCGTGGTAAGTGCCGGGGGCAAGCCTGATCAGCCGCCTGAGGATCTCGGCCGCGTTGATGCCAGCTTCCCTCTCCAGCCATTGTTCGATCTGCTCCCTGTGCTCCAGAAACAGCGTCCGCTGTCGCGGTGTGTAGCGCCGTTTCTGCCTGGGTTCAGGCAGTGGTTGGCTCTCTTGCCACAACATCTGCAGGTTCCTCAGAAACCGGCTGAGCGTGCGCTGCTCCTTGCGGGCCTGCTCAGGATCCACCGCCCCTGACCTCGGTCTCTGCTCCTGGACCTCCTGCCCGGCGGAGAGGCTGGCCAGGGAAGCCCGGCAGCGACGAACCGTTTCCAGCAGAGACACTGGATCGCTGCTGCTCTGCAGGTCCTCCAGCGCCATGCGCTGGGCATCCCTGCACTTACCGAGCGCCAACAACCGCTGCTGCGGCGTGCGCGGTGGGTGGTGACGCCGCTTGAGTTTGGCGCCCTCGCGGATCGTCTCCTTGAGCTTGAACGAGGGCTGGTAGAGGTTGGTGAACAGTCGCAGCGCCCCGTACAGCTCCCCCAGCAGCTCGGCGGATCAGCATGCCGTTCTTCTGCTCCACCCACGCCTGGTCATTGCTCTGGTAGGCCCGCGAGCGGGTCAGTGCGATGGGGGGTTGGTGTTTTTCGCACCACTGCTCCAGCGGCGCGTTGAGGAATGCCCCGTCGTTGTCCACATCGATACCCCTCAGGGGGAAGGGCAGCAGCTCCTCCAGCATTCGCATGGCCGCCATCACCGAGGCCCCATCACGGCTCAGCAGCGTCAGGCATTCGCCCCAGCCATTGAACGTGCGCACTGGTGTGCGCCGCTGCACCGCGCTGCGTACCCTCGGTGGTTTCCGCCAGCCATTACCCGGGCTGGTCTTACGAACGGGAGCCAGCATCCGGTCGATCATGGCGCTACTGATCGTGATCAGCTTCTCCCTCACCTCCGGATCGAGGACCAGGTGCCCATGGCGCTCCAGGGACTCCAGGTGCAGTGGCAGCAGCGCCTGCAAGCGCTTGCCGCAGAGCCGATCGCTGGCCTCCCGGAGCGGCACCAGCGCTTCCATCACCTCCGGGCCATAGCGGCAGCGGTGGTGCCGATACGGTTCTGCCCAGGCGCCATCACCATCGGCGGGAATGGGCTTGCGGTTGAGGGCACGCAGCACCGATTTGCGGCGGTAGCCGGTGATCACCACCAGCTCATCCACCAGGGCTTTCTTCCCTCCTTCGCTGCGGATCAGGGCGGGCCGCTCTCCCCTCGCGCTTCTGTCCAGACCGCCCTGTAGAACCGGCCATAACGGCAACAGTTCAGCTTAGGCAACAACCTACGCCGTCAACCGTTTTAAAGATGCAATGCGCACCAGATCGGCCAGCAGCAGCTCCTGGAACATGTCGGCGCGGATGTCGCCGGCGCGCTGCTCCTCATCGGCGCGGAAGGCCTTGAGGCCCGCTTTCTCGAGGGCTGGCCGGATCAGGCGCTTGTGCACCTCGTTGAACTGGATCTCCTGGCCGGTGGCGTCGGTCTTGGTGCCGAAGGGCATCACCACGAAGGCGTACGGGCGGATGTCCATGGGGGTGGGTGACAGGTTCGGCAGGCAGGTCGAGGCAGCCAAGAAGGCGCCCTAGCGAACATCCTGGGCGAAACCGCAATCGATAGTATTTTCTTGAACTGGTGATAGACAGAACCAACAGATTCTGCACTGTTTTCATTACATCTTCTGATTGTTCGCCGCTCCATCAGGGCGCGAAACAGCCACCAAGCAGGCTGCGCTGCGAAAGCTGTTGTCAGGCCACGTAGAGCTCAAAGGGCAGGCCCTGGGCTTCGGGTTTCGAGGGCCGGGGGGGCGGAGCTGCGGCTCCTCCAGGCGTAGGAGACGTACACCAGCGGTTGATTGGCGGCAGGCATCAGGGCGTTCCCCCACCAGCCACCGGCACCGGCCCGCCGCTGAGCACCGCCACCAGCAACAGCAGATAGAGCAGGGCGAACAGGCGCGGCACCCAGTGCTCCACCCGGGTGAGGGGCAGGTAGCGGCTGGGTTCCCGGCCCTCGCCCAGGGCCACCCATTCCGCTGCGTAGGGAGCGGCGGGAAGAACGGTCTCCAGTTCAAGAATCATCGCGTGTTTGCCGCTGCTGAGCTGGCGGTAGCTGCCCACGACCCGCCACCAGCCATAACAGAGCACCAGCACTGCGATCAGCGGCAGAGCCCCGGTGATGCCGTTGATGATCCTGTCTTTCACCAGATTGGCCAGCACCGTGAGCAGGCCCGTGTTCACGGCCAGAAAAAAGCTGTTGGCCTGCATCCGCCGGGCACTGACCCGATCGGCCATCTCCACGAACAGCTTGTACTGATCAAACAGGTGTTGGCGGTACAGATCGCCATACTCGGCCTCAGAAGCTCGCAGCAACAGCGGCTTCAGCGCCTCGGGCCGTACAGGCAGTGGATCAGCGGGCACCGCGGCTGGCCGGCGTGGAGGTGTCGCGCTCAAGGCTAGATCCAAGCCAGCAGAACGCGCCGCGGCGTGACAGTTCAGCGCAGGCGCTTCAGCATGGGATGGAACGGTGACGTGCCATGCCGTCCTTACCCCTCGCCAGCCCCGCCCTCCAGCGCCGGCTGCACCTGGGCGACACTGGCGACGCCAACGCCGCCGACCTGCGCGACAACCTCTCCGGGCTGGCGGGTCGCGACAGCTGGCTGTGGCTGGCCGGCGACGAGGGCGAACCGCTGGCCCTCGACCCCCAGCGCAGCGCCAGCGGCCAGGTGCTCGGCTGCCTACACCTCGATGGCCGCGGCTTCCCCCGCAGCGGCCAGCGGCTCCGCTGCCACACCACCAACAGCGAGGATGCCCTCACCGCCGCCCTGGCAGCAAACGCCCTGATCCGCCCCTTTCTGGCGATCCCCAGCAAAGACAACGGGCTCGATATTGAGGGCATCACCGCCCGCGATAACCGGGTGCTGCTTGGGCTGCGGGGGGCGGTGCTGCGGGGAATCGCCCTGGTGGCCGACCTTCAGCTCGATGGTTTCGCCAAAAGCGGCGACTTCGACCACACCCAGCCCCTCCAGCTGCAGAGCCTGCAGCTGCGCTACCTCGATCTCGGTGGCCTGGCGGTGCGCGATTTAGCTGCCGTGCCCGATTCCAACGACGTGCTGATCCTGGCCGGACCCACCATGTCGCTGGCGGGCCCCTGCCGACTGATTCGCTGGCACCACGCGTTCAGCGCCCACCCCGCCCAACACCCCGAATCGATGGCTCTGGAGTGCACAACAACCCTGCTGCTGCTCCGCAGCGGTGATCCGGGCGACAACCACGACAAACCTGAAGGCCTCGATCTGCAGCACACAGACGGTGAGCTGATCGCCTGGATCGCCTACGACAGCCCCAGCCCGGATCGTGGCCAAGGGGATGGCGTCTGCACCCTGCTCGATGGCTTTGTGGTGCCGGGGGTGGGGTGATGAACGACGTCGCAGTGGTGTTGTTTGCAGCGGCCGTGCTCGCCATTCCCCTCACGCTGCTGGTGTGCTGGATCGTGCTGGTGCTTTACCAGCGGGCCCTGCTGCGCTGGATGCAGCGGGAGCCGGCGCCGAGGCTCGAGACGACCACCGGCAACGCCATCACCCCAGCCGCCCCCGCCGACAGCTCCGCTCCACAAACCCTGCCGACCCTGACGCGGCTGAAGCGGCTTGAGCGAAGTCACTGGGCAGCCATGACCGGTCTTTGGCTGCTGATCGGTGTGACCGCCGCCCTGCTGTGGCTCAGCGTTTACTTTCCACCGGCCAGCCTGCGGCGCACACTGGCGATGGGTGTGGGGTTGGCCTCACCGGGATGGATCATGTTGGGCCTGATGGCCCGATTGCCGTGGCGGCGCGGAGTTGTCCTTGCCATGGTTTTTGGACTGGCCCCCTTTGTTCTCACGGCGGTGCTGATGGAGAGCTCCACCCGCACTGTTAAGTCCGCTGGTAGCTGGCTGGCGGCAGTATTGGCGCCCCTCCCAGCCCTGGTAGCCCTGATCGGCATTCCCAGCCTTCGGGCCATCGCCCCCTTGCTCTATGTCCAGGTGGCCACACCAACAGCCCTGGCCTTTGGGGGGCTCATCGTTTTGATGCGACTCCACCAGGCAGGGGCCAGCTCTGTACTGCTGCTAACGGGTCTGCCGCCCAAGGTGTTGGTGATGCTGGCCGCTGTGCTGCCGGTGATGGCGAGTGTTGGCGTTCTCCATGCCCTCAGCCGCGCCATCGCGGCGGCCCACCGCCGCGGCTGGCTCAACGACCACAGCTTCAGCCTGGCGGCTGGTGCTTTACTGGTGCTGCTGTTTGCCGTGCTGCCCGGCTGGAACAGCACTGGCCCGGCGGGCCTGCTGCCCCTGCTGGCCTGGCTGTGGGTGCCGCTGGCCCTGGCGCTGCAGGGGGTGCGGCGCCGGCAACAGCCCGTGGCACCGGGCACGCCGCTGCTGGTGCTGCGCCTGTTCCGCCGCCCCGGCCCGGTGGGCTGGTTGTTCGACCAGGTGGTGCAGCGCTGGCGGTTCGTGGGGCCGGTGCTGCTGATCACCGCCAGCGACCTGGCCGGCCGCACCCTGGATGCCGATGAGCTGGTGCAGTTCCTCGACGGTCGCCTGGGCGAGCGGTTCATCGCCGCCACCGACCCGCTGCCGCCGCCCGTTGCGGCCCCCGACCGCGACGGGCGCTTCCGCGTGCAGGAGTTCTGCTGCTACGACAGCAGCTGGCAGATGGTGCTGGAGCAGCTGCTGCAGCGCAGCCAGGTGGTGCTGATGGACCTGCGCGGCTTCGGGCCGGCCCATCGCGGCTGCCTGCACGAACTGGGCCGGCTCGGTGCCAGCGCCCATCTGCAACGGGTGGTGCTGCTGGCCGATGCCAGCACCAACCGCGCCATCGCCGCCGAGGCCTTCGCCGCCGGCAGCGCAAACGTGCCCGCCGCTCAGGCCCCGCCCTTGCAGTGGGTGGAGGAACGCCGCCGCCGCCACCCCACCATGGAGGCCGTGCTGGCGGCCCTCACATTAGTTTGAGGGTTGGCAGCTTCGGTGAGCTGCGCCCCTGGAGCAGCGATGACTTCATCCGCCCCCCGGCCGGTGGCCTTCATGGTGATGCCGTTCCGGCGCAAGCCGGTGCCCAATCCCCCACCGGGAGCGCCCGCCGAGGTGGACTTCGATTCCCTCTGGGATCTGGCCTACGCGCCAGCCCTCAGCCAGCTCGGCTACCTGCCGGTGCGGGCCGACAGCGAAGCCGGTTCGGTGATCATCAAGGACATGCTCGAGCGGCTGGCCTTCGCCGATCTGGTGTTGGCGGACATGACGATCCCCAACGGCAACGTGTATTACGAAGTGGGCATCCGCCATGTGGCCCAGCAGACCAATTGCGTGCTGATCTCCGCTGCTTGGTCGCGCCAGCTGTTTGATGTGGATCAGATGCGCTCGCTGCGTTATCCCCTCCAAGAAACCAGCGTCACTGCGGCGAGCGCCTCCGCCATCCAGCAGGTGCTGATCGACAGCCTCGAGACGATGAAAGCGGCAAAAACACCCTTTCATGAGCTCGTCACCACCCAGGCCGATTCCACCGTCTTCCGTCAGCAGCTCCAGGAGCTCAGCGACTTCCAGGCCAGGTTGCGGGCGGTGCGGATCACAGCCAACCGCGAGCTGCGGCAGCAGAAGGTGCGCGAGCTGATCGCCTTGCCGCCGGCCAGCCTGGGCATCCGGGAGATTGCCTTCGAGCTGCTCACCCTGGTGCGCGACAACCTCGACTGGCAGGACGCGCTCACCTTCATCGAGCGCCTGCCGCCCACCCTCAAAGACGACCCCTTCACCCGCGAGCAGGCCCTGCTCGCCCAATCCAAGCGGGGTGAGCACGAGCTGGCCATCGCCGGACTGCAGGAACTGATCGGCATGTGCGGCGAAACCCCGGAACGGCTGGGGTTGATCGGCGGCCGCTACAAAACCCTCTGGCGCGACCAGCGCAACGCGCGGCTCCAGCGGGGGGAGACCAGGCCGGGGCTGCGCGAGCTGGGCTACCTCGACGAGGCGATTGACCACTATCGCCGCGGTGCCCTGCTCAACCTCAACGCCTACTACTGCGCCTGCAACCTGCCACTGCTGTTGCGCAGCCGCGCCACCGGCCACGACCTGGAGGAGGCCGCCTTCTTCGAACGTCTCACAGTGCTGGTATGCGAGCTCACCATCGATCGCGGCCAGGACGACGACTGGACCCGCCCCACCTTGCTGGGTTCGGCCATCCGCTCCGGCGACGTTGAAACAGTGGAGCGCCTGGCCCTGGCGGTGGCGCGGGAAGGGCCGGCCGCCTGGCAGCTGGAAAGCACCCTGGCCGATGCGCAAGACGCACTGGACTCGCTGCCCGATTGCGAGAGTCGGCAGAAGCTGCTTATTGAATTAGAACAACTGCGGGCTTTTATCAATCCAGATTAACCCCAAAACCACTGGCCAAGTGGAACGAGAGCAACTGAAATTCAGCATGGTGCTACCTCAGATCAGCCAACGCCGCGAGCGCCGCTGGCCACTGATCACCAACCTCAGCTATTCGCAATCAAAGATGAGACGGCGCTCAACAAGCGCAATTCACAAAAGGCAACCTTGACTTGCGCGCTCAAGCATGCTAATATCGAAAAGATTAAACTTAAAATATAGAGATTATTCACCCATTGATTGTCTATGCCCTGATTCCGAGCAACATGTAGAAGCCTGATTATGCAGAGCTTGTTCAAGCGAATAGAGTATTTGGCCCCCACCAGCAATCTTCTTTGGGCAATCTATCTTGGAGCAGGTTTCGGGATGCTTGCCACCTCTGGGCTGAAAGCAATGCCCACCTACAGAACTAGTGTAGTAGTGCCTTCAGTCTATCGCCAGCCATTCTCAAAGAGTCAATCAAGCTGGGGGCGCGATGCCTTATTGCAACAAGGAATACGTCTAAGCCCAGAAGATCGACTGATCAGCAAGGGGAGCGGGATAGCCACCATAATATGTAATCATGGATCTTATGTTTTCAAAAAAAGGAACTACACCCAGGTTTCCTCCTTCTGCCAAGCTCAGCGCGTCGCACCTGTCCAAGCACTCCCCGGTAGCCAAGACTCCTCCATCCCTTACTTGTTACAACCTCGGATCACCATGGTCAGAGGGCTAGATGTGATGGTGCGATGGAATCCGGTGGCCGGTGTGCGAGGTTATCAAATCTGGCTGTTGCGACAACGCGATCGACGCCTGCTGTGGGGCACGCAAGTAGAGAATGACGCCAACACCATTCTTCCTCAGGAGCTCGGCCTGGTTCCCGGCGAGGCTTACAGGCTCGTGATCGAAGCCGATAACGGCAGCTCCTCCCAGCTGGAACCCTCGAACGCCCTGTTGCAGTTCAGCCTGCTCCCTCCAGGTGAAGTTCAAGAGCTTGAGCTCGATCTGTCAGAAATCAGAGCACTACGCACCCAACCAATCAGCGCACTCAGTCTGGTGATTCTTGAGGCCGCCGCACTGGAGCAGCGAGGACTGATCGCGGAGGCGATTGCCTTGCTTGAGCAACAGGAGCGGCAGCAGCAAAGCCTCGAGGGGCAGCTTCAACTCGGCCGTCTCACCAGCCTTCAGGGTCTGAACCAACAGGCACAGTTGCACTTCCATCAGGCTGCCTTGCTCGCCCAGGCCGCCGGCGACAACGAAGCCGGCTTGCAAGCGCAAACAGGGGCCAAACTCGCCAGTCGCATGGCCGAAGCAAGCTTCTAGCGGCGTCCCGGCACGTGGTGCAACTCGGGGGGATCAGCCCCGGCGTAGCCGGGGCTGACGGCTCGCCTCGCTCACGTCTGTGCTGTGGCAATGGGTGGGCCGGTCTGTGACCCTCACCCATAGTGGGGCTTCCGAGCTGGCTCAGCTCATGGAGGGCACCACCGCACCACCGCTGGCGCCCTGATCCCTGAGATCGTGCGCCGAGGCTTCCAGGATCTGCCTGAGGCCGAGGTCTCAGCCGCCATCGGTGCGCAGCTGCACGAGCGCCGGCCTGATGACAGTGCCTCCCACCGCAACGGCTACCGCGAGAGAGTTCTCACCACCCAGGTGGGCGACCTCACCCTCGCCATCCCCAAACTGCGCCAGGGCAGCTTCTTCCCCAACTGGCTCGAGCCACGCCGCCGCGTCGACAAGACCCTCTACGCCCTGGTGATGGAGGCCTACACCGGTGGTATCTCCACCCGGAAGGTCGATGCTCTGGTGGAGGCGCTGGGCGGTGCCATCGGCATCAATTCCCTCGGCTACCGGGAGGTACTCTGTATCGCCGTAGGCGATACAGAGGCGGAGGGCTTTTGGCGGCAGTTTCTGGGCAGCCTCAAGGAGCGAGGCCTCACTGGCACCCGGCTGGTGATCTCCGACGCCCACCTGGGCCTGACAGCAGCGATCAAGCGCATGTTCCAGGGCTGGCCAGGACATGGTCGCCGCCGCTATGAAGGCGGTGTTCGTGATCCAGGCACCGGATCAGGTCCGCGCCCACTGGCAGCGGGTCACCGAGATGCTGCGCAAGCAGTTCCCCACCGCTGTGCCGGTGATGGAGGCTGCCAGAGACGACGTGCTGGCCTTCCTGCACTTCCCGCAGGCGCACTGGCGCAAGATCTGGAGCAGCAGGAGGAATGGCAGCTCGAGCGTCGTCGCTTCTTCTCTGAGACCACCATGGCCAAGATTCCAGAGCCAGAAGAGCCGCTGGAGCTCACCAATGGTGATGCAGCAGGTCAGCCGGCTGCAGCCATCAACTGAATCGCATCAGCATCGTCCTCAATCCACACAGAGCTCCATGATCGCTGAGTTGCACATTTAGTGATCAAGGTTTATAATAGATCAACTAAGCTGAGCAATCAGCCTCGAGCGGTGATCCTCTGATTGCTCCTGTTCACCCTCCAGAATGAATGGCTTACAGGACTGCCTGAGTTACACGACTCAAAGGGCCGCCACCACGCTTCTCCTCATCGCCATGAGTCGCCAGAGCCGAAGTCATCGTTGGCTTCAGGTCATCTTGGCTGGCGCCAAAGCCTGCATGCTTGGCACAGCAACCCCTGCCTGGAGCCAAAGCGGTACACCTGGACTGTCCGCACCCTCCTTCCCGGCACCGATACAGCAGCCTCTGCCACCCGAGCCGCTAATCCCGGAAACTTCACCGCTGCGGGGCGTTCCCGAGCCGAGCAGGCCACTGCCAGGCAGCACAGAGTCTGAAGCAATCAAGCTCTCTGTGACCGGTTTTCGCTTTACGGGCAACACGGTATTCAGGAGCGAAGCCCTTCTTGATACCATCACAAAGAGGTTTGAACAGAATAAGATCAATCTTGAGAGGCCTCTCAGCTTCAGCGAGCTCAACGAAGCCAGCCAGGCGGTCAGTCAGCTGTATATCGATAATGGATATACAACTTCAGGGGCCTATATCCCAGTCCAGAGGATCAGCGATGGTGTCGTGGAGATTCGCATTGTCGAGGGCCGACTGGGAGATCTCTCGGTGGACGTCCAGAAGGGACGTTTGAAACCAGGATATGTACGTAGCCGAATTCTGAGGGCCAGCCGTGGGGCATTGAACCTAAACCGCCTGACTGATGAACTACGGCTGCTGCAAGTGAATCCCCTGATTCGCACCATCAAGGCCAACCTCAGTGCGAGCAGCACCCCTGGCCTCAGCAATCTGCAGGTGAATGTGGTCGGCGCCCCTACCCTGGCGGCAGCTGCTGCAATGGATAATGGCCGTAATCCCCAGACAGGGAGCTTCCGACGCGGCGTCGACCTCGGCATTGCCAGCGTGTTTGGCTATGGAGATGGACTGTCAATCACCTATCGCAACAGCGACGGCAGCAATGATGTCCTGGCCAGTTATCAGGTACCCATCAACAGCTCCGATCTTACTCTCACGCTCACCGGCCGGACCCTAGACAGCTGGATCATCCAGAAACCGCTTAGCGAACTCGACATTACATTCCTCTATCAGCAGTTCTTTGTGGGTTTGCGTCAACCCCTAATTCGACGGGTTGATGAGGAACTGGCGCTGGGCCTTGGTATCAATAGGCAATCCAGCAAAGGGCTCTTCCTCCAGGGCCTGCCGTATCCAGGGCGGGGTGTTGATCAAAACGGCGAGAGCCGAGTGACCACCCTCTCCTTCAGTCAAGACTGGACGCGACGCAGTACCAACCAGGTACTGTCACTGCGCTCGGAAGTCGGCGTCGGCCAGAACTGGTTCGATGCCACTACTCCCGCGTACTACCCGCAGGATCCCAACAGCCCGGATGCCCGATTCCTCTTCTGGCGAGCCGATTCGCAATACGTCCGCAAGCTCGGAACCAACACCTTGCTTGTGGCCCGTGGTCGGGCCCAGCTGGCTGATGGCCCTCTGCCTTCGGTGGAGCAATTCGGGCTGGGAGGGCTGGGCAGTGTGCAGGGATACCAGACCAACAGCCTTCTGACTGATAATGGCTTATTCGCTTCCCTTGAATTAGCCTTGCCAATCCTGAACTGGCAACAACGGCAAGGCACATTGCAGCTGGTGCCATTTACCGCTATTGGCCATGGCTGGGATGCTGGTCCAGGGATCCAGCCGGAGGTGAACGTGTTGGCATCTTTGGGGCTGGGGCTGCAGCTGCGGCTAGGTAGCAACTTCTTCGGCAGAGTGGATTACGCCCAGCGGCTAGGTCGAGCGCCATATTATGTGACTGATATATGGCAGGACCAGGCGATTCTTTTTACATTACGCCATGGTCTTTGATTTTCGTTTTTTGGTCATTCAGGCTCCAGTCCATCCTTGCCGCTGGCGACCAGCCCTGGGCTGGGTTGTCCCGAGAGCACTCGCCCTGCTGTTGGTGAGCGGCGGCGTGGCCGTTGCCGGCGATTCGATTCGCTCAGACGGGAAGATGGCTAAGCCCACAGTTGTATCCCGCAGCGAAGGCGGTGGCAAGACGACGTACTCCATCACCGGCGGTACTGCCCGTAAGAACGGTACCTACCTCTTTCACAGCTTCAACGCCTTTGATCTCAAGGCGAATGAAATAGGTCATTTCATCCAAGGCAATAGCGTTCAATCAATTTTCAGTCGCGTTACTGGCGGCACTCCATCACAGATCAATGGTCTAATCAAATCTGACGGGAGCGCCAGTCTGTATCTGATTAATCCCAAAGGGGTTGTATTTGGCCCAAATGCCAGCCTGGACGTGGGTGGGTCTTTCTTCGCCTCAACTGCCGACGCCCTGACATTTGGTGATGAGATTTTCTCTGCCACTGATAGCGAAGGCGATGCTCCACTGCTCACCACCGGCATCAATCCTGGCCTTCAGTTCGGCAGTGGAGGCGCTCAGTTGGCGGTAGCCGGCAGCCTTCAGGTACTGGATGGCAAGACGATCATCCTTGCCGCCGGCCCCAGCGACAGTGTGCAGGTGAGCGGAACCATTAAAGCCCCAGGCGGCTCGATCACCGTTGAAGGCGGTGATGTTGAAATCGGCAAAGCCAGCGGTCGCACCATCCTCCTGGCTGGAGACGGGGCACTGAAACCCGAGGAAGCAGAGGCACAGGCTCCCAATCTCACTGTGTTGGATGGCAGTAGCACGAACGAGAGCTCTCACCAAGCCATCGTCTTGAATGGTACGCAGCCAAATTCTTACATTCAGATTTACTCCAATCCAGATGATGGCACAACCACGCTCCGGGGAGTCAAGGCCGAAACAAGCAACACTGATAACGCCAAAACTTATATTGGCGTAGGAGGCACTTCTGAGGACGAGCTGTCGAGATACACAAATCTCGACGAATCAGTGGAATTGACGGCTGCTAACATCTATATCAGATCATCCGAGAAGACGCAGGATAGCTCGATCTTTACCGGAGAGATGCAGGACTTGCAGACTTCCTTCAACCTCAACTATTCTGAATTCAAGAAGAAAGTAGATCAGCTAAAAAATCCACTTAATAAGGTTTCGTTTATAGCTACTGGATCCACATCGAATGAAATTGAAGACTCCGGAAATATTTTGCTTAACTTTTCAGATGCCCCAAATAATGAGTATATTCTTGAAGACAAAGATGGTATTAAAGGCAGTCTGTCCTTCCAGGCCCGCCATGGCAATATTGACTTCAATAATGCCAAGATCACGATCAAGGCAAATTCAGATAACCAAGCTGGCCTATTTTTCTTAATTGCTGAAAACGGCATTATTCGCCTCGAGAATTCCGGCCTAGTTGCCGAGGGCTCCAACGGGAACATTAGCCTTGAAGCCGATAATACTAAAGGAATCGAGCTCATCAGCAACAGCCGAATTAGTACAAATATTTCCTCGAGCGAATCGGGTCAAAGCGCTGGAGATATCAAGCTAACTTCTGGCAGTCTCGAAATCCAGGATTCAGTTGTTACTTCTACTACTATGCTTGGACCTGCTAAAGGTGGCTCAATAACTGTCGATACTAGTTCACTCATCCTCAGAGGCGATTCTCAGCTCACCACCGAAACTTCTGGCCAAGGTAATGCCGGGAAGATCTTCCTGAACGCTCCTGATTCAGATCAAACATTCGCCGGTCGTGATCTATCGATTGAACTGTCAGATGGTTCTCAGATCAAGGCAAGTACGTCTTATTCTGGTCAATTATTAAGTGTTGATCCTGAGCAGCAAGCCAAAGGTGGCAGCATTGCGATCGGCACCAGCAATCACACTCTGACCATCGCCGGCCCAGGCTCCATCACCGCTGAAACTCAAGGCTCGGGCGATGGCGGCTTCCTCGATCTCAAAGGATCCTCCATCACCCTCAAGGAAGGTGCCCGCGCTACAACGGCGACTGCAGGTACCGGCAATGGCGG
>Ga0213858_10000717_pt1 | contig 15782 bp, 19 predicted proteins | sample PICome_FD_160122 | JGI IMG/M metagenome (GOLD analysis project Ga0213858, IMG submission 160122) | Coastal seawater microbial communities near Pivers Island, North Carolina, United States - PICO245 | ecosystem: Environmental > Aquatic > Marine > Coastal | place: USA: North Carolina | collected... | reverse complement strand
ACTCCAAATGCTTCAGCAGTCTCTTTAGGTAAGATACCTACATTTTTTGTTCTTTTATGAAACACTTCGTTTCCACCAATTAGATTTTGAAATTTGTCAGCAGCTTCAATGACTTTTTCCATTGCTAATTTGGTATCTCTATAAAATCCTGCAGGTAAGTCTTGAATATTCTTTTTTGTTGTAGGGCCAGAACCTGCAGCAGGCTTAACACCGCCAATTCTATTGAAATTAGGATGAAACCTTCCACCTGTAACTGATTCGATTAAATCTAGAACTCTTTCTCTATCCTCCATTGCATAAAATATTGGAGTTAGCGCTCCAACCTCAAGAGCGTAAGCGCCGTTAAAAACAAAATGTGAACAAATTCTCGCCATTTCAGTCAAAATTAATCTAATCTGCTTGGCGCGCTCTGGAACTTCTATCTCCATTAATCTTTCTGCACCAGCTATGAAAGGAATTTCATTTGAGAACCCTGCAACCCAGTCGATTCTATTAACAAGTGTTGTAATTTGAGGATAAGTTCTTACTTCGGCTAATTTTTCATAACCTCTATGCATGTAACCAAGAACTGGTTCGACATTGTATACCTTTTCTCCATCAACTTTGGCAACCAACCTCAAAACACCATGAGTAGATGGATGCTGTGGTCCAATATTTAAAGTCATATCTTCTGTTTCAATTTCTACAGAAACTGAAGCTTCAGATATACCTGGAATATTTCTTGGATCAATAGTATTTACCATTAAGATTCATCCCCTTCTGAATCTTCTGGCATACCTTCAACATCTACATCTCCAGGCCAAGGCTTTACCTCACGACTAATTAATTCGAAAGACTTAAGCATAGGGTTGCCTTCGTAACCATCTGGAAGATACAGTTTCGTTAAATTAGGGTGTCCCTCAAAGTCAATTCCAAACATTTCAAAGGCTTCTCTTTCATGCCAATTAGCACCAACATATACACCAACTAAGGAAGGTATTGAAGACTCCTCTTTAGTTATTGTTGTTGAAATTGTTATTAAGTTTGAATTATCAACACTAGAGAGACAAGTGACTATTTCAAATGAAGGAGTTACCTCTTCTTTGGGCGCGTCTCCTACTGAAACCTCATTGTCCCAATCAATTGCAGATAACCAAGAGAAATATTTAAGGTCAAATTTATCTCTAAGTAGTTCGTGAGATGAAATCCAATTTTCGACGTTAACCTTTATTGATATTGTTTCAAATTCATATGAAACGTCATCAAAATCTTCTTTAAGTTGGTTTAAAAATTCTTCCATTTTAAAGAGGCTCTACCTGCTTCTCTTCCCATTTAGACTTCATGTCCTCACCTTTGATTTTTTTCTGAAGAAGTATAATTCCCTCTTGCAAAGCTTCAGGTCTTGGAGGGCAGCCAGGTACATAAACATCAACTGGAATAAGTTGGTCAACTCCTTTAGTAACTGAATAAGAATCCCAATAAGGGCCACCACTGTTTGAACAAGAACCCATTGAAATAACATATTTTGGTTCAGGCATTTGATCATATAATCTTTTAACTGATGGAGCCATCTTGTCAGTTACGGTCCCAGCTACAATCATTAAGTCTGCTTGTCTAGGTGAAGCAGGAAGAGGAATAATGCCTAATCTCATGAAATCATGTCTAGGTCCACTGACTGCCATCACCTCAATTGCACAACATGCTAATCCAAACTGAAAGTACCACAGTGAATAAGATCTCGCCCAATTGAATACTGATGAAATAGGCTTAGGTAAACCAAATTTATCAACTACTCCCACTTTAAAACATCCTTCCTGATTGCATATATCAATCCAATAAGAAGTATAAAAATAAAAACAAACATTTCGATTAAACCAAAATATCCAAGTTTTTCCAAATTAATAGCCCATGGAAAGATAAATACTGCTTCAACGTCAAAGATAACAAATAGAAGTCCAAAAATATAATACCTTACATAAGTTTGGCTCCAACCTGTACCAACTGGATCAACACCGCACTCATAGGTAGTTAGTTTTTCAGCATAAGGTTTGTTTGGTCTTAGAACTGAAGCAAGTCCGACCAGAAGTAGCATAAAAAACATACCAAAGGCGAGTACCGCCCCCACAGTCACGTAATTCTGAAAATAAGAAATCATACTTATACTTTAGTCCAGCCTTAAAAAAGTTTAGTTTTTTCTGAAACGTTAGTGGAATTATTTTGTAAGATTTTTAGTAGTGAAATATCAACAATATTTAAAAAATTCAAACTTAAATACACTTATTAACGAAATTCTTTTTTATGTTGACGATAAAGTCTTTCGAAACACAAGTTCAAATCTTTTAAATTCAAAAATTAAAACAGCAGACACAATAAATTTAATTCTGGCTGATGGATTGGGATATGAAAACTTACTAAAGAGCAACTCTTATTTAAATAAGAATGTATCGTCATCTATTAATACAACCTTTCCATCTTCTACTAATGTTGCGTTAGCAACATTAGCATTTGCTAAGCTTCCCATTGAACATGGAATTTTAGGCTACTACTTATTTGATCAATCTACTGAAAGTGTTTTTAATGCACTAAATTTCAATAATGGTTCGGAGGTTTTTTTAAAAAATGACAAATTTCAAGAAAATATTTCTATTTGGGATATGTTTAAAGAAAATAAAATTTCATCTAACAATTTTCAACCAAGTTCTTTAGTCAATTCAGAGTTATCAAACCTTTTATATCGAAAGGAAAATACGATAGGATACAATGACTCAGATAATCTTGTTGAACTGTTTAACGACTCATTAGTATTGGAAAATAGATTTAATTTTATTTACTACCCAAACATAGATTTAGCTGCTCACATTTTTGGCGTTGAGAGTAAAGAATGGACTTCGGAATTAAATAAATTTGAAAATTTAGTTGAACAATTATCAAACATTAGTAATAAAAAATGCTTCACAATAATAACTGCTGATCATGGAGTAGTTAATATTCCAACCGAAAATAGACACAGGCTCGAATATGATGAAAAAATTAAAATTTACGGCGATCAAAGAAGTGTCTATATAAAAGGTAAAGAAAAAGACGTTAGAAAAGTTTTCAAAGATGTCCCTGGTGAACTTTTAACAAAAAGAGACATTGAGTATTTACTTGGTGAAACTAATGATAAATTTTTAAAATCTTACTATCCAGATTTTTGTTTTTTAGTTCAAGATAGTCACATAATTTACCCTCATCATTTAAACAATCAATTAGTTGGATATCACGGAGGCTTATCCTCAAAAGAAATAAAAATACCACTTATAGAAATTTCAAACTATTAAGTTAGTATCTAGATATGAAAAGATTATTATTCCTAAGTCTTCTAATGGTTTTTGTAATCAGTTGCTCAACAAGTTTAGATAGTTCAATTTCAACCGAACCTTTTTATGGAGAAGTATTTGAAGAGAGTGCAATGGTTAGATCTGACATTGCAATGGAAAATTCTTACGCTCAAGGTGATTACATCATTAAAAATGCTTATGCAAGTACAGATGTTACCTCATCAAATTTTGATACAACCATCGATGAAGTAAAAAACCTTTCAAAACAATATAGTGGCAATATTTCAAATACTTATCTTTCAACAAACTATCAAGGTCTAAAAAGCTATAGTATGACAATCAACGTACCCTCCGAGGAGTTTGAAAACTTTTTAGAAGATGTAGAGGAAGTTTCAAAATTTAAAAGCATCAACATAAATTCAAATGATGTGACAACTCAAGTACTTGATATAGACTCTAGACTTAAATCACTAATCGAAGAAAAAATCGCTTTAGAAAAAATTAAAGAAGAGGCAACTTCAACATCTGACAAATTACAGGTCCAATCTCAACTCAGATACATAAATCAAGATATTGAAATTTTTCAAAATCAAAAAGAATACTATGAAAATGCGACATCATACTCAACACTGTCTCTTGATATAAGAGAGGGCTCAGGAGTGACATTGTTTTCATGGAATTACTATGTGCAAAGAGCTTTAATGTGGGTCGAAGGGATAGTTGGTATTTCAGTATCTCTATCGATAATTGTGATACCAATAATTCTTTTATTTTTCTTAATTAAAAAAATTAGAAAAAAATAATGGCGCTTTCCTACATAGGAATGTTGTTAATTTTTGTTATTGCAATATATTTATTTAAAAATATAAAGTAATTAATTAGGTTGGTAAGTTCCAAAGAATACCTGCCAAGCTAGACATGTTTTAGCAAGTAAACTGAGCCAAATGTAAGCTCTTTCACCATATAGGTAATCTTTCCACTTTCCAACTTCCTTGTATTGCAAAATCATATTTATTGAAAAGGTGTTAAAAAAGAGAAATATACTTACAAATATCCAAACTACAAATTGAGGAACTCCTTGAGGGTTTGCATCTGTTGCAACACCGTCACCAATTAAGTTAACAAAAATAAATATCCATGGAGCAACTCCTACGAGGCAACCCATAATGTAGCTTGTCCAATCTACTTTTTCAGTATATTGATTATGGACTTCCATCATCCATCCAAACCAACACATTGCCGCATTCATGAAAAATATACCTAGAAGTGCCCAAATGTCATATATTCCAACTAATAAAGCAATCAAAACAATCATTACAGATGCGCTTATTGAATATTCAATCCAACGAACTTTATTAATTCCTTTAGATAAGTCTTCTTTATATTTCCCATAAAATGGACCTGAAATCAAATAATGAGCTACAGCAGAAGCTAAGAGAAATGTTGCAACTGCTGGACCGAAGTTTGTTACCTCTGTCCAGATTTCTAATTCAGGCACCAAAGCAAAGCTTGATGGGTCCTCAGGAGAACCAACACCAACTAATTGTGTAAGAGTTATGGGTACAACAAAATCAGAATTTACAACTGTACCAAGCCAAAAAAGCAATCCACCTTGAATTAAATGTACAGTTCCCATTACAATATTAAATCTTCTTAATTTAGAAATTTTCTGTTCCATACTTCTCCTTGAACTTATTAACTTAAGTTTAGTTTTAAACGTATTATTAACTTATGGATAATCAATTTATTTTTTCAGAAATTGAATCAATGATTTTTGAGATTGAAACTCAAATAAAATCACTTGCCAACTCCAGAGAATATATTGCAGAAGGTGATTTAACTAGAGCAATTAATAAATTGTCTGAACTTGAAATTGAACTTCAATCTTTGGCAGGTAGAGTAGCCTTTATTAAATCAAACCTTTGATGGAAAAATCGTAATATCTGAAATCTCAATACTTACCCTGTCCCCTGATTGATATAAAGTATTTGGAAGAGACCTAGCTCTAAAAACTTCACCTTTACTATTTTGAAATGAAACTACTTGGTCATGGCCATAAAAAGTACATTCTTTAACTAGATAGTTTCCTTCTTCATCTATTAATAGCTTTATACACTCTGGTCTAATAGAGACCTCCAAAGCACCATCTAGATCACAACTAAATGCTCCCAAGGCTGTTTCTACCTTACCATTTGTAGAGTAACCCTTTAAGATATTTGGATCACCAACAGAGTTGGCTACTTTCTTGCTTACTGGTTTGAGATAAATGTCTTGAGGTGTAGCGCTTTGAATCACTTTACCATTTTCAAGCACACTTACAACATCGCATACTGACAATGCCTCTTCTTGATCGTGGGTAACTAATATGGCAGTTGTTTCAGTTGATCTTAGTAAGTTGACTACTTCCTCCCTAAGTTCTCTAGCCATTTGTGCATCAAGACTTGTAAATGGTTCGTCAAGAAGGATGACTTTGGGTTTAGGTGCTAAAGCCCTCGCTAAAGCTACTCTTTGTTGCTGTCCTCCTGAAAGCTCTTGTGGGAACTTGAGTCGTAAATCGGATAAGTTGCAAAGCTCTAAGACTTCATTGAGCCTTCCGTCTTTGATATCATTTTGACTTAAACCAAAAGCTACATTTTTTTCTACATTTAAATGTGGAAATAGAGCATAATCTTGAAAAACCATACCAACTTTTCTATCTTCTGGAGAAACGAAAATTTCACTACTAGAAATAATTTCGTTTCGCATTTCAATTATTCCTTCATCAGGTCTGTCAAATCCAGCAATTAGCCTCAAGAGAGTAGTCTTTCCAGAACCAGATGCCCCAAGAATGCCTACAATAGATCCGTTCCATACATCTAAATTAAAATCATCTAGAATAACTTCTTTTCCAAAAGATTTGGAAACTGATCTTGCTCTGATTATAAGATTGTCAAATGCCATTAATTTTTTAAACTTCCAGTACTAAGTATATATGTAGGTATCGCACTAACTAAAAGCAAAATTATTGAAGAATATGATGCTTGAGTATACAGACCTTCTGATGCGTTAGACCATATGTCAATAGCTAGAGTATTAAACCCCGTTGGTCTTAAAAGTAACGTTTGTGGAAGTTCTTTCATTGTTGAGAGAAAAACTAAAGCCGCACCTGAAGACATACCTGAAAAAATTAAAGGAAAGGTTATTTTTGTAAAAGTTTTTAACTTATTCATTCCTAATCCAGAACTAGCCTCTAAATAACTTCTTTTAACTTGCTCCATAGAAGCTTTTCCTGAGCCAATAACTTGTGGAAGGAAAACTATTACATATGAAAATATGAGTGTAAAAAAAGTTTGGTAAATAGAAGGGATTAATTTGATCGTTATAAATAGTAGGGCAACTCCGACTGCAATATGTGGTAAGCCGTACAAACTGAGTAGAATTCTTTCAAAAAATCGCGAAAACTTCGAGTTTTGCTGTGAAAGCATAACCACTATAGGTATTGCAATAATCATTGCAAATATAGAGGAAGATATTGCAGTAGTTAATGAACCAAAAAATCCTTCAAAAACACTGGAAATTAAATTACCTCCATTAGCACCTTTTACAACCCAGTATGAAAGCACACTTATTGGAATTATTAAACCAAAAGTTATCAGTATTGAAAAGAAAGAATATGCTAACAGCTTGCCTTTTGAGCTTAAAGGAATTTTTTTGGACATCCTAGGTGTACCACTAACTTTTTGAGAATAATTAATTCTTCCTCCTCTCTGTGTGTAACTAATGACAAGAGAAAGCATTATCAAAATGATTGAATAAAAAATTAGAGGATCTCCATTTATGTCTATGGTGTAATACGAATAAATAGCTTTTGTTAAAGTACTGTAATTCATCAAAGAGACAGCGCCAAAATCAGACAATACATATAGCCCAACCAATAGTCCTGAGTAAATTATTGGTTGTTTGAGTCTTGGTAATATAACTCTTGAATAAATTGAAAATCCACTTATTCCTAATGATCTTGCTGCGTCTTCAACGGTAGCATCTAAATTTCTTAGTGCACTTGTGCAAATTATTAAAACATACGGATATGTAAACAATGTAAGAACAATCCAACTTCCAATAAAACCACTCAAGCCACTAAATTGATTAGAACTTGAATTTAAGAAAAATTGAACAAATAAACCCTTTGAAGAAAAAGTAGAAACATAAGTTAATGCACCTATATAGGAAGGTATTACAAGTGGCAAAACTGAAAGAGTAAACAATAGTTTTGATCTATAAAGTTCATATCTAGTTGTAAGAATTGAAACACAAAGACCCAAAGCTGTGCTTGATATAACTACAACTACAAACAAAGTCAATGTATTAAATACTAAAGTTCCTAAATTCCAAGATGAATATTCAATTATTTCAATATTTGAAAAATTCATGACTCTCCATAAAAGAAAAAATATCGGAGATGTGAGAATAAGTAATAAACTTGAATTAACTAAAAGAATGGACTTTGGGGTTTTCACTATTTAATAAGAATAAATTATATTTATTTTTTTATAAAGAACAATTTGTTCTTATAACTTAAAAGCCCGCTTTAGCAATCAATTCAATTGCCTTGGATTGAAACTTTGAAAGCTTTTCCCAGTTAATATTTTTTGGTGAGTTTAGAGAGTCTAAGCTAGGTAATTCTGAGTTATCATCAAAGTTTTTGGCTAAAGGAAATTCATAAGTATTATTTAAAAAAGCTTTTTGAGCATATTCAGAATGAAGAAAGTCAATTAGCTTTAATGCTGCATCTTTGTTTTTACTTGTTGAAAGTACGCCAATTCCAGATGGCATAACCAAAGCACCACAGCCTTCCGCCATATACAAATTTACAATATTGTTTGAGCTATTTTCAGCATTAAATCTTAAAGTGTAATAGTGATTTACCAAACCTATTTCTAGTTCTCCCGCATCGACTGCTGCAACTTGTGGAGAATTCTTTGGATACTCTGAATAGTCTAAATTGTTAATTCCCTTTAACCATTCAAAAGTTTTTTCCTCACCATCTAAATAAACCATACAAGAAATCATTGTTATAAATGATGAGTTTGTTGGAGCTAATCCTAATCTGCCTCTGTATTTTTCTTGATTAAGGTCATATAAACTATTGGGAACTCCATTATCTAATTGATAGCTTGATTTAACTACAAGCGAACGAGATCTACCAGATACTCCAACCCATAATCCGTTACTGTCAACAGCCCAACTAGGAACCTTTTCTAAGGTACTTTCCGAAATATTGTCAAACAAACCCTCGCTAGCAACCAAACTTAAGCTAACTGGATCTTGAGAATAAAATATATCTGCAGGAGAATTTTCACCTTCTAAAATTATAGTTCCAGCAAGCTCATTACTATTTGCATATCTAACTTCAACTTTAATTCCGGTTTCATTTGTAAACTCTGTAAAAATTTCAGATACTAAGCTTTCTTGTCTACCGCTGTAAATTACTAGGGAGTTTTCATTATCACCAGATTGAACACAAGATGTGAGCGTTACAAGAAGAGCAAAAGCTACTTTGTTAATTCTAAAATACTTATTCAATAGTTGCTTTATCGTTTCTTTTAAACTTGATAGGTTTTAAAAGAAATTTTCCACCATTGCGAACTAACCACATAAAACCAGCGAGTAAGTAAGCATAGGGACACATCATATTACTAATATATTACAAGAGTATTTAAAATAAATAAAATGCAAAAAGATCCGAAACTTGTTAGAAAATACGAGCCTGTACTCTGGTTGTTATTTTTTGGATTAACATTTGCTGTAGGCTGTCCAGCTTTTTAGTCTTTTCAATTTATCATTTATTCGGTAAATTTTTAATATTAATATGTGGAAGAATTTTTAAACAACATACCTTATAACTTATTGATTACACTTTCTACTGGAATATTAGTTTTTGTAGTTTTGTATAAATTTTTTCCTAAGCTATTTATCAAAATACACAAACCAATTTTTTTCTCAATAGGTATCCTTTCTCTTAGCTTAGGTTATGTTGGAATTGTTGTACCTGGTCTTCCTACCACAGTATTTATTTTGATTTCAGCATGGGCATTTTCGAAGTGTTCTGACAGATTCACACTCTGGTTAGAAAACCATAAAATATTTGGTCCAATGATTTTGAATTGGAAAACATATAGAGGTCTTTCAAGAAGGGCAAAAAAACTTGCGCTTTCAATGATTGTGCCAACATTTGCTATAACTATTTACTACGCTTTTTCTTTAGTCGGAGATATTATTTTTGGTTCATTTGGATTAGGTCTATGTCTTTGGTTAGCGACGAGACCTGAGCCTCCAATTAAATCTGCAAATTAATCAGCTTCGGGAATTTGATATCCTATAGGTGACACCTTTTCCAATTCAAACACGTCTCTTGACTGCGCTTCATAGTTTAGACCAATAGAAATTTGATCACCTTCTATAACGCGATTTCCGTGCTCATCTAATCTGGCATTCATTGTTGCTTTTTTTCCAGACTTACAAATTGTTTTGATTTCAGACATTTCATCAGCCCAAGCCAATAAGTAAACACTTCCAGGAAAAGGCTCTCCTCTAAAATCTGACCTAAGCCCATAACATAAAACAGGAATCTTTAACTTATCTACAACAAGTGTTAACTGCAGAACTTGTTTTGGGCTTAAAAACTGTGCTTCATCAACTAACACACATGATAACTTTTCTCTTTGATGTTCGTGAGCAGTCCATACATAAAGGTCGTCCTCTTCAGTAAAAATCTCGCATTCTCTATCAAGACCAATACGCGAAGTTATCCTACCTTCACCATATCTATCGTCTAACTTTGGAGTAAATAATATAGTCTTCATATTTCTTTCCTCATAGTTATGAGCAGATTGAAGTAGTGTGGTGCTTTTTCCAGCATTCATTGCTGAGTAATAAAAATATAATTTTGCCATTTGAGTCTATATTAATATATTGAAAAATAGTTTTTTAGATTACTGCAACAATTCTGCCAACAGTTTTTCTAGAACCAATCAAATCAAGATACTTTACAATTTCATTAAATTTTATAGTTTTATAAATTGGGTCAATATTTTTATTGATGTATTCTTCGAAAATAAAATCCATTCTTTCTTTTAAATAATCTCTATTTTGATTTTCAAAACTAATCATAAATACACCCATTACTGAAATATTTTTTACCAGTAAATAGCTCAAGATTTGTTTAGGAATATTTCCACTTGCGAAACCAACTATCAAAGCTCTGCCTTCTGATCTTAAGAGTCTAATTCCATTCTCATAAGCCTCCCCACCAACTTGATCGTAAAATACATCTATTGGTTTTGATCCAAAATTATTTTCAATGACTTCTTTTAAATTTTCTTCTTGATAGTTAACAACTAAATCAGGATTATATTTTGAAACTAATAATTTTTTTTCTTCACTTCCTACAGCAGCAATTACCTTTGCACCCATGTTTTTTGCAATTTGAACAGCTGAAAGGCCTACCCCTCCAGCTGCTGCATTGATTAAAACTGTTTCATTTTTCTGGAGATTAGCTCTTCTAACTAATGCGAAATCGGAAGTTAAATATGCCATTAATATTGCTGCTCCAGCCTCAAAAGATATTTTATCAGGTAGTTTGTAAGTCAAGTTTTCTGAGGATATACAGAGCTCTCCAAAGCTTCCATACCTACCTGAACGAAATACAGTAGTAGCACCGACAACTCTATCACCTACTTTAAATCTGCTTCCTTCACTAACCTCTCTAACTATTCCAGCGACTTCAAAACCAGGTACAAAAGGAACACTCGGATTGGATTGATACATTCCACTTGAGAGAAGCAAATCAGCAAAATTAAGTGTTGCGGCTTTTGTCTCTATTAATATTTCGTTTTCATTGACTGGCGGTCTTTCGATTTTTTTATATTTTAAATTATTAAATGCGCTAACTTCTGACTGAATCCAAGCTGAGTATTCTTCCATACTTAAATTCTAATAAAATAAACTTCTGTTAATATTTTTTTATGTATGAAATTCTATTATTAGTTCATCTTATTTCAGCATCTGTATGGCTGGGTGGAATGATTTTAATGGGCGCATTTGTTCCAGTCTTAAAAAATTTTGAAAATGGAAGTGTTGTAACAAAATCCTTAGCTCAAAGGTTTGGTCAAATTGGGTGGTCTGTTTATATACTTTCATTATTTACTGGGATGGGAATGTACCTTTATGCATGGAATTCTTCAGTAATCAATAATTACTTTCATATAAAAATGGGACTCTTTTTATTAGCAGGTGCTCTTACTTTTGCTCATTCAAAATTTACAAACTTAAAACCTCAGTTCAAAGGGATGATTCAGGGTTTAATTTTGTTAAGTACTATAGGAATTTTTTATTCCGCAATAATGTTTTCAGGGTAAATCTTTCAATTCCTCAATTTCAGATTCACTTATAACACCTTCACCTCTTAACAATATTGAGCTAGTACCTTTCTTAACCATGAACCAATAAATTGTATCTTCATTAGGTATATCTAATGCATTTCTAAGTTCTTCTTTATTTAAATATACAGTTATGGTTCTGTCTCTTACAAAATCATCTCTAATAGCGGCTCTCATCGTTCCATCTAAGTACATCTGACCTAATTTATTAAAAGGCCCAATTGTTGGAACTTCGATAATGTTATATCTCTCGTCTAGATCATTCAATTCTAGGCTTTCTATTGTTTCATCAACAAGAGGCTGGTGCCATTGTTGGAAAGCCAGTATTACAATTAAATCTCTTTCAACAAAATCATCAGGGACTTTCTTACTTACTTTATTTAGATTATTGCCTTCAATGGTTGGAAAAATTCCAATTTCTTTAACTATGGCTTCACCTCCAGAACAAAATGAAAATAGAAGAAGTAGGATACAAAATTTAAACAGGACCGAGAATTTTTTCAAGTTCATAAATATTGTCCATTAAAGATTTAAATTTGCTATTCAAAAATGGTCCCAGTAAAACAAAAATTCCTTTAAATTTAACATTTACTGAATAAGTTAACTCTGTGCCTTTATTATTGGCAGATAAAAATACAGTGTCCGTAAGAACCATAAATTTATTTTCAGCTTGTAAAGCAGCTCTTAAAGGAGGTCCCCACTCCACAATTTTATAATCTAGCTCCATATCTTTTTCATTAAATTTAGTTTTTACATTAAAAATACTGCCTTCTCTTAGTGGTTCTTTTGTAACAAGTTCAACAATATCGTGGGGATTCCATTTATCTAGATTTCTAAAATCAGCAACAAAATCAAATGTATCTTGTATATCGCTTTTAACAGTTATTGTTTTTGAATACGTTGGCATATATTAATTTTACGATAACCTAACTTTTACTAAAAAAATTATCTAAGATTTAAAGATCTTTTTCTAAATCCAATAAAACCTATTGCCAAAAATAAAAATATTTTACTCAACACAAGTAACAAATCGCCAGAAGCTAAACCATCTTGATATGGATTACCATAAGCTCCAAATGATGAGATGTTTTCATCAACCCACAAAAATAAGTCGTTGGTACTTTGTAGTGAATTAGATAAATACTCCAAAGCCATCAAGCCACCACCAAACGCCCAAGCCATAGATGACTTTCCTGTATAGGCTCCAGCTGCAAATCCAAGAACACCAAAACTAACACCTGCCAACGCTCCCTGAAGTGTTGCTTTCATCAATGGTGCATATTCAAGAGTTTGGCTTAATTCCATTGTTGCAATTGGAATAAACATAATATTTGTCCAAGAAAATGTTACAAACAATCCAAAGAACAATGCAACAATTGCTTGTGAGAAATAGACTGTGCTTCTTGTCATTGGTAAAGATGCAACAAATTCAAAAGTTCCGTCTTCTTCAGCTTTAGAACCGAGTTTGTTTAAAAGAATTATTGTAGCTATTCCAATCAAAATAGGTACAAAAGGAATCATTACATATGTAGTAACCATCCCTTCTAAAGTAAATACGTTATCCCAATCAGAAATACCTAATAAATTCATCATCACATCGTTTTCTGACATACCTCTAAATGCTTCCCTTTGGGTGTCTATTAACAAACTCTCAACACTGGAGTTAGCAAAAGCTAAAGGAAGTATTACTAAGTAGAGACCACCAGCAATGGCCCAATTTAAAATAAATTTTCTTGGAACAGTGAGCATATATTTCAAATAATTAAACATAACTATTCTCTCCTATCATAAAATTTAAAAAATGCATCTTCTAAATCTTCACCATCTTCTTTGGCTTGGATTGAAAATGTTTCGTATGTTTCGTCATAAACTTTTGATCCATCTTTTAATACCGCCATTGAGTCAGCAACTTTTTCAACTTCAGAAATTATGTGTGAAGAAAGCAATATTGAAGCTCCATCTTCTGCAAACTTTTTAATTATTTCAAAAAAAGTTCTCTGATGAAATGGATCTAAACCAGAAGTTGGCTCATCAAGTATTAAAGCCTTTGGTTTATGAAGTAAAGCAAGAATTAGAGCAACTTTTTGTCTATTGCCTTTAGACAATTCTTTCAAAGACTGTTCTATCTCTAATTCAAATTTTTCCGCTAATTCCATAGCGTAATCTGTTGAGTGACTCCTCATATCAGCACCCAGTTTGAATAAAGTTTTTGAGTTTAAATTTTGGGGAAGTTGAGGATCTCCTGGAAGGTACCCTATTATTTTTTTTGCATCAACAGGATTCTCTAAAGTATCAATACCTTCAACTTTCAAAATACCTTCTGAGGGGATTAGAAATCCCATAAGACTTCTCATTGTTGTTGACTTGCCAGCACCATTAGGTCCTAAAAGTCCTTTTACCTCTCCATTTTGTACAGAAATACTAATATTTGAAACGCCTTTACCATTTTTGTATTTCATAGTTAGATCTTTAATATCAATCATATTTTTATTCTATATAAAAGAATCGATTGTAAGAAACTAGAAATTGATTATTACGAATTTTCTTTTTTTTGTTTATTTCTTAACCAAGTGAGGAGTAATGCCGGAATTAAAAACATTAGCATTTCATCCCATCCTCCCTGGTGATGCATTACTGGTAAAGGTGTAATTTTAGAAAGCATCAGAGATAGCTTTCAACCATCCATCTTGTAATGTTTATTAATGTATTTGGGAATAAACCTAAAGCTATTGTTAGGCCAGACAGTATTATTAATACAAGTTTGTCAGAAAGTGTTGTTGAAATAATTGATAACTCTTTTTCTGACTTTTCAATTGAGGCTACCCATACTGGCTTTAGATAAAAATAAAAACCTGCAACTGTAGACAACATAAGTACAACTACTAAAGTGTATTTTTCGTAAGACCATAAGTTTGTAATCAAAATAAACTTGGACACAAACCCACTAGTTAAAGGTAATCCAGCTACTCCCAACATAAATACTGAGAATGCAATTGTTATTAATTTATTGTTTTTGAATAAGCCACTTAAGTTTTCAACTGAAAAATTTGAACCTAATGAACCAGAGATAAGGCTAAAAATATAAAATAAACCTATTAGTTGAATTACGTAAGTAACTAAATAAAACACAGATGCACTTATTCCATTTATTCCTGAAGTAATTCCAGATAAGATAAAACCAGATTGAATAACACCACTGTAGGCGATGAGTCTTTTTAAATCGGTTTGATTCGTAGCAAAAAGTGCTCCAAACAGTGCTGAGAGAATTACTACAGCTGCAAAGAACAATTCAAATTTGTCAATAACAAATCTTATTGAGACTGCTGATAATCTTGCAAGAACTATAAATGATGAAACTTTTGCTACAGATGCCATATATCCTACATAGCCTGTAGGTGATCCTTGGTAGACATCCGGTGCCCATGCTTGGAATGGTGCAGCTGCAACCTTAAATAACAATCCAACAATTATCAATAACATACCTATCAAGCTGGTAAGAGGTACATTATCTGAACCAATGAAGCTGATAGCTATAGAGGTTTCATATATACCAGTTATTGATAAAGAAACATACAACAAAGCAACTCCGTAAATCAAAATGCAAGAGGCTAAAGATCCTAATAAGAAATACTTTAAAGATGCTTCATTGCTTAATCTATCACCTCTATTTAATCCAGCCAAAGCGTATAAACTGATTGATCCAATTTCAAGACCAATAAATAGCATAATGAAATTTTCTGAATCCATCATTAACATAAATCCAGCAGCGGACATAAGTATTAGAATCACAGCTTCTGTCGTCTTACCTTCTAGTTTGCTTGATGCACTCCAGTAGGAGTTAAACAAAAATAACAGAACAAAACTTATGACGGTATTTCCAATAAGAGAGAACTCATCTAGTAAAATTTTTTCACTGAAATATGACGAAATACCATCCGTTAAGAAAAGTCCAAACTTTAGGAACGTTGTCAATAAAGTAAAAACAACTCCAACAAATGTAATACCTTTTTTAATCTTCATTGACATTGGTACGGTGATTGTTGCAAATAAAAGTACCAAAGCAGTT
>Ga0213858_10000716_pt1 | contig 15803 bp, 13 predicted proteins | sample PICome_FD_160122 | JGI IMG/M metagenome (GOLD analysis project Ga0213858, IMG submission 160122) | Coastal seawater microbial communities near Pivers Island, North Carolina, United States - PICO245 | ecosystem: Environmental > Aquatic > Marine > Coastal | place: USA: North Carolina | collected... | reverse complement strand
TGACCTTAAACGACGCATGATCCAACTCAACAACCTGTGGCGCGGACGTGGGCTGCGCGGTATCTACATCGAGGACAAAGCCTCTGGTCAGTCACTCATACAGGAACTCCAACGCGAGAGCGGCGTCTCCGTAATCCCGTACAAGGTCAACAATGACAAAGTGGCACGCCTGAATGCCGTACTCCCTCTCATCGAGGGCGGTCGCGTACTGCTGCCAGAAAAAGCAGACTGGCTCGATCAATTCTATGATGAGTGCCAAACCTTCCCCTCTGGTACGCACGACGATCAGATCGACGCCCTATCAATCGGCCTCGATGTACTCGCCCGTACGCCCTCCACAGGCGAATACTATCGCCCCCCAACAATCCCACTCCCAAAGGAAACGGAAAGTCTATGGCGAACCACATCCGATCTCTCTTCCCAGCAATGGCGTGGGTGGGGTGAATAGGGACGACTAAGGCTGTGCTGCGAGGGTAAATAAGCGTATGACCCTGACAACGACAAATTATCGCGCCGAGTATGTACCCGACACCGACGGTATCGTGGTGGACTTGTCCAGCCTTGCGGACAAGTTGCTTGCGTATGAGGACATCAGTTCCGATCTCAATGAGCATCAGGAGCAACGCCTCGTCGATTACATAAAGGCAGCCATGCAGATGTCGTACGACCGCATTTCGCGTCGTTACGATCATTGGAGCCAAGCCGACCGCGCCCACGACGTATATGTCAGGCCAGATGCCACCGCCTTCCGCGAGAAGGCAGTTATAGCAGATACGCGTGCCATCGCAGACACGGTACTCACCTACTTGATGGCGGCCCTGACGGGCCGTAATCCGATGTTCCAGATGGAAGGCTTGAACCGAAACTCACGCCAGTCGTCTGCAATTATTGAGCGCCTGCTTCATCAGCAGATGCGCCGTACAGCAGGAGAAGCTCGTGTCGCGCAACATCTTTTGGACAGCATTCGGTACGGATACGCACCCACAAAAATTACGTGGGATGCTCAAACCCGCACGAACGAAATCACCAACTTCGATCCGCGTCGCGTATTCCACGACCCCCGCGTCCAATGGGGTGACTGGGAGAAGATGCAGTACGTCATCTTCTCAGATTACTCTTCCTACGATGCCTTGGTGCAAACAGGCTTATACCCTAAACTCCAAAAGTTCCCCGCGCTCAGAAACAGGCTCACACCTCCTGCTGGTGGGTGGGACGGACACCGTTGGCACGGGGAAGCGGGACGAGGATTAAGTATTGACCCCGCCGAGCGCAACAAGCGCGAGAGCGGTGGCACCTTCTTCACACTTGGCGACAGCCGTGTCATCGACGAATGCTGGCTGCGTCTCGCGGGTTACGAGGTAAACCTACCACAACTCGACCACGTTTGGCTTTGCGCCACTGTCCTCGACGAAAACGTGATCATTCGCCTTCAACTCAACCCATATGGTCGCCAGTTCCCAGTGACCATAGGCGGCCTGTACCACGACGCCCATAAAACATATTCGCAATCTCTGTATGACCTCCTCCTACCATTACATGATATTGCTACTTGGCTGCTCCGCAGCCGTGTCGACAACGTACAGGCTGCTCTTTCCAACCTGATCTTTGTAGACCCCACGCAAATCGCCATCGGTGATCTCATAGACAGGAACCCGCACGGTCTCGTACGCACTCTTCCTGGGGCGGACATCGGCAAGGGCGTATTCATCGCCAAAGTACCAGACGTCACGCAGGGTCATTGGCGGGACATCGAGGCAATGTCTGGCCTCAAACAGCGACTGTCAGCCGCGTCGGACGCACAACAAGGTATGCCAACAGCCGAAGGTGGCGTGCGCACGGCGACAGAAATACAGCGCCTCACCCAGCTTGGCTCCCAGCGCCTTGGCGTACTCTCACGCGTTATCAGCGCCACGTCGATCCGACCGATGGTACGCATGATGGTTGCGAACGTACAAGACTTCTTCTCTCCCGAAGGCTCCATACGTATCAGCGAGAACGACAGCGCCAGCACCGTCGCCAATATGGTGAAGGACGGCTACCTCGACTTCAAGCTGGCGGACATACAGGGCGAAATAGACTACCTCGTCGTGGATGGCACGCTTCCGCTCGAACCCACACGCAACGCTGAAACGTGGATCAACATGCTCAAAATCCTCAACGAGACGGGCATGGCGATGGAGTACAACGCAGGCAAGGTTGTGGAAGAAGCGATACGCAGCATGGGCGTATCCGACCTTGAGCAATTTAAAATCTCAAAGGAGCAGTCGGCGGCTGGCCCTACACCTTCACAGAAAATGATGATGCTGGAGAAAATGCGTGGTGCATCCGTACAGCCACAGGAAAACGTGGAACAGGAAGTCCAGAAGGGCAACCTCGTTCCCATGAAGGAAATGCAGAGGTAATATATGCCAACTCGTGTCCCGTCCGAACAGCTTACTTTCCGTTCTGCCAACTCAGGCAATCAGGTTCTCGACACATATCTTGAAAACGCGGAAATCGGCGGTCAAACCCTAGCCACGCTCCTTGGAAAAATCTTTAATTCTTCCGACGGCAGCATCGACGTGTTCACATTCACGTACGACAACACTGCTGGCGCAGAAAAGATCAACCTGCAAATCGGCACCAACGGTACGCCAACTGAAATTGCGTCCTTTTCGCAATTCTTTACGGACATCAACGGCGTCAAAACAGCCACGCAAAACCTGCTTGACCAGTTCGATGACACGTACCTCGGTGCAAAGTCTGCTGATCCAACCGCTGACAACGACGGTGACGCCCTCACAACGGGCGATATATACTTCAACACCACAGACAACGTCTTGAAATTCTACAGCGGCTCTGCATGGGTCGCGCCAGAGAGCATTGCGTCCGCATCTGCCACGGCTGCCCAAACATCCGCCACGAATGCCGCCACCTCAGAGACAAATGCTGCCACATCAGCCACCAACGCCGCTACGAGCGAAACAAATGCTGCCACGTCAGAGACGAACGCAGGTACATCAGCCACAAGCGCGTCCGCGTCCCAAACCGCCGCTGCCAATTCTGCGACAAGCGCCTCCACATCTGCTTCAAATGCATCAAGCAGCGCCAGTACAGCCACCACAAAGGCTGGTGAAGCCTCCACAAGTGCCACCAACGCAGCCACAAGTGAGACAAATGCTGCTACTTCAGCAACAAATGCGGCGACCTCCGCTACAAACGCTGCCACATCGGAAACAAATGCCGCCACATCCGCGACAAACGCATCAAATTCAGCCACTGCTGCCTCTACATCAGAGGGAAATGCGTCCACATCGGCGTCTGCCGCCGCCTCAAGTGCGACCGCAGCCGCGACAAGCGCCACAAATGCGTCAAATTCAGCGACAGCGGCATCCAACTCTGCATCAAGCGCATCCACAAGCGCAACAAATGCGGCAACATCGGAGACAAACGCCGCGACAAGCGCGTCAAACGCTTCAACTTCGGCAACAAGCGCAGCCGCCAACTACGACAGCTTCGATGACCGCTTCCTTGGCGCTAAAAGCTCGGACCCCACCACCGACAACGACGGTGATGCCCTGTTAACAGGGGCTTTATACTGGAACACAACGACCAATGGCTTGAATGTCTACAGTGGTTCGTCGTGGGTTGACGTTAGTGATCAAGTTTCAAGCGCCGCAACGTCTGCCACCAATGCCGCAACGAGTGCAACCAGCGCGGCAACGTCGGCAAGCAGCGCACAAACGTCAGCAACCAACGCTGGTCAGAGCGCAATCAGTGCGGTGAACAGCGCGACAGCAGCCGCATCCAGTGCATCCGCCGCATCGACCAGCGAAACCAACGCAGGCACCAGTGAAACGAACGCATCGACAAGTGCGACCAACGCTGCAACCAGCGCAAACGCTGCATCGTCAAGTGCAACGGCAGCCGCCGCATCCTATGACGCATTTGACGACAGATATTTGGGTTCAAAGTCATCTGATCCGTCCACAGACAATGATGGTGACGCTTTATTGACTGGAGCTTTGTACTACAACACGACAACAGATGATTTGCGTGTATATAATGGCTCGGCGTGGCAAGTTGCGGCAGCGAGCGCGTCATCTTTTCTGACAACAACGGGCGGTACGCTAACGGGCGACTTGAACGGAACCAATGTCACGCTGTCTGGCTACTTGCGCGGTCCATCTTCCTTCACAATCGACCCCGCCGCACACGGCAACAACACGGGTACGGTGGTCATTGCGGGTAATTTGCAGGTTGATGGCTCCAGCACAACTATCAACAGCACGACAGTCGCCGTTGACGACTTAAATCTTACGGTTGCGTCTGGCGCTGCGAATGCCGCTGCCGCAAACGGCGCTGGCCTTACGGTAGATGGCGCAAATGCCACCTTCACGTACGCATCTTCGGGTGACAAGTGGCAACTGAACAAGCCTCTGGACGTATCAGGTAATATCATAGTGTCAGGTACGGTCGATGGTCGCGACATTGCCACCGACGGCACAAAGCTCGACGGTATCGAGGCCAACGCCAAGGACGATCAAACAATTTCAACGGGAGGCGGACTGTCTGGCGGCGGTACGGGCAACGTAACCATAAGCCACGCCGACACATCTAGCCAAGCGTCAAGCAACAACAGCGGTCGTACGTACATCCAAGACATCACGCTCGACACGTACGGACACGTGACGGGTCTCTCGACAGCGACGGAGACTGTCGTCAACACAGATACGAACACGACGTCTCTACCTATTGAGAACAGTTCGGGAACCACCCAATTCACCGCAACAGACAGCACGGGGCTACAGTTTGCTTCTTCGGGTGGAGCCTCAATAGCGTTCGACAGTACCAACAGGCGCGTTACGATTGGCGCTACTAACACAAACACCAACCAGCTTACCACGTTCCAAGTCGAAGATGGCGACGGAACAGAGGTTACGATCTCGCAGGGAAAAGAGTGGAAGTTTGTTGAGGGTGGCGGCATCGACATCAACTGGACAGACACCTCAACAGGTTCTGACGCCGACCCATACGACTTAACGTTCACTCACGCCGACACATCGTCTCAAGGGTCGGTGAATAACAGCGGCAACACGGTGATCCAAGACGTAACATTGGACGGTTACGGTCACGTCACTGGACTAACATCGAAAGCATTGTCGATCCCGAACGCTGCGAACAACGCAACGGTTACAGTTTCAGCAGGCAACGCTCTTACGGGCGGAGGTACTTTTAATGTAGACCAAGCGTCCAATTCAACAATCACGATCAACCACGAGGACACATCCTCTCAAGCTTCTGTGAACGGCAGCGGAAGAACATACATACAGGACATCACGCTGGATGCGTACGGTCACGTAACGGGAATAGGTACGGCAACCGAAACGGTCGTAAACACTGATACAAACACCACAAGTCTTGCCATCGAGAATGTCAGCGGCACGTCCCAGTTCACTGTGACGGATACAGTTGGCCTTGAGTTTGCGGCTGGCGGTGCGGCTTCCGTAGCATTCGACAGTACAAACAAGAGGGTTACGTACTCATCTACCAATACTGAGTACAGCAACGCCACAACCTCCACAGCGGGTCTCATGTCATCTTCTGACAAGACAAAGCTGGACGGCATTGAAACGGGCGCAGATGTTACGGACGCAGCTAACGTGTCCAACGCTGGCGCGGCTATGCTTACGGGCGCAGATTTTACGGGCGTAGTCACGTTCAATTCAGACACAGACTTGAATGGTATAACAGCGGGTAATCAAGCAATATATCGTGGGAGCGGAGCCTTAAAACTCACTGGCGGCGGCCCTCAAAACAGTAGAAATTTAATCAATTTAAGTAACAATGCAGGGGCCACTATATATGGTGGCTCAGCTTCGACCAACGCGACATTACGGTCAACTTATGGTGTAACCATTGACGGCGGCGATGGCGATGTTACTTTAGATAGTGATGTGACCTTTACAGGCGCTTCTTATAACGCTGTATGGGATAAGTCCGATAACGCTCTTGAGTTTGCAGATAATGCCAAAGCCATCTTTGGAGGGGATACTGATGGAGCTATTTATTCTGACGGCAACAACTTCATTATTGATGGTACAACAACAGGCATTTATCAAACCCTAATACAAGGTACAAAAGGCGTAAAGCTGCGGAACAATGGTGGTTCTGGCGGATACGCAGACGGCTTAATTGTGGACGGTGCTGATGCCGCATCCACAAGAGTAAGAGCACAATATGGCACAACAACTCGCCTTGAAACGACATCATCGGGTGTCACTGTCACAGGTACGATATTCGGTGATGCACTTGATATTGATAATATTGCCATAAACGGTGGAACCATTACGGCCCAAGCTGGCTCGATGACTTTATCAGGAAACGTAGATGTATCTAATGGTTTAGATGTTACTGGAAATATTACAGTCTCAGGCACCGTTGATGGCGTTGATGTTGCTACCCGTGATGGTGTTCTTACTTCGACAACTACGACAGCTAATGCCGCGATGCCAAAGTCAGGTGGTACGTTTACGGGCGACGTTACCTTTAACGAAGACCTTCTGGTAGGTCAAAATGATAAGCTATGGCTTGGCTATGTCAGCGGTAATTCAAACATGGGTTTGGAGCTTTACAACAGCGGCACATCTGCGACAATAGAAAATCACAATTTTGTCACAACGTACAAATCAGACGGACATACATTTAAGCGGCACTCTACTGACCGTGAGTATATGACGCTTAACGAGGATACCAATAACACAGTAAGTTTGAAAGCGGGGGGATCAACAAAATTACAAACATCAGGAACTGGTGTAACCGTTACGGGAACCCTTGCCGCGACAGCGGTAACGGGTGATGGCTCTGGCCTTACTAATGTATCGGCTACAGATAGCACCAAAATGCCATTAAGCGGAGGTACGTTTACGGGCGATGTGACGTTTGATGGTAGCGCGGCTAATATAGTATTTGATGAAAGCCATGACGCGTTGGTTTTCTATCAAGCCGCCGACCTTAAGTTTGCTGATAGTGCTGGAACCTCAAAAGCACGCATTTTCTCCGATGGAACGCGAGTTACATGGCAAAACTCAAGTAGCGAGCCACTTAGAATTGACGCTAATGCAAATGGGTTTGAGATAAAAAGTGTTTCAAACAACATGGCTTCGTTTGAAACCACTGGCATAGAGTTATATCACAACAACTCCAAAAAGTTTGAGACAACATCATCTGGTGTAACCGTCAACGGCGCATCGTCTGATGGCGATATTGCAGTATTCCAAAAAGACGGAACCACGGTTGGAAGCGTTGGTACAGGCACATCTGGTTCCTTATTCATTGGTAATGGTGACACGGGATTATTGTTTTCAGGTACAGGAGATAGGGTATTACCTTATGACCCCTCTGGTCCATCTACCAGAGATGCTGCTGTTGACCTTGGTTCTACTACTGCTCGCTTTGCTGACATTTTCCTTTCTGGCAACATTTATTGCGGTGGGCAAATTGGTGGGGATAGTAACGATTACATCACCTTCACAAACAACACCCAAATGGACGTTTTCATAAACGGTTCTAATGAGTTCCGTTTTGAAAGTGATGGAGACTTCCACGCAGATGGAAACGTCGTTGCTTACTCCACAACGGTTGCTTCCGACGCCGCGCTAAAAGAAAACATTCAACCCGTAACTGGCCTTGCAAGCGTCATGGCCCTTGATGGTGTATCTTTTGATTGGAAACGTGACGGTAAAAAGAGCGCGGGTGTGATCGCGCAGCAGGTCCAAAAGATTATGCCAGAGGCCGTGCAAGAGGTAAAAGCTATGGATGGCTCAAAGCATCTATCTGTAAATTATAATGCTCTTACCTCTGTGCTGGTTGAGGCTATCAAAGACTTAAAGTCAGAGATTGAGGTGCTAAAAAATGCCCTTAACAAGTAGCGGTCAGATTGATTTAAACGCGATGCACGTTGAGGCTGGCGGTACGTCTGGCACCGAATGCTCTTTGAACGATACAGATATTCGTGGCATGATTGATAAAGCCTCTGGCGCACAAATGGCATTTAATGAATGGTATGGTGCATCCTCTACTTTTTCATTTACCATTTCGTCTAATACAAAACAAGGAAACCTAAATAGCTTGGCAACGGCTGCGGGATGGGATGGTTCTGCGGCTTTGGAGTGCACTATCAACTCTAACGTTTATGTATGGTCAGATAGTTCAAGCACAGCCGCCCTTATTGTAAATGTTGCTGGCGCAAAAGTTACCAACAATGGTAAAATTATGGGTAAAGGTGGTCAGGGTGGTGGTGAACATCAGGGAAATGCTACTGGCTATTCTGGTGGCCCTGCTTTGAACATAACCGCATCTAGCACAACAATCGTCAACAACTCTGGAGCATTCATTGCTGGCGGCGGTGGCGGCGGTGGCGCTGGGTATAATGAGAATAGGCACGGTGACTTCTTTTGGACAGGTGGAGGTGGTGGTGCTGGTGGCGGCTACGGCGGCTATGGCACTTATGGAGGCTCTAATAATAGGAATGGTGGTTCAATCGGAAACGCAAGCCCTAGGGGGAGTACCGCTGGTGGTCAGTACGGAGGCAATCGCGATCATGGTCATGGTGGTGGTCGGGTGCTTCCTGGTGATCAATATGTCAATGGTAGCCTTACCAGTGGGGGATACTGGGGAAGCTCGGGTCTAAGCCCTTTGTTTAGTGGCGGCTCTGGGGGTGCAGCTATCACAGGCACATCAAGAACCCTGACGAACAACGGTACAATCTACGGAAGTACATAGAGATGACTTCAACAACAAGATACCGCTACAGAGATACATTATATGAAACATTAAGTGAGGCTAGAACCGCAGGTCAGGCTCATTTAACTTGGCTTTCACAAAACCCCAGAGAGCATATGCAAGTAAAGGCGGTCACAAAGACAGGCCCGAATACCTACTCTATCGACGGTGGAGATGGCTTAACCAACGCAGAGATATTATCGAACCCCGAAGGTGTGTTTCTATGCTCTGGCGAAGTGGATGGCACATTAAACGAAGTAACGGATTTAGCTTCGGAAGTCCAAGAAAGCAAAACACGTTGGATAGACTATAACGGCTTAGAGAGTGTTGTTGAGATTATAACTGTTACCAATGAGGACCGAACGGTAACGGTAACGGAAACACTTCATTCGGTGTCTGGATAGAGAGGTGACACATGGCAAAGAGCATCAACAAAAAAGCAATGGCCTGCAACAAACCTCGTCGCCAGAAAAGCGGCAACAAGAAGTTTGTTGTGAAAGCCTGCGCCAACGGGAAAGAGAAAATCATCCGTTTTGGGGATGCAAACATGTCCATCAAGAAAGACCAACCCTCACGCAAGAAATCGTACTGCGCTCGGAGCGGAGGGATCAAGGGCAAGAGCAACAAACTGAGCGCAAACTATTGGTCACGTAAAGCGTGGAACTGTTAAAGGAGTAAGCACATGCCGTCCGTAGGAAAGAAAAAATTCCCGTACACCGCAGCAGGCAAGAAGAAAGCGGCTGCGTACGCCAAAAAAACTGGCAAACCCATGAAAAAGAAAAAGGGTTACTGATGGCTAAGACGTCAAAAGAGGTCAAGAAGCTTGGCAAGAAAACACAATCTGGCAACATGAAGCACAAGGATTGCCCCTGTACGCAAGGATAAAACCATGCCTGCGAAAAAGAAATCATCCGCCAAGAAAGACGCCTGCTACCACAAGGTCAAATCTCGCTACAAGGTTTGGCCTTCGGCGTACGCAAGTGGTGCACTTTCCAAATGCAGGAAGGTCGGCGCGAAAAACTGGGGGAACAAGAGCCGTGGCAAAAATAGTTTACGCGAGTGGTTCGCTAAGAACGATGGTAAAGGCTGGATCGACTGTAAGACTGGCAAGCCATGCGGACGACAAAAGGGTGAGAAGCGTAGATCATACCCCGCGTGTCGCCCCACAAAGGCTCAATGCAACAGCGCCGCGAAAAAGAAGACCAGTTCAAAGCGCATCTCTTGGAAGAAAAAGTAATGCCCAAACACTCAACTAAAGCGTCGAACGCAAAGAAGTATAAACCCGTAATGGCTGGAAAGCCAATCAAGAAGAAATAATCACTTCTCAACATGACAATCAAATCTCAGATCAACGACCTGATCTCGCTCTCAGAGAGCCGAGGATGGTCACGCGTAAACGAAGTGATGAAAGATGAGATACTGCAACTCGCCTTAATGATGGCTCGTACGAAGGTCATGTCCCAACAGGAGATGGACTTCAACAGAGGAGCAATCTGGGCCGCAGAGCAAATGCTCAATTTACCCGCACGCCTTATACACCAACTGCAAGGCGAGCAATCACTTGAACAATCAAACGTCCCGCCAAGGCCAGACGAAAAGGATTAAATTATGGCTCAACAAGACGATATGGATCAAGTCGCACGCATCGCAGCACGCGAAATGGGCGAAGCTCCACCGCAGCCAGAGGCTGCCCCAGCCCCTGCGCAAGCGGAAGCTCCGACAACCGAACAGGAAAAGGCAGCAGAGGTCGCATCTCCCAAGACTGAAGGCGACAAGGCGCAAGAGCCACCGCTGATGTATAAGGTCAACATGAACGGCGAAGAGCGCAACCTCACGCCGCAGCAAATCTCTGGCACCTTCGAGCGTTACCGCGATCTGAACCACAAGAACGCACAGATGAAACCTGTCAACGATCTTGTGAACAAGATGATGGAAGCGAGCGGGTCAAGCCCAGAGCAAGTCGCGAAGCTTATACAAGCTGCCACGCAAGCCTTTACAAAGAACGCGAAGATGGGACGCGCCCAAGACCCGAACACCGCAGGCGTTGCGAACCCAGAGCAGCCGTCAAATATGCCACAGGGGAACGACCTTGAGGCTGAGTTTAAAAAGTACGAGGACGATAACGCGATCTCCCTGCCCCCAGGATATAGGGAAAGCATGGAACGCATGGCGCGTATGGAGCAGAATTTTCAAAGTCAGTTGGCGACTATGCAAAAGGTTCTCCAAGCCAGCCAGCAAAGCGCACAGGCAGGACAAATGTCCGCGCAAAATGCGCAGGGTAACAGAATGGCAGCCATACGCCAGTCCATCTCAAACAACCTGAACTCTGCGCAAGCAAAGGCTGGCCTGTCTGACGATGACGCAAAGCCATTTATGGCGTTCGCGGGTGAGCGCGGATACACAGCCGAAGACTTCGCAAGTCCCGAGCTCACAGCGATGGTGATGGAAGACTACAAGAACCAGAAGAACACGCCAGAGTTCCAACGCCTGCAAGACATGAACGCACGCAGAGAAGCCTTCTTGCGCTCACAGGCAACTGGTACGGCAACGAGCCAGCCAGTCGTTGCAAACAAGCCCAGTGACCTTCAGCGCCTTGGCGCAAAGGCCATGAGTACGGCAATGCAACAGGGCCGTGCACGCGGCGCATAAACAGGGACGACGAACAAATACGCCTGCCGTATGTTACGCATAACGGCAGGCGCTACGGCCCCGCACCCGTTGCTTTGGAACAATAGAAGGTACGCGTGATATTCCGCGACTTATCTTGCGTTTCTCGCAAAACGTAACCCAACGCCAGAAAGGAAACGATCATGGCTGCTATTCAAGGCTTGCGGGGAACAGGACAATTTACGTCGGACTTTCGCCCCAAAAACTATCGTGAGCTTTACACACTGTTGGAACCCAACGGCAACGCTCCACTTAATGCACTCTTGTCTATGACTTCATCAGAAAGCACAGACGACCCTGAGTACAAAAACTTCAGAGACGAACTGCCAGACCGTAAGCTTACGGTGAACGGCGCTGTCGCCTCCACATCAACAACCTCGATTACAATCGACGCTGGAAACGACAACTTGTTTGCCGTCAAAGGTACAATGATTGTGAACGCATCTACTGGCGAGGTAATGCGTTGTACTGCTGATAGTACGGCTACTGGATTGACCGTAGAACGTAACATCGGTGGGACATCACACCAAATCGCTGACAACGCTGAACTCTTCATCGCAGGCACAGCCTTTGAAGAAGGCGCGACATCTCCAACTGGCGTGTCATTCGACGCATCAGTAGCGAGTAACTTTACACAGATTTTCCGTACAGCCTTTAAGGTCACAGAAACTCTGCGTGCTACGAACTTGCGTACTGGAGATAAAGAAGACGAGATGGCGACCAAGGCTCTCAAGCTTCACATGCAAGACATCGAACGTGCGATGTTCTTCGGTAAGAAGCACGAAAGCAATGGCTCAACATCGCAACCACTTCGCTTCACTGGCGGACTTACAACAACTATGTCTTCCGTGATCGACCGTTCTACAGCATCAAACACGATGACTGAAGATCAGTTCGACCGCGCATTGATCGAAGACGTATTTGCGTTCGGCTCCAAGCAGAAGATCATGTTCTGCGGCGCGAAGGTTGCTGGTCACTTGCAGAAGTTCGGCAAGAACCGTTGGCAGCCAACACAAGTTGAAGGCACGTACGGCGTAAACGTTACGCAATACTCAACCTTCGCTGGCGACCTTATGGTTCACCTGCACCCACAGTTCCGCCAAGTCCCAGGAATGGACAACGCGGCAGTGATCCTTGACTTCCCATACTTGAAGTATCGCTTCATGGAAGGTCGGGATACTGCGCTTCTTCGTGATCGCCAAGCGACCGACGAGGACGCAGTCAAGCACGAGTATCTTACAGAGTGCGGTCTCGAACTGCTCCAAGATAAAGTGCACACATATATCAAAAACTGGACAAATATCGCATAACCAGAAGACTACTATTCTTAAATTCAAAGGGCCGCGCACTGCGTGGCCCTTTGTGCATGGGACGACATGACAACATGCGTACGCCATAAATGACGCAACGCAATCTCAGGAGCAAAAAATGGCACTCAAACGCGCACGTAACAAAAAAGGTCACTACATTCCCGACGACCCAAACACGCCAGAGAATGAGGCGTTCGTGCAAGAAGACGCACCCAAGCCAAGCAAGCCCAAGGCGAAGAAAACTGGCTTCAGTTGGTATATTTCTTCATCCCCTGAGAACGGCGCATTCGATGTCAAACTTGGCGAAGACATAAGAGTTCGGGGGTCATGGGACGTACAGCGTCAGTACGTGACTTGGAAAGTGCCAGCCGACCTCGACGAAATGTTCAAGATGCACCACCACATCTGGTCGGGCCGCATCATTCCCAAAGAGGATGATTGATGGCAGAAGCAAGCGTACAAAAACCATTCGCCGCTGGCAAAAAGGGGTACACTCCGCTTGAAGACTTGATCAGGTCGGCACTCGTACGCGCTGGCAACTTTTCTCCGTCACGCGTGGACGGCGAAGTAATGATGATGATGATCGAGCTTGCGAACCGCGTAATCGAAGAGGTACGCCGCCATCCTTATTGGACTGGTGGAGACATCGACTATTACAACGACATCACAGAATGCCGCGACATCCCAGATATGATAATGATTGACGGGCTGACCGCGCATTACTTCTTGCAGCAAGGCTCCGAAAAGGCGGTTCTGTTTCTCAAACTGTATCAAGCCAACCTAACCGATACGCTTCTTGAACGTGACATCGGCAATAAAACTTTGTGCATAAACATAACCGATGGCGGCAGTAACCACAGGTACAAAGCAAACACAGCAAACTCAAACAAGGTCAGCACCACAGCGAACAGCGCAAGTTCGGGCAACACAACAACGACAACAACTTCTAACAGCACAAACTCAGGGTATTAAACATGTCGAGGCTTGCGTACGCACCCATAGCCATAAATTCGGATGCCATGAGTTATTATGGCTTTCGTGGTATGGACCGTTCGCGAGACATCACGAACATGGAGAGCCAAGAGCAGCAAAGCTTCTTTCTGCTCAAAAACTGTTACGTTGACTATCGCGGTCAGTTGATCCGCGACCCAAGTTTCTTTTTACACGAAGGCTCCAACCGCTTCCTCGTAAAAACACTTCGCTTCTACAACCGCGACCGCGTCGTATTCGCGGAAGAGACCGAAGCAGCTACACGCCTCGCCTCTGATCGAGGCCACCTTGTCGAAGACGCGTACGCAAAAGAAGCGGTCGTCACGATGACAAACTTCCAAGGTAAGGTGCACATCTTTTCCCGCGACGCTGTCATGCGTCAGTACGACGGCTTCCAGTTCACGACTTCTACTGCATCTGCAAAGCCAGCATTCGGCGTACCCATCCAAACACGCCTCGCGGTATCTGGTTTCAAAGATAACCCAACACTTATTCAGTTCAGTCGCGTCAACAATCCAGAAATCTTTCTGGACGAAGAAGCTACGACCAACGAAGTGACCCGCGCCGCATTCATCGACATCGCGAACCTCATCGGGACCGCCGACGAGATTGTCGGGCTCGGCGTGTTCGAGGCCAACAGGCTTGCCGTGTTCACGAAAGACCAGACGCTTGTCTACATCCTCGACCCTGACTTTGAGCAGTGGCAACTCGACAGCCGCGCAAACTTGCGTATCGGCTGCATCTCTCACAACACCATCGTCAACGCTGGCTCCGACATCTTGTTCTGCTCACGCCGTGGCATACACTCTTTAATGCGCTCTGAGCAAAACGGATTGACAATCGCAGAAGCATCTCTGTCAGACGAAATCGAGCCGCTGTACCAAGAGTTACTGCGTACCACGCCAAACATCGAGACTATTTCTGCCGCGTACGATCAAGACACGCAGACGTACCACATCTTCTTTCCACGTGCGAACCGCAAAGAAAGCACCCGCCTGTCCATGAACTTTCGTGGTGGATACGAACTCATCAACTTCCAGACAGGTGACGCACTGCGCCCGTTCTGCGGCGCGTTTCTTGGTGGACGCTTTATGATCGGCGCGACCGATGGTGTGTACGAGGCCACCGACAGAAGCGTTTTACAAGAGACAGGCATCTCCACGCTTCGCCGTTCACAAATGATAGGCGAAACCCCGATCCTTTGGATGGGCGACTTCGTCGGCAACAAACGTGCGCACACCTTAATCATACAAGCCCAAGGCAAAGGGCGCTTCTTTGTTGACGCTCTCGATGATCAAGAGCGCATGATGGAAAGTATTGAGGTCAACCTCGAACACATCGAGGGCGACGAAAACTTGGGGGATGCCCCGTTAAGTTCAGATTACACCTTCCCATTCAACCACGTTTTTCGGGGCGTACGCCTACGATTTAGAACCGATGACTTGGACGCACAAAGCGACGTTCGTGTCATTAGCTTCGCATTCTTAATGCACAAGGAGAAATAAGATGGCTCGCTTAAAAGTCCTGTACCCAGGAAATCATACGAGTTCAGGAAATATCGGCGCTGACATCGAGAACATCGTGCGCTATCTGAACAGCGCCGAAAACGGTGACAAGACCCTTTCCGAACTGGTCGATGTATTGTTCGACAACGAAGGCACGCTGAAGTCGCCAATCGAATTGCGTAACGACAGCACCAAAGGCTTGCAGTACCGCGTTGGTACATACACGTCTGCCGAAGAAGGCTGGATTGATCTTGCTACGGCAGCAAGCTTACGTGGTGTGGCAGGTGCAAACGTCGGCACAATCGGCGCTCCCATATTCTCAGGCCGCCAAGACATAGACATTACCGTAACAAACACGCAAACATTCACGTTTGCCCACGAAACTACAGACCAAATCATCGTCTACAAGAACGGCGTGCTTCTCAAGAACGCTGACGTCACCGCGAACGCAACTGGCAACACGGTAACGATCACCCCGACAACCGCTATTAACGATGTCATAAGTATCTACAAAGTACCGAACGCTGCACAGACTGGGTTCTCCAGAACCGACGCCACAGCAACTACA
>Ga0213858_10000715_pt1 | contig 15818 bp, 24 predicted proteins | sample PICome_FD_160122 | JGI IMG/M metagenome (GOLD analysis project Ga0213858, IMG submission 160122) | Coastal seawater microbial communities near Pivers Island, North Carolina, United States - PICO245 | ecosystem: Environmental > Aquatic > Marine > Coastal | place: USA: North Carolina | collected... | reverse complement strand
TGCAACTCGGAGTGATGTGTTCGACATAGCGGCACTAGATTCTCTGCGTCAGGCCCACCTGCTCCCCTTGTCGTAACATGATGAGCATCTGAAACTTTTACTACTTCAGGCACAGTCGATAAATGATGCTCTATTTTTTTGCCATCCTTATCGCGCCCTGCCGTGGCCTGGCATATGGCGCATCGTATTTTACCTACATGCTCTCTGTATTCGGGCCAGTCTTTATACTGCTCTTGGTCTACATATCGCCTTGGTGGCTCTAGCTGCTCTTTGCTCAATAAGTCCATTATACTAGCTCCCCATCTAGCACTTCTTTTACTTTGCAGATAATCGCCTCTACATCGATCCTATTTTCTGGCGTATGATCGGTCAGATATTTTATTATCTCGTCTACGTGCCAGACTAAAACTCCATCTTCTATGGTATCCCTTTGAGCCTCATGCGTTATGACGGCCATATCTCGTTGCATTCTTTTGCTGTGGATTTTGGGGATCTGTCCACCCCGTGATCGCAACTGCCTAAGAGCTCGTATGCGATCATCGCTAACCTCTCTCTTCAACACTTCGTCTGTACGCATAACGTCACTCGTTATGGTTCTGTACTGTTCTATGAGCTGTGCTGACGTTATCTGCCCATTATTGTATTGATCTACAATGGGTATACACCTACGCTCAATCTCATCGTCAACCTCTTTCTCTCTGACCTTGTCATCTGACACAGGAGCAGGCTGATCCTGTCCTATCGATTTTAGAAGCGCAGCCCCAGCCTTTTGCATCTTTTCTTTATTGGCTTCAGGGTTTTTGGCTAGCTGTTCATACATCTCTACAAGCCTGACATAGGAGCCATGTCTAGCTTTTTCTAACTGATCTTTAGTCAATAGCATCTATTTGCCTTTCAATTGACATACATAACTCAATTGACATACATAACTTATTGTGTGCTGTAATTTAAATAGCCCCCACTCGATCTATTTTCTTCAAAATCGTCTGGGGTGGCTTCGCGAAATCGACTGTACTCGCCCTCATTATACAACCAAGCAACGCCTCCGCCTGTATGCCATCGATTCTTGATGCACAGAACGGAGGTCTTTCGATCAAGCATTGTGTCAACAGTCTGTGTGTTCATCATGGCGTCAGCGGTTTTAGGCGATAAATCCTTACGCCAAACAGTTATTGCTATGTCTGCTAGGTTGGTAACATCTGAAGACCCTGCTACTGAATCCCTGGTTTCCACTGACCCCTCGTGGGCCTTTCTTGGGTGTGCAACGAGAAACACATTGCCTTCGTAGAATTGACACCAGTGTTTGCATTTGACTGATATCTGAGATTGCAGGGCAATCGTTTCCCTCGATCCTTGTGTCAGCGTCATTAGATTGTCTATCAATACGACTTTACATCCGTATCGCTTACGGCACGATGTAGCCATCTCAAGCACAGCATCTATGGTAGGGGTCAGTCCAGTGAACCCGAAATATAGCGGCGCATCTTTTAGCTGTTCATATGCAACCTCTACGTTTTCTGGCGTTATATCTCTTCTCTCTATACGGCATATGCACTGTACTAACTGTATAACTAACTGCTTTGGCGTCATTTCCCCACACCAGATAAAACACGGCTCACCGGACAAGGCCCATTCTAGAAATTGCTGTTTTAATAGCGTAGTTTTTCCTGTCCCAGCTTGCCCTGTTACTACGACAAAGCAGCCACTTGGCACATTGCCAATCGTTTCTTGCATTTGTGGAAACATCCAATGCAATCCGCCACCATCTATATCTTCCCCCATTGCTAAGTCGGCCTGTAGATCAAGAAGCTCATCTGCTATAGTCGTTAGCCCCTCAACCTCTGGCAGTACTGCATCATCAATAGCCATACGAAGCTTTTCTTCTCCGTTTTCTTGGGCAAGTATTGCATTGCAATCCATGCCCTCTGGCAGTTCGACTATACAGCATTTATCATGGCCTAATCGCTTTCTAAGTTCATTTCGGCCATCAATGCCGGCCTTGTCTTGGTCATAGAGTATTACGACTTCTTCAAACTGGCTTAGCGCGTCAATCCAATCTGAGTTTATAGACTTTGCTCCAGTCGGTACGCTAACGACATTGCGATGTCCAGACTGGTAAACAGATATGGCGTCGAGTTCACCCTCAGTTACAATTACCCTGTTTTGGGATACATCTAACTCACCAATGCCAAACAGCACGGATTCCATACCGGCTTCGCGAAACATCTTTTTAGGGTTAGGAGGTACTGAGCGATATTTAACCAACGCTACTTTACCATCTTTTATCGTTGGTATAACCCAAGATGGAACAACCTTACTCCCGTTGTATTCATCCGTCACTCCTATGCGCCAGTGGCGTATAGTTTGCTCAGTTAGACCTCTATCTAAAAGGGCCGTCAATGCTTTGTGTTCATCGCGCCAGAGGGCTTGCTCAAAAGGTTCTAACCAGTCTGTATCGTACGTTTTGTATTCTGGCTTTTTGCCCTTTGTGAACATAGTACTGACGCTTTGGACACCACCGCTTGGCCTGGGCTTAGGTTGGTGACTCTTATAAGAGCCAAACGATTTCCTGAGCGTATAAAAATTGCCTTTAGCATTACACTTGAAACAGTGATACGGCATAAGTTCTTTGTTGAGTGCTGCATAAAAATGTGACTTGTTATCGTGGCAATGGGGACACGTTTTTAAAACAAGTTGGCCTGTTGTTTTTTCTATTTTGTATTCCCAACCCTGATCTTGGCAGAATTCTATGAGATGGTCTGGTGTTATTTCTTCTGATTCTAATATTAGTCCAGTCATCGACTGGTTCCCCTAAATGAGGCAGGGACTGCGGATGATTGTATTCCTTGCGTAGAGCTAGTCATAGCCATGAGCTTATTTATTGATCTAGCAAAAGACGCAATATCGCCATTGGAAAACATATACTCATATCTTTTGTCCTCTGATATTTTTGTCCCTGCCATAACAAACATCTTCCAAGCCTCTATAACCTTTTCTCTCCCATAACTTTTCATCATTTCGGCTATCCTCTTTTGCTCCATCCTATGCGTTTGTGGAGTTTTTCTTTTCCAGACAAACCCTAATTTAGCTTTATACAACGCCTGCAAATCAGTAATTAACTCTTTAGCTTCAACCTCTTCGGCAGTCATCTTATTGGGTTCTTTAGGCTTGGCCATTGCATTTTTTGGCAACTCAGATTGCGCCAAGAAAAGTTCTAAAAAATCAGCAACGGCAAAGCCATGGCGTCCAAATAAATACTTACCGTCTCCTTTTTGCGCCCTCAATACATCTATGGTCGTACGATATGCCGTCTCATTCCACCCTGAGAATCTGAGGGTACTAAAAATGTCATCTGACATAGTAGATAGCTCCTTTTAGTTGATTTTACCGACCTGCACATTGTCAATTTGATTTTTGGTTCTCCGTCCTCTCTTGAATCCAAACTTCTTTTGACGAATCGCTTCATCGATCAGACGACTGGCTTCGAGCTTGGTCAATCCATCAATGTTGTCATGGTTGACTTTGAGTTTTTTCATAAAGCTTTTCTGCGACTCTGTAACCATATCTTTGTGCCATGCCTGATCCTTCTTCATCAGCATCATAACGTCGCTATGATTAGACTCTAGCCAGTTTTCTGCCGCTTGGAAGGCGATCTCTACATCATTCTTCTTCTGGACAAGGCTTTTATTGCCATCCTTACCACAAAAGGTCAATTCAAAGTTGCCAAGCATGTCGGGGCGGATCTCAAAGTAGCCGCCATCCTTGGGTATATCTGCCCTGAATATGGTATCCTCTGCGGATTGCTTCCATTGCAGATTCATCATCTCTTGATATTCATCGTCTGGATCTCTCATAGACATCAAGTCGATCTCTTCAGCCACGATCTTTTCGGCCTCTTTGACCGTTTTTGCTTTATCTGCGCTTGGATTTTTAGCGATAAGCTCATCCATCTTCTTGGCTATTTTGTGCAGCTGCTCTCCCTCTGCATCAAAGTCCTGTTTCAAATCAAACAATACAGGCGTGGTGATTAGAGAGTGCTTTCCGCAAACATCTACAACATCCAATACCAAGCAATCCTGTTTGACATCCTCTCCTCTTGCTACGGCATCATCAATCTCATCGGTTGACTGATATCCGCTTGGTAAGCGTATGCCTCTACCTACACACTGGATATAAGTGGGGGCAGATCCACAGGGGCGAGCCATGATCAGTGTGTCGATATTAGGAAAATCACTGCCCTCTGTGTACACACCACATCCAACCAATACAGGAAATTTGCCATTGAGAAAATCTGAATTGGTCTTTTCCCGCTCGGCCTGTGGCGTGTTTCCATCTACCCCCCTGGCGTCCACTCCATTTTCGCGAAACATATCAACTACCGCCCAGAGGTGCTTACGGTTGGCGCAAAAAATCAGCGTTGCTTTACGACCTTCCGAAAGTGCGTATTGATGCCACGACCTGTAGATAAGATCATTGCGCTCTTCAATGTTGATGGCTTCTTCCAGTTCGTTTTCTACGAACTTGCCTGAATTCATTGTTACCCCAGATATATCTGTATCTGAGTCAATCCTTAAAGCTCTTATAGGGGTCAGAAACTTCTGATCAATCCCGTCTCGTATACCTAAGTGGAAGCTAATCTCGTCAAACGCATGCTTGAGTCCTCTGCCGTCAGCCCTCTTAACGGTTGCCGTGAACCCCAGCAACACTCTTTTGCAGTTTGCTCTGTTAAACCCGAAATGATCTAGGACATACTTGTAGGTTGAGTTTGTTTCGACGGCATGATGCGTTTCGTCGATAATAACTGCCTTATACTCTTCGGGATCTAACTTTCTGATACGACCAGATTTACTATGTCCAAGCGTCTGGACAGTCGCGCTAATTACATCACACGCGACATCCGCATACACGCCACCTCGCTCTATGCCGATTTTCAGGTGAGGATTAAGCCAGCCTATCTTTTCTGCATTCTGATCGACAAGCTCTTTGCGATGCGCTATGACCAGTACTTTCTTGGCCTTTGGGGTTGGAGATGGGATCTTGTCTATAAGCGATCCGATAATGATCGTTTTGCCGCCGCCAGTACACAGCGAGATGACCTGCCGGTTGCATCCGTTGTCTATGTGATCTAATACAGCGCGAACACAATCTTTCTGGTAGGGTCGTAACTTTATCTGTGGGGATTGCGGGACTGGATCAGGTGTTGACACTACGTTAGTATCACTATCCAAAAATGATATCTGCTCTAGCATATCAAATCTCCTTTCAGCAATGTTTTATATGTTAATTGTGATTATTAAGACAGAAACGGAGGAACGACTGCCCTGATCTCCCCGACAAGGCTGCCGTTCCTCCAGTGTAGCTCAATCCCCCTCCCAAGACATTGAGCCGACACAGAATCTAAATAGCAACTGTTTATTTGTCAAATGACATAGCTATCTCTGCAAAATATCCTCCTTATTTACTCCTCTCAGCATTTGACTAAATCCATAGCGAACATCCTCTAATAGCTTGGCATACGCAGCCCTCTCGCTTTTAAGAGAACCATCCTCTAACAGCATTGAAGCCACCTCATCTTTAACTTTCTCAATCTCAGCTTCAGCAAACAGATTGCCGTATTCTATCTTCATACGATTCGATCCCTGTTTAATCCGCTTGAGTTCTCTCCCTATAGCCGAGGATGTTACTGTTGCTCGAAGGGCAAGGACAATGTCTGCTGACGCCATGGCGTTTCTCCCAGATAAGATGCTATGCTAATTGACATAAGAAAGATAGTGAATGCACAACAAAGCGCAAGGCCATATGCCAAAAAAGCTTGTAAGTGCAGTATTCCAGCGAACTTACGACAGAAAACGTGTGATATTGGATTCTGGAGCCCTATATAATAAAAGGTAGTTATATATATTTATATATATAATATATATATATAATATAGCTATAAGATATATAGATACTAAAAAGACTGTATCTATATATCTTATAGCTTGTCGGGGAACAAGTTCCCCAACGAGAAAATTCTGTTATGTCAAAGTTTGTCGTAAAATTAGAGAATTTTTCGACAATACTTTGGAAAACTATAGCTTATAGCTTATAGGCTATAGGCTATAGGCTAAAGTAAACTTTAGCTTTTGATTTCTTTAAACGCGCACGGGCGCGTTAGGCCGCTCCGCTCCTGGAGTAACAGAAGACTGGCAAAAGAGTTGTTTTTTTACACCCCCTTATCGACCAGTGTTCTGTTAAAGCAATTCCCTGGGATGTTTCCATATACCATTAGAGGTGGCTTAACTTTGGGTTGTCCTATATACCATTAGAGGCGGCTTAACTTTGCCCTGGGGCGCAAACAAGAGCGCAGATAGCGCAAGATTCCACCCAAGAAGTGTTCAAATCGCTCAGAAGGCCCTAAAACGCCCCTCTAAGGCCATTTGATCATAAAACGTGTTATGACAGCCCTAAGGGTGCGATTGGACACTGTGGGGCCAAAAGAGAGCGAATTTGGTGCATATTTGGCATAATGTGTTATGTTTTTTGTTAAAAATACTTTTGCTTATCTACATCATTGCATTGTCATTTAACAAAAAAACATTGACAGGATAATATAATACTTTAACTTAAGTGTATGAACTTCAAGGCAATGCGTCACACTGCCAACAACCCCCGCCACGAAGAAGAAGGGATTCATCAGAATGAATGGAGTCACATATCACCCAGAAGATAACGGCAAAAAACACGGCGAAGAGCTAGGAGAGAAAATTAAAGGCTTGCGAGAGTCCAAATCTCTTTCTCAGTACAGGCTTTCAAAAATGGCAAGTGTCCCTCAGTCATCTATATCCAGGCTTGAATGCGGTCATAAAACGGGCGTAAGTAGTAGAACGCTCAATAGAATCGCTGAGGCGTTAAATACTACCATAGACTACCTACTGACCGACTCTGGCACGGCATTGTCTGCCGGAACAAACGCTACTCGATGGATGAACATACTCCAAAACGTAGTTAACATTCAAAAAAATAAAGTATTTATTCTTGATCCAAGAGGTGAAGTATTAGCCTCTTCGTCTGATTTTATTAAAAAGGGTTCGAACATAGAAAGGTATTTGATCGAAAGCTCCCAGTCAGCACTGCAATCATGCATCGAAGAGCAATCAAAGTCTGAGGTCGCGTTGAGCTTTAATAGTGGAGAAAAGCTAGATTTCATCATTGACCCAGTCTATATGGCTTCTAATCCAGAGAATTCTACGACAAAGAGAGTTACTGCATTCGTTTGTGCGGCTGTAGAATCAAGCACTAAAAGTCTCATTACGACCAAGAACTACGAGCTGCTTCTTTCAGCAGTGCGTATAGAAGACGACGGCGCGACCTTTAATAAGACCATGAGCAATCAAATGATACAGTCATTTGAAGAAATAAATTCTATATGCTTTATTGGGCGTAAAGATCCTATGAATGACAATGCATATTTGATACAAGACGCATACAAGAGAAGCGTTGATGGTCAAGCCTCTAAATCATTTACGTTCGTTGATATGGAATCAGGAGGCCCACTGACTGACCCGAAAGCTATTATGGCATTACATGCAACGTCTAGAAACAGCATAACCTACAATGACGAATACATTGCAATTTCTTGTTCTATGGATGGCGAATTAACTGCATGTGCTATTTTAAAATCTTCCGACATACCAAAAACAATGGAGGGTTTATATCAATCGGAGGCTTACTTCGAATACATAAAGGTTATAATGAAACTTAGGCCTTAGCAGTATATATAACTTGAGCTACGGGAGTAATCAGACGATCCCGTAGCTCAAGCATTTTCCATTTCCTACCAGACTCAGATAGCTTTACCCTTCTCGACCTCAGTAAATTTCACAGCGTTTGCCTTTTCTTTAATTCCCTCAAATACATCCTCTTGCAGTGTCTTACTGGCAACCCTAAAAAACTCTGCGTAAAAGGTTTCGGTAACATTTCTGCCATAGTCAACCCTCTTTTGCCGTCGCACTTGCTGAAGCAACCGCAACTTAGTTGCCCTTCGCTTGTATGCTGTGCTAGCTTTTATATACCAGTCTTCATTGTACATCTGAGGATTGCTTGCATTTACCGAAGATCGCATCCTTCTTGCTGCATCATACCGATCCAATTGATTTTTTATGTCCGTCATCTCATCAGAAATAAATGCTTCTAGTTCTGTCAGGTCAGATATACTTAAATCGTTGAAGTCTACGTCAATCCATCCATTGCCTTCCCAGTTCAGAAGATTCTTGTGGCTTATCATGTGTATAATATCCTTTCTGTATTGGTTTACGTGTCAAATGACATACCAGAGAGAGGCGAGGGGTGCTCGCCATCTCTCTAAGTATGCTTGAGCAATTCGCTAGCTGCAATTCCCCTCCGCCAATAGGCGGTGTGCATTTCTGCAGCAGCATTACGGCGCAACTGCTCACTTGCAATAAAAAGCGAATCTTATCGGGACATTTGCCCGTGCCTGACTCCCCAGTCGGCCAACGCTATTATTGCAAAGCTCTTACGTTTAATCGTTGTCTTTTGATCCGAATAGCTTTGAAAGCAGAGAGCGGTTCTCTGGCCTTTTGATTTGTATGTAGATATGACTCGATGATGCAGAGTAACTGCTAATACTTCCATCATTCCTCATCTTAGGAAGCATAGACATTATACTCCCTAAGAACTCTACGCTAGGATCTTGCTGTGCATCATTCGTACTCATTCGATATGACCTCCAGTGCGCCTTTTACATAGTGTGCAATAAGATCCATATCTAATTCGCCAGCGTCGTCTCTAAACAGCGCACCTCCACTTCTAAGCTGCACCTCAACCCCCTGATCAGTATCCTCAGGGTCTCTTTCCTCAAAGGTGAATAAGAGGTAATTCTTATCTTCTTCTATGAACTTAGGGAAGACAACCTTTGCGAACTCCTTATTTACGTCATGTATAGACATGCCTATTGCCCCTTTCGTTTAGTTGTTTGCCATTTCTTTGAGTTCCATTATTGCAGCATCTATCTCATCGTCTGACGGTACACTATCGGTTGGGGTATACTGCCTGATAGTGCCAAAAACAGTCACCAAAAGCCCTCTCATAGTAGTACAAAACTCTTTTTTAAACAAATCCTCTCCAAGCCATTCGATGATCTCAAGGCCACGAGGATCAGTCTGAAAGGCCTTCATCAGATTATAGCAACGCTCTATAACAACGCCCTCTATATCTATTTGAGTATTATTGTTGGGATAGCTATTGGGCTGAGATGGGCCTATAGTGTCATCCTCAGCATTCTCGTGAATATTCGACTCTCCAACGCCACCTCCAGGCACACCAGGTTGACTTGGCCAGTTGAGCGATGTTACTATGGGCTTGTTGCCTTCCTGTCTTACCTCAAGCGGAGCCTCTATGTCTGCATCCCCAACGCCCGTTATTTGTAGGAATGAAAAGCCATTATTTCCCTGCTTGATTTCGGCCTTGAGGTGCGCCCCTATTCCAAACTTAGTCCTCAAGAAGCCCAAGCTGTTTACGTTAGTAACGGTGGCGTTCCATTGTGTGTATCCATAACTAGAGCCAAACTCCTCTATATCAAACACTGCCCCTTTGTCGCTCAAGTCAAACTTAAGCCCTTTGACGATAAACTGAATACTGGCAATGTTATTGTTCTTCATCTCGGTCTGATTGAGTTTCAATTTACGTTCTCCAATCCGTTTAGTGCGTTTGCCATTGATATCAACCTAAAAGCAGTTTCTGACTCATTTTCATTTTTAAAAGTGGCGCAAAAGATGCGGTCATATTCATATCCGACCCAAACCAAAAGCGTTTCTCCTTTCCTTATTTTGCATTTCCATGCCAGTGAACAGTAATCTAACAGCTCCCCTCTGTTTTTTATGATGTGTTCAATTGTCTCTCTTACGTCATCTCGATCCTCCTCCTCGTGTATGACTGTTACAATTTGTAAGTTATCATAGCTCAAACCCTCTGCTTCAAACAAGGTTGCATAAGACTTGGTGCTGTTCAAAATTGCTACTCCCTTTCCCCATTCCATGTCAAAGAAATACTGCACAAGTTTTCACTTATTGTAAATACGATATGATAATATATAAAATGCATACATAATTAGCAACGGTTTGGGGCGAATTAATATCTGAAATTTCTTTATTTTTAAATAAATCTAAAGATAGATGAAAGCAATTAAATTCGGCAATTTCTCTTTTTTCATACTTATTAATTATAATAACCTCAAAAAACAACTTTTTTTTTTAATTTATTTTTCTTATTGAAAATTTACTCCTTTGGTACTTGTCTTTTGACATAAGTTTTGTATATTATAGATAGACATTAGAGCATATACTGATGTCTGAAGCAGGGAAGTGACTCCTACTTCTCCGCTTTTTGCTCCTTTCATCTTGTGATCGGTAAGCGATCACCCTGGCGAGTGGGCTAAGACCCCACTCGCTTTTTTTATGTCGGGTGCAGAGGGGCTGTTTGCGAAACTTTGCCCGACCTGTTCACCGCATAGGCAAAGGATGAAGGAGTAACATTGTATTTTGTTTTCGCAGTGCCATAGATTTTATAAAATCGCATTCGAGCTTCATACTTTTGCTTATCATCCAACATCGGATATGGAATCATCGGCATCTTAAAGCTGTATTGACCAATAGGTGAATCGACAAACTTCTTCCTCTCTTTTCTGGGGACAGTCAGCTTTTTGTCTGATAATTCTTGTATCTTCTTAACAACACTACCAGATCTCTTAACTGTTTTAGCATACTCTAATGTTCTACTGATTAGCTCAACTAGCTCTTGCTGAGACATGTTCTCAATTTTACTTACCATAAGTTGTCCTTTCTAGTTTTGCCGGAAGCGACCATTCTTACAGTGTCTTCGTTCTCAGGCGAAAGGGCTTGCGTTATCATCTCATCGCTTATCGTATGTCCTGCAGCCTCTAGCAATATGACAAACGGATTGGCTGGGTCTTTGAGAAATATTTCTATGCCTCTTGCTTCTGACAGCAACGCCTTCTTTTCTCCAAGCCAAGCGTTTTTGATCTTCTTTCTTAGGATGTGATAGTCCCTTATGCTTTTTATAAGCATCTCAGCACACAGCCTTAGTTCGCCATCGTGATATTTTCTTCCAGTGTAATTCGTCTTCTTGTTTTGTATGCCTTTGTCTATTTCCAGTATCATACTTTCCCCTTATTCGATTTGAATTCTATGGTGCATCTACCTAAAGAGAAGCCGCGACAACTAAACAGCTCTTTGACTTCTTGTAAGATTCCCTCTTTCGTTTGACGGAATACACACCCAAAAGGCATCTCATCTTCTGTGCCATATAGAAGGCAGTCGATATGATGAGCATCAGTGAGAGCATTGATGAGCTGCTTCTTGGATTTTATGGATATGCGTTCCACTGTAGCCTCTCGGCCATTTATATCCGCTCTGTATATTATCACTACTACAATACCTCCTTTTTTTACATGCGTTTAATTGTCAATTGACATATTATCCCACCACTTTGGTGGCACAGTGCCTTTATCCCATCGCGCCATATATCGCTTCTCTCCGCTGTAATATGCCCTGTATGCAGATACAGTGTCCGATTGTTTGTATTGATCAGGCATGCACTGTGGCGGCTCAGTAAACTCCCCATAGGGAACATTTTTAGGTAGGTGCGACAAGGCGAATGAAAACTTTTTGTCTGATAGATGCTTCTTCCCATAACGCTTGTAAAATTCATCAGACAAGGCTAGAAAGTGTCGATAGAGCCATGAGTAATTTTCTGTAGAAGACCTAGCCCATACGCTCGATGGGTGATTCTTGTGAGCCAGTTTATAAATAATTTTGCCGGCTATATGGCCAACCTCATCGGCCACCCTGTGAGCAGTGCAGAGCATCTGCGCCGACTCAAGAGGCATTTTACAAACATGCTTGTCGCACATCATGCTAGCGGCTTCCCAGGGGTCTTTATGTAAGAAGAATACATTCATATTAACTCCTATGTGGTTGCGTTTTGTATATAACAATCAAGCTCTGTAGAATGGGGACTCTTTTTACTGCTTGCACCTTTTTTTAGTATGAAGACTAATACGGCCACAGCAATTGCTCCCAAGTAGTATGTAAGCGTCTTGTTAAGCATGCGTACTTTAAACTCCTTTATATATTTTCAGTGCATTGAGACGCTCTTTTATGATCTCCGCTTGTAGATCTTGCTGTTTTTTTATGATGTGCACCCATTGTCTCGTGCAGGCATTTCGCCTTGCTGATTCGGACTGACTGTATCCATGCTCAAGGTCTTTAATAATTCGTAATCTCTTTTTACCGTACTGATTCTTTTTACCCATTGTAGCTCCTTTCTAATTGTGTGAACGTAGAGAGTCTGCATATGCAAGCAGATACTGCTGTCTAATTTCCATTCGCTTGAGAACCACTAACTGGTTGCACTGATCGCAACACCTCCCATCAGCTAAGGGTTCTGCATTGTGCCCTTTGTCCCACCCCGCTTTGTTTGGCCTTATCTTTTCGCCGCATAAAACGCATGATATTGGCATACACCCTCCTTAGTTAGGCTGAACAATTGACAACATTTGACGTTTGTAATATTCCGATAAGACCTCGTTCATTAGTACGCGCTGCTCGTACTTGTCTTCTAGCTCTACCCATTTGGCATGTATACGTTTGATTTTGTGCTTTATTTCAAACTGTGTAGCCATGCCGTTTGAGGTTAAATTATCAGGCTCTAGCTCGTTGCAAAGATCGAAGAAGCTGTTTAACTGTTCCCTGTTAAGTTCTGCCTTCATTATATCTCCGATCTAATTCGTTCGATGAACCGTCCATTAAACCATTTTTCTAGTTTGAGGAAATCCTCTACACAAACCCGTCCATCTGCGTCAGTTTTTACTGAGCATGTCGAACCGTCTGGCAAATCCATATGCACTTGAGAATCGCTTGACTTGTCATTTGCTATAATATCATCTAGCTTTATGCCTACCCTCTCACTATCAGAATGACTTATAGTGAAGTTTAATGACTTTCCAAGCGCATCTCTTACATCAATTGCCAAGTCTACGTCTAACTCAACCTCCTGAACAACCTCAACGTACGCTATCTGAATAGACATATATGTCTCCTGTATTTAATTTATGATATAAATACTTGCTAAATAAAATATATTAAATATATGAATGCCGCACAAATATTTCTTTCCTTTACAAGGCCTGGTCATATGACAGGCCATTGTATACTGACAGTTTTATAATCTATGCCTAGCTTTTTATAATACCTCCTCAGATACTTGACCATCGCTTGCTTACTACCTGCTCTAATTTCAAACTGTTTCGGTGGAGTACGCTGCAATAGGTATTCTAGGTTGGGATTGAGTGAGTCTATGAACTCTTGCTTTTCTCCCTTATTGGAGTAGTGCAGTGCTCCATATGTGTTGTATTTATCAACATCCACATTGTGTCCGTCAATGTATCCTACATAGATAACCATAGCTATTGACCTCCTCTTGGCCGGTTTATGATGCGCTTGTTTCGCGTTTTATAAGGTCGTGCGATTGTGCTCCTCCTTTCTGTTGATTTTGTCAGCCAACTCATCTAATACTTCATCTGATATATCTAACTCGTCACATATTTTATGTCTCATGTGTTTCATTGCTAAAAGACATATATCTTCTATGTAGATTTGATAGCCGCTATCTTCATGCTTTGACTTTTCTATCGCCTCGTCGCGCAATTCTGATAAGTAGCTATCAACCTCCGTCAGTGTCACACCGTCTCCGTTCGCATCGGCTTGCATTTCCTTGGCAAACTTATCCAAATCGGTATCGGATGTGGTTGCAGTTATAGTCCAACAACCTAAATTCACCGTATCGCCATCCCATTTAACGAAGTCGAAGAACCAATAAGAGGCGGGCCATATGCCCCTTGAAGTGGCGGAATTGTTATACCCAGCGTTATATATTAATTGCTCTACGCAATCGTCAGATGGCACTGACCATTCCTCCTCTTCGGCGTCCCATGTGATCTTTTCTGCGATCTCATCTAGCAGATTGTTGACCTCTGTCTCTGTTAGATCGTATGAGATCGGCCAGCGCATACGCTTGCCCTCCCAAACGTCCATCGGCACTGCATTGCCAATCTCCCCATCCCATCCAGCAGTGAGAGATCCTGTGCGCTTGTCGAACTCAGCATAGGCTGGTTGAGGCTGTATCTGTCCATCGTAGTGTGCGTATAAAGGGTGTAACTTGTGCGTGTCTAAGTGATCAACTGAGCATTTCATAGCTATGCTCCTTCTGCGTTTAGGATTTCTACTTCTGCATGCGTTTCGATCCAGACTCTCGCTCCACAGCTCAGAGGCTTGGCGCTATATCCCAATGTGAGGATAACATTGCCCTGGCCGTCCTTTATGTCGATCTGATTTGCGGCAATGTTATCCTTACTTGTTTTGCATCGTAGGGTGGGCCGATTGTCCCCTGTTTTTGCGTTATGGCGTATGTCATGGTTATTGACATGGAGCCGTTTAATTGTTCCAGCTGCTATGGTCGTTGATTGCGACATATCTATTCTCCTTTCGTTAGGCCGCGATGGACTCTCTACATGCAATACCTTCACTTTTATTTTTGCTATAGTGATTCCAAATCTCTTGATCAAAATCGCGTGGATCTTTCTTGTATCTATCTGCGACTTCTAGAAACTTCGCTTCATACTCTTGGTATACCTTTTTATTTGTAGGCGTTGCCGAGGGCGTTTCCTCTGGCAGTATACCCTTAGCTTTCATGTATTTGATTATATGTGTATCAATAGCGGCCACTCTGACATTATATCGTGTGTTCATAAGGAAAAAACGAGAGGTCTTTAGCCCGACTCCGTATATCGAAGAGATCTCATTTAGACTCCAGTATTGTATTGGATATTTCCTAATACCTGAGTCCATCTTAGAACGGGTCATATCAATGGTTTGCTTTAAAAATTTCAATGTGCGCTTCTGCTGTCCAAAGCCCCATTCTTTTATATACTGCGTATGATCTATGTTGCTTTGTAGGAATTCTTCAATCGCCTCAAAGACACCAGGATTACTATGACTTCTTCTTTTCCTTAGGTCTTCGAGCATACCGTCTAGCCTTGGCGCAATAGTTGAACTTGTCTTGCCTGCGACTAGAAAGCTGTAAATCCAAAATTCTTCTAATGCGGCTTGTACGCTTGAATCCATTCGGGTGCATGCGTGGCGTAGGTCTACGTCTCTTGGATCAATCATTACGCTTCCTCCTTCTTTAAGGTTGATAACATTGCGGCGAACCATTCGCCATTAGTGAGACCGTCTTCATCGTCTTCATCTTGCAGCTGTGAATCTAACTTCCATGCGTGTCCTCCTTTTCGTTAAAGAGATTCTCAATAACCTCTTGGATAATTTCCTTACGCATCTTGGTGTAAATTTGCTTATAGGCCTTTTCCGATAGGGTTATTTCCATCGGATTTTGATCCGTATGGGGATTGCCAATACTTATTTCCGCTTCGCCTCCTTCCATTAATGCATTGCCATCTTTATCTAAGAGCTTAACAGCAGTTTCATATTGGTATGCTTTTTCTGGAACCATTATAACGATATCCACTTCAGTGATTCTGGGATGAGTCGAAGATAAATCTGTTGTTTGAGCTATGTCGTATGTATTCCCATCTTCATCTGAGATGTTAAACTGAATATCTTCCACATTTTCCATCTGTGGAACATTCACTGTAACATCCATATGTGAGTCTTTTGACTCACCCTGGATGTCTGTGACTATGAGTTCATTTTTATTTTGGTCAAAGACATCAACAGAAAGCCTAA
>Ga0213858_10000714_pt1 | contig 15835 bp, 13 predicted proteins | sample PICome_FD_160122 | JGI IMG/M metagenome (GOLD analysis project Ga0213858, IMG submission 160122) | Coastal seawater microbial communities near Pivers Island, North Carolina, United States - PICO245 | ecosystem: Environmental > Aquatic > Marine > Coastal | place: USA: North Carolina | collected... | reverse complement strand
TTCCTTCGGGACTATACTTGATAAGGAATTCACCTACACCATTATCAACAGGAGAGTTTCCATCAATGCTACCAACGACATAGATTTGATCATTGCTGTCAATGTAACACGCCATGCATCTTACATCAGCTGGTGTAATGCTGTCCGTGCTACCTGTGCTTGGATTTCCTAATCCAAATCCAGATATGTTCCTCTCTAGTGTTCTATCCCATAGAATTTCACCAGTAGTAGTATCAATCTTAACGATGTATCCTTTGTCAGCACTGTCATCTTCTAAGAATCCAACAGCGACTACCTCGCCTCTACTATTAGCAGAGATTTTCCTTAAGACAACATCTCTACCTAACATGAATGCTGACTTGCCCCATCCAGGATTGCCATTAGAATCAAACTTCTCTACAAATGCTTGAGTGTCAGGAAGAGCATAAGAGGTGCGACCACTAGCATAGTAATTTCCATTACTGTCTGATGCAAGACCAGTGTATCGAACGTTTGCAGAGTTAGTTGTTGACTGCCAATCAAGTACACCAGCATTAGAATACTTTGCAATCCAAGGAGTAGTTCCAGAGAATCCAGCTACAATTAAGTTGTTATTACTATCCAACTCCATGGCACGCAGAGTTGTGTTAACACCTGCCACGGTTGACTCAACCCTATTAGCAAAGTCTAATGCTCCAGCCTCATCCCTCTTTTCAAACCACCCAAATCCCTTAGAATTACTATCCGCTGCAGAACCAGCTAGAACATACTTTTGATCGGTATAGTTATATCTAATTTCATCAGGAAGAAAAACACCATCAGTTGTTGAAGACTGATCAATCGACTTAAAAAAGTTCGTTACTGTTTGTGCGCCAGAGGAACCTAAGAGAAAGAGGTTTCTGGCGGGACTATTAAAACCTACTGGCATCTATCTATCCTCAGCTAAAGTCTGTGTTGCCTTGACCAAACACCTTGGTAATACCAGCGTTATCCTTCATGATAATAAATGTCAGAATGTCTGTGTTAGAAGTAGCAATTGGTGGAGAACCACCAGACCACTGTACACCATTGGTTACAGAGTTGCCGTCAACTGTACATGCGTCACCGTAAGTAGCAGCAGTGTTTGCATCCAAGATCAAGGTGATTGTCTTAGACTGACCGTTGCTCAAACTTACTCCAGTAAATGCCCACTCGTTAATTGCTTGTGTTGCAGGTGATCCACAGATGTTGTTTGCACCAGCAACGTTAATAGTAAGAACGTTCGATGATGGTGTTAAAGTTGTAGCATAGTTATTGAATACTTTTTCAGTAACCACACCACCAATGGTAACGAATCCATCAACAGTTAGGTTGACTAGAGTTCCAACAGAAGTCAGTGAAGAGTTAACAACTGTAGATCCAAGAGTTGTCGTACTTAGTGCTAACTGGTTACCAATAACAAACTTCTTACCAAATGCGATCTCTAAGTTTTCAGAGAGTGTCCAATACTTATCTGCTCTGCTGTCATCATATGTGATAGTCTTATCTGTCGTTCCCTTCAATCGCAATCCACCGCCGTTAGCTGCGGTATCACTAGGACCTAGTGCCTCAAAGGTAACACTACCAGATCCAGTAACAGAGTTAGATAGGACTGCACTGTTTCCAGTGATAGAAACAATAGTACAATCTGTACCAAAGTCAATACCACCAGTCTGTGAGTTAACAACCATGCCAGGAATCAATCCAGTGGTTGGTGTGATACCTGTAATCGTGGAGTTACCATCTGCTGCTGTTGCCTGAACAACAACGTTGACAACAGAAGCAAGTTCAATCTCCTTGTCGTCCACCGTCATGACGTTGGAGTTCACACTAGTCGTGGTTCCATTAACGACGAGGTTACCTGTGACGGTGCAGTCTCCAGTAACAGCAAATTCGTTTGGAATTGTTACCTTAAAGTCACTGTTACCTACAATCCATGCCTCAGTTCCAGAACCAATGACAAGTTGTCTGTCACCACCTGGGTTTGGTGGACGATAAGTTGCATCAGAAGTGTTCTCGTTAGTAGCAGGACCGATCAGAACGTTACCACTACCAAGTGCTGCGTAACCTGCAAAGTGTCCGATGCAGACGTTAGCTTCACCTGTAGTTGCTGACTCTAGAGCATTGTTACCGATGGCAATGTTCTTAGATCCTTCTGTGCAGTCCAGCATTGCATCGCGACCCAATGCAATATTGTTGTTGCCGATACCACAACTTCTAAGTGCTCTGTTACCCACTGCAAGGTTGGCAGCACCAGCGTTGATTGTGTAACCAGCTTCATAACCGTATGCTGTGTTTTGAGATCCGTTTGTGACTGCATTGAGAGCTCTTACACCGACTCGTGTGTTTGTAGTTACGTTACCAGATCCACGACCGATGCTCATTGGATCAGCACCACCGCCACGAATTACAATATCAGCATTCTCAGAGTTGACTGTACCATTTAGTGTAATGATATCAGCAGATGTCGAACCAACTGTAAGATCTTTTGATAATACAGTATCGTTATTAACCGTAGTTGTTCCTGTAGATGCACCAATGCTTAGAGTAGTTGTTGCACCAGCGAAGTTAACTGTTGTTGCACCCGCATTCAGTAAGTTGAATGAAGTAGATGTGGTGTTGAGTGACGTTAGAATGTTTGGACTTGTCTGGAACACAAGGCGATCAAGTCCAGTGCTGTCACTGATGAGACCACGAAGTTGTGTTGATGTTGTGGAAGAGAACGAAGCAAGAGTATCAGATCTGTATGCTACGTTGCCACCGTTTCTGAAGTTGACTGTAACAGTACCAGAATTATTGTCAGTGGTGAATAAACAAGATCTCTGTACTTCCAGACTCTTCGCAGAGAGAATATTGATTGATGCAGATGCTGTGCTAACAACACCAAGTCCATTAATACTAGTTGCAGTAGCAGCACCAAGAGCGGGACCAGTTAGTGTAGGAGATACAAGAGTTTTGTTTGAAAGAACTTGAGTATCAGTCTCTGTTACAAGTCTCTTCTCAACAGATCCATCCCAAGATCTCCAGTATGCACCAGCTTCATACCACTGCATTTGCTGATACGAAACAACTGTCCCGTTTGAGTCAGTAGTTCTGTTTACTTGGATGCCACCATCAGCACCGACCAAAGAAGTTCCCTTCCTAAGTTCAATGATGTTATCCTCTACAATTAGAGTAGACGTTTCAAGGATCGTTTGGGTTCCAGTGACAATCAAGTCACCCCCGATAGTTACTTCCGATCCGTTGTCACTGATAAGACTGTTTGCTAGTTGAGAGTTACCACTATCCCACTTAACAAGTGTGTTTCCTGTAAGGTTTGCGTTATTCTTGAGCGAGAAGTCACCCGATGAAAGTTGAACACCACCAGATGCTGTTAGAGCAGCACCAGTATCAGAGTTGACCGAACTAATTTCAATTGTAGTTACTCCACCAACAGAACTCTCCGTAAGAGTAGTAGCACCTGAAGCAGTTAGTCTAAAGTTTCCAGATGATAGAGATGTAGAGTTTGCAGCGAGTTGTGTAATTGTGTCGTTGTCTTGAGATGCAACAGTAATTGTTCCACCCGACTGAGATACTGTTACATTTGTACCACCAGTAACAGTAATGTCGCCAGATGTAAATGATCCTGCAGCACCACCTTTAAGTCTGGTAACAGTATCAGTAGAGCTATAAGTAATGGTAGGATCACCATTGCCATCTACACCCTGTGCAATTTGAGTTGCTCCACCAGCAAGTAGTGTGAAATCACCAGAGTTATAAACCTGACCAGATGTTGCCCTGAGTCTGGTGATTGTATCAGCATCAGTAGATGTGATCAGAATAGTTTTTGTTTGTGTATCCTGAGTAACAGTAGTTCCACCAGCACCTCTGATAGTGATGTCACCGTCTTGGAATGCACCACCAGTAAATGCCTGAACTCTAGTTACAGTATCAGTATCAACATAAGTAGAACTTAAAATCAATTCATCGCCAGATCTGGCGATGTTCATGTTTGTTCCAGCAGTAATCTTTACATCATCAGTAGATGTATCAGATCCTGTAATACGAATGAATTTCTCCTGTGGATTAATTGCATCCGCAGCACCAATAGTATATGTTGTGTTGTTATCTGGAGTTGTAATGCTTCCACCAAGCGAAACCGTAACACCATTAATGGTAATACCACTATTGATTAGTGCTGTGTTCGGAATATTTGTCAGTGTGTTTGAAGTACCAGAAATTGTACAAGAATCAAACGTTTTATTTGTGAGCGTTTGACTTTGTGTTAGGTATACATCACCAGGAGAACTCCACGAAACCGTAGTTCCATCACTGTATAAGTATTTTCCTGCACCAGAGTCACCACTAATGACAATGCCATTATTGGTTAGCTCCAAATTGTCACCTGCTACAATTTCCTCAATCTTTTTGGAAACTGCATTAACAATTAACGGGAAACGGTCAGCCATTTAACTACCAGATAGATACTCGGTCTCAGGTTTATTTATCACTGTACAGTAATAGTGTTTGTCATTAAACCATGGGACTGACAGATATAATAATATGTTCCTGGGGTCACTCCTGTGGTGTCCCATGTCATAGTTCCTGTCGTTTGTCCATTGCCAGATAGTGTGCCTGATGTTACACCATTAGCAGTTCCTGTAGTGGCAGATGTCTTGATCCAGAATGGGTGCGATGGACTTACACCTGTAGATAGAATGAAGTTGATTGTATCACCAGCGTCAACTACAATAGCAGGGTCCCCTTGTCCACTGAAGGTTCCATTTCTATCTTCACCAGACATAACATAGTTGACGGCACCAGAGGCAGTGACAGTAATATCATAACTGTTTCCTCCAGCTGCTGTCAAGGTGAGTGTGGCACCATCAGATTCCATCCACTCTTCAACAATATCTCTCATCCCAGTAGTGACGCTATGTCCTACAGGTTCAGATGCAATTACAACTCTATAGTTTTCGTTGCCACCAGGATAATTAATAACCTCGATAGCAGGATGTGCTGTATATGTTTGTCCAGATCCTTTCAAGGATCCAGTATATCCCTGTGCTTGACCAAGATAGAATGCACTGTTTGGAGCGTCAAAGAAACTTGCTCCACCAGGACCATTACCACCACCATATGGAACAGTTGTATCACCAGTTCCATTCAACTGCATAATAAACCTAGGTGTATGTGGTGTGTATGAAGTATCATATCCTTGGAATGGTTGTCCCGTGTCAGTATTTTCATGATTAGATGGTTTGTACCACGTACCAGATCTGCGTTGGTTGCTATGAATTTGTGAGATGAATGCAGCAACCATGTCAACTTCATTACCAGTATATTCAGTTGCAACTCTTAATGCTAGTGCTGCACCGTTAGAGTATCCAACAACTCTAATCTTAGTTTGATCAACGTTAGCAAATGGAGCAACTAGTTGGATAAGATCAGAGATGACTTCTACATCTGGTGCATCACTCTCATCAATAATATTCCAAGCATTATTATATCCAGTAGGAGCAAGTAAGATGTGATCGGTAAGTCTGTTCTGCCAATCAGCAATCATAGTGCTGCCTAGACCACCGTTGCCATGAAGTAAGATAGCAACTGGGAAAGGACCTACTCCAGTTGTAGGCATATGAATTTGTGGTGTCCAAGTATACGTTCCTTGACTCCAGGTCTTCGTGATTTGAAGAACACTGCTACCTTCTAGGTATGTACCAGACTGGAATACTTTTACTGGACGTGGGAATGTTTGACCAGTAGACCTAGAACCAGTAGTTTCTCCTAGCAATCCAGTGCTGGGACGTGGGTTTTGGATAGCAATGTATTGATTGGGACTTCCCTGTTGACATGTATTATCATCCAATCCACCACCATTCACATCAAATGTCATGTCTCCATAGACAGACATGCGTTGAACTGCACCTCGTGCATCCTCTTGTGTGAATCTTTTATTTGTAGCAAGGCACGCTAGAATACCACAAACTTGTGGTGCTGCCATACTAGTTCCCTGAATAGGATAGTAATAGTTTCCAGATCCATACTTGGTATCATTAAAACCAGTGTTCCCATATGCAGATAGGATGTCATCGCCAGGAGCGAACACTGATACACCAGGACCGAAGTTACTATAAGTAGATCTTCTAAACTCAGAGTGATCTGACAATGCGCCAACATTAATACAACCACCATCAGGAGAGTTAGGCCATGTTCCTCTGTTGTAGTAGATTGTTCCAATACCAGTAATAGTTACAGTATTGTTCCAGTCTGTACCGAGTGGTTCTGCTACTAGTAAGTTATCATTACCAGCAGATCCTATCATAACAATACCTTCATTGATTGCATCGATGACATCAGCAATAACAGCAGCAGAATATGATGGTTGGTATTGATCTCCAACTGTATTGAATCCAAAGTCTGCTTCGATTCCCGCCTCAGTCCAACCAGATGGTCCAGGATTACTAGAATTATACGTTGTTCCTCTATAATTAATTGCAGTTACAGCACCAAATGGCATAGCAGTTTCAAAATCATAAATGCCACCATAACTATGATTAGTAATTGTAGGATTCTTGATGCCAGTAACAGCATTCGTTGGTTTCTGTCTATGAAATGCTCGTAGATAATCAAAGATAAGAAACGTAGGAATTTGTTGTCCAGAAGGCCATGGATCTGTTACTGCCAGGTTATAGATATTTGCTTCTCGTGCCCACCCATAATGCTGACCCGCTGCTGTTCCAGTTACATGGTTGCCATGATACTGAGGTGTTGCAGAGTTTTGACCATATGTAATAGTTCCAGTTGGTTCTGTCTGGAAGTCATCGTCAATACTATTGACAAGAGTATTCAGATTATCGAACCATTGATACTGAACAAACCTAGTAGTATTGTCTGTAGGACTGTACCATTCTTCACTGTCATATGATACAGGGTCATCAACAATTACTACATCAACATGCTTACCAGAATTATGAATTGTAACATTATCAGTTACCGTCTCATTAGTTGTTCCATCACCCCAAGTGCTTTTTCTTCTTTGGTTTGCATCACCAGCACAATGCAAGTGACCCCACTGGAACCAGTTAGAATTTAATGTTGTTGATGGTGGAGCATTCTTGAAGAACGTTCCGTTGACTGAATATGGATCGTTATTAACAAAGTTTGCTTGCTTTCTAACTTTTATTCTACTGGGATCTATCGTGTCCCAGACTCTACTATCTTTCTTTAAATTATATGCCTCAGTCTCAGTCAGATAGTAGTGTGTATTCCTACTAATAGGTCTCTTCTTTGCCAGTTTTACTGGACGATCTGGGATCCAGTCATTACCATTATCTGTAGAGGCAGCCATGTCCTCATAAAAACTCTCCAGATCGTCTGTTCTGTAGAGAGTGACGATGATTTCCTTTAACTGTAAATCCATATCAGATCTCTAGGGCTACGTAGGTGATTGTTACTGTGATATTTGCAGAAGCACCAGACTTGTTAACCACTTTAGCATAAACATTGGTGCTTGGTGTTCCATCATCATTCCATCCCATCACACCTGGGGTGATGATTTGTGTGCTAGCAGCACTGGTAATAACTTCAGCAATAACACCCGATCCTGGTGCTGGATCAGTCGTCTCTAATCTAGTAGAATCACTCGATCTGCTACCTGTATCTGTATATAGTGTAACCCATGCAGCAGCAGAAGTCTGTACCTTCATGAGGAGGTATGATTTAGATGCTCCAAGAGTTACGTTTGCATCTGCACCATCAGCAAGAGTTCCTGTAGATGCTTGTGCTGTTGCTCTACTCTGTAGACCAGATGCACCATAGGAGTTGACCCATTGAGATCCATTATATACGAGAGTCTGATTGGTTAGTGGTGTAGTTAGGTTTACATCAGTGAGTGTATTGATGCTTCCTACGCTAGTTAAGTAACCCTGGTTGGCATGATTGCCCCAACCATATGCAGTATCCCAGTTAGTAGTGTCAGTAGAAGTAATGCCCGCTGCTTCAGAAGCAGAGAATACAGGGTCAGTTTCTGTGTAAGTTGTTGTTGTCCAAGACATAACACCACCAGTGGTGCAACTTAGAACCTCACCACTATTGGCTGGTAGTGCAGGTAATTGATACGCTGCATTTCCAACTAATCTATAATCAAATGATGCATAACCAGTGCCAGATGAATTGTTAATTTTGAGCAGTGGAGATGTTCCACCGATATTTGCATCGCCAGTAATATCTACGCCAGTTGATGTTGTTGCTAGTCTTTGAGTTCCACCAGCCCATAAGTCAACACTTGCTGCCGACATTCTCGCCAGAGTACCCCCACCCTTGAGGAAACTGAAAGCAGTAGCATTACCACCAACATTATTTGCAAATCTAAATTCACATCCAGAAACGTCTTCAAAGACGTATCTAAGGTTTGCTTGATCATAATATAATTCAACATCGCCACGAGAACCATTAGCACCAAAACCTAGTTTAGTAGAATCTCCAAGGAAAATATCATCTGTAGTAGTAGCACCTCTACTTGTTACATCAGCAAGAGTATCTGTAGATGGACCACCTCCACCACCACCGCTTGGAGTAGCAATCCAACTTAATTTACCGTTAGCATCAGACTCAAGAATTGAGTTAGCAGTTGGCGCATTTTCAGGTAACTCAATAGTGTAACTGCCGCTACCACCATCAGTAAGGGGACGAGTAGGACCAGTTAAGTATACTTGATATGCTGTCCCAACATCAGTTTCAGGGTCAAGTCTCAGGCGTCCTGGTGTACCACTTGCACCTTCAATAGCAACAATAGCGCCATTATTATTAACTCCACCACCACCAAAAGTATACTGGTTAAAACCAGTATTTAACAAGAGCGAAGAAGTGCCATGAGAAAGTGCAGTCCAAGATGTGCCAGCGGCACCACCAGGACCAGAAGTTCCACTGACGCCTGCCCAACCAGATCCGTTCCAAGTAAGAACATCGTTAGTATTAGGTGCTGTAGCAGATACATCTGCAAGGTCACCAAGAGCAGATCCAGTGTCTAGTAGTTGTGTCCAAAGACCACCATGTGCAAAGTATCCATGTCCTTCAGCATGAACATGAGCAAACATACCATGATAGGTAGTTGCGTTTGGAAGATCACCAGTCGTGGCGAAGTTGTTAGAGTAGTATAACTTACCTGTAGTTGTAAGGTCTCCACTATTCAGTACAATATTATTAGTAACAACAAGGTTACCACCATTTACAGTAGCTCCATTAGAGAAGTAGGTGGTTCCGAACTGACTATCATTTAATACTACATCACCACTGTTTAAGAATCTAGCATAATTGTTTACAGTAATCTCTGAATCAGCTTGTAAAATAATTTCACCACCAGTAGATGTATTCTGGAATGTTACATCATTTGTTCCAGTAGGAAGAATACTTTGATCTACACTACCAACATTAAGTCGTCCAATCTGAATTGTATTTGATGTAGTAGCACCTCTACCAGTTACAGTATCAAGAGTATCTGCTTCTGTATAGCTTGTCAAATAACCAGCAGTGCTATGGTCTCCCCAGTTGTATGCAGCGTTCCAGTTGGTTAGGTTCTGAGTAGTGATACTGCTAGCAGCAGACGCAGTGAAAATAGGGTCAGTCTCAGTATAGCTGCTAATGAATCCACTATCGTTTGGAAGATCACTGATGTTAACAGCAATGTTTGTATAGTTGCTGCCATTGTTTGTGAACTGCCAGCGATCAGAAGTTTCATCCCATCTGATTCTTACGTTAGCAGATAGTCCACGCTCAACCTCAATACCAGCGTTCTCAGTTGGTGTGCCAGTAACATCATTGTTTAGTGTGATCTCATTATCAGAGACCTTGAGGGTTGTTGTATTGATTACTGTTTGTGTACCATTGACAGTCATATTTCCATTGACTGTAATGCCACCAACCGTAATACCATTGTTTGTAGTAGCACCTCTAGCAGTAATAGTGTCTAGAGTGTCTGCTTCTGCTGTCAAGTAACCAGCAGTAGAGTGATCACCCCATCCATATGCCGCGTTCCAGTTGGTGATGTTGGTGTTTGTAATGCCACCTGCAGGAGAAGCACCAAATACAGGGTCTGTCTCAGTGTATGAAGTTAGATAACCAGCGCCATTTGTTAGTTGGTTATTGTTTGTTGGGATTGGATTGTAGGTAGTTCCATCATTAGTAAATTCCCAGATGTCTGTACCTTCATTCCATCTGATTGCCGTGTCTGTTCCAGTTCCTCTATCAATCTTCAGAGATCCGTTAAGTGCTGGAGCTCCAGACTGTCCATCATTAATAGTAATTTCTGTAGCAGATACATTCAGTGTTGACTGGTTGTTCTGTGTGGTTGTTCCAATAACAGTAAGGTTGCCATTGACTGTCATATCATTGACAGTAACGTCAGCAGACGTTGTTGCTCCTCTTGCTGTGACTGTTGCCAACGTGTCAGACTCAGCAGTTAAATATCCAGAGAGATCTGGTGGTGTGAGAGTGAAAACACCAGTAGCATTATTGTATGCTAGTGTTCCAGTGCCAGATGCTGCTGCTGTTGCAGCACTGATGTTAGTGAGAGTGATGTAACTTTGTGTGCTATGGTCGCCCCAACCATAAGCAGTGTCCCAGTTAGTGATTTTGGCAGCAGTTACGTTGAAAGCATCAGAAGCAAGGAATACAGGGTCTGTCTCAGTTGTCAGATACGATGACAAGTCTGCTTGAATAAAGGTAAACTCACCATTACTAGAGTTGTAAGTAAGAGATCCATTACCAGAAGGAGAACCAGCAATTGTGACCGAGGGAACTGGCGGAACAATTGGTTTGTTTAAAATCTGCGTTACTCCACTGTTGGAGTTCCAGTCAGAGTTGACTTGTGCTGCAGGAATTGTTGGTTTATTTGTAAGAGCGTTGTAGTCTCCATTAAAGTAGGGAGCATTTGCCCATACAAGACCAGTTCCATCAGTGCTAAGGACCTGTCCATTTGTACCAACAGAACCATTAACCTGTAATGGTTTACCCGTTGGTATATTCAAACCTTCCTTGATCTCAATTGGTGCGTTATCAAGGTAGTTTGCAATTTGATTTGCAAGAATTTTTGACATATTACTAGTCCTGGAGACAGTTTCCCTAAGCTAGTAATATTTATAAAGAGCGGGAGATCGGACTTGAACCGACGACATTTAGCTTGGAAGGCTAACGTTCTACCACTGAACTACACCCGCAGGAAATGGGGGTGGTCAAACCCCCAGGACACATGCACGCCACTTGTTTGTTTTAGTTGTAAACAAGAACCAACCACACGGAAGGGGTCATTTGGATCCACCACTTACTCTTTGACTGGAAGCAAGAAACCAGGCGGGAGAGCATCCCATCCGCACCACCAGTTCTTAAGGAAAAACTGGAAACCCGAGGGGTCGTTAAACCCATCCCGACCAGAGCGAGTTTTTAGTCATCTCGGGACTTGTCTACATCACCAAAGGTGATTACATCTTCACCACTGCCACCCCACATGTTACCCAGAGTAACTGGACCAGCAGCATTAATAGGAAAATCGATCAGATTGTCCATTGCATCAAGATCTTTTCCAGGTTTGTAAAGATAATCAGAAGATAGAGAGAAAGAAAAGTTTGGGTCAAAAGTAATTTTGTCATTGTCTTGAACTTTCTTGTTTAAATCACTGACATGTTGATACTCAGCGAAGAGTTCAGAAAGGAACTCTTCATCGCCCTCAGCAAGAGCGTTGATCAGTGCCTGGCGGAGTGCTTCTTCAGCAGCTTGGACTTGTGATTTGACGCTCATAGTAACCTCAGTTGTATTTACGATAGGCACCAACCTCAGGGTCAGGGTCTAACCACTTGGTGTACTCTGGATCCTCAAGGCAAGTGTCTAGTTGCATTTGGTTGTCAAGCAGGTACATGTCGAAGTACCGCTTTTTCCACTCGTGAAACTTTTGAATACGATAGTCTGGACGACCATTGATTTCTAGGGTGCCGCACTGCACAAAGCGATACGGTCCTTGCTCAAGAATGACGGTGGGTTTCATAGGTCTGTTGCTGACTCGTCAATTGTAGCATGGTCTCTGTGCTTTGGCAACTGGCGCGAGCACCAGAATGCCATGGCAATCAGAGCAAAGTAAAATAATGTATCATCAATCATCACTAGGAAGAAAATAATACTACCACCATACTTCAACCAGTCAGGTAATCTGTTTGTCAGTCTGCCAATGACTGGTCTAACCTTATTCTCAAACTTGAAGTAGAGAATAGCACCTAATGTTACTGTAATCTCACTCATCGGAACAATGAAGTAGAGAGACAATATAACAAAAATAGGCCAATAATGCCTCTCTGGTATCTTAGCAAGTAAATTAAGAACCCTCTTCATGGTTAGAATACATTTCAGTAAAATCATCGACCTCAGCAACAGCAGTTGCTGCTTCTTCATACTCAGCAGCAGGGACAGCAACCACTGCCCTGCCATCTGGTTGGCGAATCAAGAATGATTCACCTGCTTCGATGCGATCCATGTATGCATCGAAGTCTTTTTCAAACTCAGCAAACGCAACTTCAACCATTGATTTCTTTAAAGTCCTTTTCAAAAATAGCAAGTCCTGCATCAGTCAGGACATGATTGTACATCTTGTCGAATACAGCAGTAGGTAGTGTAACTACGTCTGCACCGTATGCCAAACAGCGAGAGACGTGGTGAACGTCACGAAGACTGGCGGCAAGAATCTTAGTCCCCACTCGCTGAGTAGCATAGAGACCACCAATGGCACGTACCAGTTCGACACCACTGAAAGAGTTGTCGTTCATGCGACCTACAAATGGAGAAATATAGGTGGCACCTGCTAGAGCAGTCATTACTGCCTGAGCAGCAGAAAAACAAAGGGTAACGTTGGTTTTTACGCCCTGCTCAGAGAGGATCTTACATGCGATAAGACCATCTTTAGTGAGGGGGAGTTTGATGGTAACTTCCGAACCAATAGAAATATACTGGCGGGCATTCTCCAACATTTCATCGGCATTTTGCCCATCAACTTCAGCAGAAATGCTCTCGAAAGAGAAATCTTTTGAGAGGGTACGGATGAAGTCAAAGTAGTCTACACCAGACTTACGAACTAGTGTAGGATTTGTTGTGATACCAGCGACCAATCCAGTTTCATAACGATCTTTGATTGCTCTGTAGTCTGCTGTGTCTAGAAAAATTTGCATGATAGAAATAATGTTGGTAAGTTACCAAGTCGGGGTAGCAGGGATCGAACCTGCGACCTGCTGTTCCCAAAACAGCCGCGCTACCTCTGCGCTATACCCCGATTTCGCGTTGCTCCATTGCAATGCATTGTTCCTCAAGATTATACAGGAGTTTGTAGTTGTTTGTCAACACATAATACCCATCTATGGTATATCCATCATCTGTCCACCCGTATGCTATTACATTTTCACAAGTTCCATTGATATTGAAGCACTTTTTTGTGTGCAAGTAACTATGAAAGCGGGCGTCCAGATTAATCATTAGCGTTCCTCAAATGTGATGCGTCGCACCTTGCGTTTGCGTCGTTCCTCTTGGTATTTTAGGTCATCAGGTGTCAGAATTCCGTTATATTTAATATTCTTTTCATGTTTTGTTAGAACTACTTGTCCTAAGTCAACTGCACCCACCGTATCATCAACTACTTTCATCTGGTTAGGACAACCACAGAACTGAACTTTACTAGTGCTTGTCAGTTCTCTGTTGCACATCTTGCATCTTGCGGATAACATCGTTTAGCATTTAACCTCTTATGAGAATGGGTGAAGAGGGGATCGAACCCCCGACCGCCTCCGTGTAAAGGAGATGCTCTACCGCTGAGCTATTCACCCGAGTGTCGGCAAGAGGACTTGAACCTCCACGACATAAAGTCACTGGAACCTAAACCCAGCGCGTCTACCAATTCCGCCATGCCGACAAGGCGACTCGCGAAGGACTCGAACCTTCGACCGACTGCTTAGAAGGCAGTTGCTCTATCCATCTGAGCTAGCGAGTCATAAAAGGGTCAACGACCCTTACCAAACTGATTGTAACCTGTACCTGACATCCAACCGCCAGGACCAGATTGGAAGTTTTCAGAACCACCACCTAAATCTGGCATAGGATCGAGTTGGGTGGTAGTTTTACCTCCGTTGGTAGCAATATTGTACATTACCTCATGGATGTTGTCAACTTCCTTGTTTGGTGGTTGATCTTCAGATTGAGGAATGAGTTGCTTTTCTTCTTCTAGTTGAGCACGCATGTACTCTTGCTGTTTCTCAGACAGGATAGGAGCAGGACCAAACCAAGGATCATCCTTGAGAACTTTTGGTGCAGGAATACCAGTAAAAGGTTTGATCAATTTTTTTATTGCTCGAAAGATCATGACCAAGAAAGTTTATTAACGTAATCATAGGAGTAAGTTTCCCTTGCTCCCTTAATACCCCATCCTAACCAATAGTAGGCAGGAACCATGTACTGATGGACAGTTTTACCACTGCCCTCAAACTCAGGCAGATAGCGTTGGAAGACACTTTCGTTAATCATGTAACGAGTTTGACCTTCTAAACTGCTTGGATCGCATCCATATTTATCACAGAACTTACCAAGATTGTTATAGCGACCTACTGAGGTCCACTGAATAAGACCATAACCACCGCTAAGGCAATCCCTGTAAGAAACTCTAGCCCCTCCCTCGCATATGTTGGGAATAAACTTGCTCTCCTGTTTAATGTTTCCCATAATCGTAGCAAGAGCATTGCGATCCGAGATTCTAGTATGTTCTTGGAGTTGTGAGAGGACATATTGTTCTTCGGGGGTGCAGTCTTCACACTTCCATGATGCTTGATAAGGAATTACGGGCAGAGGTTGGATCTCAGGGGTGGTGTTGGGAACTTCTCCTTGTAGAATCTGGGGTCCAGTGAGTCCTACAGCAAGGGCAGCAGAAGCAATCAAAGTCTTAAGAATCAAAGTAGTCTTTCCTGTAATAACGTCCGAGGATGTTTGAATTATAGTACGCAGGCGTTCCATTGTCAAGTGCCTCCGTCAGAACGTTGTGGAGGAAGAGCTGTCGGGTCTCTTCGTAGTTGACCCTGCCAGGTGTCCTGTGCATTGACAGGATTTCTCTGGTGAAACACTCTTTTCCAAAGAGTTTGATGTCGTCTTTGAGTTCTGGACATGACCCATAATACCGCTTCCAATCACTTTCGGAAGTGACACGTCGCTTTCCACCTTTTGGTTTACGTTTCTGCCAAAAATACTTTCGCCCAATGTACTGTCGTTGGTTGGACTGATTGGTAATTTTATAAACAAAACCCCAGTTGTCCCCAATAAGGCTCCCATCAAAAGGGGACTCCATGTATCGCCAAGGATTTGGGTAAATTTCTTCCACATTTTCATAACAAAACCTAAAATTATTTATTCAGTCCCAAGGATCTGGTATTTGAGGCGTAGGGCGCTTAGGACCCACGCCTCGCTTAGAGATTTTGGACCGTCCATTACGATCCTCGCGTGGCGAGTGCTCACGTTCGGATCTTGGAGGGCTTTTACCTTCCAACCAGGCAAAGAATCTTTCGTCATAGCTGGAAACCAGCGAACGTATCCTTCTTAACATCTTGTTTAATGCTCCCGATTAGGTAAGATTCTACTTCTGTCTCTTGTGGTGCTACTTGCATACCCTTAGAAGACAACCAGTGCTCTGTCCAGGGCAAAGGATTGTTTGTAATAGGAGTATCGAAGATTGCTTTTTTCCCAATAGACTTCAAGCGTCTATTGGCAGTCCACTCCACATACTTAGCTAGTAGTTTGTCGTTAAGACCAATGATAGAACCATCTTTGAACAGGTATTCTGACCAAA
>Ga0213858_10000713_pt1 | contig 15839 bp, 18 predicted proteins | sample PICome_FD_160122 | JGI IMG/M metagenome (GOLD analysis project Ga0213858, IMG submission 160122) | Coastal seawater microbial communities near Pivers Island, North Carolina, United States - PICO245 | ecosystem: Environmental > Aquatic > Marine > Coastal | place: USA: North Carolina | collected... | reverse complement strand
CATCGCCTACAATGATATACCCATCTGTTGGATTCAGTCCCGCAATGTCTGCTAGTTGTGCGTCATATGCTTGTACATCAGTTCCTATAGCAACACCTAAATTAGTTCTAGCTGTGCTTGCATTTGCTAAATCAGACAAGTTATTTGCTGTAGCAGCGTAATCACTTGTAGCTGCTGTTGCTATTGTTCCTAGTCCAAGAGAAGTTCTAGCAGTAGCACCAGATTCTAAAACAAAATTGCTACCATCACCAACAATAAAATTACCGTCAGTGGGATTCAACCCTGCTATGTCTGCTAGTTGTGCGTCATATGCTTGTACATCTGTGCCTATAGTTAAACCAAGAGAAGCTCTGACAGTAACACCCGATTCTGTTACAAAGTTACTACCATCACCAACGATAAAATTACCGTCGGTTGGTGTAAGTCCTGCAATGTCAGTCAGTTGAGCATCTGATGATTGATAACCCTGACTATGAAAATAACTAAGAGAGTTCCAAGCAGTAGTGCCGTCTCCCACTTTCATTTTATTAGTGTCAGATTCCCAACCCTGTTCTCCTGCTGCAAGTGTAGGATTATTACTAGACCAGTTGCTAGCAGTGTCTCGTCTTATTTGTATCTGATCAGCCACGTGAGCTTCCTCCGTCATAAACCGCATCAAAAGAGGTTGTTGATGCTAATGAGTTTCCAATGACATTAAAAAAAGTTGTAGTTGAAGCTGTCAACGCCTCACCTATTTTTCTATCCATCTGACCTCTTAGTTCTGTTTTTAAACTAGTAAGGTCAGCCTCTTTTCGGAAACCCGCTCCTCTAATACTTTTATATTTTACTGTTGAATAAAGTGCCATTTATTATCTCTCAGAGAATATCCATCCATATGTTGAATTGTAATATACTAAATTTGTAGCTGCACCATCAACATCTATAGTTAAATCTGCAGCAGTGCCGTCTATATTTGACCCATTTCTTGCTATTGTTATATTGTTTGTTGCTGCATTACTAGCACCATCAATAATAGCAACCTCATCTCCCAAACCGGGCGATGCAGGCAGAGTGATTGTTACTGTTGAAGAACTTACATCTACTATTAATCTATCTCCTGCTGAAGCTGTATAGTCGGCTGTTTTTTCTGTCCATGCAGATAAACCACCTCCACTTCCTCCTGATTGATTACTCCAGGATAATACTCCGCTACCATTTGTTGTTATTACTTGTCCGTTGTTTCCATCTGATGCAGGAAACTGCTGTGTACCTATTTTAAATGTAGATGTTTCTATGTCACTTGCTATTAAATTATTAAATGTTGCACTAATATCAGTGCCAGAATCAGCTATTGATCCTAAATCAAAATTTTCTGTAATAGTATCTGTAACTGCACCTAAGTCACCATTCAGCCAATAAGATTGTGTAGTTTCTTGTGCTAATGTTACAATAGTGCCATCAGTTTTCTTAGAGTACAGTTTAGCGTCTGCTAAGTTTACTGCCAGTTCACCTACAGCAAGGTCACTTGCTCCAGGTGCTGAAGAAGCAGTTTCACTTCTTTTTAACTGTATTACTGTTGACATTAGTTCAACCTAGTACCCGACGAATCGTAAACTACTATATCTACTAGTGTATCCCAATCTGTAGATGAAGCTCCAATTAATCTAGTAGTAGATCCTGCAGGACAATCAATCGCTGCATTCGCACTACCACCGTTAATAGTTCCGCTTGTATTAGGATAAATTTTTATGTTTACACTAGTGTCATTCTTAACTGTATATGTCACACCTGCTGAAGCAGTGGGAAGTTTTACTCCCTGATTGGCTGTTGCGGTTGTGACAACATTAAATGTTTTACTTAGTGCGGTTGCTCCTGACTGATCTGAACCCGCTGCTGTTATAGAAGTATTATTTCCAACAGTCATGTCGTTTGTTAATACTAACGAATCAAGAGCAAGTCCCGATCCTGAAGCTGTTATTGAAGCTCCCCCGAGTTCTATAGAGCTACCACTCAAATATAAATCTCTCCATTTTGCACCTGATGAACCTAAGTCATAAGTTACATCAGCGCCAGGTAAAACGTGTCCTGTTACTGTAACATCGCCACCTGCTGTAATTGTGCTAGAAGCAGAAATTGTAGTAAATGAACCTGCAGCTGCTGTGGTACCTCCAATTACTGTACTATCAATCGTACCGCCATCAATGTCAGGAGTATTAATATCCGGTGACGTTAATGTTTTGTTTGTTAAAGTATCTGTAGTAGCTTTACCTATCAGTGTATCTGTAGCAGCAGGAAGTGTAAGAGTTACATTGCCGCTGTAATCACTATGCGCTGCTGATTGTAGTTGTGTATAGTGAGCATTAGTAACTTCACAATAGAATTTGATATTAGAAACAGAACCACTATTTTTAAGAACAATCTCACCTGATTGAATGTCAACATTACCATCTAGCCTTACAAGTCCTGTGCCGTTTGGAGTAATGGCAATATTGCCGTTGGAGGTACTAACAAGACCATTACCATTTACGTCTAGATCACCACCTAACTGTGGTGTAGTATCCTCAGAAACATTTGCTAAAAATGTTGAACCAGAATCATTTTCAGTTACAATATCGTAATAGGTACTACCATCTTCAGTAACTTGCCATTTATCATCGGTTTCATTCCAGCGCAAAGCTACATTTGTAGATGTTCCTCTCTCTACTTCTATACCTGCATTTTGACTAGGTGTACCTGACTCATTATTATTAAGTACAATAATATTGTCATCTATTGTAAGTGTTTCTGAATTTACAGTAGTGGTTGTACCTGAAACCGTCAAGTTTCCTGTTACTGTTAAGTTGCCTGATGCAGATATGTTTGTTGAAGTAATGTCATCTGAAGTCAGAGTACCATCGACTTGCACGTTATTAAATTGAACATTCGAGGCAGTGCCTACTGCTTGCCCTATACTAATTACACCAGAAGAAAATGTTACACCAGTTCCTCCTGAAAGATAACTTTCTACATCTGAATCTGCATACTGTGTAATTGTTGTAGCTATTGTACCACTTGAAATTGTAATACCTGTACCTGCACTAAAATGCGCTCGCACTTCTGAAGCACTGGGACCTGTATATGTGATGACGCCTGTACTGCTATTATAAGCTAAAGAACCATCGCCCCCAGAATCAGTTACACTTACTAGTCCTCTTACTTCTGAGTCAGTTCTTTCAGTAAAACTAAATGCACCAGTACCGCTGTTGTAACTTAAATCGCCACTTGCACTTACAGCTGCTCTAGATCTAGTATCAGTGTAGTATAAATTGCTACTACCTTCTGAAACATCATCAGTATCTAGTCCTGATGCACCTGATAAATTACTACCGCTTGCAAGTGCCAGTTCAAAACCACCCGCTGTAGATCCATCGTGTACAACCAAAGTATCCTTTGTTGTATTAACGGTAACTTCGCCCAAAGCACCCGTAAAAGACGAATGCTCGGCGGTGGTTCCTCTTCTAAGTTGTAATACTGTAGGCATTTATTAAGTCCTATTCAAAGTCTAATGGCTCTTCAGTTTTTTGTAATTCTTCAAGTTTCGCTTTCAAACTTTCTATTTCCTTGTTTGCTACATTGAGTTTAGACTGAGCTAAAACTAGCTCCATAGTTCTATCATTCAAGTTACTAGCCAAACGATTAATGTATTCATTAATTAAATCATTATTTTCCATAATTTACCTCATAGTTTATATTTAGAATGTTCCGCAATCAATATCAGCAAATCCAGGAACTCCGCTTGAATTTGCAACTAATATTTGCCCTTCAGTACCAGCTGCTGTTACGTTCAATGCACTCGCACCGTTACCGTAAAGAACACCATTGCTCGTAAAAGTGCTTACACCTGTACCACCATCAGCGACTGCAAGATCAGTGATACCTGTGATAGAACCACCTGTGATTGTGGTATTATTATCTTCTAAGTTAGCAACAAGGGTTCCTGTTGTAATAGTAAGATTACCTGTGCTTGCACCTGTAAATGATCCAGTACCTACAATAAATTTGTCTGCACTTTCGTCAAAACCGATAAAGGCGTTATCACTATCACCTCTTTCAAGTACAAGACCTGTGTCATTAGCAGGTGAACCTGTAGTTCCATTACCCAATTCAATAAGTGTGTCAGAAATAACAGAGTTGGTAGTTGCAAGTGTAGTAGTTGTACCATTTACCGTTAAGTTACCTGTTACAGTAGCATTACCACTTACAGCCAAATCATTAAAGGTAACATTATCTGTTGTTGCTACTGCTTGTCCTGTTGAAATGGTAACAGTGTTATTTGTTACCGCAGTAGTAACACCTGTGCCACCCGCAAAGGTCAGTGTTTCACCGTTATTAAAAGTATCTGTAGCAGGAGAGCCAGCGTTATCAGAAATTGTAAATGATGTAGCAATAGAAGCTGTGCTAGCTGATGTTAAACGACCTTGTTGATCTACTGTAATTACAGGAACAGAGGTAGTTGAACCATATGAACCAGGTGTTACCGCTGTATCATCGAGGTCAATAGAAAGACCATTGCCTGATGCTGTAGTAGTAATACCAGTGTCACCAGTGATTGCTAAAGTTTCAGCTTGTTCAATGACACCAGTACCGCTGTCACCACTAAAGTCTAAGTCATAAGCTGCGGCTGCTACAGAATCAACGTATGCTTTAACAGATTGTTGTGTTGGGATAAGTGTTGCACTATCAGACGCCATGTTATCTTCATCAACAAATGCGGTAACTGTGATAGTTCCGTCTGATATTGAACCAAATTGTACTGTACCAGAAGCAGTTATGTTTGTTGCTCCTGTGATAGCACCTGATGCTGCACTTAAAGTTCCGTCTGTAAGTGTAGACCCTGTAATAGTTCCGCCGTTAAAATTACCAGAAGAATCTCTTTTTACAAGAGTGCTTGCAGTGTTAGCATTAGTAGCAGCATTGATAATGTCGGTAAAATATTTACCGCCTATCTCATGTATGACCGCTGAATCGCCTGAGTCTACACTTTCTATATAAAGTTTAGCACTGACACCATCATTGCTAGCGTCTTGAGTATAAGCCAATTCAGCTTCAGCTAACTGCGATGTTGTCGGTGCAGTAGATCCTGAGGATCTTTTTATTTGTATTACTGTTGACATTTAGTTGCCCTCTTTAAAATGTTCCGCCATCTAAGTTTGTAATATTTCCTTGTATCTCAGCTGCTGGTTGAGCTTCCCAATTACCACTAGTGCTATCATAGACTAGTGTATATCCATTTTGTACTCCTGTAACATCTACACCGGTCAGTCCTTCAAACTTTGTAGAGGTTTGTGTTACTGACTGTGCGGTTGTTATTGTACTTACCCTACTAGCTGGGCTTGTACTAGAAACTTTTGTTGTTGTAGTTGCGCTTTGTGGTAAAGTAACGCTAATTGCCATTACTTAGTTACCTCCGGAGTTACAGTTACTATTCCTTCTAAAATTCGTAATGTCTCTACACTTGAAGCTATCTCTACATCATATACATATCTGCCCGCTTTTATAGCAGACGTTTCTGTCGCAGATAATGAAATAGTTATTTCTCCAGTTAAATCAACTTTAGTTGTTGTAAAGTCTGTAGCAGTTGAAGTATAATAACTTTTTCTCATCTGAGATGTTACTGTATAATCAGTTAAATCTTTAGCAGTACCGTCAGTATTACTGAGAGTAAGGGAAAAAGAAAAAGTTTGTCCCTGGTCTATTACTATGTTTTCTACAGTAGCCATATTAGATCTTTATAAGTATTATTGTTCTTTTTATTTATAACATTTTAAAACTGCGATGAAAACTATTTTGACATTGAAATACGGTGATAAATACAGTTCTGATGATGTGAACCGTATTTTTATAGACACAGCAGGTAAGTATAATTATGTTTGTGTGACCGACAATCCTGAGGGATTATTTTCAAATATTTATACAATACCTATTGAAGGCGAGCCTGACGGTCACTGGGAAAAAGTAAAACTTTTTCAATACTATTTCGGCAAAACTCTTTACTTGGATTTAGATGTTGCAATACAAAATGATATAGAACATTTATTTTCTTATCTTGACAAAACACCTGTGATCTGTTATACTTATTGGAAAGATAGAGGTGAAAAACATGGTATGTCTATACATGATTTTCCGTACCACAAAGATGAAAGATGGGCGTACAATTATCTAAGCAACTTTAACTCAAGCGTAATGATGTGGGAAGATGCAAGACATATATATAATTATTGGAAAAAAGATCAAGACTACTACATGGTAAAGTATGCAGGTGACGATAGATTCTTATACCATGAAAATTTTACATTTGAACATTGGCCAAGAGGTGAAATATACTCCTTTAAATTTGACGGAGCAAAATATCAACCTGATGCTACTATAGCACTGTTGAACGGACAAGCAGACTTCCCAAATTTAGTTGAAGAATATTATGATGAACTTCGTATGTATAAAATGGGGCGAAAAGTACACGCCTGACTATGTGAATAATTTGTATCGTATGGTAGAAAGAAACTATACGAAACCTTTTACTTTTACTTGCTATACAGATGACACTGACGGGTTAGAGTGTGATACGCACCCTATACCTGATGATGGTGTTCTGCACCCTAAACATTGGTTTGGTAAAGAAAGTTATTGTTGGGATAGAGCAAAGTTTCTTGTCTTTAATTCACAAGAATGGTTAGGGTATGAAGGAAAGTGGTGTTATTTTGATCTTGATGTTATTATTCAAAACAATATAAACGAAATAGATATACTCGCAAATAAACCTAGACTAATACATTGTCGTTGGCAAGACCCTAAACTAAATCACAACAGGCTGTTTATAGAAATAAGGGGCACCTTCTATAATTCTAGTATGATGTTATGGAACGGTGAACAACTAAAACATATATACCATGATGTGTTAATTAACGACAAAATGGTTTTTACAACCTTTTTTAAAGGTTCAGACAACTATCACTATTGGAGACAACGAAACATTTGGAAAAATATACCTTATGATTGGGTGTATTCTTATAATAGAGGAATGACTTTTCCTGATGATTTAGATGAAAAGTTATATAGACCTAATGCAAAAGTTTGTATATTCAATAAGGATTTGACACCTGACCCTAAAGCAAAGAAACAAATTAAACTTGAAGATTTACAAGACGAGGTATTGCTTTCATTATGGGAGGGATAAGAGTAAATTACGTCTGTTGTAAATGGGGTACTAAATATGGACCACACTTTGTTAATAAACTTTATAACATGGCCAAACGAAATACCAATAGCAATAAATTTGATTTTCACTTTTATTGTTATACTGATATTAGTGAAGGTCTTGAGCCTGACATTAAGGTTATTGAGTTTCCTGATATTCCCAATATTCATCCTAAGTATTGGTTTGGTGATGATAAGTTCAAGTACGGTATGGCTAGGTGTTGGGATCGTCCTAAAACTTTTGTTTTTAATACTCATAATTTTGCTAGTGACAGTCCAACTGGTCGCTTCGTTTTTTTAGATTTGGATGTAATCATACAGGGTGACATGGAACCTATCATTATGTATGATTTAGAACGTCCCACTAAACTTAGAAGTTGGTGGCAAGATCCTCGACCAATGAAAACTAGACAATTTAGATTAGCTCACGGTGCATACACTAATGGTTCTTGTCAGGTTTGGGGTGACGATCAAACAGAAATCATTTGGCAAGATGTGTTGCAACACCAAGAACGTATTTGGTATACTTTTACAGATGGTACTGACAATTACCATAGTTGGCGTTGGGGTATGTTTAGTAAAAATCCACTTTGGGGACACTTTCCAAGTTGGATGGCATACTCATATAACAGAGGCAGAGATTGGGAAGCCGGAGACTTAGAAGTAGATAAATATCGCCCAGATTCTATATTATGTGTTTTTAATATTGACCTACTTCCTTTTGAAGATTCAAGTAGAGGCAAAACAAAACAAGATCAATTAGCAGATCCAAATCTGTTGGAGCATTGGAAATGATTAGCATTTATACTGTGAAATGGGGTTTGAAATATGATTCAGATCACGTTAATATGATACACGAAATGTGTAAAAAATATATTACTGAGGAGTTTGACTTTTATTGTCTAACTGATTGGCCTCATGGATTAAATCCAGACATATTAACTATAGATTTTCCTGAAGATAACTATTATGAAAAATGGTGGAATAAACTATATTTGTTTGATCGTTCAGTAGTTACACAGAAAGGTGAAAAATTATTTTTAGACTTAGATGTTGTAATACAAAACAACATTGATTGTATTGTAAACTATGACCCAGGTGATAGTTTAACTTTTGTTAGAACTTGTTGGCACAATCTTAAAAAAATGAAACGTGATGTTGTTGACATTCCTTGGGCATATACTGAATTAAACTCATCTGTGTTACGTTGGAACGACCGACTAAATATTGATAAGATTACTAAGTTTGTGCGTGACTATCCTTCGCAAATGTTTTTTTATTATCGTGGATTAGATAATTTATTTGGACACCAGCGTGAAAGATTATTAAAAATAGATCACTTCCCAGACGGCTGGGTATACAGTTACAACAATGGTTATATATGGCCTACTGACATTGACCAACATAAGGTAAGAGATAACCTACTAGTATGTTTATATGATTCTATGGAGCGACCAGAAGATGTTAAATTATAATTTTTTGAATAACTATAAAAATTGGGGTGATGGTTTAGACAAAATGAACCATGAAATGCCCTATAAAATGGAAGATTTTCGTAAATCATTGAATCCAAATAGTATGGAAGCCAGTATTTGGCTTGTAGAAGAATTACAAAAACACGTTGAAAAAGACGATTTAAATATTACTGTTCTTAATTCTTGGCTAGGATTTCCTCTTGTTCCGTTACTATGTGAAAATTTATCTGTCGAAAAAATAAATCTTATTGATGTAGACACTGATGCTTTAGAATTGTCTAAAGTATTTAATAAGTATTATGCTGACTCAGGCATTGATTTGAATCATATTAACTGGGACATTCCTTTTGCTTTTCACGATGTCAATGCAATGGAAACTGATGTTGTGATTTCTATAGTGGCTGAAACAATGTACCCATTAGAAGAAATGACTACTGCAAATCCTGATTGTATTTTTGCTGTACAATCATCTAATGTTTTTAAAGAAATGTATGGTATTAACTGTGTTGATAGTATTGAAAATCATATAAAAAATGTTGGCGTTAAAAAGTCTTTATACCAAGGTTCAATCAAACAAAAATACTGGACCTTTGATGGGCTGAACGAATTTGATAGGTTTATGGTTATTGGAAAGAAGTAGCGTCTTCTTCAGAAATATCCTCAATCATACTACGCCATATTTCTAGATGTGGCACAACAAACCCTAAAGTGATACGAGGCTCATAGGACCCGGCACAGTGATAATAAACTTTGTCGGGTTCTCTTCCTCTGCCATAGTATCCTACTTTACAAGTCCAACCGGGCTTGTCTTCCATAGTAACTATTTCTTTTGTCAATGGATCCCTGTAACGAAAAAATCCATTTCCTTCTTTAGAGTATGACAAAAGAATATTATATCCATTGGCATTCCAGTTGTTATGCCAACCCATGAAACCATTGGCAGGGTAAAATACATTTACTGCTTGATTACGAGCACCTAAGTACGCACATAATTCCTCTGCTAATTTATTTCTTTTTTCTTTATGCTCTTGCGGTGAATTTTCAGATGTGTTTATGTCTACAGACAAAACTCTCTCAGGAAATCCTATGTGCTGCCCATCTTTATCAACTATCTCTTTCAAATACTCTTCGCCGCAAGCCTCTTCTAATAGCATACCCTGATGCCTATCTTCGCTATGGGCTATTTCTACGAGTTTAGTCAAGTCAGACTGAAAAAACCAATCACTATAATCAGTAAGTATTTTCAATACTTCTTCATTTTTTATATCTATCCATCTCATGGATTTAATTCGCCTTTAGGTATCGTGTGATGATATAATACTATATCTTGCCCTTGCAGTTCTTCATACCTATAACCATTAATAAAATTCCAACGTGCATCAGGTTCTTCCACGTAACCCCATTTGACATCATGTCCCCCGTATGTTAGTAACCTCCACATAGTAAACGTATCCCATTTTACGCACTGAGGAGGATAGTGCATAACATCAAAGTCAGGTTCTCTTTGTTTCAAATATTCAGTCCACCAAGCACCCATTAAATCCATTACTGCTGGAGTTTTACGATAAACAAAAAATCCACAGTGGCAAGTCATTTCCTCATCTGCTGACAATTTAGTCAGTGCTGCATTATAAGGTCTGTTTTTAGTAAATACAATATCTTTATCTTCAGGAAGTATGTCGAAAATATTTTTTATGTCTTCATGCTCACACATCATATCTGCGTCAAGATAAGCTGTAATATCATATGGTGTTTTTTCAAGAGCCCAAAGTTTTGCTCTGATATGATCCGGTATACCCTCAGTAATTACATTATTGAATAACTTAAAATCTTCGGGTTGTACCCATTCTTCATGGGTAAAAAAAGTAATATTAGCGTCAGACCAAAAGTCTCTTATTGATTCTGCTAACAGTTTAGCATACTTATAAAAACCTTTTTGTTTTGAAGCTACAATTACAAAACCTTTAGTTAGATTCTTCTTCGGCATTTTCAATTTCCTGCATCAATAATATAGAACAATATGCTTGAACTTCCATTATACTTTTAGATTTTCTTATAAGTCTTTTTAATTTAGTATTTTTTGATTCTTTTACAGCATCAATTTCAAATGCAGATAATTTTGCTGCAAATAATGCTTCTTGTTTCGCTCTAGATTGTTGAGCTTCTCTTCGTTCAGCTTGTTGTTTTATTCTTGTATTTCTTCTGTCCAAACCTCTTTGAGTGTTTTCATCTATTTCTTCTTCGGTAAATTGTTGTAAAACAGCAATCATGTCAGGATTAGTGCCATCCTTATCCTGAATAGATGCCATAGACTCCTTACCATTAGGAAATTTTATAGTAACAATTAAATGCCGATTTTCCTTGTTAGACCAATAAGGATTAAGATATTGTTTTGCCGGAGGGGTGTCTTGTATCGTTGTGACTTCAGAATCAACAGATATCTCTGTCATAATTTAACTCCATAATTAAAATAATGTAATACTATATAGTCAAGTTTTAAGCAGTCCTCAACCATAGTTTGATCGTAGAAACATTTTCTGTTGTAGCTTGAATAGTTGCTGCTGTATATGTACCGGTGTACGCACCTGTAAATGTTCCTGTGTATGCACCTGTAAATAAACCACTATATGCAGAAGTTCCTACAAAGTCTCCAGTAAAAGCTCCTCCAAACTCGTTTGTATACACACCAGTATATGTTTTAGCACCTGTGAAAAATCCTGTGAAATTTCCAGTAAAAGAACCAGTGTAAGAGGTTGGGCCGGCAAACCCTGAGAAAAACGGTGTAAATGCTTGTGAATAAACGCCTGTGTAAGTTCCAGAGTAATCGTCAGTTCCTGTAAAATTTCCTGTAAATTCTCCTGAGTAGGACCCGGTATAACTACCAGTGTACGTTTTTGCTCCAGTAAAACTGCCAGCAAAGTCTTGCGAAAATGTTTGGTCAAAGTTTCCTGTAAAACTACCCGCATAATCTGAATCTGCTAATTCGTGTCTTGTATCAGTAAATCCAGCAGTGTCTCCCATTTGTGTCCAAGTGCCTGTTTCTGATGGAGTGCCTGACTGTACAAGATAACATCCTACACCTGGTGTAGTTGCGTAATCTTCAACAATTCTATTTCTAAAATTGGGAACCATTTGTTCAATTTGAGCTGCGGTCATCATTTTAACACCGCTGTCGAATGTCAACGAGGCTAGATCACTATTTGCGGATGTAGTCGGAGCAGTTTTTTGCCAAAGTTGTATAGTGTTTGTATCACCATCAACTTGAGTATCTGAAATAGTGTAACGGGATGTCCAAGTACCACCAGAGGGAGCAGAGGCTGCTAAGTGAAATTGTCCTACAGTGTAGTCAGTTTCAGTAACCATATCAGTGATAACTTTGTCTAATATGTCTGTATCTAACTCAGAGTCTGTAAACTCATTTAGTGAATTAGTATCATATCCTAAAGCTCTGTTAGTAATACTTTCCGAGGCAGCTGAAGTAACTTGTTTGAAATAGTAAGTAGTAGTTGATAAAGTTCCTGCTGCTGGGTGTGTACCTACTGACTCTGTTCTTTTAGTATCAGCAAAAGTTCCTATCGCCGAACCACTAAGAGCATTTGCAGTGTCCATATTGAGATCACCTGTTAAGGTTCCATCCCAATCGTCTGCATATTTGTTTGTTATCACATAGGAAAGATACTGATTAATTTCAGTATCAGTCATTTCCTGCAAGCCCTGAAAATTTGAAGAGCTAGGAGGGCTTCCTGATGCTTTTACTCTTAATGGTCGCATTTACTTATCCTTAATTCAATCTTGTTCCGGACGAATCATAAATCACTGTTTCTACCATAGTGTTCCAGTTTGTAGAAGTAGTACCGATCAGTTGTGCTGTAGCTCCTGCAGGAAGATCTATTGCAGCATTAGCAGTACCACCGTTTATTGTGCCCGATGTATTGGGATATATTTTTACATTGACTGTTGTTCCATTAACTACATTATACCACAGGCCTGCCGCCGCTGTAGGAAGTTTTACACCTTGATCTGTAGTTGCAGTCGTAACAACATTGAAAGTTTTAGTCAATGCTGTTGCTCCTGATTGGTCAGTACCTGCCGCCGTCACCGCCGCAGTTATAGATGCTGTGTGGTCTCCAGTTGATGTTAAATTCACTGTAGCTGTGTTACCTGAAGTATCTACAGTAAATAACGAACCATTTACATCAATACCTGCATCTAAAGAGGCAAGTCCAGAAGCATCCAAAGTACCAAAAGCAGCATTATTGCCGGACTCATACTTATCGGTATTTAAATTGGTAAAGTTAGTATCCACCTCATTATTTGTGAGAGGACTACCTTTTGTTGATCTTAATGTTATTGTTGACATTTAACTATCCTTTGGAATTTATAGCATCTAAAATTTGTTTCAAAGAATCCTTTATTTCAGTTACTTCGTTCTTAAGATTATTTATATCCTTAGAATACTGTTCTATTTCTTTTTTATTGTCTCTTCTAATTTCTCTAGCACGTTTATACTCAGCCAGGGCGTGATTATCTGTGTTTAACAACGCTTTAGAATGTACACTTCTGCGAAAACCTTTTTCATCAGTTTTCACCCAAGCATCACCGTGTTTTAAAGTTTTTGATATTTCTCCTAAATTCATAGTTATGCCTGTAGCGCAAATGCTCTCAATCCTGCTGATTTTGGTATCTTAACACTAGTAGAATTAGTATGTACAATCTTAACTGCAAAATATTTATATGACGTAAAAGTAACTGTTGTAGTTGCAGGAGTTCCTAAAGTAGCCGCTACACTAGGCGAACCGCCTGTCAATGTCGCAGTGATAGTTCCTCCAGTGTAACCTCTACCTGGATTAGTTATCTTAATTTCTGAAACCGCTCCTCCACTCAATATAGCTTCTGCTGTTGCTCCATATCCGTCACCAGTATGTGTTATAGTTACTGTAGGAGCTGAACCATAACCTGAGCCGCCTGATGAAACTCCAATGGATGAAATTCTATCTACATCATATTCAAATATACCAGAACCATTTAGTCCAGAAGTAGTAGATCCCTTGTCAGGTATTTTGTAAACATATTCTGCAAATGTTTCTGTAGACACTAGAGGTGACGCTTCAAGTTCTAGTTGTTTCCAATAAATATCATCATTCATTTCACCGTCATCTTCTTTAGACATAAACTTGCCGTATACACGAACACCACCTGTTGATGGTATTGCGTTATCTAAATAAACTTTCATGTCCTCTGCATCTTGTCCGTCAGCTAAAACGATAGTCTTAGAAATATACTTCATGGTAGCACTACCGCCAAATCTTACTTCTTCGTTTGACGCATCATTGTTAATAATATTTTTATACACACCCATTGCCATACTAGACATATCTATCATAGGTGAAATATTATTATTCTCCGATCTCAAAACAAATTTAGCTGTTGCTGATTTGTTTCCAGAATAACTAGCAGCTTCATTTGAATAACTGTAAATTGTTTTTTCTGTGTCTAGTTCTACTGTTTTGTTGATTGGCATATCTACATATGTGGATCCCACTGAACCCGCTCCCGTATCAGTCAAAGCAATAGTTCTAGTGATTGTTCCTTTGCCACTAGGATTAATTTCAGATACTTTACTAACATAAGCACTCACAACACGATCTTCTATAGAACTTATTGTTCCATATGTGTTAGTAGTGCCTACCAGTGTCTGTGCAGGATTAGATGCAGTATTTGATGAATAAAATCTACCATCAGTAACCTGTACTTTAAAAGTTTTGTACTTTGCCTCAATGAATTTTACAACACCTCTATTCAGTGTAGCAGTAACCACAGCATCTGTTGTCGGAGAACCACCTGAAAGTGTAACTGTAATACTAGATTCTGAAGTAAATCCTGAACCCGGGTCAGTCAAAGTTATTGCTGTGACTGCTCCTGCTGTGACTGTAGCTGTTGCAGTTGCACCTGTTCCTAATCCATTGGCATCTGCTATAGTAACAGTTGGAGTAGATCCGTATCCTGCCCCTGCATTGCTGATAGTAAATGTAAACCCGTTTATAGCATCTCCTAAACTGAAACCAGATTTTGCTCCTGTTTCCCATCCACTATCAGAAAATTTCAACCAATCGTAATTTTTAGGTTGTACTGTAAGTGTTTGATCTTCACCTGTCTTAAAAGCACACCTAGTGACAACAAACATTAGATCCTCGTCTTGATGAGGAGTCCAAGTTTTATTATTTGCTGAAGTAAAGAATACACCACCATGAGCTTGTTTTGTGATTGTCTGAGTAGTTCCAAAAACAGTTTCACCGAGCTTACCTGTGTATGCTATATAGTTTGGATCATCAGCATCTGGTACTAACACAATTGCATATTCTTTATCATTTTCTAAATGCACCAAGTTTCTGAATTTGAAAGTAGTTGCAATAAAATTATGAGTGCCGTCAGCATTAGTGCTAGAACAAAATACTTCACTTCTTCTTAAATGTCTACTACCATTCGGCACAACTGTAGTGCTAGGTGCACCATTTACAACTTCTCTTATTTGTAATGTAACACCGTTATTGTTTCCTTCAGCAGGAACGTGTCTAAAGTAAACTTTAATGTTAGGAACAAACATACCACCTTTCAATCCGGTTACAAAGAAAGTTTGTGCTATAGGATCTGCTCTACCGCAGTTTTCATCAATAAAAAAGTCTCCAGCTTCCAAATTTATATCAAAGTCGTAATTAATTGTTCCTGATGATATTGTAGCACCTACTTGTGCAGCAGTTGTTGCTTTAGTTGTTAAATTAGGATCTGTTGAAGCATTGCTTAATGTCGCTATATATGGATCATATCCTTTATCTTGAGTTATTAACAGTTCAATAATAGATTCAGTTGCCCCTTCAGTGTCCGTATCACCATTCAATTGGTGATCGAATCTTTGACCCTGAGTTTGATCTATAAATGTAGTAAGGATGTCTGAATCAAATCTTGCCACAACTGTGTTTTGAGACCCTGACAATATGTTCTCTAAAGTAACTGAGTCGTGTACAATTATATCAGGCCCCGGAGGCGGTTCATCTTTCATACAAATACCCAGCGTAGAATTGTAATAGTATCCTTCGTCACATATAGGATCTGCTGCAGGCACACAACTTGCATCTTGCACTGTAACAGTATATG
>Ga0213858_10000712_pt1 | contig 15841 bp, 17 predicted proteins | sample PICome_FD_160122 | JGI IMG/M metagenome (GOLD analysis project Ga0213858, IMG submission 160122) | Coastal seawater microbial communities near Pivers Island, North Carolina, United States - PICO245 | ecosystem: Environmental > Aquatic > Marine > Coastal | place: USA: North Carolina | collected... | reverse complement strand
TAGAAAGAAGAGATCAAGATGCCCCCCTCAGCTTGGCAATTAGGGCATCGGCCGCTCTGAGGCCGCTCGAAAGACCGTCCTCGTGGAAGCCATTCTGCCAGTAAGCGCCACAAAAATAGGTATTGCGTGGCCCATTGATCTCGGGCCATCGGGCCTGTGCTGCAATACCCTCGATTGTGAACTGTGGATGCGCGTATTCATATTTCCCGAGTATCGAAGTTGGCTCGATGGCATCGCTGTCGTTGAGCGTAACGCAAAAGGTCTCTGGTGCAGAGAGACCTTGAAGGATATTCATGTTGTAGGTAAGCGTTGCGCGGTCGGTATTGGAGCGGAGTCGGTAGTTCCAGCTTGACCATGCCTTTTTGTTGTTGGGCAGTAGGGACTCGTCTGTGTGTAAAACCACTTCGTTGTTTGAGTAGGGAAGCGCACCGAGGATGCTCTGCTCGCTCGCGTCGGCATCGCTGAGCATTGCTAACGCCTGGTCAGAATGTGCGGCGATGACCACATGATCAAACACATGTTCTTGCCCATTGTGAAGCCGGAGTCTGATGCCACTGGGTGTTCGCTCGATGGCAGTGACCTTGCTGTCGACTCGGATGTTGTCTCGATACGCCGATGTGATCGGATCCAAATAGGATCGGCTGCCACCCTGCAGGACACGCCATTGGGGGCGGTTCCCGATTTGCAGGAGACCATGATTCTTGAAAAAGCGAACGAAAAACTCTGCAGGAAAATTGAGCGCTTCGCGGAAATTGGCAGACCAGATCGCGGCGGCCATGCTGATCAGATAATGTCGCCGGAAAAAGTCACTGAAGCTGTGCCTAGTCAGATAGGCTTCCAGTGTCTCGCCCGAGCTCAAGTTGCCAGCCTCAAGGTCCGCTATCGCTTGTCGGTTAAAGCGAAGGATTTCCATCACCATAGAGAGAAATCTTGGGCTGAGTAAGTTGCTCCGTTGTGCAAACAAGGTATTGAGGTTATTGCCGGCATACTCGAGCCCAGATATGTCGTCCGATACAGAGAAGCCCATTGAGGTCGGCCGATTGGCAACCTTTAACTCGTTGAGTAGTTCGATAAAGTTTGGATAGGTCCAGTCGTTGTAGACGATAAAGCCGGTGTCTACTGCGTAGTTGCCAGAGGCTGTACTAACGTCTATGGTCGCAGTGTGACCGCCAATCTTCTTTGCGGCCTCAAAAACAACTACCGGCTCTTCGGCAAGTGCTAGCTGACGGGCGCTGGCTAGGCCTGAAATGCCAGTGCCAATTACCGCTGTTGCCATGACTACTCCCTAAACCCCGCGATACCCCAAAGTGCTTCTAAAACTGCACAAAGCACTTACCATTTACTGTGTAACATTAAATATACAATATTACTGTCAAGTTTTTTGGATTTGTGTATTCTGTACGGAGATACGCTCCAAGGAGTTTGGTAGATGGTAGACAAGCAGGGGGAAGGCGCTCGGGGACAACCCGCAAACTCTGCTTGGTCGGTCCCTGTAGGTCGTCGTACCGATGAATGGAGTTTGTGCGTGGTTCGGATTGCCGAGTATCGAGATCGCGCAGCCTTCGGTAAATTCTTTGCCCACTTCGCTCCCCTGATTAAGGCCTTTGCCCTCTCTGGTTCTTCGCTTTCGGCCGCTCATGCCGATGAGTTGGTTCAGGAAGTAATGTTGAAGGTTTGGCAAAAAGCTGCCGGTTTCAATCCGGAGAAAGCAGCGGCAAGCACCTGGGTTTATACCATTGCGAGAAACTGTCGAACCGATATGTTCCGCCGCTTACAAAAGTTTGACACGCAACTTGAAGCAGAGGATATCGGCTTCGAGTTGGAGAGCGATGAGCCGACGATGGCGCTTCACGCGAGCCGGGGTGCCATCAGGGTCCGCGAGCTATTAAAGGATTTACCGCAGGATCAAGCTCAGATTCTTGCCAAGGTATATATGGAGGGTAAGTCACATTCGGAAACCGCCGCTGAACTTGGATTACCGCTGGGAACGGTTAAATCAAGGGTTCGTCTGGCGATCCAAAAACTTCAAGTTTTCATGGATGCGGGGTCGGAGCAGTGATCCAGCACCGAGATTTTGTGTATTTATTAACAAATAAGCCAGTTTTTGAGGTGGTAAGAGAGCTAAGGGCCGCTATTAGTCGTAGTTGAGCCACAGTTAGCCGGAAACAGAATTGACAGCTTGGTAGGGCAGGGTTAGAACGTAGCAATGATCACACATCATCCCGACAGTAATACTTTGGTAGAGTTTTCTTCAGGCACTTTGCCTGTCGCGCACAGTGTCTGTGTATCCACTCATCTGGACCACTGCTCAGACTGTCGCTCGAAATTAGCGAAGCTCGATGACCTCGGCGGTGCCATGCTTGAAAGTGGTCCCGCGGAGACGGTTTCCTCTAGCGTATTCGATGCGGTCATGATGCGACTCGATGAAGTTAGCCCAGAACCTGCTGCTAACGACGCTACGGCATCTTCGTTGTCCTGGATGGTAAAAAAAATTCGATCGGGCGAGACTGCTGATCTGAATTGGCGACGCGTCACCAAGTCGTTGCGGATCGCTAATCTTGGTGATGTACCGGGTGCTTCTGAGGTGTCTCTTTACCACATTGCGGAAGGCGGCAAGATCCCACAGCACAATCATTCGGGCACTGAGATGACCTTGGTCTTAAGTGGCGGGTTCTCCGATGAAACCGGCACCTATCATGCAGGCGATTTTCTTGTACGCGAGGCGGGCGATATTCATGCTCCAACCGCACTCCCTGGTGGCGACTGTATCTGTTTGGCTGTCCTCGAGTCACCTCTCAAGTTCACTCGCTGGCACTACCGCTGGTTGAATCCTATTCTGCAACTTCGGGCGGGTTAATCGCCAGCCACCGAGACTATCGAGGTCTTCGATAGTTGATATAAGTCATTTGGCTTTATTTTATCGCTCAGCGGTGAAATCCTTCCGGCCATCTGCTACGTAACACTCCCAAACTACTAAAACGAGATCTTTCCATGCGTTTGGTTATCCCAAAAGAGTCGCTCTCTGGAGAGCGGAGGACTTCGGCTACGCCCGAAACTGTCAAAAAAATGATTCGCCTCGCTGCCGAGGTCGCGATTGAGTCTGGAGCGGGCGCTGCTGTTGGCTTCTCCGATGACATCTACGCTGAGTTAGGTGCCGAGATCGTAAGCGATCGCACAGCACTAATGAGCTCTGCCGATATGGTGTTGCGCTTGAGAAAGCCCGAGCTCGATGAAGTTGCAATGCTTAAGGCGGGCTGCATCCATGTGTCTTACTTGGATCCGTTCAACGAGCGTGAGCTGATAACTGCCTTGGCTAAGCAGGGTGTCACAGCTGTCAGTATGGAGATGATTCCTCGATCTACGCGAAGCCAGAAAATGGATGCTCTCAGCTCCCAGGCAAACCTAGCCGGATACGTGGCGGTGATGTTGGCCGCGACGCGTTTGCCTCGAATTTTCCCAATGCTGATGACACCAGCCGGTACCTTGAAGCCAGCGAAGGTGTTCATTATTGGTGCCGGTGTCGCAGGTCTGCAGGCGATCGCTACCGCCAAGCGCTTGGGTGCTCGAGTAACGGCCTTTGATACCCGTCCCGTGGTTGCGGAGCAGGTTGAATCGCTAGGCGGCAAGTTTCTTGAGATCGATCTCGGTGAGACCGGACAGACTGCCGACGGTTATGCGCGCGAGTTGACGCCAGAGCAGGTCGAGATGCAGCGACAGGCTCAAAAGTCGGTGATTGCAGAGTCTGACGTTGTTATCACGACTGCACAGGTATTCGGGCGAAAGCCGCCGGTTCTGGTGACCAAGGATATGGTCGAGGGCATGGCGCCTGGTTCGGTGATTGTCGACATGGCTGCCGAAACTGGGGGCAACGTCGAGGGCTCGGTGCCTGACGAGACGGTCACCGTCAACGGCGTTACGATTGTCGGCACCGCGAATCTCGCCAACGAGGTCGCCCGCGATGCATCACAGATGTACGCGAGCAACTTGTTCAATCTAGTTGAAGACACCTGGGATACCGAAGCAAAGGAATTCGTACTCGATATGGAGAATGACATTCTCCCGGGTTGCGTTATTACCCATGGTGGTGAAGTGGTTCACCCCACTATTAAGAACCTGATGGAGGGGGATAGCTAAAATGGCTGGTGCTGAGTATTTACTATTCATCTTGATGCTCTCGATTTTCTTGGGCTTCGAGCTAATCAATAAAGTCCCTGCGACGTTACACACCCCACTGATGTCAGGTGCGAATGCGATTTCAGGTATCACCGTGGTGGGCGCTATCGCCTTAGCGGGTACTGAAAACACTGATCTTGCACACTGGTTGGGTGTCGGCGCGGTAACACTAGCGAGCATCAACGTAGTTGGTGGCTATATGGTTACTGACCGCATGCTCGGCTTCTTTAAGAAGAAGGAGGACTGATCATGAATTTAGAACTGATCACACAGCTGGGCTACGTTGTTGCGGCTGCACTCTTTATCTTCGGCTTGAAAATGCTGGGCTCGCCTGACACGGCGCGCAGGGGTAACGGCATATCATCGGTCGGTATGCTAGTAGCGATTGTCTCTGCGCTGTTAGGGCAGGGCATTGTCCAGTACGAGTACATCATTGGCGGTATGCTGGTTGGTGGTGCCATTGGTGCCGTAGCCGCAAGATCGGTGGCGATGACCGCAATGCCCGAAATGGTGGCCTTGTTTAACGGTTTTGGTGGCGCGGCCTCGCTTCTCGTTGGCTGGTCAGCATTAGCGCCCGATGCCGGTGCCTTCACGTTAACCACCATTATGTTCTCGATCCTCATTGGTGGCGTCACGCTCACAGGCTCGTTGATCGCCTATGGCAAGCTCTCCGAGACTATCAGCGGTGCCGCCATGACCTTCGGCGGTCAGAAAGTTGTTAACAGCCTCATTGTTATTGGCGTGTTGGTAAGCGCATTTATGTTTATCAACAACCCAAGTGATCCTAACTGGTTGTATGCCGTGATCGGTCTGTCGCTGTTGTTCGGCATCATGGCCGTGATACCGATTGGTGGCGCGGATATGCCAGTGGTGATCTCGCTACTTAACTCGTACTCTGGTCTTGCTGCCTGTGCAGCGGGTTTCGCGGTCGACAACAACGCTTTGATCGTCGCCGGTTCCTTGGTTGGTGCCTCCGGCATCATCCTGACGCAGATCATGTGTAAAGCGATGAACCGCTCGCTGACCAATGTTCTATTCTCTGGCTTCCAGAGCGTTTCAACCACGGTCACCGAGGTCGAGGGTGAAATCAAACCGATATCGGTGGACGACGCCTACTACGTGCTCGAGGCAGCAACTAACGTGGCGATCATCCCGGGCTACGGTATGGCTGTGGCGCAAGCGCAGCACGTTGTAAAAGAGCTCATGGAGCTTCTTGAAAACAATGGATGTGAAGTCAACTACGGGATTCACCCGGTTGCGGGACGTATGCCAGGGCACATGAACGTGCTGCTCGCTGAAGCTGACGTACCCTATGATCAGCTACTCGAGATGGATGAAATCAATCCTCGAATGGAGTCAGTTGATGTCGCGATTGTGATCGGTGCGAACGATGTGGTTAATCCAGCAGCCCGTGAAGTCGAATCGTCTCCGATTTACGGTATGCCGGTGATCAACGTCGCTGATGCAAAGACTGTATTTGTATTGAAGCGGTCAATGGCGTCAGGCTTTGCGGGTATCGAGAACCCACTGTTCTACAAGGACAACACTCGAATGCTGTTTGGCGATGCCAAGGAGTCAATCGGTGGCTTGGTGCGCGAGTTCTCTTAAGCAGTACGCAGTTTTATCTAAAACGCCGGTATTGCCGGCGTTTTTTTGCCTTGTCATTTGTTCAGGAAGGCCTTCCTAAATCTTTTATGATTTGGCTGTTGGCCTAGGCCACTTTCTCCTCGTTCTTGAATTGCATGCTTGCGAGGCGAGCATACAGTTCGCAACGGTCAATGAGTTCTGCGTGTGTGCCCACATCAATAACCCGACCGCCATCAATCACCGCGATGGCGTCTGCATTGATAATGGTTGATAGTCGATGCGCGATGACGACCGTTGTCCTGTCACGGGTAATGTCCTGCAACGCTAGTTGCACATAGTGTTCACTCTCGGTGTCCAGTGCACTGGTAGCTTCATCGAGCAACAAAATTTCCGGGTTATGGATGATCGCGCGGGCGAGGGCGATTCGCTGCCGTTGGCCGCCCGATAGTTGCACCCCCTGTGCACCCAACTCGGATTGGTAGCCATCGGGTAGCTGTTGGATGAACTCGTCGGCGTAGGCTGCCCTAGCAGCCGCTTCGATATCGGTCTGACTTGCGTTTTCAGTGCCATAGCCAATGTTGTAGGCCACGTCTCCGGTAAAGAGAATTGGCGATTGCGGCACCAGCGCGGTTTTAGCGCGCCATTCCTCCAGAGGAATGTCAGCCAGGGCGACACCACCGTAGCTCAGCGAACCCGCCGATGGGTCGTGAAATCGTTGCAATAGCTCGAATAGTGTCGATTTTCCAGCGCCCGAGGGACCCACCAGGGCGAGTGTTTTGCCCGGAGGAATAACCAGAGAAAACTGACTCAGGGCCGGATTAGCAGGCCGAGAAGGGTAGAAGAACTCCAATGTCTCAGCTTCTATAGCCTGCCCTTTAGGAGCCGGTGACTGACCGACATCGAGAATAGTGCTCTCCATGTGCATCAACTCTACCAAGCGCTCGGAGGCGCCCGCGGCTCGCTGCAGATCGCCCCACACCTCAGACAACGTGGCGAATGCACTTCCCAGCATTACCGCATAGAATACGAACGCGCCAAGGTCGCCGCCCGACATGCGGCCTGCCAGCACGTCCTGCCCGCCAGCCCACATCATGCCCACCATGCCACCCAGGAAGAGGAAGATCGCGCAGGCCATTAAAAAGGCGCGTTGTTGGATGCGTTTCTTGGCTATTGTGAACGCGGTTTCCACGTCGACATCAAAATTGTCACGCTCCATCTGCTCGCGTTGAAAGCTCTGAACAATCTTGATCGACTGCAGCACTTCGCCTGCACGGCTACCGACGTTGGCAATGCTTGCTTGGCTTCGGTTCGATAGCGATCGAACGCGACGACCGAGTACTAAAACAGGAATCAAAGTAAGTGGCACGCCGATCAACATGATGAGCGTTAGCTTGAGGTTAGTAATCGACATCATCACCAGCGCACCAATCAATGTCAGAGCACTGCGAGCCGCGAGACTAACTGATGAGCCAATTAGCGTTTGCAACAATGTAGTATCAGTGGTGAGTCGTGACATGATCTCACCGGCGTGATTTTTCTCGTAAAAGCTCGGCTGGATACGGAGCAGATTTGAAAAGACAGCAGTGCGCAGATCCGCACTGACCCGCTCTCCTAGCCATGACACTAGATAGAAGCGGATAAATGAGCCACAAGCCATGGCGAAGCCGATTGAGACCATAAACAGCACGGCTTTTCTGAGGCCGGCCTGGCTTTGCGCTGCAAATCCCTCGTCGACCAATACTTGGATGCCCACTCCCAATGACAACTGGGCGATGGCGGTGAAGACTAGTGCAACCGACGCCGCGATCAGCCTCATTTTGTGAGGCCAGAGAAACCTTAGTAACTCAGCCAGGGGCTTTAGGGATTTGGATTGTCTCTTCGGAATGGCCTCGCCAGTTGATGTGAACTCTTGCGCCTGGTCAGTCACTGCCTGCCTCTTTCGGTTTTAGGACTCTTCCCATCAATAAGCCAATCTCGAAGAGTAACCACATTGGCAGTGCGAGGAGTGTTTGGCTAATCACATCCGGCGGTGTTAACAGCATCCCAAATACAAAGCAGCCGACAATAACGTAGGAACGATTTGTTGCGAGTTGTTCAGCTGTTGTGACGCCCGTGAGAATCAGAATGACGGCGGCGATAGGTATTTCAAATGCGATGCCAAACGCAAAAAATAGCTTTAGCACGAAATCGAGATAGCGATTGATATCGGTCATGACCGAGATGTCTCCCGGTCCGACAGTGGTAAAGAAACCAAAAATTAGTGGGAAAACCACGTAGTAAGCAAAGGCTACACCGGTGTAGAACAGCACTACACTGGATGCGAGCAGAGGAAAAGCAACGCGCTTTTCAGATTTGTAGAGGCCCGGTGCAATAAAGCCCCAAACCTGGCCGAGAATAACGGGCATCGCAAGAAAGACAGCGAGCACCAGTGATAACTTGAAAGGGGTCAAAAAAGGTGACGCGACCTCGGTCGCGATCATTGAGGAACCTTCAGGTAATAGTTCGCGTAAGGGTTCTGATACGTAGGTGTAAAGCTCGTTCGCGAATGGAAATAGGCAGAGGAACGCGACAAAAACAGCAATTAAGATATTGCGGAACCGGTCGCGTAGCTCGATCAGATGTGCAACCAGGGGCATCGGTTGATCGGCGGCATCACTCACGGTCAGAGCTCTTGGGGTTCTCGGGCTCCTCGGTCAGCGCTCGAGTCGCTTCTGTCTCAATGACCGCACCAACATCGGTAACATCTTTTATTTGATCTTTACCTTCGGCGAGAGCTCTCATGACTTCTTCATTGTGAAGCTCGCGGCTGACATCCGACTTGATCTCCTCAAAGCTGCGTTTCAGCCTGCCCAGCCAAAGCGACAATGATCTGATAGTCGATGGCAGGCGCTCCGGACCGACCACAAAGAGTGCGATCGCGGCGACTACGAGAAGCTCGGCGAATCCGATATCCAGCATGGAATGTCTCTCCTAGAGTCAGTCCTTGCTATCGGTCTTGTCTTTTTCGAGTTGGTCCGTGTTGTCGCGCTTCATACCGTCTCGAAAGCTGGTGATGGCGCTGCCAATATCTCGCGCTGCACCCGGTAGCCGTTTAGTGCCAAATACCAGCACTACGATTGCGAGAATGATTAAGAGTTGCCAAATGCTGATGCCGCCAAATCCCATAATATCGATCCGTCTATGTTGCAGTAAGTTTCGCGAATATCGATCGCGTTGACTCGCTTAAGCTTGATTCTTGCCCCTTGAGGCCTTCTCCGCAATACCTGAAAGGCCTTGCCGTTGAGCTAATACGTCTAATACGTCTTTGTGGCTGAGTCCCAAGTGCGCCAGCATCACCAAAGTGTGAAACAAAAGGTCTGCTGTTTCCTCTATCACTGTAGTTTTATTCTCAGACGTCTCACAGTCTCTTGCGGCTAATACCACTTCAAAACTTTCCTCACCCACTTTCTCTAGGATCTTGTTGAGACCGGCAGCATGCAGGCTGGCCACATAGGAATCCGTCGGTGCGGCGGAGATCCGCTCCTGAATGATTTGCTCCAAGTCACCGAGAACATCGCTCATGAGGCGGTCTCCATAACCCAGTCACCCTCGGAGGGTCGGTAAAAAAAGCAAGTCTCACGCCCGGTGTGACAGGCGCCCCCGATTTGATTGACCTTGAGAAGCAAGGTATCACCATCGCAGTCGAGCCTGATATCAACCACCGTCTGGGTGTGCCCCGAGGTATCTCCTTTTCGCCACAGCGCCTGTCGCGATCGGGACCAGTAGACGGCTCTTTTTTCTCGCAAGGTAAGCGCTAGCGACTCGGCATTCATCCAGGCCAGCATGAGCACTTCGCCTGACATAGCATCCTGTGCGATAGCCGGTATCAGTCCATCGTCATTCCAGTTCGGTGTCATCGAGCTTGGTGTATTGAGCGTTTCGTCAGTCATCAACGGATTATGCCAGAGCACGCACTGCGCTTCACTTTTGATAGGTCAACAGACTCAAAAAGATAAGACCACCGCCCGCCAGGCTCAGCCATGGCAGGGCCTGCGATGTCATCAGAGGAATCAGTAGGAGAAGAAGGCCGGTGCCGGCCACTAACAGTGGTTTTGAGCGCTTTGGCGGAGGAGCATCGTTCAGCGCTTTGCGCTGCTGTGCAATAAACTGAGGAATAACCTCGGGTAACTGAGCGGCATGATGAACGAGTGCGGGGCCATCCCGCTTGAGTCGCCGAAAGACATTGACCGGCGAGTACTGCCGTCGCAACCAGTCTTCTAAGAAGGGCTTGGCGGTCTCCCAGAGATTGAGCTCTGGGTAGAGCTGTCGCCCAAGACCCTCGACATTGAGCAAGGTTTTTTGCAGGAGTACCAGCTGCGGTTGAATCTTCATGTCAAAGCTTGAGGCTGCACGGAACAGCGATACCAGCATGTGGCCCAGAGAGATTTGATTGAGCGGCTTGTCAAAAATCGGCTCGCAAAGCATCCGGATGGTGGATTCAAAATCGGCGACACGAGTGTCTGATGGTACCCAGCCGCTCTCGACATGGAGCTCGGCCACAAGCCTGTAGTTACGCTGCAGGATGGCCAGTAAGTTCCGGGCTACGTAGTACTGATCTTCTCGAGATAGCTGTCCGACAATCGCGCAGTCGACCGCGATGTAGGTGGGTTGGTTAGGGTCGCTAGCATCGACAAAAATATTGCCAGGGTGCATATCGGCGTGAAAAAAACAGTCGTCGAAGACCTGCGAGAAAAAGATCTCCACCCCTCGCTCCGCTAATACGCGTCGGTCTATATTGGCCGCATCTAGAGCCTCAATATCGCCAATCGGTATACCAGAGATTCGCTCTGACACCATGGTGTTGGGCGTGGTGAATTCCCAGAAAATCTGAGGCACAAATACTAGGCCTCGCTCTTTGGTGTTTTTTTTCAGCAATGAGGAGTTGGCGGCCTCGCGGCGTAAATCAAGCTCTGCCTTTATTGTACGGTCGTAGTCGTCGACCACTTCGGGCAGTCGCAGGCGTTGCAGATCCGATGACAGCCGATCAACGATAGCCGCTAGGCGATGCATAAGCCGCAAATCAGATTCGATGGTGCGTTGAATGCCGGGCCTCAGTACTTTGATGACCGCCTCTTGACCATCATCTAGTGTGACCTCGTGTACCTGTGCCACCGAGGCGGCAGCGAGTGGTTGTTCGCTGAAATTCCTGAACGCCTCATCGGTCGATTTTCCCAGCGCGGTCTCGATGAGGCGGCGCGCTTCAGCAGAGTCAAATGCTGGCACTTCATCCTGAAGTTTGGCGAGTTCATCGGCAATATCGTCTGGGAGTAAATCACGCCGAGTCGATAGCAGCTGCCCGAATTTGATAGAAACCGGACCGAGAGCCTCGAGGGCGTTGCGCAATCTCACACCTCGCTCAATGTCATTAGGCCTCTCGCGACCGCCAAGCAAAGCCTTCATGCCTCTGTAGTTCGCCTCGGGTGGCAACATGGCACCCAGGCGATGCTTCCTAGCGATCCGGATGAACTGAAATGACCGCCTGATCATGACAGCTCTGACGCAGGCTTGAGTTGGCGCTGCAAGCGCTTGATCCGGGACTCTAATCGGTCGACCTTTAACACGATATCGTCAACGTCACCCAGAAAGGCATCGATTTCATGCTTTGAAGGTGAGAGCCGGCCCTCTTCTATAATGAATTCAGACACCTGCCGGGTAAGACGCTCGTGACTGTCGGTACGCCAGCGCCAAAAGCCTCGTAGAGCATTAGCGAGTTGGTGACCAGCAACATGCCCCAAAGAAGCGACTAAGGGCGCTTCCCAATCAATATCCATATCGCTAACTATCTGCTGGATTTCGATAAGCGCTGCGGTATCCCCTGTCACCGTAATATTGCTATTGACCAGCGCGCCAGCTGCATCATCGGCGGCGGCAACCGCCTGGAAGTCTCGCCAGCTCCCAGATAAGGATACTGTGGTCTCGCTTTCGGAGTAGTTCTGTAGTGATATAGATCCTGAGTCACTAACGAAGAAGTAAACGTTTACTTCGGGCGAGCTGCAGTGGATAGCGATACAAATTCCAGCTTTCTGGCTCAAGGCCTCTCGCGTGCCTAGTGACAGCGAGATCGCCTCATTGATAGCCGCTTCTATGGCGAGCGTTACGCCTGCAATGATGGCAGGATCGTGCTGCATGCCTAGCCTTTGACACCTCGGTGTATCGCAACAATACCGCCAGTCATATTGTGATATTTGCAATCGACGAAGCCTGCGTCTTCTACCATGTCCAGCAGGGTTTCTTGATCTGGGTGTTTTCTTATCGATTCTGCCAGGTACCGATAGCTATCGGCATCATTGGTAATTAGCTTGCCCATAAACGGTAAGGCGGAAAACGAGTAGGCGTCGTAAACCTGCGATAGCAGCGGCGAGGTTGGTTTAGAGAATTCCAACACCAGTAATCTGCCGCCTGGTTTCAGAACTCGGTGCATAGATCTCAAAGCAAGCGCTTTGTCGGTAACGTTCCTTAGGCCAAATGCAATCGTAATACAGTCGATACTGTTGTCAGCGTACGGGAGGAACTGCGCATCGGCCTGGCTGACCGATATGTTATTCAACGCACCTTTGTCGATTAAGCGGTCTCTGCCAACCGATAACATCGCCGCGTTGATGTCAGCCAAAATGACATGACCATCCGGGCCTACTCGCTGGGAAAACTTAGCTGCTAAATCACCCGTGCCGCCGGCAATATCGAGTACTGTCTGCCCTGGTCGTACACTGCTTAACTCGATGGTGAAACGCTTCCATAAGCGGTGCATACCACCTGACATAAGGTCGTTCATCAAGTCGTAGCGACTGGCAACCGAGTCGAAAACCTCGCGGACACGGCCTGCCTTTTCTTCTTTGCGAACGCGTTCGTATCCGAAGTCTGTTGTGTCGTCAGTACTGGTTTCGTGCATGAGTCATTTCACTCTGTGGTAGTCGGCACATCAACATTAAGAGTGCGACGGTTGTATAACAATGACATCGGTATCGGGATGTCTTGATTGCCTCGCATCGGACAGCCGCGCTAGATACGCCTGCCACATAGTATCTTGGTTCTTGGTTAGATGCGCTAGATACGACCAAGTGAAGAGGCCGGAGCTGTGCCCATCGTCAAAAGTTAACTGAATCGCATAGTGCCCGACTGGATTTATCTCGGTAATGGCGACCTTGGCTTTGCCGGACTGCAGTACCGCTTGTCCGGGCCCATGGCCCTGCACCTCGGCTGAGGGTGAGTGAACTCTCAGAAATTCAGCGCTCAGCGATGTCATCGCAGCACCTTCAAACTCGATATCGAGCTCGCGGCGCGATCGGCTGTAGGTCAAACGCGTTGGCGCTTTGGCTTCGGAACTCACTGGGGATACTCAGGGTTGACGTTTGAGCTGAAGCGTATCGATATCAGCTTGCGCCGTTAGGCTTCGCGCGCGAGCCATCTCGGATCGACTGTCGAAGGGCCCGATGTAGACTCGATGCCAAAGGCCGGTGTCTGTCTCGCTAGCCTCAACAGAGGATTCGAGGCCCAGAAGCGCGAGTTCACCTCTTCTTCGATCAGCGTCAGTGTAGGCTCTGAATGACCCTGCCTGAAGCACGAAAATAGAGGGAGTTACGGACGGCTGATCGCTCTGTGGAGCAACTTCGAATTGGTCTTCGGGAAGGCTGTCATAGAAGGTGAAGCCGGGTGCTTCGAATTCCGCTATGGGTCCTTCGATCAGGGTCGTGACCGATTCCACTGCACTGTCGGGAGTTAAACCGCCAACGACACCAAAGCTGGCAATAACGCCTGAGATTAATCCGACGATAAATCCGCTGACGTGAGATCCGTTAAACAGGGGTGTCGCATCTTTCACCGGCGCTTTTGATGCTGTGCGTTTGGCGCCTGCCCCTGCACGGGCGGGACTCTTTCTTGGGGCAGACCTGTTGGTTTTGGATTGCGTCAAGGTTACATCGCCTTTGGTGCCGACACGCCTAGGAGCATCAATCCGTTGGCAATGACTATTTGACTGGCCCCAGCGAGGGCGAGCCGCGCGGTTGCTAATGCCTTGTCATCGTCCATCATTTTGTGGGTGTTATAGAAGCTGTGGAAGTCCGCGGCGAGCTCTTTCAAGTAATTGGCGATCATATGAGGCTCCAATTTCTGAGTCGCAGAACGCACAACTTCGGGATATTTGGAAAGAGTCAGGGCCAGCCTGAGTTCCTCTTGTTCGGTCAGGCGCTCTAGGTTCTGAACGCCATCACGAACCTCCCAGTCGGGTATTTCGATCTTGGCTTTCTCCATGACACTGCAAATTCTCGCGTGCGCATACTGGATGTAATAGACCGGATTTTCATTTGATTTTGACAGAGCCAGATCGATATCAAATGTCAGCTGCGATGTCGCGGCGCGGGCTGATAGAAAGAAGCGGGTAGCATCCTGACCAACCCAGTCGATGAGGTCTCTCAGCGTCACATAGCTGCCTGCCCGCTTAGAGAGTTTGACTTCGGCTCCGTCACGCATAACGGTGACCATCTGATGTAATACATACTCAGGCCAGCCTTCTGGAATACCAGTTTGCAAGCCCTGCAGTCCGGCTCGAACTCTGGTGATCGTGCTGTGGTGGTCAGCGCCTTGTTCATTAATGACGCGGGTAAAGCCTCGTTCCCATTTGTTCTTGTGGTAGGCGACATCGGGAACGAAGTAGGTATAGCCACCCTCGCGCTTTTGCATGACTCGGTCTTTGTCATCGCCATGCTCGGTTGTGCGCAACCATAGCGCCCCGTCTTTCTCGTAGGTCTGGCCGTGTTGCTTTAACACATCGACCACGTGCTCTACCTCGCCACCATCGTAGAGTGATGATTCTAGAAAGTAGCAGTCGAAATTAACGCCAAAGGCCTTGAGGTCTTCGTCCTGTTCGCGACGCAACCAGGCCACGGCGAAGTCTTTTATTTCATCGAGCGCTTCAGCGTTGGCGCTCGCCTTTACGGTTCTGTCTGCGGCGACCACAGTGGCACCTTCTTTGAAGGCGTTTGCTACGTCGATGATGTATTCACCTTGATAGCCATCTTCGGGCCAGTCGCTTGCATCAGGGGTTTTGCCATCGAGTCGTGCTTTTACCGACGCAGCTAGGTTGTTGATCTGTTGTCCTGCATCGTTGTAGTAGAACTCTCTCTGTACCCGCCAGCCCGAGGCCTCCAACAAACGGCATAGGGAGTCGCCGATAGCGGCACCACGGCCATGTCCAACATGCAAAGGGCCTGTCGGATTCGCAGACACAAATTCGACCTGCACAGGCTTATCGGCGCCATCATTGTTGCAGCCAAATTTCGAGCCTTGCGTCAGGGCATCCTCAATCACTGCTAGGTTTGTGGACTGTGACAAGAAGAAATTGATGAACCCCGGGCCCGCAATCTCGCAGCGCTCGATAACGGTATTTTCTGGCAGTCGCTCGATGATGAGTGCTGCTATGTCGCGGGGTGCTTTTCGCGCCGCTTTGGCAAGTACCATGGCGATATTCGACGCGAGGTCGCCATGCTTCTCGTCCTTGGTGTGCTCGATTTGGGGTGTGGGTAGCGAGGCTTCACCAAACATCCCATCACCACTCAGCGACTCGAGCGCGGAACTAATCAGATTGCTGACGTTTTCTTTCATGAATGACTACTGTCTGGCCCTTGGCTACTGCGCTAAGGCGTTTTCTGTGGTTGTTGGCGACACGCATTGTATCCGTTTACGTAATCTCATTTGGGTCGATTTCAACAAACCAAGCGACTTTTCTTGCAGATTTCACTGATTTTCCCATCTGTAGCGCAAGGTAAAGCATTCGGTGAACCGCGCTTCGATTACTTGCCTGAACGATAATCTGATGTCGATAGCGACCGGCCCGCCGCTGCATCAGCGTGGGCATGGGGCCTACGAGCTTCACTCCATCACTGATGTGCGGTGTCAGCTTGGCTTTAAGGTCATATAAGAAATCAGAGCCATCCTCGGTTTTTTGGCTATCGCAGCGGATTAATCCCAGACCCCCATAGGGCGGGAGCTTCAAGTGTTGTCGTTGCAGCAGCAGTGCATCGGCAAGACTGTTGTAACTGGCGGTTAG
>Ga0213858_10000710_pt1 | contig 15873 bp, 7 predicted proteins | sample PICome_FD_160122 | JGI IMG/M metagenome (GOLD analysis project Ga0213858, IMG submission 160122) | Coastal seawater microbial communities near Pivers Island, North Carolina, United States - PICO245 | ecosystem: Environmental > Aquatic > Marine > Coastal | place: USA: North Carolina | collected... | reverse complement strand
CATTCTTTGTTTTGCTGCTTTTTCTGCAGCTATATTTTCAGCTTTTTTATAAGCTGTAAGTTCTTGCCCAATTTCTTGATTTACTTTATTTTGCAATGCTTTTTTTTCTTTAAAAAAAGCATCTTTTTCTGCTGTTATTCTGTCTATTAATTCTTCATGAATAGTTTTTGCCCCTACGCTTTTTACAACATTACCACTTGCATCTTTTCTTCTTATAAGATCCTGAATAGACTTAATGTCATCAAGTCCGTAAAGATTGTCAGTAGCTACTTTCATTCGTAAGCTAGTTATATTTTTTAAATGTTTATTTTGTTTTTGCTTTGTAAGAAAGGTAAGGACTTCATCGGGAGTCAAATCGGTTACTTTTTTGTTTCCAAAGTCTTTTGCTAATATTTGACTTTTAATAAAATTTGCTTCATCGTCTAAATAAGCTAATCTTCTTTCTTGCTTCTCGGCAAAAGTATTTCTACTCTTAAATACTTGTCCAGACATATCACTAATAGATCCTGGTTTACCTTTTTCTCCTAAAAATACACTAAGGAATCTATTAAAATCATCATAAGAATCTAATGTTAAACCATGCTTTCTTGAAAAAGCATCTAGCTCTGGTTTAATTTTAGCAGTTATTCTTTTATTTAAAACATCTTTATCCATAGCCTCTAAAGCTATAGCATCTGCTCTTTTTGTAGGATCTTGTTTTAGCTTTTCTATAAGTTCTTTTCTTTTTGCTTTTACCTTTTCTTTATATGAAGTCCCTTTATTTAATTCTTCTTTTTTGTATTGCTTAAATATGTCTCCCATCTTCTCTGTTGGTCTATAGTATTGTGCTATATTCCCTCTTCTAAAAAATTTAAAAGCTTCAGAATCTTCTCCACCTGAGAACATTTCTATATTAGCAAATATATTACCCATACCAATTATAGGATTACGTTGACTATCAACAACAACCCCTACTGGTTGTTGTTCGTAAATCCCTAAAAAGAAGTTCCTTAATGTTCTCCCCATTAGCTCATTTACTTCTTGTTTTACATCAGTTTTACCAGAAGACCTCATCATGTCTCTTCTTGCTGCTTCTTTAAATGAACTCATACCGTCCATAAATGCCTGAGTATCTGCTATAATTGCATATCCTGCAGTCTTATCAAATATCTTTTTCATTAATGCATTTTGTTCAGCACTCATTATTTTCCCGCCGATATTTCCTTGGGTTCCTTTTCCTAAAGAAATACCTCTACCACGGTAAGTTCCAGATCCAAGTACTTTCCCAGAAAGTACATTTCTTATAGTATTTGCTGCAGTTTTACCCATTAAAGTTTTTGATGTTTCAAAGCCTTTAATAGCAGATCTTATTTTCTTTTCATCATCTCCAGCATCTCTTAAACTGCTTACTGCTCCCACTAAGTCATTAGTATACCTTAAGTATTCATTAGCAATATTAATATCTTCACCTTGTGATCTAATTATGTGGCCTTTCAAACCTTCATAAGTTTCTTCTCCCGCTAAGAAAAAAGACTTCTTACCACCTAATGCTTTTTCAAGTTCTGCCTGAGCCTTACTACTTAATCCTAATTTATTAGTTTCTAAAATATTACCTGACTTACTTTCTGAAAGTTGTTCTCCAATCTCTCTTTCTCTTCCTGCTTTTGCAATTAAATCATCAATTTCATCAGAAGACATTCTTTTAATGTCTCCTGTTAAAGCATCAAGGTTTTCAGATACTTGTTCTGCTTTCATATTCCCCAAAGAGAAAGCACTTAATTTCATACCTAGAGAACCAGCTGCTTTCTCAGAAGCACCTTCTTGTCTTGCTATTAATGAAGAAATATATTTGGTTGCTTCATCTGAGGTAAAATCAAAGTTACTTCTTAAACTTTGATATAAATAGTTTGCAAAGCGAGGCTCTATTCTAGCTAGGTTTCTACCTAAATCACTATAAACATCACCCGATGAAGCGTACATTGCTCCAGCAGCAACACCTTTCTGAGCTTCTGCTAGTATAGCTGCACTTCCTTTTGACCTTATTAAGGTATCTATTTCGCTTTGCTCAAGTCCAAACTTACTTCCTAATTTTTGAACACCCCCTAAAATCATTCCTAGTTCTTGATTACTAATTTGTTTTGTAGCGCCTAATGCATCCTTATAATGTGTGTTCTCTAGAACACTTTCTATCATAGCACTTAAAAAAGCTCCTTGCCTAGATTTAACACTAGCACTACTTAAATCCGTAGCTCCAGCTCCAGAACTTAAAGCCTTTATCATTTTCAAGTATTCATCATCTTTTCCAATTTTCTTTGTCATCGAACTCATGAAAGCTTGTTGGTCTCCACCAAACAACTTAAACCCACCAAACATTTGCATACCTAAATATTGCGATGATTTCTTTATCATACTTTCGTCAGTAAATACTGAAGCTCTATGTTCTGAAACTTCTTTAAATGCTGCATACTGATCTTCAAACCCCATGGTTTTCAATCTAGCTTCAATATCACCTTCTGACGCATATTCTAAAGTACCTTTGAACCCGCCGCTAAATAGTTTCATATTCTCTAAACTTTTTATCGCACTACCACCTAGATGTACTTTTTTTCTACCACCCATTTCACTTCTTTTAGTTATACCAATAGTAAACTCTTTTAAACCTTTGTGTCTTTTTATTACAGAGAAACCTGCATCCCTATATCCTAATATAGCTTCTCCTTCTTTCCCAAAGCTTTTAAAGAAGTCATCTATGTTATACAATCCTTTTGTTAAATCCGTCTTATGGCTTCCTACTTTTAAAAAACCATCATTTACTTTTTTAGTTTCAATATCTTCTAGTAAAGACATCAATTTAAACTTCTCAATCCCTTGCTGACTAACAGTTTTTGTTAATGACGTTTTGACACTAAACCTTCCGCCTGAATAAGCAGAACCTTCTGACAAGCCTAATTTTGCAGACTCATCTCCAATTACCATAAACATGCCTAGATTAGCTCCTCTAATCTCAGCATTTTTTACTGGGTTTATTCCCATTAATTCTTTACCGCTTCCAAATACATTAATATTCCCAAGTCTTCCAAACTTAGCATCTTTCTGCATCATTTCTTCAGAATGTAAAAATTCATACCTACCTATAAGCTGTTGCTCACGAGCTGTTTGTGGCTGTAAAGCTCTATCTACTTGGTCTCGTCCAAAACTCATAAAGTTTGCTAATGGATTTAAAGTTTTATTTCCTTGATTACTTATTAGCTGTACTTGCGAATAACTTAGCTTTTTAGTTCTATCAAATGGGTCTTGAATAGAAGTAGTTACAGTTTGAGCACTACCTGGCCCTCCAAAAGTATCACCCATATTCTTAAGCATAAAGTTAAGCACTTGTTTCTGACTCATACTTGTTTTGTCTATATTTTGAATATAGACAGCACTACCTTCCATTGCTTTTGAAGTCACTAGAGTCTTACTTATATCTTCCATTCCAGACACTTTGCTTAAGTTTACTGTACTTGGCAAGTCCGTACCAAAAGATCGCATGTAACTGTAAAATTCATTAATATTATATTTATTAAAATTCCCTCCAGGAATTAAGTCTCCTCCTCTAAGTAATTGCTCTACAATTACTTCCTCAAATCTTTTCATTCCTGGAACTTGTCCTGCTGTAGTTTTTTTAAATCCTGCATTTTTTAAAGATATTGCATCTAATATTTTTAATGGCCCAGAATACAATGTAGATCCACTAGAAGCTCCAGCAAATACAGGATTTCCAAAACTGGTTCTTCCCGCTTGTAGCGGTATGTATAGAGGAATCTTACTACCTCTAAAATTAATTTTAGCTTCAATACTTTTTCCAAAGATACCCATATCTCTTTGTTCTAAAGAAACATTTGATGCCCCGAACTTTCCTTGGATGGCTTTAAAGCTATTTTCTACGAAAGCTCTATTTGCTCCAAGATTCATTTTTCCAATATCTTTGAGTCCAATTTGTTTTGTAGGTACTTGCGTATTTGTTTTTAGTAAGTCTCCGTCTAAAAGATCTGCTACTGTTCTTGTTCTTTTATATCTACTATTAAATCTATTTAAAGCTTCTTGATCACTTTTTATTGCTGTCCCATAAAAAGTTTTTACACTATCTATGTCTTGCTTTGTTAAAATGTTATCTGTTTCATATGCTGCTTTAATTCTATCTCTAATACCTTCATCAAAGGTACCATCAAGCTCCATGCTGTAAGTATCAAACAATGCTGCAAGCATTGCTCTTCTTTCAGAGATATCTTTTGTTGCATCGCCAAGTATTTCTTCTAGTTTACTGTCATCAATAATTGAACTTTTTAATTTTTGACTCAAGCTTTTACTTAAGTTCTCTTGAAGAATATCAAGTTCTTCTCTTATCTTTTGTCCAGCTAAACCAAGCTCTCTTGAACTTGAAGTAGAGCTATTTTTAATTTGGTTCAAACTGTTTTGTAGCTTTGCACCTTCTAATAACTTTGAGGCTGCATATCCAGCACCACCTAATGCCGCAATTTGCAAGCTGGCATTCTTTAAATCGTTGCGCCTTCTTTGTTTTTCTCCCTCACTTCTATTAAACAAATCAAATGGATTCATGGTTAACCTCTCAAAGCTTGACTTACTAAGCTAGTTATTTCAGCTTCTCTATTATCGTTAAAGTATATTTCAGCACGACTGTTTTCGTAAATTCCACTAGACGTATTATAGATTCCCTTATTTATTAAAGAAAAACCTATATTTGTATATGGATTAGAGCTTATATTTTTTGGATCATCGTACATAAAGAGGTCTGATCCTTCCAAGTAAGGTCTTCTTGAATTACGCCTTACTTGAGAATCCCACATATCATAATCATGTACATCTGCTCCTAAGTTTTCAACGTATTTAACTTTAATATCATTTACGTCTACATCTTTATGCCAACCTACCCAATCAGGTCCTGGCATAGGTTTATCTGCAAAATACATTTCCATTTCCGAAAATCTCTTTTGCATGTAAGCAATATCAATTTTAGGTTGACTACCGCTATACAAACTAAACTCTTCCCCAGAGTCTATTCTAGACCAAACTGCTTTATAAAGCTCTGCTTGATCTTCGGGCACCATCTCTAAAATTCTATCTCTTTCAGCACCTTGAGCTTGACTAAACGTTTCGAAAAAACGTTTTTCTGCTTCTGGTAATGATAGGTAAATAGATAATGCATCTCCTTGAGGATTAACACCTGTTCTTGTTTGAGCTGCTAATTGTAAATATCTTTTTTTATCTTTAGGATTTTGAGCTGTTTGTGCTAATTTCATAAACTTTACAAATTGGAGTTTATCAAATTGTTCATTCAATTCTTCCTTCTGCAATACATGATATGGTTTGCCACTCCAACCTAGCAGGTTAGCAGCACTATACATTGCCGGTCTAAAGGAATCTCTAAACGGTTGATCCCAAAAAGCATTTGTAGTTCCATATAATCTTTCATATTCATATATTTCTATAGCATCTCTAGTTTTACCTAAAAGCTTTGCACTTGGTCTAAAACCAAAACCAAAGATTCCAGGGATTGCTTGTTCAGCAGGAGACATTATTTTACGAACTGCTTTTTCTCCACCGCCATATATTGCAGAAGTAATATCGGATATGATAGGTATTTTTATTGCTTTCTCATCTTCGTAATTACGTGTAGAAGCAATTCTTTTTTGATGATCCTTTACAATACGATCCATCATTTCGTTTTCAAATTCAGTTGTAACTCCTGCAGCTCTTCTTTCAAAAAGCTTTTGTTTCAACATCATTGTTTTACGTGACTTAGGAGCTATATCTGCAAGTATTTTATACTTATGTATATCAGGGTAATCTTCTGGATCTATTCCCTTTAATTCTGGATTTAAAGCTTCATAACCTTTTCCAGGTAGTCTTGCAAAACCTTGAGGCAATAACCTGTATGGATCTCCTTGTTTAAACCTATCAGGTATATAAGAAGGCATTGTATTCTTTATTGGGTTGTAAGTTTCAATCTCACTTCTCTCTCTTGGAAGTATACGCCTTATTGGCTCAGACATGAAAGCCATACCACCAAGTTCTGAATCCCAAAAATCTCTAACAGTTGAGTCCATCATATAAGATTCTGCAAGTAAAATATTTTCTGTTCCTAAATATTTTCTTCCAGTAAACATATCTTGGAATGTTTGTTTTGCAAAACCTGTTAAACCTTCAAGCTCTCTAAACTGATACTGTAAATTACCTAAAGTAGAAGTAATATTATATGGGCTCATCGGAGCTTGTCTTGCTTGGTTTCCAGCTAAAGAAGATCCAAATTCTTTTGTAAATGCCATCTGTTTTTCTCCAGATGGCCCTGTCCTAACTAACTCATTTTGATGCATCAACTTAGTTGGCTTTATTACAGACCCAATTGTTGCTGCTAAGATATCTCCAATTACAGGTACATCTTTAAATGCTGCTGAACTTATTGGATAAGGTCTATCATAATAATTTTTTTCTTCTAAATAATATGTAAAGTTTTTTAAGAAAAACTTACTAACTGGATTAAACCTTTCTGCATCATCACCCCAAACTGATCTTTCAGAAGCTTTTGACATTAAAGATGCATACAAAGATGGTCTAAAGTAGCTTGTTTCTCCACCTTCATATGGAGTACCACCAGCTTCCCAAAAGCGTCCTTTCTTTATTTCTACTAGCTTCTTTCCAGAATACTCATCAGCTAATTCATTTGGATCTTCCATTGATCCAAAAATACCTGTAGTTGCAACTTGATGTATTAAAGCAGCACCTAAAGTTAAAGCACCAAATCTTCTTAAGATTGGTTTAGCATTTAATTCACCTGCTAATTTATCATAAGAAACTTTCTTTGTTTCTCCATCTGCTGTTCTATCTAGCTCTCCTGATAAAGTAGCTCCAAAAAAACTATGATACATTTCTGCACCAAAGATTTCAGTGCGTCTTAATATATTATCTAAAAAGTTAGGATTTTTATATCTAGAATTTATTTCTTCTATTCTGGATAACAAAGATTCATTTAGCTGGTTGTTTACATATTTTTGCTTGTAAACTTCTGAAGATACTTTTTCTCCAATATTATAACTAGCATCTAATTGAGCTGCTCTAATTTGAGATATATCTACAGTTTTATTTGATTTATACATTTTCTGAAATAAATCATCTTGAATATAAAAAAATCTTTGCATCTTTTTAATATCTAAAGCACTTAACTTTTCTGGACTAACCCCTCCAGTAATATCATTCAATGCATCCATATATTCTTTTCTTAATGGACTTGCAGCAGGTAAAGTTTCAAAAACATCTGCTAATGGATTGTAAAGCCTAAATGCTTCTGAAAACTGTCCACTTTTATCTCTTACAGGTGTAAGTATATCTAGTAGTGTTTGTGCTTTAACAGTTCGCCCAGAACCTCCTAAAGTTAAAGTTCCTTGAGGACCCATGAATCCAATTCTATCTCTTACTGCATCTGGCATTAAACTACTAAACTTTTTATCAAAAGAGGTTTGCTTTCCTAAAGCAACTCTTTCTAACATCTTTTCACCCACACCAGCATAACTTGCTGCAGCAACACCTAACCCTAAAAATAAACCAGTAGTTATATCTGTAAATCCTGGAAGAAGCCCTTCTAACCCTCTCCTATAATAGGATAAACCACTATATTGACCTAACACAGACATTCCTATATCTATATTTTTAAATGTAGTCGCTACTCCTTCTACTACCCCTTCGCTAAACCCTGGAAGGATTATTTGTCCACCAAATAAACTTCCAGCAAGTATTCCTAATGCACTCTTACTTAAAGGTTTTCCTGCTTGCTTATACATTTGATCTGCAAAGCCTACAGCACCTGCTGTTACTATTGCTGAACCTATTAGATTTCCTACAAAGTCAAAGTTCCTTCTATAGTGGTCTACAGTTCTAAGTCCTAAATAAGCTGCCCCAAGTTTACTAGTTTTTAAACCTATTTTAGCAAATTGTTTATAAAAAGCTTCTGGCTCAGTCTTTAAACTAAAATTACCTATTCCAGGTATTTCAGTTTCCATTGCCATTTCTAGCGTTCTACCTAAGATAGGTATTTGATTAAATGTAGCATTTATTAATCTATTAAAACGGTCTATACCCATAGATAAATGTGCTGTAGGTAATGCACTTCTTGCTTTTAAATCATCTAAACTTTCTACCCTGCCTCTTATTGAAGGTATAGGTAAAAGTCTTGGAACATCTCCTTCTGCAGATTTAAATACCGTATCATATTCTAGCTGGGGGATTCCTAAGTTTTGATAAACCCCTTTTATGAAGGGGTTTAATTTACCTTTTTTATCTAAGTCTGTTAAGTAATCAAAGGTATCAGAAGCATAAATACCAGAACCTAATCTAACTTGTCCTAAATCAATTTCAGTTCCAGCTTTTGCAACTTTAACTATATCTTGTCCAACAAATTTCTCTTCCGTTCTTTGAAAGAACATCCTTCCTGGAGAAGTTTTTTGATCTTTATCAAATTCAAATACAAATTGATAATCATCACTACTGCCAATCATAAATGGACTTATAGTATCAAAGTTCTTTTTTCCAATAATCCTTTTAATAACTTCTTTAGAAGAATCAGATTGGGTATATTTTGAATCTAATATATAAGACCCTACTTGTTTATTAGGGTCCATGATTGAAGCTTTTGTGTCTAAACCCATAGCTTCTGGACTTAAATATGGGCTCATCATTTCTGGTATACGGAATGTATTGAAGAAACTCATTGGAGTTGCATTTGAAAAGTTTCTGGCAACCTTTTGCATCAAATCATAAACAGTATACTTGCTGCCAGTGTCATAGCTTGTTTTCCTAGCATAATGTAAAGCAGTTACAGCTCCTGCATAAGGTAACAATGATAAGCCTACTTCTTGAGAAGCACTCATGGTAGGCTCTTCTTTTACTGCTGAAAATATTATATTACCTTCGCCTTGAGCTACATACATAACTACCTCTTTTGACTAGCTTTAATTCTATTTATTTCTTCTTCAATAAATCTTTCTTCAGCTTCTTTTACACCCCAGTAACCAAGCTCTTGTTCCATTTTATTTATATCATGTACTACTTCAGGTTTTTTACTTTCTGTCTCTTTTGGTTTTTCTCCAAATAATTCATCATAAATAGCTTTTAAGTCTAATGGCTTATATTCAGGTTTAGTTTTTATTAATAAATTTTCTGCACAAACAAAATTTCTAATAAATTCTTTCTCTGTCATTTCTTCTATATCTTTCAAGCATAGTGAAGAAAATGCCCAAAAAATTGTGCATTTCATATGCTCGTATATAGAGTTTTGAGGTGCTGCTTGTCTTTCATTAGCAATATTAAGTAGAAACTCTACTCCAGACTCACCACCTGACATTTGGTAAATAAGTTCACCTGTACTAATAATATATCCTACAGGAATAGTTTTCGGAAGATACTCTATAGCACCAACAAAACATAAGTTAAAAATCTCTTCATATACAAAGAAGGGTGGTAAATTTCCACCCTTCAACAGTCTTGCAAAAAGATTAAACTCTTTTATTTTCAGCAATCTAAACTCAAAAGATATATTGCTTTCAAATTGGATGCTATAAAGTTCTTGTTTATTTTCAAGAACTTTTTTTATATTCATAGCTGTGTAGTTAATAGCATTGCTTGTTGGGGAGTTAAAAATCCAGAGTTTAATAGTATCATTTGATATAATGAATCTATTACTCCTGCTTTACATTTGTCTAACCATTGAGCGTCAACCGATGGCCAAAGAACACAATGCATTACAACTTTTTCTTTTAGCTGTTCTTCGATTTCGTCAGCATTTTCTGATTCTTGAAGTCTTGCCATAAGCTCTTTTAGTTTTTTCCATTCACCTCTTGTAAGATGATGATAGATATAAACTTCACCTTCCCCAAAAGCCATTACGTGAATTCCAGACTTTCCATAATGATCTTTCCAAGCTTCAATATGTTCAGCTGTAGGAGCATTAGGTTCACTACCTAGCAAAGTCATTATTTGATCTCTTAAGTCTGCTTGAGGTGTTTGAGCAACTTCTTCTTGCTGAACAACTTCTTCTTGTACTTTTGGTTGGGCTTTTGCGCTAAGTGCTTCAAGTTCTTTTTCTAAATCCATTGTATTCTCTTTTTCTTCAATGAAATTGGAGGGATTATTTTCTTTACTATTTTTTATAATATTATTTTCTATTAATTTATTTAAGATAGTTTTTTCTTCGACTTTACTATTTTCTACAATAGTTTCTTTCGACTTTTTGTTTTTTTCTTTGTATTTAAGCTTTTTCTTTTCTCTGCGACTTTTTGCTTTATCAATTTTTACAGTTTCAATTTCTTCTTTTTGCGGTTCTACAACCTTTAAAGTATCTTGTATAGGGATAAAAGCTGAAGGTGGTAAACTGCTGAGTATTGAATCAGCAGTTGGAGACCTCATTTGCAGTGCTTTTAAAGCACGTTCATTTAAAGGTTCACCAAACATAACCATATTGTCAGAAACTTTTCTACCTTCTAAACCCATTATTAACTTCTTTCTGGTCTCTCTTCATAAGAAAGACTTCTTCCAATAAAAGAATATTCTTCAACTATACCTTGTTCTGAGATTTGAACTGTTTCACCTCTAGAAAAAATATAACAATAATTAATAATTATATCATGATGTTTATTTCCAAACCTAATATGAATATCTAAAGGTTCAGATAAAAATCCATTGTAACTTATAGCTCCACTTGCATCGCCACTAACAGCCTCTTCTAATATCTCATAAAATGGCTTTGGTGTAGTGTGATTCAAAAGTAAATTTCCTTGAACGATTTCTCTGCCTGGTAGCATAGCATCAAAATTTGTTGATGCATAACCATATATTGGTTGCTGACTATTATTAAGTACATAACTTATACCGGCACACTCTTCTATAGATTTAGGTATTCTTGACTTTGAGTCTAAAAAATTTTGTGGTTCAGATTTTTTAATTAGAACACTTACATTTGGCCCAGCAAAATAAACCATGATTTAATCCTTATTTAAATTAAAAGGGTTTGTAAGAGATTCTAAAAAAGCTTGTCTCCTTAAATTTTGAAGTCCCTTTTCTATCTCTTCTTTAAGATTTTCACTACTTCTAAAAGACTCATTACTAATTTCTGCTTGTCTATTTTTTGTTGCTTCTAACAATTTGTCTGCATTAGTAATGCTTATACGTCCAGATTCATTATTGGCGACATTGTTACTTGTGTTGCTAATAATTGGTTTACTTGTTAAATCGTTTAATAATTCCCCTTCAGTTTTATTTCTTTCAAGGTCTTTTATATATTCAACGTATTTTTCATTTTCTGTTCTATTTCTTTTGTTTTCTTTTTCTGAATATTTATATTCTAAAGGTTGCATATCTTCTGCAACAAATTGCATTACTATTTCTGTAACCATATCGTTTACAGATGTCACAACACCTTCATTTATAAAACGTACTCCTGTTACCCACATGTCACTACCTGAATTTTTAGTATCAGTTTCTGTTTTATAAACAAAGTACAAGTCAACTGGATTCAAAGTAGTCGCTTTTTTTCTTAAAATATCATAGCTAGACGAGTAATTTTTTTTCCAATCTTTAGAGTAGTTTTTATCATTTTCTAATATATGGCTTTTTAAATTCCCTAATGGGTGGTCTTCTAAAACAACGAATACTAAAGAACCAGCTATCGTTCTTAAGGACTCTGTAAAACCAACAACACTTCTTCTTCCTAAAGTTCTAACTGGAGACTTAGCTTCATGTAAGGATATAGAAGCAGTAGATAAGCTATTTAATAACATTATCTCTCCGCTTTCATCTCTTATATAAACTCTGCAATCTGAACCAGAATAAGAATATGTCCAATTTCTATTTGTTTTTTCAAAGTCACGCATTCAAAAAACCTTACCTGTACTATAGTTTTTTAATTTATAACACAGGTAAAAGTTTTTTTTAAAGATTGATTAATAATTTGCTTTGTTTACTGCAGTTGTTTTTCCACCCCCATAACTAAAAGCACCACCAGAAGGTGCGGTTCCTCCTCGATTAGCTTCAGAAGCTAATCGCCCATAAAGCTCTTCTCTTGCATCTACTAGTTTATCATTGCTAGGTCCCTTAACTTTAATGTCTACAGATCTCCAAGGAAGAATAGTTCTACAAACATAAGTCATTTGATTCTCAATTACAATATCATCAATTGAGAATCCAGATCCTTCATTAAGGATTTCACAACCATAAAGTCTCATTTGAGCTGTTTGGCCATATTCATTAGCAGCTACAATTGCAATATCAAACGGAAGAATTTGATCTACGTAAAAAACAGGAGCAACCCTATAGTTATTTCCCATCTGACTTACATCGTAAGCTTGGCTACGATTAAACCTTTGGTAGGGTCCACTAGCATTTGCACCCACACTACCTGTTATTCCAGTATTTATTTCCTGATCTACTCCAAAGAACCCAACAGTTCCTCCACTTCCATTTTCTCCAAAAGTTGAATTCCCTAACTGACCTAATCTTACACTTGAATCTACTTCATTGTTTAAGTTTTGATAAACATCTGTACTAGTGGCACGAGCACTACCAGTAGCTGCAGTAGCAAAAATCTCATCACTATCACCAAGATAGTATTCACCAGTAAACGAAGGACTCATAAGAATGTGAGTATCCATCATTAAAGAAATCATAGTACCAGCAATACCACGCTTACCACGAGAATAAGAAATAGGGTCTACAGAACCCATAACGTAAATAGGTGCTTTTTCACGTTGAATAGCATAAGACAACGCTTGCATTGATCCAACCTGAGCACCATTAATGATAACTCTAATATCTACACCTGAATAAGAGGTGTATGTTCTAGCTAAGTCTAAAGATGTAGCCATGTGTTTATCTCCTTATTTTAAATTTAAATTAAGCTTGTGGTGCTTGAAGAGTTAGATCAATTGTAATTGCCTCAATAGAAAGAGGTGGTACAAAAGTTACAGAACAACGAAGCACGCCATTAATTCGATCAATCTGAGATCCATACAAACGTACATTTACAGACTGAGCAACATTGTCACGAACTAAAGAGCGTGAAACACCTTCAATAGTTTGCTGTAATGATGCAATTTGAGCATCATTGTAAGCTTGGCCAATAATAGGTTCGCAAATAGCTCTAAGTTGAGAAACAATAGTGTTCGAAGAAATAATTGAAGAAATCTTGCGATAATCAGAAGTACGCAATGCAGAAGTGTAAATAGAAGAAATTACACCTGTTTGATCGACCATGCAGATTCTCAAAGCTGCAAGGTCATTTAATACTTTGCGTGGAGTTCTCTGCTGTGGAGAAAAACCTGGGATACGACCAAGAATAGGACCAATAGGCTCTGTTCCTGGAGCTAATTGATTTAAAATTGCAGAAATTTGAGGTCCTGCATTTCCAAACTTACTTCCAGTAATTCTTAATCGTGGTTTAGAACCATTCTTCGGGTATAGTGATTCAGCGGTAGGAGTTAAACCCCAAGCTCCAACTACTACACAGTGTTTTCCAATATCAATTGGATTGTTGTTTGCATCTAATGCTTCGTCTATATCGTCGATACCATATGGTATACCATTAGGAAGTGAATCGCCATTAGTCAAGATAACTCCACCAAAAGCAGCACCATTACGATAATCTGTAGCACCTGCAAGAAGTCTAGTTCCTAAAACACCAGTACCATTAACAGTAATCTTTAATTCACCATTTTGATCTACAATATATGTTCCAGGATTACCAGCCCATTCTGAGATTCCATTTGAACTTGCAGGAGGTCTACTGGTAGGTACTAAAGCAATTACTTGGTTATAATTTGTAGAAGCAACATAAGCTGCTTGAGCAGCTTGATGCAAAAATGAAATTTCTCTCACCTCTTTATCTGCAGCAACTAGTTTTGCATCAGAAGGTGTTGCGCCATCTAGATCTCCAGTAAATGTAAGTAAGCGGTCAACTACAGCTTCTGGAACAACTTCACCAGTTAAATCAAAGTGAGTCATTACGAAAGGATCTAAATCATAAGCTGTAGATCCATTTTTTAAATGATCTGATAGCACAGTACTACCACCTACTAATGAAGGTCTATTTCTAGCTACAACTTTATTACCATGCGCTACTGTACCAGCATTAATTACTAGTTGACCAAAAGGAGTATCTACTGTTACTGCATTATCTAAATCAGCTTCAATGTGGCATTCAATTAAACCTTTTCGATTTACAAAAGATTCAACACTTTTTGTAACATTATCTATCGAATAAATAGTAAACTCTACAAGATTTAACAAATCTCCTAATTTTTGTTGCTCAGGACTTAAAGTAACAGCAACATCGCCTCCAAACAAAGTGTAAGCATTACTTACATTTGCAGCTTTAAAAGGCTCTTCTCTAGAGAACATATATATGTATGGCTTACCATTAAAAATAAACTTCCACATAAAGCCTAAACTTTTTTGATGCCAATAAACTTGTTCTTTTATATCCATAGTAGACTCAAGTTTTACTGGATTGATATCTGCGAAACATCCTTCACAGTAAAGATATTGAAAATCTTCAAATTCTAACTCTTCATAAACAATTTCATTAGAAGCATAACGTTCTACATGGCTAATAAAATCGCCATTAGAACTATTAATTGTTGTAACGTCAAAATCTGCAGCAACTGCTCCAATTGTTTTTAACAAAATATCCATTTGTTTTATTTTTGTTAAAATTGTTGCATCAGAAAGTTTAGGTAAACTATCATACTTAAAAGCTCGTAAGTCTGATCTAGTTTGAAGATCAGCTAATGTATAGCTTCCTGAAACTAATGCATTTAAATCTGTAGCATCTTCTGTAATTAAACACTCCCCTAATGGGATGTTTATTTCTACATCAAAAATAGCATCACCATTAACTTGCAAAAGTCTTTCTGAATCAAAAACAATTACATGTTGGCTCTCTTTAAAGTTTCTAGCAACAATAATTACACGTTGTCTAACTAAGTTCCCCTCTACAAAAGGCATTAAAATTAACTTATAATTTTCTAGAGTCTTAAGAATCTTTTTATCTGAATCTTCCTCTTGGCTAAGCTGAGGTGTAATTCGAATTAAAGTTTCTTTTTCATAAGAACCTGCAGCAACATCTCTTTCGATAATAAAGTGAGCTTTTTTACTACCAACTCTTGCAACAGAGAGAGGCATATTTTGATTAGCTCCCTTTGTTCGGCTGATTAGATCAGCTAATTCTGATCTAGAATCAAAATCAGCCATTGTTCGTGCAATACTATCTACTCGATAGATTTTACCAGCTACACCACTTTTAGCGGTAGCAGTAGCAAAAACTCTTGGGCCAAAACTAGGATCGTTCTCAATAGTCGATCTCATATTGTTATCATTATATGTAACAGCAATCTCACCTGCAACATTTCGCAGTGCTAAATCTTGATATGCCATAACTTCTCCTTCAAATGTTTATTAAAGTTTGATTAAGAATTCCAATTTCAACAAGAACTTGTTTGATCATGCTAACTGCTTTAGCATCAAATTCTCTAAATCTAAGAAAAAACCTTATAGGTCTTGAAAAAATTCTCTGCCCATTAATAGTAATGTAATTATCTGCTAAACGTTCTTTCCAATAAAATCTTTCAGCACCTTTAACTTCAAATACAAATGCAGAGTTTATAAAGAGTTTTTCTAACCAAATAGCTCTTTTATTTACAATTTTGTTACTAGTACCGTAACAATTAAATTCTATAACATGATCTACAGGCCGAGATTCAACTGTAATTACTTTATTTGGCATTGACGGACGTATTTCTTGATGAGAAAAAGTGCTTTTTCTATGAGGTCTACCAGTACCTTTTGTATTCATCA
>Ga0213858_10000709_pt1 | contig 15875 bp, 36 predicted proteins | sample PICome_FD_160122 | JGI IMG/M metagenome (GOLD analysis project Ga0213858, IMG submission 160122) | Coastal seawater microbial communities near Pivers Island, North Carolina, United States - PICO245 | ecosystem: Environmental > Aquatic > Marine > Coastal | place: USA: North Carolina | collected... | reverse complement strand
GAAAGGCTGCGCCCAAGAAAAAAGCAGTAAAAAAGGCCTGATCACTGGTATACTCCGGGCCGGCAGGGGCTTCCTCCAAGTTGTCCCTTGCTAGCTGGCCGGGGGAAACCCCGGTTGGCGACCCTTATTTGGGGCACAAATTGGGGCACAAAGTACGCCCGGCCTCTTCCAGCCCTTGCTATGTAAGGGTTTCCAGATCGAGTTCAACTCCCGCCGCCCCCACCATATTAGGGTCTACGGACGTCCGTCTGAGCAGCAGAACCCCCCTATTTACCTTTCGATTTAGCGTTTATAATGCAGAAAGCCACTACTAACTGTGGGGTTTTTGTATGAACCTGAGTGGAGAAGTAGAGTCCCTGGCGGATAGCCCGTGCAACGGGTGGTGTACCACAGCCATCTTCGGAGACGTTGTCTGTAAGGGCTGCGGTCGAACATCCAAAGAGGTAACTGACTGGCAGGACATGTCAGATGTCGAGCGCAAGCTGGTAGTTATTGACTTAGCCAAGCGCGATTTTGCGATACGGCACCTGTACGCCGTCACATATAAGCCAAGGAAGCTGGGGTGAAGGTTGTGCCCATAAAGAACGGAGAGGCGATAGCCGAGCTTGATCGCCTGAGAGAGGCCCTGCTGTCCGGTGAGGCGACGAAATTCTATGCCTTCACCAATGCCGCGGTCGCCGATAACTTTCAGGACGCGATCTTCTATGGTGGTGGCTGGGACGTTACCGAGATCATCGCAGCATTAGGCGCACTGCAGTCCATGGAGCTGGCAGCTGCACTCGATGAGCTGTTCGATCTACGCGATGAAGTCGAGGGGGATGACCCCGGTTTGGTAGATTAGCTAACTGCGATTACGGCGACAGTTCCTGCAGTTAGATTTTACCAAGTCGAAATGTAACTCCGACTATATGCAATTAAGTTCTAATTGAGTTGTGTTGCGGTCGCTTTGGACACTAACACTGGCAGTGTTGAGGTCGGCGGTTCGATCCCGCCTAGCTCCACCACCAATTTACTAGGCCGTTTGACCGTTTCACAAACCGACTTCGGTTTTTTAATTGCCTTTTGTTCTAAGCGGCTCTCAGATCCTCCCATCTGAGTATCGGAATTGCGCGGCGCCGAAAACCCGTTATTGACGTAGCTACGCATGTCGACCGCATTTAAATGTGTGTAACGCTCCAGCATCTTCATGCTGCTCCACCCGGCAAGTTTCTGCACCATCGGCAATGGGGTGCCCGACATGACATGCCGAGTCGCCCATGTGTGCCGGAAGTCATGAAACCTCACACGGCCCACCTCAGCGCGCTCACAGGCCCTTCTCCACGCTTTGGACGTGACACTAGACCTCTCGGACATAGGTTGCCCGTCGCGCTTTGTGAAGACGTACACGGGCTCCTGACCACGCTGCGTTTGTAGTGCTTTTTGCTCCGCCAGAATCACATTGGCCTCATCACACATCGGCACAAACAAACGCTTGCCTCCCTTCATTTTGGCAGCTGGAATATCAAGCATCCCGTCCACCACCTCAGACCATGTCAGCAGTTTGATGTTCGACACCCGCAGGCCAGTGGCCAACGCGAACCGAGCCATCGAGCTATAAAGCAGCGGTAAGCAAAACAGCAGGCGATGTATCTCATCCTCCTGTAATACCCGCGGCTCAATCGCGTCGTCGCTGGTTGAAAGGTTCTCGAAGTGAGGGACGTGATGCGCCTCGATCAAGCCACGCTTATCCTTTGCGTAGTTGAGCACGGCGATGAAGTAGCGCACCCGTGAGTTGATGGTCGCGCTCTTATACCCCTCTACCTGCAAGTCTTCGACGTAGTCCGTCACGTCAATAATCTTGAAGCTATCTATCTCCCGTTCACCCCAGCGATCAACTGCCTCCCTGATCGCCTTCTTTGCAGCGGGGCTCTTTGGCCTGCCCAGCCGCTTACTCGGCAAAGCTATGTACCGCTCTGCCACTTCGCGAAACGTATTCATGTTATTCCCCTTGTTCGAGGAAGCTGTCGCCGAATCGCCCATCCAATATACCCCACAACGGTGGCTGCTGGGATACTCGGAGCTGCTCGGCCAGATGTATAGCTTCGTCTTTGCTCATATATGACTCGCCTACCCGCCAGATCTCATGGCCATCTGTGCCGCCGTAGGCTTTCAGGGTGACTGTGGTGCTGGCGTCTTTGCGAACAGGGTGTACGGGTCGATAGTGCATGCGCAGCAGCGTTAGCCAGAGTCGCTCGGGATAATGAAGCGAGAGGTCTTTTTCCCACTTGCCGTGACCTGCAGCGACCGCGGCTCTGTGCTTCGCGGCGTCAGAGTTTTTTTCCGGGTCGGTCTCCTCGCCGGATTTTGACGCTCTTAGGCGCAACAAACTTGATAAGTCCATTGTATCGAGTCACCTGTTTATGTTCCTGCTCCTGTCCGCAACGCACGCAATACCGCTCCCAGGTCGAATACCTTTTGAGTCCGGTGTAGAAAATCAGCACGCTACCTACCTGCACTGGGTCTTGGTGGTGCTCTACCAGCATGATCTCCATCGATGATTGTTTGGCGGGCTCATCGATGCGTAACAAAATAAAACTGTTACTGACCTTGCTGTAACGAAGCCCCGTCACCATCACTCGAATATCGCAAGTCTCAAGTGATCGACCTTTCTCCATGTTCTTGCCGAGAAAGACCGACTGGCCATTACCGCGGGCCAGAATGACGGTGCCCATGTTTAAGTCGTCGGCTCCCATCCTTAACGCCTCACATGTTCAATTGCTCGGGCAGCGCTTTGACCCCCGGAGGGCAGGCTGGGTAACGCGGGCCGACACCACGTTAGGAGGGTGCCCGAGCCCGGTCAAAATGGAATGTCCGCCTCTTCTTCCGCCTGCTGAGGAGGCTGATCAGGTATCAAATCTGCGCTGTAAGAGGACTTCCTTTCTGCCTCTTCAAGAACACAGATCCTCTGCAAGAACGTCGAGACGCCGTACTGATCAAGGATGCGCTGCTCTAACTTGTCCCAAGGGTCGAACTGCACCCTCACCGTCGATCCGCGGGGGATATCCATATCTGTTGGCATGCCCGCTTTGTCAATTACATCTTCTTTCCTCAAAGGCTTGTAGCTTTTGAACGTGCGCTGCTTGACGGTGACGCCCTGATCATTGGTGTAGTCCTTGAGCTTGATGCCCAAGCCCTCCAGCTTCTTGATTTCCGCGTCATCTTTAATTGAGATCACGATGCTGTAGGTAGGCTTTTCTGGGTTGAATTTTGTGTCAGGCGTTATCAGGTTATTGAAAACAAGCTCGCCTTCCACCACGGGGTTATCGCTCATGACTCCTCCTGTTTGACAGTCACTTGACGGGTGTTCGTTTTGCGTCGGTATTGATCGATTTCGTAGCCTTTAGACTCCAAGGCAACAATTCCACCTAGTGCGTCGAAAGCTTTCTCGTAGTCGATCGGTGGGGTTTTATGTGTCACCTGAACCTTTGTGCTGCCGTCAGTGACAGACCTTTGATAGGCATCGGCCACCGCGTTCTTCGCCACCTTGATAACGCCATCGAGCGTTTTCAAAGTAGCTAGGTCTGCAGCAATCTTGGTTTCGATCTCGCGCTTTTGCGTCAGCGCAGCAGTGAGCTCAGAGAGGGCATCATGCTTAACTACCTCGTAGATCTCTTTGCCGGCGTCGTCATCTAGGTGCTTGGCGCGCCGCTCGGCGTTGTCGAACTCCGCATGGACGTGTTTATGCCACTCCCAATAAAGATCGATCCGTTGCACGGTGCCTTTGCGCGGGTGTGGTAGAAGAGATCCAGATAAGGGCTGAGTCAGCCACTTCTCTTCTCGCTCTACTCGCACCAGTTTGTGCGCGCTCGGTTCAGCTCCCGGGGTTGCGCACTGAAAGCAAAGAAAATCTACCCAGTCGAGATCCCACACCTCCATCATCAGCTGCACCTGACGCAGGTAGTGCTTTTTGTCGTCGTCCCAGACGCTATAGATTTTTGCCCCCGGCATCGGGCACTTGATTTCAAGTCCGCCGTCTAGGGGAATCAGTCCGTCAGGTGATTGAGTCAGCCAGTCGTATTTCTGATGCACGCCTACGCCGGCCTCGTGAACCTCCACTCCGTGCTCGCGCTCGTACCACTCTCGAGCCCAAGGCTCCATGAGGTTGCCGTGCTTTACCGCCTTGATGAAGCTTAGGTCTCTGAATTGCCCTGACAGAGCGCGCACTGAGTCGCGCAGCCAAGCATCTGACTTCATATAGGGGTTCACATTCTCGATGACACCTACAGCGGTGCCGCTGATGGGATGCTGTGCTTTGTATTCAAGCCACTCTTGACCTGTCTGCGCGAGCCTCCCCGGGTGTGTTTTTAACTGCGCCATAGCATGCCCCTCCAAAGCGCGTCATCAGTTTCCAAGTGGAGAAATGCCATGTGGAAAAAATCCTGCATGCCCGGAATGGCGACAGAGGGAAGGGCGTGTTGCCCAGTCCAGTGTGTAATTCTTCCCTCTAAATTAGTGCGAGACCAAGCCGTTAGGATCCGCTGTCTATTTTCCAAAAAATACTGCGTGTCTGTTGACCGCTTGCCTTTCCGACCAGTCAAAAGCATGACTACCCGACTCATGCGACCCATGCGCCGCCTGTGTTTTTCTTTTTCTTTCATGTTTTCTTCCTTCCTTTTTTTGTGGGCTTAGCCCACCCCTTGTTTTGAAGCAGCTCTTCGAACAGCTGAGCCACCTCATCCTTCCCTTCGCCGCCTGTTTGCTCTATGAACCCGAGCATCTTTTTGTAACGCTCGGTGGCGTCCTCGAGCGATTGTTCAGAACCGACGCTGCGGTCGAACAACTGACGCATTGTTTCTTTTGGTTCTTCGTCCATCTTTTTTGGATGCTGCGCGGTTTTTTGATCGTCACTCGGTTGTGACTCTCGTGCCGCAACGGGCTTGGCCCACAGGCTGAAACCTAAGCCAAAGCCTTCTGCTGCGCAGCGGACTCGCGCACGCATTTTCGCGTTGTGTATCTGGCTCGCATTTGGATTCACGGCAGACACATACTCGTCGCTGGTTTCACTGGCGGCTGTGGTTACGACTTGCGAGACAGTGGTCTCATGGCCGCAGATAGACATGGTGCAGCGCACTTCACCAGTGCCGTCTGGATATTGGAAAAAATCAGATCCTTCAGGAGTGCTCTCAAATCGCCAGCTGTATTCGCTCGCGTAGGTCTGCATCAGAATTTCGTGGGCTGCATGCCACGGTAGATAAGTTGTGTTTGCTTGCTCGTTGGATTGAATGTGCTGGGAAATGTCTAGGGTGCTTAAATGCGCCCAAATCTCACCTCTCGATCTACTCACTTATCACCCCTTATACGGTGCTACGGCGCACCGCATAACCATTGCTAACTCAGGGTAATTTACCAGTTAGCTAAGAGATGTCAATTTTTTATCGATGATATAGAAGGAATATGTATAGTTTGGCGACGGTTTCAGTCTGGCTGCTGGAAAAACCGCGCCATGGTGGCGAGAGTATCCTCAGCTTCCTTGGGATTTTTATAGACGTTGCCCATAAGCAAAGTGCGCTGCTCATTGGTGAGGGTCAGCTCATGATCCTCTGCAAACACATCCACCTTTCTGCCTGCACGCACCAGCTTTTCAATATCCAGGGACATGCGCGGGCGAGACTCCCCGTTAACCCACCAGTAGATGTCGACGTCGTATTCATCACAGAACTTAATCAGATTGACCGGATCTCTAGGTAAAGAGCCCTTCATCCACGCAGCGATTGTAGCTTCAGATACGCCTACCTGCTTGGCAAGTCGCGTCTGAGCTCCGTGCAGAGGGATCTGGTGGCGCTCCAGCACCTGAAGAAAGCGCTCGGCCCTTTTCTTCTTTTCATGAGCCTCGTCGATAGGTCTTGGGCCATTAGGGGCATACGCAGCCGACACTGATTTCTCCGAAATTTTAGGATTGAAATGTTTCGGAAAGATAGATCAAAAATAAAATGATGTCTACTTATTAATTCACTTTAGGTGACAGTTTCCATTTGTATTTATGGAGGCGCCAAGTTATCTTTATCTCAGTTAACTGAGACTTTTTAATTTGCACTTCGTTTTTGGGGGCGTTGATGCACTGGCTGAAGCTGTACACTGAGATAGTAAATGATCCGAAAATTCAATTACTTGCGCCATCTGATAGGTGGCACTACATCGTGCTTCTGTGCGCGAAGGCCGATGGCCTGTTCGATTACGAACCCCAGTTTAAGGCTCAGCTCCTTGAGGTTCAGCTAAGGCTGACCTCCGAAGAAATGACTGCACTCTACGACCGGCTGCGCGGCGCGCTGCTGATCAACGAGGACTGGTCGCCAGCCGGGTGGGATAAGAGGCAGGTAGTTAATGACCCCACAGGCAAGCTCAGAAAGAGAGCTCAGCGCGAGCGAGATAAGAACAAAGAAACAGATATAGATATAGATATAGAGAGTCACGTGACTGTCACAGGACAAAAGCGTGACAAGTGTGACATCGAAGACTTTGAAGAGGCTTGGGCCAAGTGGCCAAGGAAGGTAGGGAAGGCTGCAGCAAGGAAGGCCTACCTAAAACTCTGCAAAGAAATCCACCCCTTAATTCTGGCCGACATCAACCGCAGAACCAAAAACAAAGAGTGGCCAGAGGACAAGCAATACATTCCGCACTTTTCGACCCACCTAAACCGGGAAGGATGGGAAGACGAGCCTGATTCACCAGTCCAGACAACAGGGGAGAACTATGTCTGATTTATCACACCCAATACTCAGAGAGATGGAGCGCGAGCAGTCTGCTCAGCGAGAACTAAAAGCGAACGCCACTCGGCGCAACGAATTTATCGGCAGGGTCGAGGACATGTCTAGCTACAGCCGTCATGAAGACGTTACGCAGCTGGATTATCCAGACCCTGAAGATATTTATTTTCCGTCTGATTTTAAGGAGGCGGTGCTGCACCTGAATGAGCATGGCGTAAACGAGCATGCGTTCCTTCCATTCTGGGATGTGTTTGGTGACAAGTTTGCGCTGCGCCCCCGAGAGCTGAGCATCTTTTTTGGTTCCCGCGGGTCATACAAATCAACGGTGATCAACTATCTGGTGGCAACGCTAATCATGCAGCGCCAAAAGGTCGGTTACCTGAGCTACGAAATGGACACGCCCTACCTGCTGAGCCTGCTTGCGCAGCAGATGGGTAACTCATCAACGGTAACTCCGGGCTATGTCAGCGCGTGCATTGATTTTGCGCAGCCATATCTGCACCTGATTAACGAGATGGTTGACACCCCGGCCAAGGCGCTCGGCAAGATCGAATTCATGCTGCAGTCCGGCTGCAAGCTTGTTGTCCTTGACTGTCTGCAGCGCATCCACATGCCGCAGAACGACATCAATCTAGAGCGCGAGTTTGTGGTGCATCTCACAACCATGGCTCGCGAGCACAACGCGCACATAATCATCGTTCACCACAGTCGTAAAGGATCTGCCGCGCAAGGCGACAACCCCAAGCCCGTTATCGACGATCTCAAGGGGTCAGGGGGGTTGGCTGATAACGCTCAAAACGTGATCGCGGTGCATAGCAACAAGCAAAAAAAGGATGAGCTGTTCTGGATCGACCTTCGCGAGCGCAACCAAATGCCTCAGGCCTCTGATGCGGATCGCAAGGCGGAGCTGCAAGAGGAGCCGGATGTCCTGCTGATGGTCAAGAAGCAAAGACTGTCTGGCTTTGAGGGCAATATCGGCCTCTTTAGAACCGACGCTCGGGCATTCCATACCAAGGGCGGCAGGGTTGAGACGTACACGCCGGGGGACTGATGTTCGACGATCAAGAGAATCACGCGCACAACATCCGTCAAGCCGGCCAGCGGCAGAAAGAGGCTGAGGAAAATCTGGCTCGCGCTCAGGCCATGGAGAAGATGACTTTCGCCAAGGCACAGATGGAGGGTGAGGCCCAGGGGGCCAAAAGTCTCGCGGCACAGACACGTCACGCCGATTTGCAGGGAGAAGTATTCAACGCCCGGCTCAATGTGGGCGTGGCAAAGGGCGAGGTGGCCGCAGCGAAAGCTGAGTACCGCGCCTGCGAAATGGAGTTCGACACATGGCGGACACAACAAGCAACTCATCGATTGGAGCGAAACCTGTATGCAAAAACCTAGAGCGCGCTTTCAGCTGCGGCTGAACATGGAAGCGATGGATCGCCTGAAAAATTTGGCGAAAAGGAGGAAGACAACCATCACCGCCATGCTCGTTGAGGCAGTGAACGACTTGCTTGTGCAGCACGGGCTCAAGCCTATTGCTAAGGCGCCCCCTGTCGGACGCCCGAAACAAAAGTGAAGGGCCGCACCCCCACTCAGGAGGAGAAGAAGTGGATGGACGACGTCCGCGAGCTTGGCTGCATTGTCTGCCGCAAGTATCGCGACGTGCTCGTGCCGGCTGAAATCCATCACGTCGAGGGAAAGACCAAACCCGGAAGTCACTTCCATGTCTTGCCCTTGTGTTTCTGGCACCACCGGGAGGGGAGCTCGTCGGATCTGTACGTGTCTCGCCATCCCTACAAGTCTCAGTTTGAGGCTGCATACGGAACAGAGAAGGAGCTGCTAATGGAAATCAATGAGCTGGTCTCACAGTTGAGGGTGAAGCAATGACTCATGATCCGCAGGATAAAGCGTACTGGGTGCGCCGCGGTCGAGAGCTGGAGCAGCTGTTCCACTCGACGGTTCACATTGAGGGCTGCGGGGTGTCGTTCCCGACAGCCAAAATCGATGACCCCTACGGGCATGACTTTCTGCTGACACGACCAATGGATCTCAAGGTTCAGGCAGAGCCTTTTTATACGGCAGAGGAGCGCTTCGGGATACCGCCTCGTTACGCCATCTCGATCAACCTAAAAGACCTTCAACGCTACACAACGATGTACCCAAACATTGTTTTCGTGGTGGTCGTTTTATTTGAGGGGGAGATGGAGATCAGGCAGATGACGCTGCAGCGGGCCCGGGAGTTGGTGGCAAACAAATCGGCGAAAAGACATGAATACAAGAATCGCAAAGGCGATCAGTCGGGGAACGCAAAGGTCAGCTACATCTTCGATCTTAGAGATCTCGATGAGATTAGCTACACAGTTACGGACGAAGGAAAGTGGGGAGAGGTACATGCGAGAACACAAACCGCTGCAAGCACTGGCTGATCACATCGATAAGACGCACGGCGATTACTACGGAGGTGACAAACAGCAGCCGCTGGACTGGGCGATCGCTCAGGGAATTGTCGAGGAGTACTGCCGATGCAACATCCACAAGTACAACCACCGCATCAATGCCAAGCATGCCGACGCTGAGGGCCAGTACCTCGACGCCCTGAAGTGCGCGCATTACGCGGTGCTTTTGGTGGGGGAGAAGTTAAAAAAATTGGAGGCGGTAAAGAGTGAGAACCAAAACGGCGAAAGCGCCTGAGAACTTGGAGCGCTTTCTCAAGATGAACATAAACACCTTCACGATAAAGGATGTGATGAAGGCGCTTGATCTTCCAATGCAGCGAGCACACGCAACGATCTTGCATGGCATGAAGGAAGAAAAAATCAGGCTGGCAAGGGCCCAGGGAGAGGCAAACCGGCCACCCATCGAGGCAAGCCTTTATCAGCTGAGCAGTTTATCGCGGCAGTGGATAACCAAACCGTGGAGAGTTACGGATGACGATCAACTCACGAGCTAAAGGGCACGCCTTCGAGCGTGAGATTGTGAAGCAGCTGCGGGACGAGCTGGGACAGATCGTGGACGAGCCGATCAAAAGAATCCTTGACCAGTACCGAGAGGTTGAGCTGCCAGACATCGTGGTGCCGCCGTTCGCTATCGAATGCAAGCGCTACGCCAAGGGCAACACCTATCGCCCGGAGTGGTGGACGCAGGTCACGCTCGCATCTGAGAAGGCTGGCCTGACCCCGGCGCTCGTGTACCGATATGACCGGCAGCAAATACAGTGCGTGATCCCTCTGTACGCTATCAACCCAGAGTACCCCCGCACGAATGAGTGCCAAGCCATCGTGGATTGGTGCGACTTCGTGATGATCATGAGAGAAAACATCGTTGCATCCGCGTGATCTGCGCATCGCGTGCGACCGGGCAGCAGACCTAATTAACTACCCCGAAGTCAGGGCCTCTTTGGAGCGAGATCTTGAGCCGCAGTTCATCGATCTGGCGGTCAAGTTGTGCATCATGATGGTCAGTTCACGCATCTGCGAACTGTCAAGTCTAGCCGAGCGCAGAGCCGCGATTGATACTTGGCCTGAAGAAGACGGCGCCCTGCAAGGCATTCGAGTCGAGCTGCGGTTCGGGGTGCAAAGACTGTGGGAGCGCCGTCCACCACCCCCCACGTTGAGGCCAACATATGAGCACACCCGCACAGGCGCTGGAGCGCCGGGACAACGTCGTCTTTCTGCACAGGGAAACATGGAATTATTTTGACGAAAAAGCCCCCGAGATCGAGGGCTGGTATGTTGTCAGCGGGACGTCGAAGGATGGCCCTTGGATGGGTGTCTTCGAGCTAGTGCAGGGGAGGCTGTCCGGGGAGGTGGAAATGCAAGACCCTTACCCGATCAGCTATCTCAGGCTACCCGACCCACCATTAGTTTGAGCAGCCGAAGCATGGGCCCCGGCATCGCTCGGTAGTTGCTGGTTTCAGGATCGCGCAGCCAGTTGCGAACTGTCTCGGGCGAGACCTCAAGGATCTTTGCCAGATCCTTTCGAGACAGGCGGCTCTCCTCTGCGATTGCGCGCAGCTCCTCGTTAGTGGTCATTGCGGCGCCCCTCCAAGTAGGCCTGCGCTGCGTCATAGTCCATGCTGTCGACCTCGATCCCGTTGTAGCTCACGTTGAAGTCCGGGTCGCACAGCGTGCGCCCGTCTTCCTTCCAGCAATTGAGAGTTGACTTGCTCATGTCGAGCAGCGGATCGTTGGTATCAACGACTATTGTCAGCCAAAGCTTCATGGGCTTTCTCCATCTGTGCTGCGTCCCGGGCGTCGATCTCCCCCACAACGGAGAAGATCAGCACCAGAAATACACAGGCGATTAGTGCGGCGAAGTGCTCGGGGATGTCGCTCATGCGTCCACCCCCAGCTGCTCACGAAAGTGCCAGTCGTCCGCCTCGTTGAGGTACACGGTGTTGGCCACATCGAACGAGCGAATGCCCAGCTTCGATTTTTCAAATTTGGCGGAAAAGGGTCGGAACCAAACCACCCCATAGCTGCCCGTCTCTGTACACGTCACAAGGAACAGGGCCCGCTGCTTACTGAGGGATACCTTCACGTTCATGACGGTGAGCCCCTGCCTGTTCGCTAGAGCGGTGCCCTCCTGCACGATCATCTGGTTCTGGGATACTGGCTCGACGGCTGCAATGTTCATGACGTCACCTCCTTTTCGCCGTTCTCGATGACTGCAGAGCTAACCTCTATCCAGCCATAATCGTTTCCGGTTTCTCCGTTCGGGGAGTACCAGATCTCTATCTGGTGATCTTCGTTGGCGCATTGGATTACCAAGCACCCCCCAACATCCGGTTGCCAGCCATGCGTCAGTTGAGAGACCTTAAATCTCTGGGACAGCCAGACTGGTTTGTCCTCAATATTCATGACCTCACCTCCCGGCGCTTGTGCTCGATGAACTGGGCAACGGTCAGGTCTGATCGCTCCGCGTCCATCCAGAATGAATTGATCTGATCTAGTGACCAGCTGCTGAAGTCACCGATCCCCAGTGAGTCGAGGATCAGTGAGCAGTAGGGCTCGCCTGCGGAGCCCGCGGTGGCAGACCGCACAAGGCGGTCGAGGTTGAGTTGTGGCTCGCGCTTCATCACTTCACCTCCGCACCAATCGGCTCCAGACCCAGCAGCACCGGGTCGCTGTCCACGTACCAGCCTTCCTTCCATCCCCGCTCTGCCTCTCTGCGCGCTTCCTTCTCCGACGCAGCCTCGACCTCGACGACGTGCTCGGTTCGCTCCCATAGGGTCACTCGGTATGTCTGGCTCATTGCATGTTCTCCCGGGCTATGGCTGCGGTTTCGATGACGTCCATCCCGGGCACCGGGTCGTAGTCGGTAGAGCGCAGCACGGCTGCGATGCTGACTGACCACATGTCATCGTCCTGAGTCAGCTGTTCGTATCGCTCCTGCGCGTCGGTCAGCAGCTCGTGCGTTTCGTATCGGTCAGCGCTGAGCTCTGCGTTGTGCCAAGTCACTAAAAACATAATTCGATCTCCAAGTTGTTTCGGTGGGTTAGTAGCCCAGCCAGACGAGGATCTCGTCCGACTGGTAGGTTTCGCGAACGCCGTACTCGCGGAAGAAGTCAGCGAAGCCGGCGTCATTGACGCCGTGCTTGCGCATCTCGTGAACCATCTCTGCGTAGGTCACCTCGTGACCGTCCATCGCCTCGTCGTAGGTCATGCCGCCAGCCCCTGCTTAGCAAGGTCAGCGAGAATCCCGAAGGCGTAGAGCTCGCCACCTTCTTCGGGGCCCGTAGTCATCCCGGGGTTGAAGATCAGCGCCAAGGATGAGAGAGCGCGGTATTCGAGGGAGCGCTGCCCCCCATGCCATTCGGTGAAGTGCCAGAAGGCACCGACAACCAGCTCAGCCAAGGTGAACTCGGTGTGCTCGCCGATCCACCAAACATCTGCTGTCTCGTGCTCTCGCAGCTGGTCGGCCATCAGGGTGATCAGTTTGGTGGCGCGCTCGTAGTCACGCTCGGCAAATATCGCGCTCTGGATCTTTTTGTAGAGCTCCCCAAATGCCTGTTCTCGATTGGCGCTCATGCCGCAGCCCTCCTGTCGCAGCTGGCACGCATGCGGTCGCAGCGCACCCGGTAGTCGGTGATGGCGCCCTGCTCGTCCCTGATGAAGTAGTGGCCGAAGCAGAACTCATCGTTGGGCACGTAGAACTCATGCGTGCCCCACTCGGTGCCGTACTCTCCGCGGTCGCGAGACCAGAGCACGACGGCTTCGGTTTTGTCCCGGCTAAGCTCGATGTTCTCGAACTGCCAGCCCTTACGAGCCAGCAGCGATTTGATGTGGTCGATAGCCTGAGTGCTCATGCCGCCACCTCCTGCTCGATGCAGCCGCGGACGACGCACTGCGAGTGCTCCCATTGGACGGGGTAGGCGTGGGTGAACAGATACCCGGTATCGAGGTGCTGGCACACCATCCGCTCGGGGTCATGGTCAAGGCACCCCCACTTCTGGATCAGCTGGTAGGCAGCGAAGTAGTGGTTGGCGACGGTGTCGAGCTCGTACTTGTAGGGCACTGTCAGCTGCCGCTGCATGTCACTGTCGGCGCGACCGTCAATCTTTGCGACGATGCGGGCACCGTTGGTGTCAGTGGGGCCCTCGAAGCGGGTGCGAATTTTAAAGAATGAGTTCATGTCAAAATCTCCAAGTTGTTACGGGTGGTTTCCCGTGACGCCCCGGGGGGCGTTTCGACCAGTAACCAGCTGGCAGCTCTTCGGACGGGGGATCACTTCGCGGCTCGGCGCCGGCTCTCGGTGGCGATTGCCATCAGCTGATCGTGGGCGCGATCCCAGAGCTCGCGCTCGGCGTCGGTGGCTTCCATCAGCCGATGGGTGAAGCCCTCGTTCCAGCAGGACAGGTTGCCCCAGCGCGCAGCGTGAGCAGCGAACTTGAACGCCTTGTAAACGAAGTACTCGGGCCCACCCTTGGGGTCGGTCTTGCGCAGGCTCCAGAGGGGCCCCTTCGGGCCCGCGTTGCGCTTGCGGCAGCACTTGGCCAGTGCGTCCACGATGTCGGCGTCAACGTCGAATTTGTGCAGCTGCATGCTGGCGTTGATCCAGTCGGCAGCGGTGGCGAATCTTTGGTTTCCGAATGTGCTCATGATGTTGTCTCCAAGTTGTGAAAAAATTTGGGCGGGAAAAGTGTGAATCCCGCCCATCCGATCAGGCAGCAAGTGCCAGGCACTCAGAGGGGGCCGAGACCCCCATGGCTGCGAGTAGGGCCCGGGCGAGATACAGGGGCTGCCGATAGTCCACCGACTGTCCGAGAATCTCGTGTGCGGTGGTCTTGCTCAGGCCCTCGATCATGCGCTCAGGGATCGACTTCACCCGGGCGTGCTCTACGGGTGTGAACAGCCGCTCAAGGCCCTCAGCGTTCACCACGAAGGGCTCAGTGCTGCGCTTCTTCGAGTAGAACCGACCGATAGTCCCGCAGCTGTCCTCGAAGCCGGTGATCAGCTGCCGGCGGAATCCCTTGCCCGCTGCGATGTCGCGCTGCTCCTTCTGCTTGAGGTACTCGTTCTCGCACCACTCCTCGTCGGGGTTTGCTTCGAGGATCGATGAGATGGCCGGGCGGTTCTGCACCACCTCGGGCAGCTCCAGAGACTCGGGTGCGATGCCCTCGGAGATGGCGACCATCCAGTACCGGCTGCGCTTTTCGATGGTGCCGGTGTGGCGCTGGTCGAGTACCTGCTCGAATACGCGGTATCCGGTGCGCTCCAGCTCGGCCACCAGCAGCTGGTAAATCGGGGAGCCCTGAGCCTCGACGCCGTTCTCGGAAATGATGACCGCCGGGTTGCTGGCCTTGATCGCGTTGATCACGCCGAAGAGCGCGGTGCCTGAGTGCTGCTCGCTGGTCTGCTTGTGCTTGGCCTTGCCGGCGGTGGAGAAGCCTGCGCAGGGCATGCTGAAGCTCAGCACGTCAACCTCGGTGAACAGCTGCGGCTCGATCTCCTCGGCCATGCCCACGAGGAACGCGGTGTCATCGTCGATGGCCAAGCAGTTCTGGCCGGCTGCTTCGATGTACTTTGTCTCGCACTCGCAGACCCATGCCATCTTGCTGCTGAGCCCGGAGTCGGTAATGGCCTCGGCGATTGCCTCGGTGGAGACGCCGCCACCCGTGAACATCGATGCCTTGAGCAGGGTGCCCCCGGCGCTGCGCTGCTGGAACCGCTGCTCGCGGTCGGACTGTGACTGAGCCTCGTGATGCAGCTCGATGGCGATGTGCCCGGGGGTGAAGGTGACGCGCAGCCGCTCGCCAGCCTCGAACACGCTGTCCACCATCTTCGACGTGAGGTCGATGATCGGACGGGGCGATCCGTTGCGGGTGGATTTGGTGACGCGCTTGGCGCCCTCTGGATCGACCGACAGATCGATGCGCTTTGCCACCCCGTCATACAGGGTGGTGTAGGCGGTGTCGGGAGAGAATCCGGCCAGAGATAGCTTCTGGCCTTCGATCCAAATGCGCAGCCCTCGCTTGGTCTGCTTGCACGCGGTGTAGGTGGTTTGGTTCGGCATGGCTCAGATCTCCGTAAGCATGTTGACGCGGGTGAAAAGGCCCCGGACGGTTTCCTTCAGGATGAAGGCGACCGGGAAGTCGAAGTCTCGACCGTTTCTCCAAGTGCAGCGGATGTATGCGTACATGCTCACGCCTCCCGCACCAGCTGCTTGGCTGCGTTCAGCAGCTCGATCTGCTCGGGGTTCAGAAAGCAGACTGCGAAGGGGTGCTTGTTCTCGTACCGGACAATGCGGCGCGCTGCCACCAGATTGGGTGCGAGGGCGTATGCGTTCAGAAGCTTTTCCATGTTGTGATCTCCAAGTTGTAGATTTGATTTATGGGGTGTGGGTCAGTGACCCCATGGTGTGCATTATAACTCACAGGTAAAATCGCATTTCAAGGGGTTTTCTCAAATAAATTTGATTAGATCTCAGGAAGCTTGGATTTATGCGGGATTCAGCAATGGAAATTGACCTACAGGATCGGCTGCTGCGGATCGAAACTAAGCTTGATTCGCTCACCGAGAAGCTATCTGAGCTCGGCAGGATCGATGAGAGAACCGACTCAGCGCATGCCCGCCTGACCCGTCATGAGACCCGGCTGGATTGGATCGAGAGAGAGCATCGAGAGCTCGTCGAGCAGGT
>Ga0213858_10000708_pt1 | contig 15876 bp, 14 predicted proteins | sample PICome_FD_160122 | JGI IMG/M metagenome (GOLD analysis project Ga0213858, IMG submission 160122) | Coastal seawater microbial communities near Pivers Island, North Carolina, United States - PICO245 | ecosystem: Environmental > Aquatic > Marine > Coastal | place: USA: North Carolina | collected... | reverse complement strand
TGACATCATGCAGAATCAAGGCTATAAGGATATTTTGATCTATCGTATCGACTAAAACCTCTTTAAAAGATATTTTCTAAAGTCCTTGAAGGTGACTTTTGAATTCACCTTAACTTATAATTTTAATACACTAAAAAATGACAATTAAAGATAAAATGCCACTATTTCATTCAAACTTTGGGGCGAGATTATTGATGGGACTGATTATCGTCAGTTTTATCTCCTGTAAAGATAACGACGACACTCCCCTAGCCGAAGTAAATCCCAGCTTTAACTTTACGCACAACTGGGACGGGGTGCCCATTCAAAATTCAGATTACGAGAACACCACTTATGTCAATGAAAATGGTGAGTCTTTGACCCTATCCAAGTTAGTTTATCTAATCTCGGACATCACCTTCAGCGATGCTCAGGGCAATACCTTTAGCGCCGGGGATTACAATTTAATCGATGCACGTGAGGGGATCAATTTGAATTTTACGCCAGACGTGACCCTCGAGGAAGGGACATATAACCTGTCCTTTACCTTTGGATTTGACGATGAAGACAATGCTGGTGATTATCCGGACCTAAATACCGCCGATGGCGGAGTATGGATCGTCCCCATGATGCTTGGCGGAGGCTATCACTACATGAAGCTCGAAGGCAAGTACACCGATACCCAAACGACGCCATCCTCTGAGGTAGGCTTTGCGTATCACGCCATCCGGGCCAATGATAACAGCACAGATCCCATTACCTTACAAGACACTTCATTCATTGTCAATTTGGGAGAGGTTGTTGTGAGCCCAGGAACAGAAATAGAGATTCAAATGAACGTTGCTGAGTGGTTCAAAAATCCTCATACATGGAATTTGTACGAGCTATACATGATGCTCATGCCCAACTTTCAAGCGCAAATTCTCATGAGTGAAAACGGAGCAAACGGAGTGTTCACAAAAGGATAAATCACAAAATAAAGCCACCATAGGATTGTTAGGGAACATTAAAAATATTGGTTTAATCGGGGGCTTAGTGGTTTTCCTTCTGGCCTGCAATGGGGATGAGCCGTCTCCTTATATGGCGACTCCAGCGAATCTGGATGTTCCTGACCTTTTTGCCAATTCGATTTTACCGCCACAGATCCCCAACGATAATCCACTCACTGTAGAGGGCATCGCTCTGGGTAAGACTTTGTTTTATGACCCTATTCTCTCTGCAAACAACACCCAGGCTTGTGCGAGTTGTCACCTGCCGAGTCAAGCATTTTCTGACCCTAATCCCTTTAGCGTAGGTATTGATGGATCATTGGGTACCCGCAACTCCATGCCTTTGTTTAATTTGGCCTGGCACGATCGAGGCCCATTGAACTGGGACGGAAGCGCCAGAAACCTCGAAGAACAGATTTTTGAGCCGGTAACCAATCCGATTGAAATGGCCAATACTTGGCCTAATGCCGTACAATCCCTTCAAAACTCCGGTATTTATCCGGAGTTGTTTGATGCAGCCTTTGGCACAACTCAAATTGATTCTGTAATGGTTAGTAAGGCCATCGCGCAGTTTGTAAGAACGCTAATCAGTGGCAACTCAAAATTCGATCGCCACCTCTTAGGTCTCGAAGAATTAAGTCAAGAAGAAGCCCGCGGCTTGAACATTTTCTTAGACGAAACTCGGGGAGACTGTTTTCATTGTCATGGCAATCCAGGGAACCCTTTGTGGACGGATAATCGCTTTCACAATAACGGCCTAGATGCCTTTTTCGAAGACCGTGGCCTGGGTGCCGTGACGGGGGATCCCCGGGATGACGGGCTTTTTAGAACCCCATCTCTGCGGAACCTCAGTTTTACCGCACCATACATGCACGATGGGCGATTCAGCACCTTAGATGAAGTTATTGATCATTACAGCGAGGGCTTGGTCTATTCTGAAACTATCTCACCGCTTATGAAAAGTGTCGCCGATGGTGGTGTACAACTGACTGCTGAAGAGAAATCGGATTTAAAAGCCTTTTTGTTGAGTCTTTCAGACGAGTCTTTCTTAACTAACCCGGATTACCAATAAGCGCCATCAAACATCGACTCCATCTATGATGGGATAATTTTAAATTGTACCGCCTGATATGGCTAAACAAGGGATTTGCCCTATATTTGCCGTAATTTAGAACAAGTCTATATTGATGATTAAAGTCAGTGAACATGCTAAATCACAAATCGCTCAGCTCATGCAGGGCGACGGATTTGATCCGAGTTCGGACTATGTGCGGGTCGGCGTCAAAAGTGGCGGTTGCTCGGGCTTGTCATACGACTTAAAATTTGATAAAAAAACGCAGGACCAGGACCAAGTTTTTGAGGACAATGGTGTGCGTATTGTTGTAGACAAGAAAAGTTTTTTATACCTGGTCGGGACTACCTTGGAATACAGTGGAGGGCTCAACGGTAAAGGGTTTGTATTTAACAACCCCAATGCGAGCCGAACCTGCGGTTGCGGGGAGAGTTTTGCTTTGTAAGGAGAAAAATTGATATGGGAAAGTTTACAGAAGATGATTTAAAAAAGGAACTCGAAACCAAAGAGTACGAGTACGGCTTCTATACCGATATTGAATCCGAGACCTTTCCAGTTGGACTCAATGAGGACATTGTTCGGGCCATTTCTCAAAAAAAGCAGGAGCCTGAGTGGATGACTCAATGGCGATTAGAAGCCTTCAAGATCTGGCAAGACATGACCGAGCCCGAGTGGGCTAACGTGCAGTATAAAAAGCCAGACTTCCAAAATATTTCTTACTACTCAGCGCCCTCAAAAAAAGCCAAATACAACAGCATCGACGAGGTCGACCCAGAGCTGTTAGATACCTTTAATAAATTAGGGATTTCTTTGGACGAACAAAAAAAATTAGCCGGTGTTGCGGTGGATATTGTGATGGACTCGGTTTCCGTTGCGACGACTTTTAAAGAAACCCTGGCAGAGAAAGGCATCATTTTTTGCTCCATTTCGGAGGCCATTAAGGAACACCCTGAATTGGTTAAAAAGTACATCGGCAGTGTGGTTCCTCAAAAAGACAATTACTACGCAGCCTTGAACAGTGCTGTATTTAGTGACGGGTCGTTTTGTTACATTCCGAAGGGAGTGCGATGCCCCATGGAACTCTCGACCTACTTCAGAATCAATCAAGCCGGAACAGGCCAATTTGAGCGCACTTTAGTGATTGCCGACAAGGACAGTTACGTCAGTTATCTGGAAGGATGTACCGCTCCGACACGTGATGAAAATCAATTGCACGCAGCCGTTGTAGAGCTCATCGCTTTGGACGGTTCAGAAATCAAATACTCTACGGTACAAAATTGGTTTCCCGGAGATAAAAACGGGCAAGGTGGCGTCTTTAATTTTGTTACCAAGCGTGGCCTATGCGAAACGGGGGCTAAAATTTCATGGACGCAAGTGGAGACAGGAAGTGCCGTAACCTGGAAGTATCCCAGTTGTATACTCAAAGGAGATCACTCTATCGGAGAATTCTATTCCATTGCGGTAACCAATAATTTTCAGCAAGCCGATACGGGCACAAAGATGATTCACCTTGGTAAAAACACCAAAAGTACCATCATTTCAAAAGGAATTTCTGCAGGTAAATCACAGAACAGCTACAGAGGCTTGGTCAAAATTCACCCGCGTGCCATAAACGCCCGCAATTTCTCTCAGTGCGATTCGTTATTGATGGGTAATTTGTGTGGAGCGCATACTTTTCCGTATATCGAGGTCGATAACAAAACTGCGCAGGTCGAGCACGAAGCAACCACCAGTAAAATCGGTGAGGACCAAATCTTTTATTGCAACCAACGCGGCATCGATACTGAAAAAGCCATTGCTTTGATCGTTAACGGATTCAGTAAAGAAGTCTTGAATAAATTACCCATGGAATTTGCCGTGGAGGCCCAAAAATTATTAGAAATCAGCCTTGAAGGCTCTGTTGGATAAGTCCTTTTAGCCAACTTTAATCGTTTAATCTCATGATCATGAAAAATAAAATTGTTCTAAGTCTTTCAATTTGTGCCGCCTTATTGGCCAGCAGCTGTCAAGACGGTGCAAAGAAAAAAGTAAAACAAGAAGGCGCAGTAGTTGAAAATAAAGGTGCCACAATAGCCGGAGAGTACTATTATTCAGAGGACGGCGCTGTTCTTAAAGGCGCTACATTTATTTACGCCGTAGCCATGGACGACATGGCCCAAGAACTGGGTGAGCGAGTGGCCCAAGTGAAGAATGACGTATACGATATGGTTCCTGTGTTGGTCCGTGGAACGGTTTCACGAAACCCCGCGTTGGATCAAGGCCAAGAAGTCTGGGAGCAAATGCTCACCATTAAAGAAATTGTGAGTGTGGGTAATGCCCCTGCAGCAGTTGACATTAAAATACAAGAAGAAAAGAAAGCCGATGTTAGCAATTAAAAATCTCCACGCTGGAGTTGACGACAAGAACATTCTAAAAGGCATTAACTTGGAGGTAAATCCAGGTGAAATTCATGCCATCATGGGGCCCAATGGAGCAGGAAAAAGCACCTTTGCTTCAATCATTGCGGGTAAAGAGGACTTTGAGGTGAGTCAGGGACATATCCTGCTCGAGGGAGAAGATTTAGCCGATTTGGATGCCGAGGAACGAGCGCACAAGGGCGTGTTTTTGTCCTTTCAATATCCCGTTGAAATTCCCGGGGTTACCGTAACCAATTTCATTAAGACGGCCATCAATCAAACCAGAAAAGCACAAGGCTTGGACGATATGCCCGCCGGAGAAATGCTAAAAAAAATAAAAGAGGTCTCCGAACTGCTGGACATCGATCGAAAATTTTTGTCGCGTTCCCTCAATGAAGGGTTTTCTGGAGGAGAGAAAAAACGCAATGAGATTTTTCAAATGGCCATGCTCGATCCCAAATTGGCCATTTTGGATGAGACCGATTCTGGCTTGGATATTGATGCACTGAAAATTGTGGCCAATGGGGTCAATAAACTTCGAAGCAAAGACAATGCGGTAATTGTCATTACCCATTACCAAAGACTCCTTGACTACATTGTTCCGGATTTTGTGCACGTTTTGATGGATGGAAAAATCGTGAAATCAGGCAGTAAAGAACTCGCCCTAGAATTAGAATCTAAAGGCTACGATTGGATCAAGGAAGAAGTCAATTGATTTATGGAGTTAAAAGAAAAGTTCATATCCTCATTTTTAGCTGTAGATGATTTCATCGACAGCCACGGACCGATTTATGACATTCGCAAGGCAGCGATAAAGTCATTTGAGGCCAAGGGATTTCCGACCAAAAAAACGGAAGCATGGAAATACACCTCATTGAAATCCCTTTTAAACAATGAGCTGAGTATTTTTCCAAAAAAGCAACAGGCCCTTGAATTCAAGGAGGTTCGCAAATATTTTATCCATGATATAGACACCTACAAAATTGTCTTTATCGATGGCAAGTACAGTTCATTTCTGTCTCAAACCACCCATGACGGAGTTGATGTCTGTTTGCTTTCCGCAGCACTGGGCAAGGACAAATACCGGCCGATCATTGAAAATTATTTCAATCGTGTGGCGCCGGACGACGGCATGACGAGCTTAAATACCGCCTTTGCTAGAGAGGGTGCTTACATCTACATCCCCAAGCATAAGGAGGTAGAAAAGCCCATTGAAATTTTAAACTTTTATTCTGGAGCAGAAACAGGTCTTTTGCTGCAACCGAGAAATTTAGTGGTGGTTGAAGATAACGCCCACGCACAAATTATCGAACGTCATCAATCTCTATCTGAAAACGCCGTTTTGACGAATTCTGTGACCGAGATATTTTTAGGCCCTAGAGCTCATTTAGATTGGTACAAAATTCAAAATGACCATCACCAGGCCTCACTCATTGACAATACCTTCATCAAACAAGATCGAGATTCCATCGCCTCGGTACACACTTTTTCTTTTGGCGGTAAATTGACCAGAAACAATCTGAATTTTTATCAGCACGGGCAGAATGCCTCCTCGGTGATGAAGGGAGTTACGTTGATTGAGGACGCCCAGCACGTAGACCACAACACACTGGTGCATCACATCGCTCCAAATTGTACCAGCCATCAAGACTACAAAGGCGTATATGACGATAAAGCCGTAGGGGTATTCAACGGGAAGATTTTTGTGGAAAAAGAGGCCCAAAAACTGGATGCGTTTCAACAAAATAACAACATCCTGATCAGCGATAAAGCCACCATTAACTCAAAGCCTCAACTCGAGATTTTTGCCGATGACGTTAAGTGCTCCCATGGATGTACCATTGGTCAACTCGATCAAGAGGCCTTATTTTACATGCGGGCACGAGGCATTGCAGAAAAGGAGGCCAAAGCCCTTCTCATGTACGCTTTTGCCAATAACGTTTTAGAAAGCGTGGACATCCCAGAACTCAAAAAACGAATCAACAAACTGATTGCACTAAAAATGAATGTGCACATCGGATTTGACCTGTAGACCCATGGGCTTTTCAATCGACAACATACGTGCTGATTTTCCGATATTGCACAGGCAAGTCAATGGCAAACCGCTGGTCTATTTTGACAATGCGGCTACAAGCCAAAAACCACAACAGGTCATTGACGCTTTGGTTCATTATTACAGTCATCAAAATGCCAACATCCATCGGGGTGTGCACGCCCTGTCCCAAGAAGCAACTGATGCCTATGAAGCCGCCCGTGATCTAATACAATCCTTCTTTAACGCAAAACATCGTGAAGAAATCATTTTAACCTCAGGCACCACCCACAGCATCAACTTGGTCGCCCACGGTTATCGCAGCTTACTCAGCCAAGGGGATGAAATCATAGTCGGGCAGGCCGAACATCACTCTAATATTGTCCCTTGGCAAATGGCTTGTGATTTGACTGGGGCTATTTTGAGGGTGCTCCCAATGGATCAAAACGGTCAGCTTAAACTTGACGATTTCCAAAACCTACTCAATACCAAAACTAAATTAGTGGTGGTCAATCAAGTGTCAAATGCTTTGGGGACCATAAATCCAATCAAAACAATCATCGATTTAGCCCACAAACAAGGGGCTAGGGTTTTGATTGACGGCGCACAAGCCAGCAGTCATATCAAGGTCGATGTACACGCATTGGATGTAGATTATTACACGACCTCTGCGCATAAAATGTGCGGCCCTACAGGGGTAGGCATGCTGTATGGGAAAAAGGAATTACTCGAGGCGCTTCCTGCTTATCAGGGCGGGGGTGAAATGATTAAAGAGGTTTATTTTGAGGGCACCACCTACGCCGGCTTGCCTCATAAATTTGAAGCTGGGACCCCAAACATTGCAGGAGGAATTGCATTTGGAGCAGCCATTAAATACCTCAATAGCATTGGGCTGGATGCCATCGCAACGCATGAGGATGAGCTTCTTCAATACGCGACTGCTGGCCTAAAAGACATTGACGACCTGATCATTTATGGCGATGTGCCGGATAAAACAGCGGTAATTTCATTCAACATCAATGGGTTGCATCCTTATGACGTTGGAACCCTCTTGGACCAAATGGGCATCGCTGTGCGCACTGGGCAACACTGTGCACAACCCGTGATGGATTTCTACGGAATTCCCGGAACTGTGCGGGCGTCTTTTGCCTTTTACAATACCAAAGAAGAAATAGACCTCCTGATCAGTGGTGTCCGCAGGGCCGTAAGCATGCTTCTTTAATCCATAAATTATGATACGACGAATGCCTACTCCAATAAAACTGAATGTTTATAAATGCATCGTTTTTGCCGGGATGATTTTTTTTAGCCTTCTAAGCAGTTGTGGCGGATCAAAAATGAGCCCAGGATCAATTCAGAGTGGGCCTGAAGGATCTTACCGAGTCATTTCGCTTGACCAAACCCCGATAAGAGATACTCAACCCAGCATGATTTTGGATTTAAATCAAGCACGCGTTTCTGGAAATTCGGGGTGCAATGACTACAGTGCAGCTCTCGTCATGGACAAAAACACTTCTGATGAAATTCGTATGGATTCTGTGATGACGACAAAAATGTATTGTGATGATCAGGTCATGGCTGTAGAATATTTATTTCTTGGCAATATGACCAAAGCACAACGATGGTCGCAAAGCGGAGATACCCTATATTTGTCCAACGCAGAGGGCACCAACATACTGATTGCCGTAAAAACCCAATCCCAATGAATACTCAAGCGCAGCAGGAAATTATTGAAGAATTTGCCTTGTTCGATGACTGGATGGACAAATACGAGCACCTTATCGGTTTAGGCAAGTCGCTGCCCCTGATCACTGATCAATACAAAACCGATGAATTTTTAATCAAAGGCTGTCAAAGTAAAGTTTGGCTTCGCGCTGATCAAAAAGAGGGTCGGGTCTATTACTCAGCCGATAGCGACGCCATAATCACTAAAGGCATCGTCAGTGTTCTTATTCGCGCATTCTCAGGCCTAAGCGCACAGGATATCGTGAAGGCCCCTACGGACTTTATCAAAGAAATCGGTTTGAGTGACCACCTTTCACCGACGCGAGCCAATGGGCTGGTCTCAATGATTAAACAAATGAAACTTTATGCCACGGCATTTGCCGCGCAAAACAATGCATAAACTATGAGCAGTGAATCCTTGAATACAGAAGAATTAGGCGATAAAATTGTCAAAGTACTCAAAACGATTTTTGATCCAGAGATTCCCGTAGACATCTATGAGCTGGGCCTAATTTATGATGTCCTTGTCAACGAGGACTCGGAAGTCAAAATTCTCATGACGTTAACCACGCCCAATTGTCCTGTGGCAGAGACTTTGCCCCTGGAAGTTGAAGAGAAGATCAAAAGCATTTCGATGGTCAAGGACGCTGAAGTTGAAATTACTTTTGACCCACCCTGGAGTCAAGATTTAATGAGTGAGGAGGCCAAATTAGCCTTGGGAATGTTATGAGTCAAGAGCCCATTGTCAATCGAGTCGCTAAAAGCCCACTGATCAATCTTGATTTGACTCAAATGACTCCTGACTTTCCAGTGGTTCATTTGGATTTAGCCCAATTCTTAGATCGAGGATTGGTCTTGCGCGAACAAGATTTTCGAGCGCAACTAGAGGCCTTAGATCTCACTATTTTTCAAGAGGCCTATGTCCGTATTTTTTGCAGTGTTGAAGCCATCATTCCGGCTTGGACCCATGCCCTAATTGCTGCTCACTTAGCCCATACCGCAAAAAAAATAGTGAGTGCATCCTTGAATGATTTTTCGAACATCACATGGATGGACCACATCGCGCAGATGAATTTAGAGCCATACCGGGATGGACTGGTCTTAATAAAAGGCTGTGGTGAAGGAGATGTCCCAGTGAGCGCTCAGACATTTTTGGCACAACGTTTGACCAAAATTGTAAAAAAACTAATGTTTGGAGAAGCATGCTCTTTTGTCCCTCTCCATAAAAAATAGATGAATGACCTCGATCGACCCAACCAAGATGGTCCTTAGAAAATTGCGATGTGCCACCAATCTGTTTTGGTCATGTTTTATGATTCTTTGTGCTTGGAGCCTAAGAATGAATGCCCAAGAGACAGCCACTGGCCAAAACAACTACTGGAAGGAAAATGCTGTCACCACCGTTTTGTTTAACCAGGCCGCCTTTAATAGAGAATGGCAAGGAGGTGGGGTCAGTAATATTTCCGGAAACGTAAATCTGACCTATAACCTGAACTACAATCACGATGGGGTTAGTTGGGACACTAAGGTCACCGCAGAATACGGAGCTGCCAAAATACAAACTAAAGACAATCTGCAAAAGACCAATGACCGCTTCGAGGTGATCTCTGTACTGGGGAAAAAAATAAAAAATAGCCCATGGTTTTATTCGGGGCTGTTCAACTTTAAAACTCAATTTGATTCTGGTTTTGAAGCGACTGAACGAACCGAGGTGGTCAATGGTGTTTCGGTTAAAATTAGTAGTGATGTTCGCAATTCAAAATTTTTCTCTCCGGCTTATTTCCTCTTGGGGCCGGGGATCTTGTGGAAAAAAGATGATAATTTAAAGCTCAACATCGCTCCGTCAACGGCCAAATTAATTGTCGTTTCAAGTCAGTTCACCAATCCAAACGATCCGAGAAACCGTCTAGACAATAGCGGAAAGTACTTTGGGGTTGCCTCAGGTGAAACCACGCGCTCGGAATTGGGGCTTGCACTCAATGGGTATGCCAAGGTGGTCTTGTTGCCGAATGTAGATCTTGAAAATATTTTAGGGCTCTACTCGAACTATTTGGACAAGCCTAAAAACGTTGACATCGACTATACAGCCAATTTAACCATGCGGGTTAATAATCTGATAACCACCAATATTGCCCTTCAGGCCATTTACGACGACAACGCCGTTAAGGGCTTTCAAATTCGACAAGCCCTGGGCGTTGGGGTCACCTACAAGCTCAAATAAGGGAGTTGTATTCCCTTTGCCGGGTTTCGAAAGCATGATGGAAAGCCCTATCATTTAAGCTTGTCCACCCATCATTCGTAAAATTCTTCGGGGTATAAAAAGTTGTTGTACGGAAATCTGGTTACATGAATTTCACGGACTTTTTCATAAACAACTTTACGGAATTCAGCCAGGTTTTCTTTTTCAAGAGCCGAAATGAATAAAGCATCTCCATTTGTTCGTGCCATCCAAGTTCGCTTCCATTCCTCAATGCTGTTGTGTTTTGACGTTTTTTCAAGCGTCAAGTCTTCAGGGTCCCATGGCTCTGGTGCATAAGCGTCAATCTTATTAAAAACCATGAGCGTGGGTTTGTCTTTACTGTCAATCTCATCCAAGATCAGGTTCACGGAATCCACATGATCTTCAAACGACTCATGAGCAATGTCCACAACGTGCAGTAGGAGATCGGCCTCGCGCACCTCATCCAAGGTGCTTTTAAACGATTCAACTAACTGGGTGGGTAATTTTCGAATGAACCCAACGGTATCGCTCAATAAAAAAGGCAGGTTACCAATAACCACTTTACGGACCGTAGTGTCTAAAGTGGCAAAAAGTTTATTCTCTGCAAAGACCTCACTCTTACTGATGACATTCATCAGGGTCGATTTTCCGACATTGGTGTAACCCACAAGAGCCACCCGTACTAACGCGCCCCGATTTCCTCTCTGGACACTCATCTGACGATCAATTGAAGTGATTTTCTTTTTTAATAAGGCGATCCGGTCGCGTACAATTCGGCGGTCGGTTTCTATTTCTGTTTCTCCAGGACCGCGCATACCAATACCCCCGCGCTGTCGCTCCAAGTGGGTCCACATTCCGGCCAGACGGGGGAGCAAATACTCGTACTGTGCCAGTTCAACCTGTGTTCGGGCATACGAGGTGGTGGCTCTTTGAGCAAAAATATCCAGAATCAGGTTGGTTCGATCGATGATTTTGACCTGAAGTATTTTTTCGATGTTTTTCTGTTGGGCTGGACTCAATTCGTCGTCAAAAATCGCTGTGCTGATGTCATTTTGGTCAATGTAAGCCTTTACCTGATCCATCTTTCCCGAGCCAATGAAGGTTTTAGGGTTGGGCACGTCTAATTTTTGGGTGTATCTCCTGCTTACATCACCCCCGGCTGTAAAGGCCAAAAAAGCCAATTCATCCAGGTATTCTTTGGCCTTAGCCTCATTTTGCGACTTGGTGATCAGGCCAATGAGAATGACTTTTTCGTATTGTGATTTTTGTTTGTCTAACATGACGCGTAATGCCAAGCAAATGTACAAAACAAATCCAGGAGAATTAGGCCAGAGAACGCCCTTGGCCCGAATTCGAAACGATTTGTCTAAAATTGACCGAATCCTTAAAGATTTTTCTCGAAATTGCCTACTTTAGTCACTATAACCACCAATCATTTTTACAATGAATACATCTTCGTCTCTTCGTTGGAAGAATTCACTACTGGCTTTGGCCTTAATTTTTACAACGAGCTTCTTCACTCAGGCCCAAAATGTCGATTGTTCTGCAGGCCCGGTGAACACGACCTATTGTTATGGCAATAGCGACAATACCCAATTTGCCTTTCAAAGCAATAGTGGCTTACCACTAATCGTATACTTCAATGCTGGCCAAGTAGAAAGCAGTTTTGATGAGGTCATTATATTAGACTCTGACGGCGTTACTGATCTGAATGCTGCCACGCCATATGGAAATGGCGGGGATCTGACCGGATTGACCTACACCTCAACCGGAGATAGTCTTACGGTAATTATTCAGTCCGACGGAAGCATCAGTTGCCAAAGCAGCGGTTTTACCCCATGGGACTTTGACGTGTATTGCAGCACCTGTACCAATCCTACGGTTTTATTTGACACGGTGGGCGATTGTGAGACGAACAATCAATTTTTTGTGGAAGCAGATTTTACTGATTTGGGAACCGGCTTGTCTTATTTAGTGACGGACAACCAAGGTAGCCCTGCACAAACCATCACTTCACTGGGAACTTATTCTTTCGGTCCTTATCCTTCGCTGACTAATGTGGTCTTAACTGTGGCCAATGACAGCGACCCAAATTGCGTGATTGAGAGTCCAAGCCTGACCTTTTTCTGCATTACTGAAGGAACCTGTTCACTGCTCGACGCAGGAGACGATGTCTCCACCGAGTGTTCAGGACCGTGTGTTGATTTAGAGGCAGAACTCCTGGCCATTCCAGGACAAGGAACGACTTCCTATCAAATCCAGGGGCCGTTTTGTGACCTTCCCCCGCTTACCGGCGGAACCCCAACGAACCTTCTGATCGACGACCGCTGGAGCCAAGTCATCCCAATGGGCTTTGATTTCGAATACTTTGGGAACACCTACAACCAATTGGTCATGGGAGCAAACGGACAGATCAGTTTTGATTTATCTTTAGCCGATCAATACAACGGTTGGTCCATTGATCCTGCCGATCTCATTCCAAATAGCGAACCGAATTTCCCACTCAACACCATTTACGGTGCGTTTCACGATCTGAATCCAGCCATTGATCCGGACCCAGCGCGCATGAATTATTTTGTTACGGGAGATGCGCCTTACCGGATTTTTGTGATGAATGTTTTTGAGATGCCACACTTTGGCAGCAGCTGTAGCAGCTTTTTCACCACTCAGCAAATTTTGCTGTACGAATCGCTTAATGTGATCGATGTGAACCTTATCGACAAACCAGCCTGTCCCGATTGGAACGATGGTTTGGCCGTCGTTGGTCTTATGGGAAACAATGTTGGAGAATACAGCGTCCCACTGACTCGAAATACCGGATTTTGGGAAGCCACAAATGAAACCTGGCGCTTTGTTCCGGATGGTGCACCGAGCACAAGTTTCTCGTTTGAATGGCGTGATCAAGACGGTGCCGTCATCGGCACGGATTTGGCCATTACGGTATGTCCTCAGGTCGAGACTACCTATACCGCGGTTTCAATTTATGAGACCCCAGGAGGAACTACAGAAATCATCACAGACGATGTGGTGGTTACCCCTTCTTCAAATGCAGGTTTTACTGCTGACTTAGGGCCAGACCAGGTGGTTTGTGATACGCCCAGCGTGACCTTATTGCCTGAGCTCGACGGGATTTCTGCCAGCGAGGTGACCTTTCTTTGGAATACAGGGGATACCACACAAAGTTTAGAAGTAACCAGCTCCGGAATCTACACTGTAGAAATTGAAGGTAACGGCTGTACCGTTGTTGAAAGTGTAGAAGTAATCTTTTTGACCAGTCCCTGTACCATAGAACCTCAATGTGAGGACATTGATTTTCAGGAGACTTTTGGTACTGGATCGGGATTGTCGTGTAACTTAAATGGTGCCAGCACCACCTACACTTGTTACACCGGAGGACAAATCGAAGATGGAGAATACGCCATAAGCAATACCTCCGCTGGATTCAATACAGGATGGCATCAAAGCATGGAAGACCACACTGAGGGCGACACCGACGGGCGCATGTTCTTTGTGAATGCGGACATTCCTGTAGGCGAATTCTATCGCAGAACCATCACATTGAACCCGAACACAGATTATTCATTCAGTGCCTGGATCACCACGGTTTACGATACCGACTCATTCATTTGTCAAGGAAACAGCGTGCCGTCTAATGTGCGTTTCCGCATTGAGGACATGATGGGGAATATTTTAGAAGAAACGGTCACCGGAGATATTCCAAATGGGCCTGACCCAGATTGGCAAGAGTTCTTTATTTTCTTCAACACGGCGGACAATAGCGACATTCAATTGGTGCTGATTAACAATGCGCCTGGGGGTTGTGGAAACGACCTGGCCATTGATGACATCACCTTGTCTTACGTGAACAGTACTCCTGAAATTGTAACTCCAGGGGATTTAAGCACCTGTGATACGGCAGGGAGTGGTGAGGCAGTATTTGACTTAACCTCAGTCATCCCGGAAGTATTGAACGGTCAATCACCAAATAATTTTAACATCACCTTCCACTTGAGTCAATTGGAGGCTGAGGTCAATTTAAATGCCATTGCCCTGCCTTCGGCCTATACCAACACCTCAAACCCAGAAACAGTTTTTGTGCGTGTTGAAAAAGCCTCAGAACCGAGCTGTTTTGCCGTAGTAGATTTTGATATCGTAGTAAATCCAGCTGTAAATTTTGATCTGAACATTCCTTCGGTGGTCAGTGTTTGTGATGGCGACCCCTTCCCAGAATTGGACGGGACACCGCAGAATCCAGACATCGATTTAAACTTTGTCTCTTACTCCTGGGCCGATGCACAAGGAACGGTATTGAGTACCAATCCAATCTTTATGCCCATGGCAGAGGGAGGTTATTCGTTAACTGTTGCCTTAGAGCCCTGCGACGCTACGACCGTTGGTTTTGTCGCCGTGCGTTATGAGCAGCCGATGTTCGATCTCGGTGAGGACACTTGCGCCGGTCCAAATACCCTTTTAGACGCAACACCGGACAACTATGCGATTGAAGACGTGAGTTTTGTTTGGCTCTTAGACGGTGAAGAAATTGCCGACGCCGATCAAGCGACCTACAACCCGACCACTCAAGGGTCGTACACGGCCATCGTGAGTGTAGGCGGTTGTGCTGCTGAACAAACTGTAACGGTGGGTCCAGAATTGAGCCTGAGCCTTGCCGAAGAATGTGTCCCTGATGCCGGTACCCTAAAGCAAGCTCTTGTAGCGACAAGCGGTAGTGGCGCTGGAAGCTTCCAATGGTCTGAAAATGGCAACGATATAGAGGGAGCCACAAGCAGCACCCTGATCATTGATTGGGGCACTCAGAGCAGTGGAGATCCACGCACCTTTACCGTGACCCTTTCTGAGGCCAATTGTAGCACCAGTGAAACGCTCACAGTGACTCAGTTCAACTGTGTCATTCCACAAGGGATTTCTCCGAATGGGGATGGCCTTAACGATTGCTTCGATTTGGCGTTCATCGCCGATCGCTTTGGAGCCTTCAGTGTAGACATCTACAACCGATACGGTACAAACGTGTTCAGTCAAAACAATTACATCAATGAATTCTGTGGCGTCGACAAAGACGGCAGTGACCTGATAACCGGTACGTATTACTACGTTATCAAATTCGCCGAACCAAACACCGAATACGGAGAGCTCGTTACGGGTTGGGTTTACGTCAATCAAAAGGTCAACTAATCAATTTTCAAACTGAAATAACAACCAAGCATAATGAAAAAATTAGCCATCGCAATACTACTGGTCAGCCTCACTGCCTCAGCACAGCAAGATCCGCAGTATACCCAATACATGTACAACATGAATGTGGTGAACCCGGCATACGCAGGATTGAAAGAGTCCCTCTCAGTAACGACCCTATATCGTAAACAATGGTCTGGACTTGATGGAGCGCCCACAACCTTTACTTTTTCTGGTCATTCTCCAGTAAACGACAAAGTTGGGTTAGGTCT